>Ga0209099_1000270_pt1 | contig 62080 bp, 83 predicted proteins | sample AD_JPNHW2_MetaG_FD_184430 | JGI IMG/M metagenome (GOLD analysis project Ga0209099, IMG submission 184430) | Active sludge microbial communities of municipal wastewater-treating anaerobic digesters from Japan - AD_JPNHW2_MetaG (SPAdes) (version 2) | ecosystem: Engineered > Bioreactor > Anaerobic...
ATCCGCGCCCCGGAGATCCGCGCCCTGGAGGTACGCGCCCTGGAGGTACGCGCCCCGGAGGTCCGCGTCCCGGAGGTTCGCGGCCCGGAGGTCCGCGGCCTGGAGGTTCGCGGCCCGGAGGTCCGCGCCCTGGAGGTACGCGTCCTGGAGGTTCGCGGCCCGGAGGTCCGCGGCCCGGAGGTCCGCGCCCTGGAGGTACGCGTCCCGGAGGTTCGCGGACGCGCCCCCATCCTCACCACTCAACCACGCCCGATGCTTCTCAAGCACCAACCTTAACTCATCAATAGTCATCACTTCACATCCTCCACGCACACGCTCGCCGTCCATCCAGAGGGCAGGACGTAATACAGGGTTTCGTTGTGGGCCATCAGGCCGGTCCTAGCGTATTTGTCCATGTGTACATCCTCCCGCCAGCCCGCAACGGCGAGGCCCAGCAGGATGCCAATGAAGAGGCCGTAGAAGAGCAGAAGCGCGGATCTCATGCGGCCACCCTCTTGGCCTGCCACCGCTCGAACTCCCGGACCATGTCGATGATGACGCGGATGCCGAATTTGCAAGGCAGAAACCCCTGTCGGGCGAGGCCCTCGATGATCTCCTTGCGGGTTAGGTGCTTCATGCCGCCTCCTTTCTCTGCTCAATCTGTTTTTTCCACTCCGGGCACCGGTCAAGCCACAGGTCCGCCCAGTCCCTCAGTTTTCCCGCCAGATCCTTCATGGCCTCCTCGGGCACGCCGACCCCGCCCAGGTGCTCGGTGATCTCAACATCCGTGATGCGCTGGCCCTCGGTGGTGATCTCGGTTGCAAAGGCGGCGTCGAAGACGAACTGGCTGCCGGGAAGCAGGGCGGAAACGCAGAGCTGGGCGGTCATGGCTGGACCCCCATGCTCCCGGCAAACAACTCGATATACGCGCGATATTCGGCAATCTCGGCAGCAGTATACCCAATGGTCATGCCGGCGTCCCCCATCCTTTTATTGATATACTGGGCGTAGTTCCGCCGGTTGGTCGCGTGCCGTCCGTACAGACAAACCGGTCCAGGTCCGCGCCCCGGCCGGCCGCGATCTCGTTCAGAAAGACGTTGATTTCGTCCCCCAGGTCCTCGGCAAGCCGGGCCTCGCGGTCGGTGAGGCCGGTGCGCGAGACTAGGCGCGTGAAGGGATCCAGCTCGGGGTCCGGGTGTTCGCGGCGGAACTCCAGTTTCAGTTTTGTGGAAAATACCTCGCCGGGTTGGCTGATCGTTACGGTGATGGTCATGCTTATCGCTCCGGCCACCGATAGGACTCAATCAGGGCAATGGCCGCGCGGTAGTTATCGCCATGCATGCGTCCGTCGTGAGTTTGCTCCACCGCCGCCTTGAAATCCTCCAGGGTGCGACCACGGAAACAACCCGTGCTGATGCGGATCTCACCGGTGTCACCGTTGATGATGGTTAGATAATCGTCGCGACTTCCGATGGGGCCTATACAAAGGACGCCTTTTATGCCTTTTGCGCCCCGGAGATCCGCGCCCTGGAGGTGCGCGCCCTGGAGATCCGCGCCCCGGAGATCCGCGCCCTGGAGGTACGCGCCCTGGAGGTACGCGCCCCGGAGGTCCGCGTCCCGGAGGTTCGCGGCCCGGAGGTCCGCGGCCTGGAGGTCCGCGTACTGGAGGTCCGCGTCCTGGAGGTCCGCGTACTGGAGGTTCGCGGCCCGGAGGTACGCGGCCTGGAGGTCCGCGCCCCGGAGGTACGCGTCCTGGAGGTTCGCGGCCCGGAGGTTCGCGGCCTGGAGGTCCGCGTACTGGAGGTCCGCGTCCTGGAGGTCCGCGTACTGGAGGTCCGCGCCCTGGAGGTCCGCGCCCCGGAGATCTGCGCCCCGGAGATCTGCGCGCTTTCCGCCTTCTTCGGTTTTCAACCATTTCCGGTGGTCTTCCAGGATGCCACTCAGCTTTTGGTTTTTCATCCTTGCCTCCTTCCACCACGAGGGGATCTCATCACACCACCCCCAGCTCGATGCACCGCCGCCGGATCGGCCCGGAGAGGCATCCCCTGTCCCTCTCCAGCATCCCCCACACGTCCATTGGCTCGCCGCCGTAATCCCGCACCACCTGCCGGTCGAGGCAGATAATCCGGAAGATGGCGACACAGGCGTCTACGGCGTTCCGAGCGTTCATCAGATTGCGGATCGCGCTACATTCTTCGTTTCGCACTGCATGCAGGTCTATCACCACACACCCCCCGCCCGCCTGGGCCTCGGAATACCCATCATCTCGTCCCGGTTCTTGCGGTTGTTCTCGTACCCCCGGATGTCCTCGTAGATGCGCCGGTTCTTTTCGAACACGGGCGATATCTTCCGGGTAATGCTGCGCTCGATGGTGTCGAGGTCGTGCCTTGCTTGGGTTGCGTTCATGCCACACCTCCTGCGGTAGTTACGCTGCCAGTTTGGCGCTCCTGTCCTTAGCGGCCTGTATTGCCATGAAGGCCAAGGGCATCTTGGCCCGATTCTGGCGGTTGAAAACGTCCTCCAGCATGTCAATGTAGGCGTCCCGCGATGCCTGCTTCACCATCAGGTATTGATGGGCCTTGATCTTGCGCTTGAGTTCGGCGGGGCTTACTTTCTCGATCGTGAGCACCATTGCGAGCGCCTGCACGAACAGCCGATTGCAATAGAACTCAATCCCGTGCCGCTTGCAGTAGAGCACCACATCAGCCACCTTGGCAGCAAGGGAAGTGGATGTGATCTGATAGGTGCCGCGCTTCAATTCATTATCGAGCCTGCCGTTGCGCCCCGTAAGGCCGTGCATAAGGGCAACGCAGAGGGTGTAGGGTATGCCCGTGGCTTCGTGGTATCTCTTGACAGACACACACGCCTGATTGCCACTGCGAACATGGGAATCGATGTAGTCCATCATATCCCACGGTCTAGTAGCCTCGTTAAGCTGCACAACGGAGATGCCGCAGTTGTCGATGATATAGCGCACAGGGAGGCCGAGCTTTAGGGCAACCTCGTAGCGATGGTGGCCGTCAACGATCTTGAGCTTCCCGTAGCCATTCTGAACCACATGGGCGGGCTTGGATTTGATCCACCCAAATTCTCGCATACGTGCTTCAAGATTCCTAATCTTTTTAACGTCCCGGTTGAACTTATCCATCTCAAACTTCCGGTAATCATCACTCTCCAACAACACGCCTTCGGGTTCCTTCATTATCCATCTCCTTCCAGTGATTTAGTTATCCAGGCAGCGACGTATTCCAGGGCCTCACGCCAGTCGGGATCATTGGGGGTGATGCGCTCCAGTTGAGAGATAGCCATCTCAGCGTACTTCATAGGCAGGGATATATCGAAGAACTCTGGCCTCGACGGGTCATGCTTGGGGTTGGTATGAAGCTGAACGACATTCTCCACGTGCTTCGCCGTGACCTTGCCTTGGGGCGCAGTCTGAACGGCCCTATCCCAGGCCTCTTTCTGCTGGGCGGGCGGGAGCTTGGAGAGGGGGCGGAGGTGGCGTTCGGGTATTTCTTGGTTTTCCCCCATGGGGGAAATGTTCCTTTCGGTCTTTGCGGCATCAAGCATGCGGTAGATGTGAGACTGTCCGGTTTTGAATTCCACCATCACGCACTCCCGCCAGCTTTTGTATCCGAGGGCTTTCCACCCCTCGCCCTCGTACAGATTGAGGACCAGCGAGCGGATGTTGTTCATGTTCGCGTTAATCTTGTCGATGCACTCGCGGGCTTCCTTGCGGGTCATGAGGGGGTGTGCGGTTATCAGCTCCATCTATTCCCCCTTCTGATGGGTGGCCTTGTACGCGGCACCCTTCTTGGCGAGATACTTCCTGGCCTGCCGGATGGTGGGAATTACCTTGCCCGCATTGCAGGCGTCGATAAAATAGGTTTCCTTGAGGATGTCTCTGGCTAACTTGGTGGCTTCGTCGCTCACGGCGTCTACCTCCTATTTGATGAAACCAACATAACACACAATACGTGATAAAGTCAACACCAAAAACACAAAAGTGGAAAGAACCTTGACATAAGCACAAAACAAGTGTATTGCGTTGCCCATGAGGAATCTCCTATCTCCCGCATCGAAAGACCATCGCGAAGTTTCGCCCCGCCTGAGGGACGGAGAGGTGATTGATTGGCTGGGCCTTTCGGGCCGACAAGCGCTTGCCGACCTTACTCGGCCCAGGATCGCACGATCATGTCTCTCCGCCCCCCAGGCGGGGCGAAACTTCGCGGCGGGCATCGCCGTTGTTATGGAAAGCGAGAGCGGGGGAGTGCTCGCCTTCCATAATAACCGCCAAGCGACCGATGTCAATATGTGCTTCGTATCCATGCCTATATTTTTTTACCAAACCACTTCAAAAGCTTCCAATGATTTTTGAAAGAAATTGAAAAGGAGAAACAGCATGTTAGAGGATTACCTCAACAAGTTGGCGGCGGAAAGGGGGCAATCAAAGCTCGCGGTATCCTCTAATGTCGATCCCGGTCAGTTCAGCAAATTCCTATCGCACCAAGGCGCAATGAAACTCAAAGACATTGAGAATTTATTGCAGAACGGTAAGGCGGTTATTGTCGAACAGACATACATCGACGGCCTTGAGAACGCCATCCTTACAACATCCGAGATGGCGAAGCGGTACAAGGTAGGCAAATGATTGTCATAGGTGGTTGGGGCGGTGGCTTCCGGCGGGTACGAGTCCATTCCGAATCCCGGACCTCACGGCCACTGGGTCTCTTAGGGCGACATGGATATCGCTTCGCGGGTTCGCCGCTACTCAACCCGGCGGGTCACATGCCACCGCCCCTACTTCCTTTGATAATAACGAAAAACCAAAAAGCAAGACCGGTAAGCAAGTGCGTGCCCTCACAGGGAGGGGCGCGACCATCGGCGAGGGGTTTAACTGATGTGCTGGTTGAAAGCAACGTAGACCGTCACTCTCACGCCAGACGCCATCAGGATAAATCCCACGAGGCTGATACACAGCCAGGCATCAAGGTCCAATCCCATCACCCCCTTTCGTTGTGTGATTGCCCTCGGAACCACACGCCAGCCGGGATATCGGGTACAAGGCCGGAATTGCCGATGTCGCGCCCCTGTTTCACTATAATCACCAGCAATAACAAGTCAAGATCCAAGATCACCTCCTTTACGGGGCCATCATGGGGCACCTCCTGCCCCGGCCCCATTTTTTTAAACCGTATCTCGTGCCTCCTTGGCGGGGCGGTAGACGACCTATGATTGATATGGGCACGGTCGGCGAACGCATGGCGCATCACGGAAACGGTTATGCCTACCACGAGCATGCCAGTAGCCGACAAGCCCGCCAATCTCAAAGGGGTGAAGGATGAAAGCTCCCGACACCTGCACTAGTGTGCAATGCGGCAGCTATCCGTGTGGTTACTGCGCCAAGTGCAGCCATGCATGGTTTGAGGGATCGAGTGTGGACGGCGTCGGCAGGTTGTGGCGCTGGGAGTTCAACCCCATCACTGGTCCGTTGTTCCTCCGCAAGGACGGCGAGCCGCTTGCGCGACAACCCATTGACGGGCCTGCGTACCAGGCGTTCGCTGCGTGGCATGCGGAGTTTGTGCGGGAGATCGAATGCCCCTGAGATGGACGGAGAAAGACCTTGAAGACTTCGACAGACGAATGCATAAGGTTCGGTCGGTACGTGTTCCCGACGAAGGGCATTTAATGCGCACGGAAAACAATACCAACCGTTGCAAACAACCCAAGAAGCGCAAGGGCATCATGAATAAAGACGAGGCGGCTTATGCCAAAGAACTGGAGGCGCTTCGGTTGTCCGGTGAAATCGAGGGTTTTGCATATGAGGGCATGACATTGCGTTTGGCCCCGAAGACCTCCTATACGCCGGACTTTCTTGTAGTCTACCACGATGGCTTTGAATTTCACGAAATCAAGGGGTTTGAGCGCGACGATGCGATAGCAAAGTTCAAGATAGCCGCCGAGATGTTCCCGTGGTTCGGATTCAAGATGATTAAGAAAACAAAATCCGGATTCGTCGTAACGAGGGATCTATGATGGATACAAGATCGGCCATGAAAGCCGCCCCCGCGATAGCAGATAAAACCCACACCCCACCCGCGAATCCGGGGGCGACTTGCGCGGCTGAGAAGTGGCGGGAGTATTCCCGCCTGAAGATGGAATGGATACGCAGGCACCCGCTCGCTACTCCGCGGGAGATAGAGGCGGCATGCTTTTTGATCGCGGCGGATCTGGGGGTATAGGGTGAACGACGAAGGATGGCGTGATTGCCTTGAAAAACACATTAGGTCTTCATCACTTGTTTGGTGCATGGGATCGGTAAAAAACAGAAAGTTTACGATGTGCTTTGGTAGGGGCGGAACACAATTGCCGCTGCCTAAAGAGCACATTCCGGCAGCCCCAGCGGTCTACGTTTTGTTTGATGGTGCAAATCCAGTCTATGTGGGATCGTCCAACAACTTCAGATCGAGATTATACACCCATAAAAAGCTGCTTAGTTCTTTCAAGGAGCCATACTTCAAGTTTTCCGCGTCGCGGAGATATGGGGATTGGCAGATGCGCGAGCTTCGCCTTATAAGGCGTCTTCAACCAAAATTGAATGTAAGGAAGTGGTAGGAGGGATATATGGCATCCGGCCGCATGCTGCAAAAACGCATTTCAAACAGCCGTAAGATGGCAAACCTGTCATCCGATAGTGTGCGTTTGCTTTATACCTGGATGTTGGCACAGCTCGACCAAAACGGCAACTTTTATGCCGACCCCGTCATGGTCAACAACCTCGTTTTCACTCGCCTGGGCAAGTCAATCAAGGAAATCGAGAAATATCTGAACGAGCTGGTAGAGAAGGATCTGATATTAATATACGAAGTGGACGGGGAGAGATACCTCAACTATCCGGATTTCTTCGAGAAACAACCCAATATACGCCCCGACCGGGAGGGGAAAACAGACATCCCAAACCATACTCCGGATTCCATCCGGATCGATTCCGGATCTATTTCGGGGGAATCCGGATTAACTCCACCTGAATATAAGAGAAGAGAAGAGAAGAGAATATATAGTCAGGTCATTGATTATCTGAATCAGAAATCCGGATCGGATTACAAGGCTCGTTCCAAGGGAACCCAAAGGCACATCGACGCCAGGGTGAATGAGGGATACACGCTTGACGACTTCAAGGCCGTGATCGACGGTAAGGTGTCGCAGTGGACCGGAGATCCTAAGATGAATAAATACCTGCGGCCCGAAACCCTCTTTGGCCCGAAATTCGAGAGCTACCTGAACGAACGCCCCCGCCCCAAGCCGACCAGTGAAACACAGGACGACCTTGAAGCCCAGATGGAAGCCCGCAAACGTGCCGCCGAGGAGAAACTTAATTGACCCTCCCCCCGCACAATCTTGAAGCCGAGGAATTTGTGATCGGCGGACTCATCCTGGAGCCGGGGCGCATGCCGGAAGTGGTGGATGTGGTCAAGCCGGGTGACTGTTATTCTGAGCGGCATCGGCTTGTATTTGAGGCCATGATGCGCCTGGTGGATGCTGGCAGACCGATTGACTTCGTGACCGTCGCGGACGAGCTGGGCGATCACCTGGATAAGATTGGCGGGGCTTCCTGGGTGTCTTCTTTGGCGGACCGCATACCCACCACGGCAAATATCATAGAGCATGCCCGCATGGTAAGAAACCATGCCGTGTGTCGTCGTGCCATACGCAAGTGTGACGACATCAAGAAGCTCTTGTCCTCACCCAGCGAAGCCGACAACCCGGATGCTGTATTGGATCTAGCCCAGCGTGAGCTCATGTCTCTGGTGATAGGCGAGAGCGCCAGCCTATACGATGCCCGCCAGGTCGCCCACGAAAGCATGAAGCAGTGTAAGACTATTTACGAGGGTGGGGCGGTGGTGGGCGTGCCAACCGGGATACGCGGCATTGATAAATATTTGGGCGGTGGTTTCCAAGCCGACCTGATTATCATAGCCGCCAGGCCATCCCACGGCAAGACGGCGCTGGCGTGCTCCATGACTGCTAATCAGTGCGAAATGGGCAAGCATGTGGGGTATGTTGCGATTGAGCCCAACCGGCTGGAGATACACCATAGGCTCATATCCATGCGCGGGCAGATCAATCTTATCAAGTTCAGGAACGGGCTATTTAAGCCGGAAGACTGGGCATCCGTGGTGATGTGGCAGGATGCGATATCCAGGTGGCCCTTGCATATTGACGATGCCCATGTGGGACTGCCCGTGGATGAGATCATGCGTAAGTGCCGCCGACTACGACGCGAGGGGTGCGAAGTGATTTACATCGATCAGCTTTCCAAGATCAGGGGCGAGGGTAGAGGGCTCTATGAGCAATACACACACATTGTCAATCGTATTGCCGAACTACCTAAAGAACTTGGAATCCCCGTTGTTCTGTTGTGCCAGATAAACCGCGAGGCCAGCAAGGACAGCGACAAGCAGCCACGCCTTCACCATCTCAAGCAGACCGGATCAATCGAGGAGGACGCCCGCGTGGTGCTCCTGCTTTACCGCCAATTTTTATATACTTCCGAACCCAAACACGAGTTTGTCGGGCTGGTGGATATTGCAAAACAGACCATGGGACCCATCGGCGAGGTGGATGTGCGATGGGCACCGAAATATGCACACTTCGAGGATATGTAGCATGAGGAACAAGCAGGACTGCGACGCCCGGCACGCGCGGGTCATAGAGTACGCCCGCAAGAACCCGGCAGTGGGGATGCCGGAGATCGGCGAGGTGTTCGGCCTGGACCGGCAGGCGATAGCGTACATTTTAAAGACAAAAGCCCCCGGGCTCTACAGGGAGCGGGGGAAAAGGGGGAACGGCACATGGAACAGCTAGCGCGGTGGGTTGTAGAAGTCAGCGTTTTAGCGGTCCTGGTGTTATACTGGATGTCGTCGGCATTCGCTGGATGATAAAATCATGCAGGGCCTCGCGGCAAGATGGGCGAGGGGCCTCGAGGGATAAGGCACTAGACACCTGGGATGGCACCCGGGGAAAGGCAGGGGAATAACATGGGTGAGTTCATCAAGACCAATCAGGAGTATGGCCGGGGTGTGCAGCTGGACGAGTACAATGGGGTGTTTTCCCTGATCGCCGCGCGCGAAGGCACGGATGGGAAGATTTACAAGGAATGGGCATTCCCGCAGGACAAGGACCGCCGCCCGCGTGACAAGGCGATACCCGTCAAGGTCGATCTGGGCGACAAGGATCAGGCTATCGAGGCACTGCTGGTGTTCCTTAGGGAGCTCGGCTGGGCGGGCGGGGAAGCGCCGTTCTAGCGAGGAGGGGAAGCATGGGATACATGCACATCAACAATCTGTATAAATCCAAGGAGATCCTTCTTTTCAGGGAATGCTACGCCATGGAGAAGATCCACGGGACATCGGCGCATGTGGGATGGGGGGATGGCGAGGTGTTCTATTTTGCCGGGGGCTGTGATCACCTGGAGTTCATGAAACTGTTTGATGGCGGCGATCTGCGGCAGAGGTTCACAGAGCTGGGGCACGATGAGGTTGTGGTGTACGGCGAGGCATACGGCGGCAAGATCCAGGGCATGCGAGGAACCTACGGAGACCAACTCCGCTTTGTGGCCTTCGAGGTCAAGATAGGCGATTCGTGGCTGAACGTGCCGGGGGCCTCGGTGGTGGCGCGGGGGCTTGGTTTTGATTTTGTGGAATGGGTGAAAACGTCTACCGACCTAGCGTCTCTCGACGCTATCCGCGATTCATCATCATCGCAGGCCATCAAGAACGGCATGGGGACAGGAAAGAAGCGCGAGGGCGTTGTGTTGCGGCCCCTGATAGAAGTCACGATGAACGGCGGCGGCAGAATCATCGCCAAGTACAAGCGGGACGACTTCCAGGAGACCAAGACGCCACGGTCGGTCAAGCGGGCGGATATTGAGATACTCACGGAAGCCCAAGCCATAGCGGATGAGTGGGTGACGGAGATGCGATTGACGCATGTGCTCGACGCATTCCCGCAGCCATGGGACATTACCATCACAGGGCAAGTGATTAATGCCATGGTGGAGGATGTGGAGCGCGAGGCAGAAAACGAGATCATAAAAAGCAAGGCCGCGCGGGCTGCAATTGCACGCGCTACGGCGACCATGTTCAAACGGCGTATACAAGCCTTACGGGGCAATGCGTTTTTGAGCCATGGGAAGAAGGTTATCCGCGCACAGCACAAGTAGGAGGGATTGGGCATGAAAACCATGTTCACGCTTTTACCGTGGGGGGCAATCAGGGCGGCAGCCGACTGCATGACAACCAACGAGGGAAGCAAGGATGGCAAGCACGCCGACAGCCCTTGGCGTACCGAGAGCGTAGACCATCACATCAACTGCGCCCTGCGGCACTTTGAGCGGTTTCACGGGGGCGAAATACTAGACCCCGAGGACGGCGCCTCCCACCTCATAAAGGCGGGACTGCGCTTGCTTATGGCGGGCGAGGTACACCAACGCATCGCGGGGACTGATCCCCGCTAATGGGAGCGCGGCGATGCAGACATGGGTGACAGTCAGGGAGTACGCGGCAAGGCCGGACGTGCGATGTAGCGAAAGAACGGTGCGGCGCCTGATAAAAAAAGAAATACTGGAAGCCAAAAATATCGGCGCGGGAGACAGAAGACCCACCTACCTTATACGCCCCAAGGAAGACGAGCAGGCGCGGGGGTGAGCCCGCGCCCGTGCGCTAGTTATTTGTCAATCATTACGATCCTTGTTGCCACACCGGTTGAGGTGATGGTTCCCGCGAATGCGCCAGATTCAAGTTTTTCCGTGATGTGGGAATGGCCGTCAAGCCATTCCCTGAAGTCGGTTGACTTTCGGTCCGAGCGGAAAAAGACGCCCTCGGCCATGATTGCCACCATGCGACCGCCAGGCTTCAGGCAGTCGAATGCATGCCGCACATGCTCTATGTCCTGCCCGTTCTCAAAAGGCGGATTCATTATGATGCGGTCATACGCGCCGGTATGCTCCAGGAAGTCCCCGCAGATGGCATTGAATCCCCGAAGCTCAAGGATATGCGCGAGCCGCATATTATATTCGATACAGGTCAGCTTTGAACCATGGTTGATGTGCTGGGCGATATCTCCCCGCCCTGCCTCCGGTTCGCATACGTCCATGCCGTCCTCGATGCACGCCATATCAACCACGCGCCGCGCTATGGGTTCGGGCGTGATGAAGAAACCCGGAATCTTGCAACCGATCAATTCCCGGTCAAGCTCGCGCAGTGTCTTTGCCTTTGGATCTTCCTGCGGTCTACCATCGGCCAATTCAATCGCAGCCTGAATCTTTGTTTGATAGCCGAATAGGGCATCATGCGCGGCGGTCTTGGTCGTGATGTGCGCCAGTTCTGGCGGTATATTCCCGGCCTCGTGCAAATCAGCCAAGCAGCGCAACAGGTGTTGAACCTTCTGCATGTTCTCGCCGTCCCGTCGCATGCTCTCCGCAATTGCCAAGCGTCGGCGCGTTGGGTTCTGTTGACTGGTACCGCTGTTTATTTTTCCGTCAATGGCCCTCTCCATTCCATCGGCCAGGGCGCGGAGCTTCGCCGAAACATCGGCACCCGTCCGCACCTTGGTATGCCGTGGCGTGGGCGTGAGGTCCGTGGGGGTGTCCGGCCCCGGCTTGAGCTGTTCACCGAATATGCAGTGCTTCGCCATGGAGGCATACAGATCGGCGCCCCATGCGGCGCCCCATTTCCGGTGCTTCCGCACACACCACCCCGAAGAATCACGGGAGCCGTCTTTAAGGTAGTACCCGCCCCCCATGCTCCACTTTTCGCGGTGCTCAATCTCGTGTTCTTCGATGATCCACGAAAAGGAAGCCTCCGAATCCCCCACGGTGATATTATTGGGCGTCCCCCGAAGACTGATAAACGCTTGCGCTTCATCTCTTGTATGAAAGACGGGCGCTTTTCCGTCAACCTCTTCCATTGCGCGATGCCAAGGAGAGTATTGGCCTTTCCAGTAGCAACACCCGTTGTCATGTACGTCATTGTCAAACCTGATGCGGGCATTGAAATGACCCATGCCCGGCCCAAGGTGGGCGGTCTCAGGCAATCGCAAGGCCGCCTTGCGCATCTCGGAAAACAAGTCCTTGGCATGTGATGACCACCCGATGATTATGGTCTCGGTTGTTTGATGGTTGAAATAATCCGTCATTGTATCGGAGTCGTCCCGATGGTGTTCGGCCACGATAACGGCCACGGCATCCGCCGGTATGTGCCTCGCAAACAATTCTTTCCCCTTGTCGATCAATGCACTATCCATTTCAATCTCCTTTCGTTTGGTTTTGTGTTATGCTTCCTAAGCCCGCCCGGACCTCTAGCCCGACACTAGAGGCGGCTCTCCTGCCGGATACCGGGCGGGCGCCTAAGCTAATCGTTGTACCCCTCAGGGACCAGCTCGAAATCAAACCCATTGATCGAATCCCCGCCTTCGGCATCGACAACCGAGTATTGCTGACCCGAATCCACCAGCGTGAGCCACCACTGCCCATGCTCGAAATCGGCCTGCATGCGGGCGCGGTTCCCGAATTTGATATGGGCGGTCTTGAGTACCTGCTTAGCCATTGCCGGTGTGTTTTGCTCAGTCTTCAACATAACCCCTCCTAGCCCTTCCGGGCGGTTATCCCGGCCCAACCACCGGGTATGTTCATTTTTGTGGACACCCTGCCCAATAGCTGCCGGATCGTCTCCGGCTGCCTGCCCATCGCCTGGGCGATGTCCTTGAGGGCGAGCCCCTGGAGACGCAGATCATAGGCCTGTTGTTGGTTCGGGGTCAGGCTCTCGGATCGAGGACGACCGCCCAACCTGGCATTGGCGCGGCTGGTCCTGGTCTTGGCCTCGCTCTTCGCTGAACCGCCCTTGCGGCCCAGGGCGGCGGCTGCTGGGTATGTTTCCATCTCCCGGCGTATCTCGTCGGCGCTGAGGTTCTCGCCGTATTTGGATTTGAGGCGTCGGGCGATATTCCGCCATTCCTCGCCCCCGTGCGCCTCGCTGCGGTTTATCGTGCCATGCATGGCGGCATAAACCATGTCGGCGGCGAGGGTGAAACCAAACGAGGCGTTGGGGTTGTCGGCCAGGAGTTTTTGATAGTGGGATAGGGTTCTCATGGCGCTAATCCCATTCTGGGTGCATATCGTGGCTGACGGTCACAGAAACATCGCCATTATTTAGGTTACGCATTTTGATAATACGACGCACACCGTGCGCAGCAATAGATATATCGTTGCTGGTTCCCCTCCACCCATGATAGCGTGTAATGTTGGTATTCATGTTCCCAGAAATAGGACCATCGTGCAGGTAATAAAACGGTTTGCTGTACCCACCCCTAATAGCATTCGGGCTAACATTAGTGCGCGATACCAGGGTCATTTCGGCACCAACCGCCATTTTAGTGGGCCTCCAGTCGTACTCAACATCCAGATGTTCGGTTTCGTGGTTGTATTCGTTTTTGGTGCATGTAAACACCTCAACCACATCTCCGTTAACTCTGTATTCGTCACCGCTCAGCCTAATAGTCATTTTCAATCCTCCCGTTTGATTTGATGTCTATATAATAACCCAATCGGTTTGGTTTGTCAAGGGGCAATTGCTGGTTATGCATGTATTCGCTGATAACGCTCGTAATATCGCAGTGGTGGGCGTGATATGCTGGCGTAGTCGGCGAAATGTGTCCGATTAGTCCCAATCGGTCACAATTGGTCCTATTTGGTCCTATTTGGTCCCCTTCCCATTTTCCTCCGGCGGGGGCATGATGCGGGCTAGGAGGGCATCGTATGGCCGATAATTTAGCGAAACAGGTGGTTGGGTGATGGCTACTCTGGTGGTCGTACTGGCGGACATGACCGCTTCGATGTGGCCCGCCGACTGGTGGCCGAGAGGGGTATGTCCGCAGCGAGGATGGGCGATGGCAAGCGGTTTACCGGAGGCGGTATGTTGAGCGATAATCTAGCGGAGTTCAGGGCGATAATCACTAAGTACGGGATTACTACGGCGGCGCAGTATGATGCGCTGGCGATGGCCAGACCGTCCCGGCGGGTTTTATGCAGGCAATACGGTTGCACCTGGCGGGGGTTGTTGAAGATGGCGATGGGGGGCGATATGCCCACCGTAGAGCCGCAACAGCCACAGGCGACAGGACAAGAGTACAAATGCCTTCATCAGCAGATTGACCGCTACCGCAAGCAGGCAGAACGCGCCCGCGACATGGGACAGGTAATCTATGACGCCTGTGTCGCTAACCTTGCCGGGTTGCGGATCGTACCCGCTAAGATTCCCCAACGTGTAAGGACCGCTGATGAGTTGGAGTTTCACCTCCTGAGGTCAGACGCACAGGTGGGCCAAGAGACTGATGCGGCATGGACTCAGGGCGTTGCGAAGTACAACGCCGAGATTTACGAGGACCGGATCAACACCCTGATCGACAAGATAACGGTCTTCAAGCGGCAGGATGAGGCCAGTCTAGGGCTAAACAAGCTTGTGATCGATCACCTGGGGGATCAGGTGGAGGGCGAGGGGATATTCAAGGGTCAGGCGTTCGAGCTTGATCTATGCGGGGTTGATCAGTTGTTCAGGTCGGTAGAGGTCGAAGGGCGCTTTTTGGTCACAATGGCGGGGCTGTTCGAGTCGGTGGAGGTGTTCTGTGTCCCCGGCAACCACGGCAGGCCGGGAGGGAAGGGGGAGAATCACCCCCGCACGAACTTCGACTATATCTTCTATCGCGTGCTGGCGCTGGCGCTCAGAGATCAGGCGAATATCAGGTTTTACATCTCAGAGAGCCCGTCCATGATCGTGCAGAACGGGCGCTTCCGCTTCCTGTTGAACCACGGCGACAACGCCAAGGGCTGGGGCGGCATACCGTATTATGGCCTGGACCGCATGAGCAAGCGCGTGGATCAGCTATTCGGCATGATCATCGACTATAACCTATGTGGGCATCATCACACGCCCTGCAACATCGCGGACAAGATCATCATGAACGGCTGTATCCCTGGTGGTTCGGACCTATCGGTAAACCGGCTGGCGGCGGCTACGCGCCCGTCGCAGAAATGCTTCTATTTCCACCCCATGAACGGCATCAACCGGGAGAGCAATCTGTACCTTGCGGACCCGGTGAACCTGGGGGCGGACGGGAACGGGATCTATACGTCCTACACGGGCGGGCGCATCAGCGAGATCGAGGAGAGGGTCGTATGATCAATATGGGCAACAAGGCGGGTGCACCATGAGCGAGTGGCGGCTATTGCTGTGGTTTGCCGGGTTTATTGTGGCGGCTATGGTGGCGGTCTCGATATGGTCCGATTGGATGGCGGAGCGCACCATAAAGCGATTTCAGGCTGCGGCGCGGGCACGGGGCGATTGGCTGACCCTCGTCAACAGTCGCGGCGAGCGCGAGATCGTGGAAATCAAGAGATCAAAGCCATGAGCATCGACAGGATGCCCAACCTATGACCGACTCCGAAGCCCTGGCCCTCATCACGAGCATTGCCGACTACACGGCGCGGACCAGGCGCGGAGGGTGCCTGGAGCGCGACGAGCTCATATCTATCGGATGGATTGCGCACCGGCGGGCACTGGAGACGTGGCAGGAGGGCATGGGCGCGAGTCTGAAGACGTATGTGAGCAAGGGCATTCGCAAGGCCATCGTGTTCGCGGTGCGTGGCGAGATGCCGAGGGGATACCGGCAGAGTCCGGATGCCCGGCCGGTAATGTGCGAGGCCGACAACGAGCGATTGCCGGACGAGGGGATGAGCCCCGAGGACGCGGTATTTGCCCGCGAGCTGGACGACATCATGTTTGCCGCGCTGGATATTCGGTCATACATGATTGTTTTCTGGCGCACCAGCGGGGGGTACACGCTTCAGGAAATCGGCGACATGTTGGGGATAACAAAGGAGCGGGTGAGGCAGATATACAATCAATCCCTCGCGGTTTTGCGCGATCAGTTCACAAAATTGACATAATATGGTGCTGTCACTAAGTATCCCGATAGCACACGGGGGCGATTCCGGTCCCGGCATAGGACATCTCAGGTAGTGGTTGCCGAATTTCTGGAGGGCGGGCGGCGGGAAAAGAATGCTAGTACCAAGGCGGCAGATGCTAAATATGGGGGATTCGCCATCTCTATCGTCCCAGGAGTGGGGGTATGTACGCGCCGGTGGCTCCGGTTCGCGTGCGAGGCTGGCAAGCGGTAAAAATCCACTCCCTGCCGCCCAATTACTGCTTCGTTTCGGGCGTTGAGCGACATCAGCGCCCACCAATGGAACCGGGGGAACAATCAAGACAGTGCGCGGCATCCTTTCCGGTATTGTAGAGAGGTTGGACCACATCGAACAATGCGGAAAGAAGGGTTGGCTGTGCAAGATGAAGAGTCATTCTAAGATGACGGCGCTACAGTTGCGCCAAATCCAGCGGCAGGCCTCCGGGCTGGCCGAGGAGGCTGGCAGGGCCGCGACATTGTTGGAGGATCTATCGAATGAGTAGCTGCGCGGGGACCGTGGTGCATATCGAGAGCGGCATATACAGGTCTGCGTTTCATAAACTACGTGGCCATCTGTGCAATCTGGGACGCTTTGGTATGGCTCTGAGCAAGAAGGATCTTGCCAGGGCCTCGCGCCTATCATTGCTGGCAGAGGTGTTGATTGAGCTGGATGACGCCATGGCGTCAGTACGGTCCTTGATGGAACTGGAGGCGCAAGTCAAGTAATGCAGCACGAGTGCCTAAAGGAATTGCAGATCGAGGAAATGGGCAAGGACATCACCGAGATCAAGGATATCGTCACCGGCATAGCCGAGTCGCTCAACGGCAACGGGAAACCTGGAATCAAGACAAGGATGGCCCTGGTTGAGGACGGCTTACGGCGTTCGTGGTGGTTTCTGGGGGGGGTGGGAGTGGCGATACTAGGCCTCCTGGCCGGGGTGGTGGTGAAATGAACAGTCTTTCTTTGTACGACAAGGAGCGGACGCGGCTCAAGACCGGAGACGCGATTCTATGGCGGTCGGAAACCTTGCTGGGGACCATCATTCAGCGGTTCAGCAACAGCAAATTGAACCATGTGTCCATCGTGATGGTCTTCTCTGAGTATGCCCCCGACCGCGTGTATGTGCTGGAGGCGCTGGAAACAGGAACGGTGCTAAAGCCATTGAGCGACAGACTGTCCTCGCATAAGGGCGAGGCATGGGGCTACCTCATGGCCCCGGCGCTGGATGGCCTGCGCGATGACATGGGGCGGTTTGCGCTTGCGCATGCTGGCAGGCCCTACGACTACAGGGGGCTGCTCGAAAACATCAAGGGACGGGTCAACGGGGACGACAGAGCGTTGTTCTGTTCCGAGTATTGGTGGAGAGCGTTTCGCGACGGCGTGGGGAAAACGGGGTTGGGGCGGAAGGAATATCGCGCCGCATCGGCGCTGCTGGATGGCAAGATGCCCAGGCCGAGCGATTTCCCGGACATAGCGCGACACGGGATATTCCAGAACGTAGTGAAGGTACTCTAATGGCACGGTTCGGCAAGGCATCCCAAGAACGGCTTATGCAGGCTCACCCAGACCTGCAACGCCTATTGAGCGAGGCCATAGGGCACGTTGATTTCTCGATTGTGTGCTCCTATCGCGGCCGGGAAGAGCAGGGCAAGGCGGTGGCCCAGGGCAAGTCAAAGACCCCATGGCCGACATCAAAACACAACCATCTCCCCTCGCTGGCTGTCGATCTTTGCCCCTACCGGAACGGCATGAAGTGGAACGACCGCGAGGCATTCTATTACCTTGGCGGCATCCTCAAGGGGCTGTCGATAGCGATGGGCATTCCGATCCGCTGGGGGGGGGACTGGGACGGCGACAACGATCTGCATGACCAAAGGTTTACCGATCTCCCCCATTTCGAGATAAGGACGCCCTAACATGGACAAGACCATCGGCATCATCGGCGCGTATCTGCTCTGTGCGCTCATCATCATCGGCATGTCGGACACATCGGCCACGACCCTTATCCCGCAGATTGTGACGGGCGTTATGGGACTTATAACCGGGTATACGGCAGCCAAGGTTACACCGCCGCCGCGCAATGGATAGCATTGGCTATTCCACCGAGGAATACTTCCCCCTGTTTTGCGCGGAGGTTGAGGGGTGGATTCATCGGCTGGGGTTGCTGAATTGGCGCGTGACAGTTTGCCTCGAAGTGCTCCTGGAGGGAGAATGCGCCCAATGCTGCATGGAAGAGAACGACAGAACGGCCCGCATATCCATGGCGCGGTTCGTAGCGATTCAACCCACCGAAAGAGATGTTGCCCTATGGGCGTTTCACGAGGTCGGGGAGTTGCTGATGGCCGATGTCGAAGCATTTGGTAACAGGCCCCACCCCGGAGAGCAAAACGAGGAACTACGACGATTGACCCATGAGGTCATAGTAAGACTGGAAAACACCCTATTCGATGGCTACTGGAAAGCAAAACAGCAATCCCAAGACAAACCTGGAAAACTGCGACCTAATTGCAAACGCCCAGGTCATAAAAACCAGCTCAACGGTTGACAACACCTCCCGCCTCACCATCGACATTGAGGCGTCAAACGACTTCGCCTGCGCGTTTGTGGCCCTGCTGGGCCGGGACAAGGCGGCAATTCAGATAGGGATCAAGTGCAATGGCGAACAAGACTGAGGCATTTTTGAAACGCAAGGAGCACTTCCGCGAGATCATCGTGGATGCGCTGGCTAGTCCCACCACGCCATGGATGAACCACAAGGAAATGGCGATATTGGTGGGTATTCCATCAAGCACGCTCAAGCAGTATTTTAGCGCGGCCGAGTTCGCCGAGATCGAGAATGACGGCCTGATCAAGCGCCGCCAGAAGTTGCGCGATGTCAGGCGCGGATACACCAGCGACATCCTCGACATCGACAAGACCGTGTTGAGGAAGGCCAAGTCCGGAAGCCTGGGCCATGCCCAACTGGCCTATGAACGTTTCGAGGGGCCGGTGACGAGCAAACTGGAAGTGACGGGCAAGGACGGCGACCCGCTGTTCTCTCCGGAAAGATTGCTGGCTGAACTCTTGAAGAAGGAAGAGCCCCAATCGTAGCCAAGGCCGACGTTGAAACCTACGCCCGCGAGTACCGTAAATGCATCGGCGCGTTTCGCTATTTCGTGGATGTCTACTGCCGCATACAGGACCGCAGGGGCGGTGGCGAGCTAGAGTTTAAGCTGTGGCCGGGGCAGGCATCGGTAACAGAGCGCCTGACAAGCAAGTTTGTTATCGCCCTCAAGGCGCGACAGTTGGGCATTACCTGGCTTATAGCAGCCTATTGCCTGTGGACGGCGATGTTCCGGTTCAATTCCTTGGTGGTTATTATCTCGGCCAAGGAGGATCTGGCAATCGAGTTCATGGACCGCGTCAAATTTATGTTCGACCGTCTCCCGAACTGGATGAAGCCGACCGTTTATAAGCGCACGACCACGGAATTGACCTTTGCCATCGAGAAGAAGGACACCAAGGGCAATACTATGTTGGGTGGATTGAACAGTACAATCAAGTCCATCCCCACTACGCCGGACGCGGGGCAGTCCAAGACGATTTCCCTTCTGGTAATGGACGAGAGCGCCTTGAACCGCTACTGCCGCGAGATATGGAGCGCGGCCAAGCCTACCCTGGAACATTCGGATGGACAGGCGATTATCATCAGCAACCCGACCAAGACCATGCCGGGTTGGTCATGGACGCGGGACATCTACACATCGTCCATGCGGGGCGAGAACGAGTTTGCCAGGATATTCCTTGACCCGTTTTGCGTGCCGGGGCGCGGGGCCGACTTCATCGATCAGCAACGCCGTGCCGGATTGGATGAGGACGACATCATCATGCAGTACCCGCAGTCGGAGCAGGAGGCTATTTCGGTTCTGGGCGGTTCCTACTTCGGCAAGCATATCGCCAAGTACGAGCCACGCCGGGGCGAGATCGGAAGACTGGAGAAGCGGGACGACCAGTATGTGTTCGAGCGGGACGAGCGCGGTATCGTGGAGATATGGGCGCACCCCGCAGGAAGGCAGTACGAGAACCGCTATGCCATTGGGTCTGATGTGTCGGAAGGCACGGGCAACACCAATTCCGTGGCGTATGTGTATGACCGCATGGACCAACGGTATGTGGCGAGCATGAAGTCGAGCCGGATAGACGCCGACGAATGGGCGGCGCGGTTGATCGAACTGGCGACCTACTACGACATGGCATACATCGGGCCGGAACGCACCGGGGCCGGGATAACAACGGTTATCCACTTGGGCAAGAAATACCCGCGCCTGTACTACCGGCAACGTCCGGGGACCATGCGGGGCGAGTATATCCTTGAGTACGGTTGGCCGGAGACGAACGAAAACAAGCAGATCCTGGCCGACGAACTCAAGCGCCACCTACGGGATGTGTTCACCGATGTGCCATGCGCCCAACTAATTGACGAATGCAGCACGTTCATCCGGCACGACAACGGCAGGCTGGCGCACGAAGACGGCAAGATGGACGACTGCGTGATCGCGGCGGGGGTGGCGTTGCAAGTATCCCTCTTCATGCCGACCCTCTTTGACCACAAACCGAAGCGGCGACCATCCGGTTACGATAAACGTCTTGAGGCACTGGAACGCGCCGGACAGGATGACAGTTATACCGTCATGGCGCGGGAACAGGAAGCGGCATTCAGGGAGTTGGGCGCGAGCTACTACGACGCCGACATCACCGGAACGATAGAGGATCGCGGCGGCGCGATACCTACGATCATCGAGTAAAAAGGGGAACAATGGAGTTCATAATCGCAGGACTGTGCATCGCCTGCCTTCTCATGGGCATCTTCATTGGATACTTTCTGAGCCGTAAACAGCAGGGCGAGCCCGTGATGGAGATCAAACCGCCCAAGCCGGTGACGGTGGAGGAAACCGTGATGGCCGACCCGTTCACGCGGGCGCTCTATACCGAGGAAGAACTGGCGGGGCCGCAGCGCATCCCCACCATGCAGGAGTAGGGGATGAAGTTGATATGTGAAACCTGCCGGGAGTGGATCGGCAACTTTGATGAAGGCAAGGTAAAATTGCCGCTCACGGCCGAGATGTTCAGGCCCATACGCGAAGCCCTTAGCCATCACCCGCCGTTTCGGACCGGCACAACCGCCGAGTGGTTTAGGTGTCCGGTGTGCAACAAAAGGCCCTTCCATTTGGACGACACGCTCTTGACGGACGAGGGCTATGTGAGAGTGCCGGTAGCGACCCAGGATGCGGCCAGCGAACCGGAGAAGACAGCAGAGCCCGCGCAACCGGACGCAATCGTGTGTCAGGTGTGCGGGCGCGAGTTTACCAAGCGCATCGCCCTTTTGGGCCACATGAGATCGCATAAATAATGGCACTCACCAAACCCACCCACCAGCCCGACACCCGCCTCATCCCCGCCGAGGGCGATAAAGACCTGGGCATCAAGATATTCGGCATCCTTGACAAGGTGTTCAAGGACAAGCAGAAGCTCGGTCTGCCCGCCAGGATGAAACGCAACACGGAGCTGGTCAAAAACAAGTTCTGGAAATCCACCTCTAAGGAGGTGCCGCTTACTTCGGCCAACCTGATCTATGTGCATGTGCGGCAGGTGGTGAACCAGCTCACCGACAACAACCCCACCTTCGAAATCACCCCGCTTGGCCTGACGGACGACGAGCAGGAGAAGGCATATGACAAGCTCCGCAACACCGCCGACTTCTGGTGGAGAAACACCGAGCAGCAGGCGCTATACCGCAAAAGCGTGTGGAGCGGCGAGGTCAACGGCACGGCCATTGAAAAGGTCGTCTTCAACCCCGAACTGGAGATGGGCATAGGCGAGGTGGAAACGGTCATGGTTGACCCGTTCCATTTCGGGGTGTTCCCACTGGATTGCACCGACCTCCAGAAGGCCGAGGTTATTCTGCACTTCCGACCCTACACGGTGCGCGAGGTCAAGCGCATGTGGGGCGATAAGGCGGCAGAGGTGCAGGCCGACAACGCGCTCATCAAGGAACTCGGTGACGATCGGCGCGATATTATCGGCGGTAGTCCCGACCCCAACCGTGGGTATTACGGTTCGGTGGGGTCCACCGTCAAACACATCCTGAATTCGGCGGGCGACGGCGAAGAACTGGACGAGCAAGTGCTCGTGGTCGAGGCGTGGGTACGCGACCGTTCCGTCGTCAGCGAGGAACGGGTTGTCGAGAGCACCACGACCGAATCCGGCGAAATCGAGGTGGTGGTCGAGAAGACCACTAGGCCCAGGTATCGCGGCGAGATCCGGCGCATCATCACCTGCAACCTGGGCAAGGTGGTGCTGGAAGACCGGGACAATCCGTCCATCAACCCCGAACTGCCGGAAGAGATGGCGCGGAAGACCTACCTGTACGACAAGTTTCCGTTCTCCGTGGGACAGAGCGTTGAAAACCCGTTCTCCATATGGGGCGACGACGATATCATGCAGCTTTCCCCGCTCCTGACCGAGATCAACAAGACACTCAGTCAGTTGACCTACTTCAAGGACAAGTCCGTGCGGTCCAAGTTCATCAACCCGCAGGACAGCGGTATCAGGAATAACGAACTGACGAACACATCCGGGGTGCTCAATCCCACCAATTCCATCACGGCGCAGGGTTTGCGCTGGGTTGAACCCCCCGCCATGCAGATGGACCTCGTGCAGTATCTTGACATCTACAAGGGGCTGTTCTTCCTGATCAGCGGTTCCTTCGATGTGAACCAGGCCGACTTCCCCGGCCAGGACGTTATCGCCTACAAGGCTATCGCCGCCCTACTGGAGAACGCCGCCAAGCGCAACTCCCACAAGGAGGCGGTCTATACCAAGATCGCCCGCGAGCGGGGGCGCATGTTCCTCTCCCATTGCATGAACTGGTACACCGAGGAACGCTACATCACCGTGGACGACGGGCGCGGCAAGGAACAGCCGATGGCTATCCGGGGCGTTGATATGATCGTTCCCGCCAAGCTTACGGTGGTCAGCGGCTCCACCATGCCGGTATCCCAGGTGCAGCGGCGCGAAGAAGCGCGGGAACTGTACAAGATGAACGGCCTGGACATCAAGGAGTTGCTGGACGCCCACGACTGGCCCAACACCGACGACGTAGTGATACGCATGCAGGCCGGACCTTTGGGTGAGGTATTTGAGAAGCTGGGCAAGGTGGGCGTCCCCGAGCCCGTGTTGCAGTACCTGCAGCAGATTGCCGGTTCCAAGCCGCAGGATATAGAACGTGCCGCCAAGAACGGCGAACTGCCCGACTTCATGAGCGTCGTACAGCAGGCCGCAGGCGCACAACCGCAGGGACAGAGCGAGGGCGAGCAACTGGAGTCCCGCAAGATCATGTCCGATGTCACCAAGTCGGACGCCGAGGCGCAGCTCAAGACCGTGGAGGCCCAGAGCATTACGGTGGAGACGCAACTCAAGGCGCTGGAGGCACAGGCCAGGATAGGGCTTATCCGCGAGCAGGCCGAGACGGAGCGGTTCAACCGGGGCGTGCGGGCCGAGGGCGTCAAGATGGACTGGAAGAAGCTGGAGCAGGAAGCCGCACGGCTGGTGGCCGACATCGAAGCCAAGAAGACACAGCACGCCCATGATGCCGCCCGTATCGTGACGGACATCGAAACAAAATCCCGTGCCACGGACACCAAGGATAGGGAAGTGGACTTCCGCCACGAGGAAGCCATGTCCATCTCCAAGCAGGGGCCATACCGGGAATCGGGCCGTAAATCCAACAACGAGGAGCAGGACTAATGCCGGTCTACCAATACCGCTGTGATGCCTGTGCCCATGTGTTTGACGACATATCCACCTATGCGCTTCGCAAGGCCGAACTGCCGTGTCCGGTATGCGGCCAGACGGCGCGGTACACTTTCGCGGTCGGCAACGTGGACCTGGAATCCGAAAGGCCGAACTGGCTGAGGAGCACGGTTGAGGTGGTCGATCCAGACGGTGGACCCGCCCACCGCGAGTTTATCGCCAACCCGACCCGTGAGAACTATCGCGTCTGGCTCAAGGCCTCGGGGTTACGACCCAAGGAGGCCGGAGAGCCTACCCGACCGGAACCGCGCGATACGAGCCGGCTACGCCAACAGATGGTGGAGAACCACATCAGGCGGCATCGTATCGAGATATAAAACGGAAGTGTGCGCGTGTCCTCGCCAAGCGGCGCGGGGGCGCGTTCCACAACGAATATAAAATCGCTTTATTGCGGGCCATCGAAAAGGGATTCGACCCCGGCCAAGACGAGAAGGACCGCCGCGCATAATCCCCAAGGAGTATCAATGAATGTTCTTGTGTTAAGCTACCATTGCTGCATCCGCGTTATCAAGCAGTACATGGCCTTGATGACGCGGGACGATGTGACCGTTTTCCATCTCCAGCACGGCATCGCCAACAAGGAATGCCTGCCGCTCCTGCCGAGGTGCTCGTTCTATCTCGATCAGGCGCAGTTGGAGATCAAGCTCCGCATGATGGACGACATCGACGTGATCCACTGCCACAACGATCCAGACTGGCTGGTGGAAGTGGCGCGCAGGATCAAGCCCGACACGCCCATCATCCACGATGTCCACGACCTGGCAAGCATGCGCGATTTCCAGGTTGACGAACTGATTGACCAGGAACGGCGGGCGATGGCGATGGCGGACGCCTACATCTTCCCGTCGCAGGGATATGCGCGGGAGGCCAAGCGGTTCCATAATCTGCCGGACAGCAAGCCCTCCAAGGTGCTCTACAGCTATTGCAACATGGAGATGCTCCTGCGGCCCGCATTGCCACGGATACGCGGCATCGCCTACGAGGGCAACCTTGTCGGCACGGGCGCACCGCACACGATGCACTACCGCGACCACCGTTACCTGGCGCAGTACCTCACCCAGCACAACATCCCCATCACGTTCTACGGGGCCGAGGGGGGACTGGCGCACGAGTACCGCAAGATCGGCGCGATCTGCATCCCCATCCTGGGATATGCCAACCTGATCGAGAACATATCCCGGCATGACTGGTGCTTCGTGGGGGCCGAGGAGTGGACGAAGACCCTGCAATACTCCATGCCCAACAAGCTCTTTGAGAGCATCGTTGCCGGGGTTCCAGCCATCGTGTGCAACTCCGAGGAGGCGGGCGAGTTCGTTGAAGAGCATGGCATCGGTGTGCATGTCCACAGCATCCACGAGATACCCGAGATATACGAGCGGCACGAGGAGCTACGCAAGAACGTGCTGGAAAAGCGGCATCAGTTCCTCATGGAATCGCAGGTTGACGAACTGGTGAACCTGTACCGGACGGTGAAGCATGCGGCCTAGTCCGGTTTCACTTGTCACGGGCGGCGCTGGTTTCATCGCCTCTCACATTGCCGAGGAACTGGTTAAACGCGGTCATTACGTCATTATCCTCGACAACCTTGTTACCGGCAAGCGCGAGAACATGGCCCCGTGGTTCGTCAAGGAACGCTGCGAGTTCCATCCGGTGGACGTGTCGAACCTGTCGGCAATCCGCAACCACTTCCTGGGCGTGGACTATGTGTTCCACAACGCCGCCAGCAAGTGCACGGTCTGTGCCGATGATCCCGAAAAGGATCTCCTGGTAAACGCGCTGGGCACTCTGAACGTCTGCATTGCCGCACAGGAAGCGGGCGTCAAGAAAGTGATCCACGCCTCGACCGGGAGCGTGAACGAGATCAACAGCTTCTATGGGAACAGCAAGAACGCCGGAGAGAACTACGTTCGCACGTTCCGCAACTACCACCCGGATTTCAAGTATTCCGTTCTGCGTTACCACCATGTGTACGGCCCCCGGCAGGACGCATCCGACAAGGGCGGCGTGATACCGATCTTCATCAGACGCATACGGGAAGGCCAGCCGGTCATCATCCACGGCGACGGCAACCAGGAGCGCCACTTCACGCATGTAAGCGACGTGGTGCGGGCCAACATGCTGTGCATGGAAGATCCTGCGACGGACTATGGGGTGTTCAACCTCATCCCGCCCAACCTGGTTACGATCAACGCCTTGAGCTATCTGTTGCATGAGATGCTTGGCCAGCCGGTCAAGGCCGAGCACGGCCCCGTCAAGCCGGGAGACATCAGGGAGTTCTCGCGGGTCGAGCCCTGGAAGTTCGAGTACCGCACCACGCTCGCCGACGGTCTGCGCGACACGCTAGGATGGTATATGGAGAAGGCCGCATGATCTCCTACCCCCGCGAACGCAAATTCAGGAGCTACGGCGGGTATTCCAGCCGCCTCATGGACGTGGTTGTTCCGCTGCCCAACCCCGAACTTCGCAAGGACTTCCGGTACGACCGCTGGACAGCCACACTGGAGACACCTTTCCGCAATGCGGAGGTGGTTCCGCATCATGAGGTTCAGCTTGATTTCCTGTGCGTGCCTTTCCCGTTATGCCCCAAGTATGAGACATTTGAGAAGGGGTACATGGCGTCTCTGGCGGCGGCGATCACGGACAAGTGGAATCCCGACAAGATCCACGTCATCGCCACATCATCCGGCTACGACAGCCGTTGTATCGCTATGGCAATTAAGACGCTCGCCGAAGAGAACGGAGACGAATGGCTGGGCCGCGTGCTCTTCTTCGAGGCCGCAGGCGAGCCGGAGAGTTTCACCCAACTTATGCGGGCGCAAGGTTGGGCGGAAGACCAGTACCTCGTCTGCTACGGCGGCAAGCCGACCGAGTACCACCGCTACTCATTCGACTTCGGCAAGGCATGGCAACGCCTGAACGGTTTTGTCAGCTACCCAGTGAATGTCTGGTACACGCCCATCGAGTGGATGCAGGAACAGGGTATCCTCCCGAACGACGACAGCCAGATACAGTTCTTCACCATGTACGGCGCGAACGAGACGACCAAGGCGTGCAAGCGGTCAGATCAGGGGCTTGAATACTACTACTGGTGGCACTACCACCACATGCTTTCCGCCTTCCCGCTCAAGGCCGAGTGCATCCACCCGTGCTATCACCCGTATGTGCTCAAGTATCTTGGGGCCAACCGGGAACCATTGCAGCAGATGCCGGACGGGACGAGCGTGTGCGCCATGGTGTCCACGAAGCTCTATCCCGAGTTCAACGGCATCAAGAAACTCGTCACCAAGGACGTGCAAATGGCCGGATACCTGAACCCGTCCCGCTCCATCATGGAGATGGTCGAGCGCAATTACCGTTCCTCCTGGTACGGGCGCGAGGTTCACCCCGAGATCAAGCCCGCCTACGACATCGAATACCGCGACTGGTGGGGGCATTGGGCTACCGCTTCGTTCTGCGAGCATCTGAAGAATCAGGGAAGGAGTATCTCCGTTGTTTGAGCGCAAGAAACCACCCCAAATTGAAAAAAGGAATGAGTTGCGTCGGTATACGATCACATACCAAGGCGGCGGACAGGAAAAATTCATCGGCGAATACTTGATGCAGGACGGACTGGGCGGCATCACCATTGTAAATATTCGTGGCGATGAACAACGGCGTACCATATTGGCACCTTCCACATGGGCTAGGGTTGATTGCGAAATCATGCGATGCCCCAAATGTCATCGTCCAATTATTAGCGCCGCGCGTGAGCAGCGATTGCCTTGTGTTACATGCCCCTGTGTAGGGGGAGGAGAATGCAATGTATAGCTACCCCCCCGAACCGATCGACATCCTCATCCTCACGAACTGGGACTGGGCCAACACCGGCTGGCGCTACAAACGGGCGATGGAAACCATGCCCTCCCCGCGACCGTTGCGCGTGCTCATGTACAAGGGACAGCCGCACGCCTTCAACTACCCGGAGCAGGCCCCCATCCACTGGAAGCTGCACAACCGCTCGTACCGCATTGGCAATGACGGCAAGCCCTGCCGCCACCCGATTATCATCCCCTGCCCGGAGCTGCGGCCCATGGTCGAGCGGGCGCGGTGCGTGTGGTTCCAGGCCGAGACGTTCATCGACACCGAGGCCGACTTGCGCGGCAAGCATGTATTCGTCACCCTGTCGGGCGCGACCATGCGCGAGGAGCCGGGAAAGGTGGGCGGATTTTTCAACCGGTTCACGGAAAAATCCATTGCCCAGTTCCCAACACTGATGAATCTTGGCGCAAAGGATGAGGTGCTGATATATTATCCAGTAGACACCGATTATCTGCATCCCGCGTTCGAGCGGCATTGCCCGGAAAAGGTCATCATCGGACACTTCCCGAGCAACCCGGACAACAAGGGCTCCGCGCTTATCCGCAGCGTGATTGAGCGCCTGGAGAAAGACCCCGTGCTTGGCCAACGGTTCCAGTACATCGGCACGGCGGCGACCGAGTGGCGGCAGATCCGGCACGTTGACTGGCGCGACAACATCGACCGCATGAAGCGGTGCGACGTGCTGATCGAGACGATCCAGATGGAGATCGGCGGCAAGCCGTTCGGCGAGTGGGGCAATACGGCCATTGAGGGCGCGGCGCTGGGCAAGATCGTCATCACCAACTCGCTCAACACCGACCTCTATCGGCGCGAGTACGGCGACCTTGGCCTGTGGATTGCCAACGATGGCGAGCAACTGGAGAAGCAACTGCGCCGCGTACTGGCCCTGTCTGACGCCGAGCTGTGCCTGGAAAAGCAGCGTTCGCGGCAGTGGGTGGAAACCCATCACAGCATCCCGGCTACCGGACAACGCCTGTGGGACAGGGTATTCAAGGAGATATTCGCCAATGGATGAACAGCAACTAGAGGCCATCAATAAAGAGATCGAGGCAATGGCGATCCTGATCCGCTCCAAGGTGCTCCATCGCTTCACGGGCGAACTCGACATCGCCATACAGTTCAACCAGGGCGGCATACGTTCCTGGGCGCGTCAGGAAAAAGAAAAGATGAAGTAGCAACCGCTGTACCATAGCGGCCCTCCGTTATCTCCACAAGGACAATAACGAAGCCCGCTGGTTGGGTTCACCCCCGGCCAGCGGGCTTTTTTTGTTGAATAAGAGAAACCAAGGAGTTTTGCATGAGCGAGACGCTAAACACCGGCCCTGCCGATGCCGCCGCCCCGTCAGCGACGGACACCACCACCCTTCCCACCGGACCAGTTCCCACGATCTTCGATGAGGAACACTTCGCCCAGCAGGAGGCGTCAAGTCCTGCGGCCCAAGAGGAAGAAGACAAGGGTGCCGCAAAGGCTGCGGCAGAGGATGAAACCAAGGGGAAGACTGAACCAGCCAAGGAAGAGGCCCCCGCACAGACCGAAGAGGCAAAGATAACCGAACCGGAAGAGACTCGTTACGACAAGATCCCCCGGTTTCAGGAGTTGCAGCGCAAGGTAAAGGAATCCGGCGACAAGGAGCGCGAGGCCGAATCACGGGCCTACCGCGCGGAAGCCCAGGCCGATCTGCTCATGCGGCGGCTTGAAGCCATCGAGCGCAATTTCCAATCGCAACAGCATCAATCGGAGTATCCCGCCAATCTTGACGAGCGCACGCTTGAAGAGATTGCCGAGAGGGAAGGCATTGGCAAGGCCGTCATGTTGGCGGCACAGCGGGCCAAGGAGGATGCGCGGCGCGAAGTCCTAGACGACTTCAACGAGCGCACCACCACCGACCGACTCACCACCGACCTCAAATCTTTCGCCAGCGACAATGCGGATTTCATGCAGATGTTCGAGTCGGGCGAGTTGGCACGCATAGCCGACAGCTCTCCGCTCTACAACACCCCCGTTGCGGCCTACCTCAAGGTCAGGCTCGACCGCGATATCCAAGCGGTCAAAGACCAGTTCCAGACCGAGCTGCAGACGGCAATCGACAAGGCGCGGCAAGAAGAGCGCGATGTCGCCGCCAAGAAGCTCAAGGAGATGGAGGCCAACTTCAAGGCCAAGAAATCCATCACCGTCGTAGAAGAGCGGGCCTCTTCACCAACCGGACAACCAACCCCCATCGAATCAGGCGGCGACATCAGGAAGGCGCTGTACCGACGACACCTGGAGCGCCAAAACTCCGGAGTCTAACCGCCAACCACATGAAAGGATAAAGCAATGGCTCTTTCTTTAACCGAACTCGAAAGCATCACCAAGGATTACTTCCTGCTCGACAAGGGCAAGGCGGTAGATATCTATTTCAACGATTCCTTCCTGCTCAACTGGTTCATCAAGCAGAAGAAGGGCCTGTATGACACCGTCCCCGGTGGTCAGTACGTTGTTATCCCGCTGGATTACGACGGCGCGGAGAGCGGGTTCTACGAGAAGGGCGCGACCCTGTCTTCGGACGACCGCACCTCCATCAACGCGGCCCGCTTCGCCATCAAGCACATCTATTCCAACGCGACCGTGTACCGCATCGATGAGTTGCAGGCCAACGGCGCACAGGCGATTATCAACCTCGTTGCCAACCGCCTGGAGAAGGCACAGAAGCAGATCAACAAGGATATGGCCGATTCGATCTATGACGCCGCCGGTGCTGGTTCCAGCCGGTTTGACGGCCTGCGGGCGCTGTGCAGCTCGTCCACGTCCACCAAGTACGGCGACATTGCCGAGGACGACTTGGTAAGCGACGACGGCACCAAGCCCTGGAAGGGCAACATCAGTTCCACCGCCACGGCCATGAGCCTGGATGTCATCCGCGATGCCCGCCGCCTGGCGAAGATTGGCGACGGGGCCGAAGGCAAGCCGGACATGTTCGTGACGACCGAGGCGCTGTACCAGATCATCGAGACGATTCTCCAGGCGCAACAGCGGTTTACCGAGGGCATCAAGACCGGCAAGGCCGGGTTCACGGGTGTCAACTACCTCGGCACCGAGATCTTCCCCGACGACTTCTGCCCGTCCGGGTACGGTTTCGCGCTCAACAGCAAGCATGTCGGTTTCGGCGTCCACCAGGACGGCAACTTCGTGCGCCTGCCGTGGGCCATCATGCCGGACAGCGCGGGAGACCGCACCATGAAGATCCTCTTCGACGGCAACCTCATCTGCAACAACCGCAAGGCGCACTACTGCTACAGCTCACTGAGCTAGGCAGATCCTCGGTTTCATCGACCCGACACGGACCCAAATCAACGCCGGAGGGTGGGGCGGGTCCGTGGGCCACCCTTAAAACAAGGAGCATAAAACAATGGCAACTCCCCTTAAGAACACTGGTTTTGCACAGGGAATCTATCAGCAGTCCGTCACGGCCAAGGAAGTGTTGGGTACGATCCGCATTACCAAGGACGGGCGCAAGTTCGTCTATTGCAAGGCCGGGGCTTCCAACCTCGCGGCTGGCAAGCTCAACATCGCGGAAGACCTCGACGCCACGTGGGTGAACGAGGCTGGTGTCGCAACGGCTGGTATCGCCGTCGGCGAAAAGTCGCTTTCGCTCACCATCACGGCGGCTGGCGCGGCCATCACCGAGAATCAGTTCGCGGGCGGCTACCTCCAGATCAACGACGCGGCTGGCGAAGGCCATCAGTACCTCATCGAGTACAACAGCGCCGTGGCCTTGTCCGGAACCTCGATCAATGTCACCCTGGCCGAACCCATCCGCGTGGCGCTCACCAGCGCATCCGAGTTCACGCTGGTTTCCCCGGTGGGCTGGAAGGTCACGGAGAGCGCGACGGCCACCAAACTGGCGGTCGGCGTGGCCCCCATCGCGGTAACGGCGAGCTACTTCTTCTGGAATCAGGTTGCAGGTGATGCCCCGGTTCTCATCCACGGCACGCCCGCTATCGCGGCCCCGGTGGACCGTTCCCTGGAAATCGCGGGCGCGGTCAAGGCGTGGGGTACGCTTACCAAACAGCTTGTCGGCTACATGCGCGAAACCGGAGTGGACACCGAGTACAAGCCCGTTCGCCTGATGCTGGGCTAAGGGAGGCCCCTCATGTCTATCACCATCACCAGGGATCATTACCTCTCGGGCGGCAATTTCAAGGCCGTCATTGGCACCTACACCGACAGCGGTGCGGGAACCGCTGATGACATCGATACGGGGTTGGCATTATGCTATGGGGTCTTTTTCGTTGAGAAGGCGAGCGGTGTCACCGACAACGCCCCGTCCATCAACGAGACGTTCCCCTGTAATGGTCATGCGGTCACGATGATCTGCGATGCCGGTCAGACCGGGTATTTCATCGCTGCCGGGGTCTAACCCGCAGTGGCATACGAAACCGTTGCACAGTTGAAGGAGGAAGTCCTGGCGAAATGCCAGGACGCCTCCTTTGTTACGGACATTATCGTTCGGTATCTCAACCAGGCGATGAAGGACATTTCGGGGCGGGTGCAACTTCCCGCCCTAGAGTCTTCCTCCACGGTCACGACCAGCACCACGCTCTACTATGTGGCGATGCCCTCCAACTTCCAGCGCAATCTCTACGCCTGCCATTCCGACACGAACGACACCTGGATACCCGTCTACGCTAGCCTTGCGGATCTTGAACGGCGGTTCGCCACCCTTGATTCAGCGGGGCGCGTGCAGGGCGTGGCGCTACAGGGATCGAACATATACTATCAGCGTTGCCCCTCCATGGCGGAAACGCTCAAGGTCTACTACCTCAAGCAGCCGACCGCCCTCACATCCGCCTCCACGCCGAACGAACTCCCCGAATCCTTCTCCCGCGACCTCTTGGTGAACTACGCCCTGAAGCATGTGTTTCTTGTCAAGGCGGCACGCGACGATCGGTTCACCGCCTTTGCCGACGCCTACGACACCGCCTTCAACCAGGCAATGGATGCACTCACCCTGTCAATCGGCCCCGAACGCAAGACCCCCACGCCCATCGTGGATGAAATGGGGCTGGAAGGATACCTCTACTAATGGGAACAGTCCTTGCCTCCACCATCATAACGCGGGTCCGCACCATCCTGAACGATACGATTGAACCGTATCAGTGGAGCGACGCGGACCTGCTTTCCTATATCAACGCTGCCCAGCGCAACATCTGTTTCATCAAGCCCGACGCCTACATCCGCGTGGCGGCAACGCAGCTTGCGGCCGGAACCAAGCAGAGCGTGACGGACGGCGCGGGCCTGGTCAAGGTCACGCGCAACATGGGTACGGACGGCGCGACAGCAGGCAGGCCCGTCAGCTTCGTGCTCATGGAGCAGTTCAACTATCTGGTGAGCGGCTTCCACACCGACAGTTCATCCGCCACGGTGGAGGTCTACACCTACGACAAGGACATCCCCGGAACATACTGGGTTTATCCCCCGCAGCCAACATCGAACATGGGGTATGTCGAGGAGGTCTATGAGGGGCTCCCGGCGAATCTGGCAAGTACGTCAAGCGCCATCACGCTTTCCGACCACTACGAGGACGCCATCATGAACTATGTGCTGTACCGGGCGTACTCGCGCGAGGTGGACGGCATATCGGACGCGCAGGCGACCAAATACTACAACCTCTATGTTTCCGAACTGGGGCGCAAGGATCTGGCTGAATCGACCCTTGACCCCGCCATCAAGGGGTAATCAGGCATGGCAGAAAAGTTTAAGAACCTTGTATCGGCAACCCTGGCCTCGTCCATCACGGCCACCTCGACCACGCTGGAATTGAAGGCGGGTGATGGGGCGCAGTTGCCGGTTATCGCCAACGGCGCGGCCAACACGTTCAGGATTGCGATTACCAACAAGACCGGCGCGACCGAGATCATCATGATCTGCCGCAGGGAGAGCGGGAGCGACACGCTGTATGTCGGCACCGGAACCGCGCATCAGGCGGCGGGGAACGTGCTGGGCAGGGCGCAGGAGAGCACATCGGCCCTGGCTATCACCTACACGGACGACCACATCATCGAGATGCCGCTTACGGCGGCGCAGATTGAGGCGGCGACGGAATACAGTACCCTCGGCGGTCTGACGTCGAGTGTGGCGGAACTGAATATATTGGACGGGGTGACAGTAACAGCCGCCAACATCAATTCCGCAGGCACGCTTTGCAAGGACGTTACCGCTACGGCAACCGAGTTGAACCTCCTTGACGCCGACAACCGCACGGTGGGCGACATCATAACTGAGACAGCGGCAGGCACGATGGGGGCGATTGCGGCGGTAGCCGCTACCCAGTACCTCAAGAGCGCGGGGGTTGCCACGTTACCTGCTTATGGCAAGCTGGCGCTGTCGGATACAGGCGTTAAAATCGGGGAAATCACCGCCGATACAGCGGGTGCCGTTGTTGTAACAGGGGTTGGTTTCAACCCGTCCGTGGTAATATTTTTAGCGCAGGATAAATATTCCACATCTTCTAGGGGGTTAAGTATTGGTTTTGACGACGGAACAACGCGCTGCTGCGTTGAGGTTTGTAGCGATGTTTCCTATGGTGGATATACAGCGAATTATAGCATAGCAATTCTTCACCGAGCGGGTTATATGGCGGCCGGTTATGTAAGCGCCAAATCATCGGATGGATTTACCGTCACGTTTAGCGCCCCATCTGGCACATATGAAAATATCGATGCCGTATATTACCTCGCCCTCCCGTAGCGCATGAAAATATCCATCTCCGCATTCTCCGGCAAGCGCCCCAAGAAGTCGCCGCACCTGCTCGACATCACCGAGGCGCAGACGGCGAACTGTGCCAACATGGAGCGCGGGGATGTGCGCGGGTTCCAGGGCTTGAGCCGCACCCTGGCACTTTCCGGCACGACCTACACCTCGCTCTTCCAGTACAGCGCCAACTCCATCGATAGCTGGGTGACGGATACCTCGCTCCACCTCGACCACGTAAAGAGTCCCCTGGTGAACGATACCTACGAGCGCCTGTATGTGACCGGCTACACCGAGCCCCGCGTGTTCGCCAACGACCTGTTCACCACGACCTTCGACGCCTCGACCGATTACTACAAGCTGGGCGTACCCTATGCGACCCTGGCCCCCACGGTGGAGGGGGGCGGCAGTCTGACGCGGTATTATACCTACACCTATGTGACCAGTTACGGCGAGGAGGGCCCCCCCGCCACTCCCGGCGGCGGTTCGTCGGTGGCGGCTAGTCCCGAGATCACCACCATTGCCACGGCCCCGAGCGGCAGGGCCATCACCAAAATCCGGCTTTATCGCACGGCCAGCTCAACAGCGGGCGTGGCCGAGTTCCGCTACACGCTGGAGGCTGACTTATTTTCCGCCACGGCCAGCTATGTGGTGGGCGATTATGTGGTCTACGGCAAGGCGCTCTACAAGTGCATCACCAACCACAGCGGGGCATGGAACGCGGCCAACTTCAAGGCGGGCGACGGCGTGCTGGATTCCGGCCTTGGCACCGACACCCTGCCGAGCGAGGACTATGAAACCCCGCCCACGGGCCTGACGCACATACAGACGCATCCGGCCGGGTTCCTGGTGGGGTTCTACGGCAATACGGTCTACATGAGCGAGGTGGGGCTCCCCCACACCTGGCAGTACAGCGAGTCGGTCTATGAGTCCATCATCGGCCTGGGCGTCTACGGTGAAACCATCGTGGTACTGACCAATGGGTTCCCGTATCTCTTGGTCGGATCTCACCCGGACAGCATCAACAAGAGTCAGATATCCACCAAGCTTCCCTGCGTATCGCGGCGGTCCATCGTGAGCGCCGAGGACGGCGTGTTCTTCGCCACGGACACGGGGCTTTGGCGCATCGACTACAACGGGGCGACCAACATCACCAAGGAATTCTACACCGCCGAACAGTGGAGCGACCGTTACCCGTCCACCATGCATTGTGAATACCACAACGGCAAGGTTTTTTGCTGGTACGATTATGGTACCGCCGAGGGCTGCGCGGTTATCGACCTCTACAGCGACTTGGCGTTCGACCTCGATTACCGGGGGCAGGCCGGATGGGTATCGGACGACGGCGCTTACTACCTGATCGTCAACGACGAGGCCAGCGCGACCGGACAGCAGTGCATCAAGAAGTGGGAAGGCGACCCCACCAATTATACCTACTACACCTGGAGGAGCAAGCGCATCCTGCTCGACCACGAGGTTACATTCACCTGCGGCCGCATCTTCATTGACGATGCCTTCTACAATGAGGTGGTGGCGCTCATCAATGCCGCCAACGACACGACCAATGCGGTTGTTTTCGCATCATATGATCCCACCAAGAAGTCAACGTGGTTTGGCGGCTCCATCGGCATGACCTCCATCGGGACTTATTCGTTGTGCGACAACCGGCTCTCGCGGCTCCAGACCAACAGCATGAGCGCCTATGTTTTACTAAGGATCTACGTGGACGACATCCTACGCGTCACCAAGCATGTAAGCGATGACAAGATATTCAGGATACCGGGCGGCTATCGCGGGAGCAGGGTAGAGATACAACTGGAGGGTTATATACCCGTGCGGAAGGTGGAGATCGCAACATCCATCGGCGCACTCAGGCAGGAGGGATAGGGCATGGGATGGTTCAAGAAAGCCAAAAAGACGGTCAAAAAGACGGTCAAGCGATACGGGAAATATACCAACATGATTACCGCATCGACCGACCTGGCCCAAAAGGCGCTTGGCGGGGGCGGGGGGCTGTTCGGTTCCGAGCAGGAGTCTGAAGCATCCGGCAGCAATTCCGGCAATCAAAGCTCCAGCACGTCCTATGCACCCTATGATCCACAAGCCCTAAGCAGGCTCCAGGGGTATGCGGGGCAGAGTTCCGACCTAGCGAATCAACTTTCCGGCATGGACATCCCCTATACGCGGTCGCTATATGGGGCCAACGCATCCCTGTTGCCCAAGTCCACCGAGGCAAGCCAGTCCGTACTTGACCAGATCATCAACGAGACGCGGTCTTCCATGCCGATGGCCGCCGAGTTCTACAAGCGGGCGCAGGAAGGTGTTGATCCCCTCCAGCGAGCGAACGAGGCGGAAGCCGAAACCGTTTCAGCCTTCGATAAGGCGCGGGAAGCGCAGATGCGTAACCTGGGGCGCTACGGAATATCGCCGCAGAACATGGAAAAGGATGAACGCGTGCGCCAGATCGAGGAGGCCAAGGCCATAGCGGGGGCCAGAACCGGCGCCGCAAACCTTGCCGATCGGGAATCATGGGCCAAGCTGGTACAGGCGATGGGTTCGCGGGGCCAAGGGTTGTCGAGCCTCTATGACACCACCCGCATGTATGACACCAATTCCGGCAACATGAACAACATCCTCCAGGCGCTCTCTTTGGCCGGAAACCTGACCACGCCGGGGCTTACCCCTCAGCGTATCAATTCGACGGGGAACTACAGCGGTAACTACGCCGGAACGCGAACCGATACCAACAACCCGTCCCTATGGGATATCGGCAAGACGCTGGTTGGCGGCACGGTTGGGTTCATGTAGCCGGTGGTCCTGCCGGGGCCGCGATGGGCGCGAACCTGGCGGGGGGGCTGGGAAACACCACAAACCGCCTCAATCTCGGATCATTCCCACTATAATAGGAGTACGATATGTCCTGGACAAACCTTTTGAAACAGATGACTGGCACCGTGGCAAAACCCATCGCTCGCAATACCGGCGTTGCCGCCCCGGCACCCCACGGGCTTCTTGGTGGTCTTGGCCTGGGGGCGCGGCAGACCGCAATTCCCGCAACCGGACAGCAATCACCGATCGTCATGCGCTTGCGCGACATGATGCGGGGGAGCGGAGGAATATCAAACAACATATGGGATCTTCTCCGCGCCCACGCCACCGGTCCCGTTGACCAATCGCTGGATGGTGCGCAGCGCATCAATTTTTTCGGTGCACCCGGGGGGGATATTGAACCGCAGATCAAGGCCGCAATTGGCGGTGGGGTTTAATCGGAGATAGGCCATGGCATGGCAGGATAGGCTTTATGGGTTCATGGCCGGGGCCGACCCGGAATGGGCGAGGCAGTACCAGGCGGCGCAGAGGGGAGAGCTCGAAAACCAGCTTGTTCGCCAGGAGTTGCAGGATAGGACCCAGGAGCGGGAGCTTGAACTAAAGCGGCGGGAGGGATTGGGTCGCTGGAATCGCGCCTATTCCCTTGTCGCCGCTGGCAGGCTGAAGGATGCCGCGCCGGTCCTCTCCGAGATGGTGGGCTTCATACCCGGCAGCGACAGCGCGAAGTACCAAGGCGTTGACCGCGCGACCGGCCGGCCGCGCATCCGCCTCAATGATGATACCGGCGAGGATGAGGACATCGAAATCGACAATGAGACAGCCCTCAAGATGCTCCAACTTGCCCGCGCCGCCCTGGAGAAACCGGAAGACTACCACAAGGCGGCGGTCGAGGGGATGGGGGAGGTATCGGCCTACAATCAAAAGTCGCGACAGAACCGTAGGATGCTGCGAAACGGCATCTCCTACCACGACGAGAAAGACCTCTGGGGCAACACCACCTATAAGTTCTTCGACAAGGAGGGGAACGAGGTCTTCGCGAGCGACCGTCTGCCCCAGACCATGAAGGAATGGGAGGATTTCAAGAAGGCGGAGCTTGGCATAGAAAAGCAAAAGACCGACATTGAACAGACAAAAACAGCAACCGAAGAGAACCAGGCCCGGACACAATATATCAAGGGGCCGCAGACCCAGGCCACACTGGCGAGTGCGGGGGCCAGCGCCGCATCAGCAACCGAGTCAAGGGCTAGGGCAGCCAAGGCATGGGCAGAGGTGAACGGGGGAGCAATAGACCCCAAAGACGTTGAGGCCGTAATGAAAGACCTCGATGCCAGCATATATACCCGGTACAAAAACGATGCGGATGAGACGGTAAAGAATTTCAATCCGCTGGATGATACGCAGTTGAGAAGTAAGCGGGCAAACGCCCTGGCGCGAGGGCTTGATATCAAGGTCCAGGTGCAACGCGTATCGGACGATCCAAAGGCCAGCACAAAGATTCTTGGTTATGAGGTAGTTCCAGCCTCGCAACCATACGATGGCGTACATCTTCCCCCGCTACAGCGCACGGTGGTCGGCACTGCGAATCCCAAAAAGCAGGAACAGGCACCAGCTAAACCGAAGACCACCAAACAACTCACCCCTCAGATTGCCAAACAACTACTGGCGCAGGCAGGCGGGGACAAGAACAAGGCCAGACAGCTCGCCGCTAGGGCGGGATACTCCTTCTAATGCCGGATATTTTTGACGAGATCAGCCCCGATACTCCGGCCACGCCAAGCGGTGACGGGGACATATTCGATGCCATTGCTCCCGACAATGAGCCTGCGGCCTCGTTCGTATCCCCTGAAACCTACCGCCGCGAGCATCCGATTGTCCAACAAACACCCGAAGACTTCGGGGCGTTAGGCAATCTCGCCACGCGACAGATGCCCGCCCCGCAGGAAGACCGTGACCTTACTGACGCCGACATCACCCAGGAACGCATCGCCGCCAACCTGAAACAGAAGGGGCATTACATCGCGCAGCAGCACTACGAGAACGCGCAGGATGTATACAACCTTGCTGCGGGCATTGGGCGCATTACCCGATGGCGCGGCCTTGAGGGGCAGGCCAAGCGATGGGCCGGGGTGATGGAGCGCAAAGCCGCCGAGCATCAGTACGACCCCAAGAACGCCACCGAGAATCTGGACCGCATCATCCTCAAGGGCGCAACGGGGTTGCTCAATCCCAAGCTCATGGCTATGAAAACGCCCATTGGGTTTGCGGCCATTGAAGGGTTGTCGGCGCTTGGGGCTGTGACCGAACCCGGAGTGGATATGACGGTCGGAACGGCGGGCGATGTTGCCAAGCGTGCAGTGGAGAGCGGACTAACCGCCAAGGCGTTTCATGTGCGCGGTGCGCCCCTAACGAACAAGACGACCGCCCTGGCGACAATGGGGGGCATATCCGGTTACGACCAGGGAGGAGCGGAGGGGGGAGCAGAGTCTGCCGCCACCAATGCCTTCTTTGCCCTTCTGAGCGGCAAGAGCCCGTTCAAGAACAAGATCACGGACGACTGGGCGTTGCGACAGATACGGCAGTGGCACGGCACGCCAAGCGAGGCCCGGACGCCCGACATGACCCCGGAGAATATCTATCGCTACGCGGCCGCAATGGATGCCGCCACCACGCGCATCAAGACCAAGGGCTATCCCACCAAGGAGATAGACCGCCTGGAAAGGGAACTGCGCGACAAGGACGAAGAGGAACGCTTTGACGATGTCCTGAACGGCCGGTCGATTACGTCCACCGAAGAACGCACGGCGCGGGATATGGGCGTTAAGCAATCTCTGGTTGACCGCCTGAATGCCATAGCGCGGCAGAAATGGGACGAGGCCGAGAGGGATGCAGCGGCGCAGGCCGACGCCATCCATGCCGAATCCCGCGCGGACATCGGCGGTGAGCGGTTGCGCGACAGGCTGGCCGAGGAGCAGGACAAGAACCCTGCCCCCGCCCCGATCATCCCCTACGAGTCCGAAGGCATCGAACGCCTGCCGGAGCAGCCGCTTGTCTCTTCCTTGCGGACGCCCGGATGGAACAGGGCCGCCGAAGACCTTGTCACCATCAGGGACGCGGAGCAGCGGGGCAACATCATCTGGACCGACGAGCGCATAGCGGAAGCCAAGCCGACCGAATTGATTTTCAACCGGGACGAGATCAGCAACAAGCGCCCCGACATCAACCCCGCCGACCTGAACGACCTCATTATCAAGAAGCAGGCCGAGAAACTGGAAACCGGCGACTATGAAATAAATGCCCCCGTAATGCCCAAGGCCGAAACGGGACAGGCAACCATGCCAACCGAAGCGCGGGAGGCCCTTGTCGTTGATCGTGGCGAAGAAGCGGGGGTATTGGATCAACCCGTTCGACCGGATGTCATGCCTGAACCTTCCATGCCCGTGCCGAAGCCGACCAAGCATGAGCCCACCAAGGCCGAACAGCAGGCCGAGCTTGACCGCATGGAGGCCGAGTTCCTGGCGAAGGGTGGCAAGGTCGAAGAATTGCCCCCGGTCGATACGGATACCGCACGGGCGATGGAGCGGCAGGACGAGGGACCGATAGGCGATCTTGGGCGTGCCGTGGGCGGCGTGCGCGTTTCTGAAGCAGAGCGGGCAACCCCCGAGGCCGAGGCCGAGCGCCTGGGGTTGCAGTATGACGGCGTGACCGAGGACATCCCCGGCAAGCCCATGCACTGGTTCACCGATACGAGCGCCCCGGAGCCCACCAGTTTTCCTGTACCGTTTGGCAAATCGGTGGCGTCCGTAGTGGAAAAGATGCGGAGCAAGAACGGGGAAGTGCGTGCGGAAAATGCGCCGACCCCCCCGGAAATGGGGGGCAAAGCAGTAGAACCGCAACCACCCGCAACCACCCTTGACAACGCCCCCGCAAGTGCTAAAATAGACATCGATGCCGCCCGAAAAGAAGCCAGAGCTAGCCTCCAGAAAGATCATCCCGATTGGTCCGCACAGAGAATCGAAGAAGAGCTTGGCGAGACTGAAAGAAGCGGCGTATCAGAAGCGGATGCAGGAGTTAAGGGAGATGGGGCTACTGGAGGACAGGGAGGAATAACTCTCGGCTCCGGCCTCGGCGGTTCCCAGCCGTACCTGGAGAAACTGAGCAAATCCATCGAGGACTGGAAGAACACAGTCAAGATCCCCTTCGTCAAGCACGGCCGCAAAGATCAATCTGTTCCGCACTACGATGATCAATCGTGGAGTTCCAAGACGCAATCATTCTATGCCATCGGCAAGATGATGGACGACCTCGGCATCAAGGGCTCCCGACGCGGCGAACTGATTTCCAACCTACTGCGCGATATCGGCATCCCCGAAGATACCCCCATCAAAGACTTGTCCATCGGTCAGAAGCACATGCTCAAGGCATTCCTTGAGAACGCGCAGACCGACGTATACGGCAAGATCATCACTACTGAGGCCAGCGATTATCGTGGCACCACGCTCGATCCGAAGTTTGTAGAGAACTACCCCAACGTCAAAGACCTGTCGGAATCCCTGTTCGGCACTATCCAGCTCTACCGTGCAGCCGACATGATCGATCCATCGGGTACGCTCTATAAGCATACGGCCATCCCCTATGAGGACGCCTATCATGCCATCCGTACCCAACTCGACACCTATAAGCGCACGATACGTTCCCTGCTTCCCGGCATCAGTCAGGGGTCCAAACTCAGCGCCCAGATACAAGACTTTGCCGAGGGGCTTATCGACCTCAACCAGATATCAGCGGCGCAACGCGAAAGAGCCCAGCGGTTCGTGTCATGGTCGCGCAACCAGTACGAATCCACGCTCGACAGGGTGAATGAGGCCCGCCGCATGGTGGGTAAATCCGAGATCAAGCGCCGCGCCGACTACTTCACGCACGGGCGCGAGCTGGGTGTGTTGAGCGCCTTCTTCGGCGGGACCGAGAAGATCCCCAACGAGATTGCCAAAATCTCCAGCGTTACCCATCCCAACTCACCGTTCTTCAAGTATGAGAAGCGCCTGGGCGGCGAATACGATGCCGATGCCATTGGCAACTTCCAGCGGTACATGGAGAACGCCTATCGCACCATCCACTATACGCCCGTCATGGTGGAGGCCAAGGCGTACATCCGGCACTTGCCGCCCACCGCGCACAGGTGGTTTCAGACATGGTCGGACGAGGTGCTGGGTGGTAAAAAGAGCGCCTATGATAAGATTGCCGAACAGGTAGTGCCAGCCTGGACGATCAAAGGTGCGAGTTGGTTGCGCCGCCGTATGATCAAAAACATCTTGGCCGGGTCCGTGCGTATGACCGTGCAGCAGCCGTCGAGCTTCATCACCACCTTCGCAGAACTCGCCACCGCTCCGGCACGCAATATGAAGGACATAGCAATGAACGTAGGCGATGCCTTCATGGGTCACTATGCGGCGCTCTCCAAGGAAGGAAAGAAGATCCTTGAACTATCCCCCGAATACCGGGACCGCCTGTATGTCGAGGACATCAACCCGGACCTGATGAACAAGGTCGAGTATGCCCTCCAGTATTTCAATCAGCACATGGACCGGCACATGGTCGGTGGCGCATTCCTGGGCAAATACCGCCAGTTGATACGGCAGGGCATGGAACATAGCGAGGCATTAATCGAGTCCGACAAGTTCGCCAAGCGCACGCAGGCCAGCTATCAGGTCGGCATGCTTCCCGCTGTGCTGCGTTCAGAGGCGATTAAATCCGTGCTCCCCATGCAGACCTTCACCTTCAACTTCATGCACCATGTCGGCCTGGATGTAACCGGCATGCTTAAGGCGCACGGGGTAGGGCAGACCCTCAAGCACGGCCTCGCATTGCTTGCCTCTGCGGCGGCAGTAAATGGCCTCTATCAAACGGCGGGCATGCGCGAAACCTGGGATTGGATGTCGCTTGTTCCCGGACTTGGCATGGTAAAGTACGGACCCACTGGCCCTCTCATGCTGCTCCGCGAACTCGCCAACTACACGATGGGCGACAAAGAGTTGGGCGACAGAAGTTCAAAGAAAATCGCCTCGAAACTGGCTTGGCAGATCCTCCCGCCGTTCGGCGGCGAGCAGATACGCAAGAGCATCGACGGCGTCATGACTTGGCAAGACCCAAGCCGCAAGCCCTACCACTTCGACAACGATTGGGACAGGCTCATGGCCGTTGTGTTTGGTCCCGGCTCTTCGCGTCCCGCTCTGGAATACTGGGACAAACGCGAGCGCCACCTGCTGGATGGATTCAAGCACAAGGGATCGGGATCTTCTGGTTCGAGAAGTTCCTCGTCCTCCTCTTCGTCCAGTTCTTCGTCTTCCAGCTCTTCATCATCAAGCAGTAGCCGGTAGCATAGTCGAAGCCCCCGGCGCTCGCCGGTCCTTCGTTTTAACCAAACACCCCCCATAAAAGGAGACCACCATGCTTTATCCGAACACCAGCATCTATCCGTTCACCCGGGATGATTTGCAAACCCTTGTGGATTACGCCGGGGGGGCGAATATTGTTTACCTTGGCCGCGCCAGACCGGGGACCGCCAAGTCCGATGTCGGCTGGCAGATCCGTAAGTTCACCTATGACGGCGGCAACGTTATCATCACTCAATTTGCGGATGGTGATAATGATTATTCCAAGGTGTGGAGCGACCGCGCCACCTATGCCTACGGCATCACCACCATCTAAGAGGTAACCATGCATCAACCACGATTCATTATACCGATATTAATAGCGGTATCGTTTGCGGTTCCGGTATACGCGGCCTACAAGCTTAACCCTCTTACGGGGGACCAGGATTACTATGAGGCCTCCGGCAGCATTGCGTATATCGATGACTTGCCCGGAGACACGACGAATGACAACCTGATCGACAGCGCACTACTGGATGCCGACCTCGCCTCTTGGGCAGCCATCACCCGCTCAGCCAACTTCGACTCTCTGACCACTTTGAGTTATGCCCAGATGCGCACCACCATGGGGGTTCAGGCGGCGGACGCCGATCTATCCACCTTGGCCACTCCGGGCAACTGGAAGGTGGTTTACTCAGATGGCAGCGGCGTTGTCCAGACGCTTGCTTTAGGCGCTGATGGCACCTATCTAAAATCAAACGGAGCATCTGCGGCACCCACCTTTGACACCCCGGCTGGCAGCGGCGACATGTCGGCGACGAGCTACCCCAACATCGTTGACCTGGAGTCCCTGGCAACCACGGGCGGCATCGTGCGCACGGCCAATCATACCTGGGCGACGCGCACTATTACTGGTACAGCAAACCAAATATCCATCGCAAATGGCAATGGTGTATCTGGTAATCCAACCATATCCTTACCATCTGCCATCACATTTCCAGGGTCGATCACTCTTGGTGGAGCAATGGCTGTCGGCGCGAACGAAATACAGTCCACCGGCAATATCGTTCTTCAGTTGGGCGACAATGCCGGGTCCAACAAGTTCAGCATTCAGGACTCGGACGGGAACGAGGTCTATGCTATCAATAGTGACGGAGGAATGACCTCTGCTGGTTCGGCAACTCCTGGCATCACAATGACAGATATCAGCGCGGAGAACGGCACAGCCTATTTCCTGGGTGCATCCTCCGGAGCATATGACATTATCACGAGCCTTCAGACGGACGTTGCGGGGTCGGCCACTACATATATAGAGCTCGACGGGGTGACGGAGACGGTAGACATTCTGAAGACGCTAACCCTTGGTTCCAACAACCTGACCATGACCGGTTCCATAGGTGCCACGGGATCGAGGGTTACGAAAGGGTGGTTCGCCGATCTCGAATCAACCAACATGCCCACGGTGGGCGGCACGGCTATTTTAACCTCCCTGACTGCCCCCCAATTCACCACGATTGAGCTGGGGCATGCATCCGATACCACGCTTGCTCGTGGTGCTGCCGGACAACCTACCGTGGAGGGCGTGGATATTCTTACGACTTCAAACACCGAGACCCTCACCAACAAAACGCTCGACGCCAACGGCACCGGGAACGTGGTCAAGGGCTACGGCTACCTGTGTTTCACGCGGGTCAAGAATCGCGGGTCTGCAACCGGGGCGGTCGGGACCACCGAAACGACGCAGCTATATGGTGTACCATCCTTTGCCGACGACGTTGAGGCCAACAACTACGTGGATTACGTGGCCGAAGTTCCCCGTGACTGGGACTCCTCGGTCGATCCCGTGGCCTATTTCAAATTTCGCCTGGGCGGAGCTGACACCGGAGATCACGACTATATCGTGAGCATGATCGACATCGCCGACAGCGCGACAGCGGACGGCACCCCCGGAGATGCCATCAACCTGGCCTACACGGCCGATGCGTCCGGGGCTAACGGTGATATTGAGACCGCCACGGCCACCTTGACCGGCTGGGGAGCGGCAGCCACTGCTGGTAGCTATTGGCTCATACGGGTCACGCGGGATGGAGACGACGCCACCAACGATGCCTCCACAGTGGACAGCTACCCGATGTCCCTTACCATTCGCTACGGTTTTACTCAGTAGGAGGGCATATGCGTAGGATGGCGACAATTCTTTCCTTCCTGCTCCTACTCCTGCTCGGATCTCAGGCCTGGGCGGGATACGGCATGCAGATGGTGATGAGTGGCGGCGTGGCGGCGAGCGCGGTATCTGATGGATTTGTTGGTACACGTGCCGCAGTGACAGACTCGGTGTACCAGTCCGGTAATGATACCCCACACAGCCATTATGCAGCCACCACCACGGGCACCGTGTCGTATATATACGTGCGGCGCTATGATAACTCGCAGGATATGACGGAGACGAAGCCTGCCATATGGAGTGCCGATGGCTCCACTCTTTTGGCCAGCTCGACATCCTGTACGGCAACCAATCCCTCCACCAATCTCTATAGATATACGCTATCCTCTCCGCTCAGTATCACAGCTAGCACCACATACACGCTGGGATACGCGACGGGCGATGGAAACTATTATCCGCCCTATGCGGCAGGTGCTGGCGCAATCTATATCGAGAGTGGCGTGTCGCACTCGGGGTGTCCGACGATTAATGATGCAGTAACGCACGATACCACTTTTACCACGGATGGCGGGTTGTGTATCTGGGCCAGCAATGACCCAAATGAGAGCTAATATGCGGGTTGCCGCAGCAGCGTTGCTCTTGATCCTGGTTTATTCGCCGGCCTTGGCTGCCCCAGTGATCAGCGATGTAACGGGGACGGTCTCGAACGGGCAGACCATCACCATATCCGGTACGGATTTTGGGGCCACTGGGCCAACGATCTTAGTGTTTGACGATTTTGAATTAGGGTCAAACGGGACAAGTCTCTCTGACCAGGTACGCAGTGCCCAAGTTGGGTCCTGGAGAGATCTTAGCAGCATGTCCCCATATTTTGCTACATATTCTAATCTTAATGTCCATGGTGGGTCACTTGCAATGCGGAATAATTGGGGAAGTGGAGGGGACGGTCAAGAAGGCCAGCGGTTCATATCCCCAACATCAACCAGCCTGTTCTCTCAAGTCTATATTTCGTTCTGGACGTATTTGCCAGCCGGGCAAAACGTACCAGCGGGCGGGCTTGGACCAAACTGGAAAGTATGGTGGCTTTCCACGGACGATCTCCACCAGAACGATTATGCATCCGAAATCATCAGCGATCCACCGACCCATACATCGATGGCATGGGTAGACGGCTCGCAAACCCGCATATGTGCCCCCACGTGTGAATACGTATCGTTCTCGTTTACCAAAGGGCGTTGGCTGCGGTGGGAGGCATACCTATCGGCCAGCACCAGCGCGGGTACGGTTTCGCTGTGGCACACGGATAGCGGACAGGCGCGCAATCTGTTCGGAACGGCATCGGGTAGGACGATTGACGACGGCACTACTGGATGGCGATACATCCATTTCCCAGGCTTCGGCAGGTACGATACCAACTCCAGCACCTACTATGACGATATCTATGTAGCTACTGGGACGGGTGCAAGAGCACGAGTGGAGCTCGGAAACAATGCAACATACTCGTTTTGCACCAACCTGGCCATCTGTACGCCCACGTCTTGGGGAGCGTCGTCCATTACAGCCACAGTGAGGAGCGGGGCGTTCGCGAGCGGATCTGCTTACCTATTCATTGTTGATTCGTCGGGCAATGCGTCGAGTGGGTATGCGGTTACCATTGGTTCCTCATCTGGCGGCTCACCCCCCCCTGGCATCTCGGGCGGGATCATCACGGGCGGGAGCATGCAATAATGGCGCCCGGCATTCGATCCCTCGGGGGCATTCCGTCCACCGCCGATCCCGCCACGGGAGCGCTCCTGTCTCGCATCAAGGAGGTGGTGGAGACCCTGACCGGTCAGCGGGGCGCGGGGGCCATCAATCTCGGCACGGTGAACGGGACATCGCTACAGTCGTACAACCTCGCCGACCTCACCAATGCGGTCAACGGTCTGTCGGGGCGCACGGTTTACGCATCGGCCTATTCCGATTTTCACGCGGCGCTCGACCAAATCGGCGCGACGGACGAGACGGTGCTGGTTATCAGCACTGAGCAGTTCGTCACCAGCAACGACGAGATAACTTCCAATATCCATCCGTGGATTATCGGCGATGGGAAACTCAACATTTCCTCCGGGGTCGTGCTGACCTGGACGGGTACACCGGGCGTACCGTTGCCGATGCGTCAGATATTCTACGGCTCCGGCACCGTCAGCTTCTCTGCGGGTTCCATCCTTGCGGTCTATCCCGAATGGTGGGGGGCAGTGCGCAATGGCACGATAGATTGCACAGCGGCGATTCAGCGGGCTATCGATTCGTCCAGCGGCCCGGTCACGTTGCAGTTATCCCCCGGGACCTATCGGACCATATCGACCATTTATCTCCGCCGCAATGGCGTGCGCATCGTCGGCGCGGGTCCGGCCGTCACCTCGGTGCAGTTCGTCAACGCATCCGGCGGGATCGTGTTTGCCGGGGACACCGGTATATACAACTCCACCAATACCTATGCGGACTGCGCCTTGGAGAAATTTGAGGTGCTGTCCTCCGCCCCCAGCACGGACGCGCACATTATCGTTGACCTTACGTCTTTTTCTTACGGGCATTTTAGCATCAAAGCCCAGACCAAGCGCCCTAACGGGGTGATCTACTATGGCCAGGGCAACGCCGGTACGAGTCCGTATTACAACGTCATAGAGGCCGCAGCCTTGGGCGGTGGCGCCGACTACACGCAGACATGCTTTCAATTCCGGGGAGGCGCCTGGGCGGGCGGCTCGAACGGCCCCAACGCCAACATCATCGGCCCGATCGGCCGGGCTCTGGCGTTCGGCCGGGTGTTTGATATCCGGGTCGGCCAGGGCAATTTGATCGCCGATGTCGGCGCCGAGAGCATTGCGGAGTCGTTCGCGGTCTTGGGGGGCGCCTCGGCCGCGGACACCGGCACGGCCACATCGGCGAACGGGATTACCCTCACCGATGACACCAAGGCCTGGACAACAAACCAGTGGGTAAACGGCGCCGTCTCCATCACGAGGGGAACCGGCTCCGGGCAGGTGCGCCGGATCACGGGCAACACGGCCATGGGGATTACCATCACCGAGGCCTGGGCGACCATACCGAACAACACCAGCGCCTACAGTCTCTGGCCTTGCAAGGCCGGCGGCAATAAGTTTGTCAACATCCGTCAGGAGGGGTCCCCCAGCTCTAATTTCATCAGCGCGTATGGGGACTCCGACGAGACCGAGGTGAGCCAGGCCGTGGTTCAATCGGTCAATAATCTCGTATATGACGTCAGCTGTTCCCCCAGTAACAAGCTATTCGGCGGGACCAAGACGCTGATTACCTACACCTTCACTAGCCCCGGCGCGTCGGCCAATACCAACGCCTGGCCGCGATCGGGTGCGGTCGGTGGATATAATATGGCCGGGAGGTACGCCGTAGAATGGGTGCGCGTGCAATGCCAGCAGGCCAGCCACGGCGATACCGCCACGGTCACGCTGGACTGCGGGGGGGCGTCGGTCGGAGCCGGGTCCCCCACGTTCGCGGTGTTTGTCGCGAACAATGAGGCGCAGGGGTCGGCGTTCCCGAGCGCAACGAGGGCTCTGAAATCGGGAAGCAACAATAGCCTGTTCCTTAATTTGAAGACAGGGGCGGCCTTTGCGGCCAATATAAGCATCACCGTCACGGTCTGCGTGTCGATGATGTAACGCTGTGGCGGCAGCGCCCCGCATCTTCGCTCCCTACGGCATTATCGGTTACTGGCGGTCATCCCTTTATAACCCCGAGCGGCTCAAGCCTATAAATGACCTCGACAAGGTCGGCTTGTTCTTCCATGACGACATCAATGTCCTTGTATGCGCCGCTCGCCTCGTCAAGGTCTTGCTCGCCACGGAGGGCATGCAGGATGCCCCTGTCATTCAATTTCTTCTGTTCGTCGGCCAGAACCAGCGTCCTTTGTGCTTCCTTCCTGCCCATCTTACGTCCAGCCCCATGAGAGCATGACATGAAGCTTTCCGGGTTGCCTAGGCCACGGGCGATGTAACTGGCCGTTCCCTGCGATCCCGGTATGATGCCGATCTCTCCGGCCCGCGCTGATGTCGCGCCTTTGCGATGGACAATGACGTTCTCCCCTTGTGCAACCCTTATCATAACGACTCACCGGTAGTGGTTTTGACATCAACTTCCGCTTCGGAGCCGTTAAATTCCGAAGGTATCGTTTTGTACGACTCCTTAACCATCAGACCCAGGTCCGATAGTTTTTTACGGTCAACCGAGGTGCGCTTGTCGTTATAGGTCCCGCAACCGGTTGCGTGGACCGCACGAGCTTGGTCTCTGATAGCGATAAGTTCCTCAACGCAAGCTTCTATTTCAGCCTTCTCTTCGATTAAGCGGCAGATGTCGGCGTGCATCCTCGTAATTACTTTGTCGTAGTGCTGCCACAAGCTCATGCCGGACCTCCCGTCATCTGGTGACATTCGCTACATTCAAGCGGCACCTGCGGACCGCTAGCCTCGACGGGGATTTCCACAACACCCTGCCATGCGTGGCCACATGCGTCGCATATGCACGGCCCTTGCCACCAGTGCGTCTCGGATGAAAATCCGCCAGCCGTCCTGATCGTCTGGCGAAGCTCGTGGTATAGGTCTATGTCGTCCCGGTTAAAATCGCACGCGGCCATGCACTCTTCCATCCACAACAGTAGCTTTTGGGCGACCTTGAGGAGCGGTGGAGCCGCGCAGATCAGACGTGCGTTGGATTCCATAACTGCAAGCTCACTACTGCGGTAATATGGTGAATCTGGAGAAAGGCGAGATTGTGTGCTCGGTGCCCCTCTCTTGGACGTTGCAGCGATTGCACCGAAATCATGTGACTCAATAATGAGCCGTCCTCCGCCATTCGTAGCACCAACTACAGACTGCCACGGTCCGGGCGTCGCGTCACAGACCAGCATTGTGGGATCTGTTTTGATCATAAAGAACCTCCTTTGGGTTGAATAATTCTTTGCGTGGTTTAGCTTGCTGCTCATGCAGCCATTCAAGCATTGCGAAAACATTTCGCTTGCTTACATGCTGTATTGCCCCGGTGTAAACACCCCATCCTTTCGGGTAAAGACGAAGCGCAAAACCAGTCTTTTCATATGGCCCTTTGAGACAGTCAATCGGGTGGTCGGCATAGTCGTAGATGTTCGTTATCCGCCAATGGAAATACGGGAGCTTTGGCTTTGATGAACGAATCCGGCTTTTTGCGACCCGGCAAGGGATCTGCTCGATAAGCGAGTTAACCTCGGCGTCGGTCATGACATCAAAAAGGGAAAGTTGGCGATACTGGATCACAGCCAATACCTCACTTCCGGGGTGACCCACCCAATTCTTCTGAGTTCATCCACTTCCAATCGCTCTTGAATGCGTGCCCACTCGTTTTTACCCCAGGACAAGGCTTCGTCGTATGACTCAAAAAGCGTACAAACAGCCACTTCTCTATCGTTGAAGCACAAAGCAGCTCTGTGGGTTATTGGCCCAATCACTATCCCGTTTGCAACCTCAATCACTGTGACCTCCTTTCTCCGCGACGCTCTTTGTCGCGGGCGCGATACCCGTTGTCGCATCTTCATTCACGCTTCGTTCGAGAACGAAATCAAGTCCGATGATGCCGTTTGGAGAAGATTCTCCACCTGTTAAAAACCTCACGCCCATAGGTAACAACCTTCGCCAATCTTGAGCGCGTGGGCCAAATCGGCTTTCTCTGGTCCTTCTGCGTTGATCACAAGACCGCACCAATACTTACCGGAGGACCTCACGAGTGCCGGGCACCGACCACCATAAGTGCTTGTCATGCCGTGTTTTTCCGCCATTCCGCACGGCGACCCCATGCAACACTTCCCGCAGTTTTCACATGCTTTCATTGGTCATGCTCTCCGGCTGTTAAATTCGTTCTGCCGTTTTCTGGCTCCCCGAAATGATTTTCCCATCTGGCATAGTTGTGGGCGATATTTATGGTTTCCTCAAAGACGCACCCGGTTACTTCGCGGAAGATGTCCTTGATACGCTCAATGATGAGGTTCCTGTTTGCCAGAGCAAAATCAACACATATCTGCATATCGTTCATGTACGCCTTGTATTCAGACGTATCCATTGGCAAGAACGCCAAATCCCAAGTCTTGGACACAGTAGAATACCATCTCGCATTAAGATCCCTGGCAATTTTATTATAATAATCAGCAACCTTCTTTCCGAGGTTGCGGCTGCCCGAATGAATCATAACCCATATGCGCCCATCATCAGCGCACCGCTGTATTTCTATGAAATGATTGCCTCCCCCCAGTGTTCCGATCTGGTAATCAATCTTGCCTTCCTCCTGGGCAATGATGGGGCCGAATGTTCCGGGAAGAACGAAGGCATTATCCTGTGGTTCTTTGTGGTGATTGAATCCAACCGGGATAGCCTCGCGTATTTTTCCCATGATGGTCTTGAGGGTATCGGTATCAATTCCATCCAGGGATGTTCTGACGGCGCACATGCCGCACCCGATGTCCACTCCTACCGCATTTGGAATTACCGCACCCTTAGTAGCCAGCACCCCGCCGATGGGCATACCGTATCCCTGGTGTGTATCAGGCATGAGACAGATTTGCCGATACGCAAAGGGCAGTTTCGCCAGATTGCGAGCCTGGTCAAGTGCTCCGTCTTCAGGTGCAAGGCACCATGACTTGATAATCAAGCCCCCATCATCGTTGAAATATTTCACCTTATCCTCCTCCTAATTTTTCGAGCAACTCCTTTGATCTTCCAGCTCATCGGTCGGGCTTCTTGTTGACGCGACGGAAAAGTGGATCATTCATCCATACCGCACAAACTTCAACCTCACGTTCACACCTAAGGGACGGTATCTCAAAGTCCCAACCCATTTCCCTGGCGCGATCGCTTCGATAAATTGCCTTTCTTGGGTTTCCGCTCAACCTAATCTCGCCCGCGGGGTCTTGAACGGAGACATAGCATTTATCACCGTCATGCAGCTTAAAGCCATCGAGTGTATCCATTCACCTTCTCCTTTTCTGTGTATTTCCTGGTACTCGCCCTAGACCACACGGGGCATTTACTGACAGGTCACTGTCAACGCTGTATTATCGCATGTCATTGATATGCCGCCTTTATTTTTTTGTGGAATTTTGCCATTCCTAATGTTATAGCCCTTCCGCATGGTTGGGTCTCTAGGGTTCAAATCCCTACGTGCCTACCATTTCACCCTTTATCCGCCTCATTCTTTCCGTCTCCGGTATCGGTTACTGGCAGGTTACTGGCGGTGGCCATCAATCTTTGCAGATTATGTTTCTCCCGCAATTCGATTCCGTATTCATGCAACTTGTCTACAAGCTGATGGATCTTATCAACGGTCGGTTCGGGGAGTCCGTGCCCCTTGCTATCAGCTCCCAGGTTCAGAAATTCGGGGTTGACCGTGGCTATCATGGATGCAAGTTCGTCAACATCGAAATCAAGCACGGGCTCAATGGTTAGAAATCGCGGTCCACGCCATATATGGGTCATGCCGTAGACGCGGCTTTCTGTCCGAGGAGCCGGTAGTGGGTCAATTTGAAATTCCCCGCCCTTGAAATGCTTAAGCGGTCATGCTAGCATGGGGGCATGGCAGAGAAGAAACTGAAACGCCCACGCGATCCCATGCAGCTCGCCAAACTGATCGGTGACATTGCCACCGGACAGATCGAAGACAAAGCCGAAGACGATAAGAACCCCCACGCCGTCGCGCTCGGTAGGCTTGGGGGTCTTAAGGGTGGGAAGGCCAGAGCATCAAACCTTACTTCCTCACAACGATCAGAGATAGCTAAAAAAGCCGCCGCTGGGCGTTGGAAGAAGAAGTAGCAATTTCAACCGGAGTAGTAAGACAATCCTCGATTGGTCGTATTATTTTTCTTGCTATGTCATCCGGCAAAGCCGACGCAACCCAACAGTAACACAATGCCTCCCATAAGCTATCCGAACCAACAACAATGGAATCAGCAACCAAGCGAACCCAAGATTTATGGTCTGATGATGCCATGGCCTTTTTGCATGCATCGGCTATTTCGGAGAAGCTTCTTCCTATGCGATCAGGAACACCCCCCCATTTCTTTAATTCAAGTCCGCTAAAAACAACTCGTTCAGGCGCATCATCGCCTGGCAATATGTTACAACCTGGGGCTGGTTCTTGATCTCCATCTAAGTATACGCATGATGGACGCGGAAAACATTTCTTGGTTATCATCTGACCCAAAGAACAACCCACTTGAGCTGATCCAAATGATATAAATCCACACCTAAGAACGGAATCCTTGCTATATCTGGCAAGCATTTCCCTTAGCATTGTTGCAGATCGCAGATCCTCTACATAGACATCGCATTCAGGATAAGCCTCTTCATCCATTTTTGTCATAGCAAATTCGGGGCTTACGCCACGAACAACCATCTTTTCCTCTTCGTTAATAATGTACAACCTTCCACTCAATGGCAATTCTTCAATAATATAAGGGGAATGCGTAGTAAGAATTATTTGTAAGTCTAATTGCCTGCACTTTTCTGCAAGGTCTCGGATTAATCTTCTCTGTGCTCTTGGGTGTAATGAGCTTTCGATTTCATCAATTATTAGTAAGCTGTTTTGTTTAGGGTCTACCTGTAAAAGCTCTGCTATGGTTACTTCCCCAGCGCCATGATGAAAACCCGAATAAATTACACCATCATTGGTTCCGACCACGGGGATTCTTCTATGCGTATCTGCATTAGTTAATGCCATTCTTGCTGACCCATACTTTTTGCCGAGTATGTTTGAATATCTTTCGAGTGCTGACCTTTCAAAGAGTATGGGATCTTTTTCTTTTAGTGCTGGATTGGCAAGCTTGCGGTATCCCAGCCTAGCGGCAATAGGTTGAATACGACTAAGATCGATATAATCGACATATCTAGATGGTCTTTCTGGATTTCCCCTCCATCGATCGGTTGGTTTCCTAATGCTTTTAGTATGCGTCTTTTGCCCCTCTGTATATGCATAACTTATATTGATATTTGTTAGTTTGTCCCATGTTGTATCGGGGAAGAAATCTGATGCAAATCTTCGTTTGACATTGGGGGATTTATAAACTGATGCGGAGGCTTGTAGAACGGTACTCTTTCCAGAGCCATTTTCACCAACTATCGCAACAATAGGGAATGGGAATTCAATCCTTTGCCCTGTCCATCCGCGAAGGCCATTAATCTCGATATAATCTAAAAACTTAGGCCAAACACTTCCAACCCCTCTAGTGTTCCATTTATTCTCCAATCTCCGCATTTCGCTACTTAAACCCATCGCCATCACTCCCCTTCCGCCGGTAACACCCGGCACGATTCGCAGTTTGTACCGCCATTAATACGTTTTAGTTGACAACATATGGCTGCTAATATACATATGCCACGGCCATAAGTCAATAGCAGAACCGGCGGTCTGCGGTTGTATAGATACTAAGGTGCCGCATGCATATTTAAATTGCATTAAATGCTTGACCGGTTATGCTATCCGTGGTAGTGGGGAGTCATGAATAAACTAAAGACCGATAAGCAGTCGCAAGTTATAGCGGCATTAGTTGAGGGCAATTCGATTAGGGCCACATGCCGCATGACAGGGGTTGCCAAGGGCACGGTATTAAGCCTGCTCGCCCGTATAGGCAAAGCTTGCGATGAATACCAGTATGATGCCCTGCGCAACCTCACCACTAAGCGCATCCAGTGCGATGAGATATGGTCTTTCTGCTATGCCAAGGCGAAGAACGTACCTGAAGATAAAAAATACACCTTTGGCTACGGCGATGTCTGGACGTACACGGCCATTGATGCAGATACCAAGCTTATCCTTACTTGGCATATCGGTAGACGGGATGCGGCCAATGCTACGGTCTTCATGAAAGACCTTGCTTCACGCCTTGCCAATAGAGTGCAGCTCACCACGGACGGCCATAAGATGTATCTGAGCGCTGTTGAAGATGCATTCGGTGGGGAGATCGATTTCAGTCAGATCGTGAAGCTGTACGGGAACACGCCAGAAAGCGAGGTGCGATACAGCCCAGCGGAATGCACCGGAATCGAGATCCATACCATAGAGGGAAATCCCGAACGAGAGCATGTTTCTACGAGCTATGTGGAACGCCAGAACCTCACCATGCGCATGAGCATGCGGCGGTTCACCAGGCTTACAAACGGGTTTTCTAAGAAGGTCGAGAACCATGCTTGCGCGTTAAGCCTCTACTTCATGTATTACAACTTCTGCCGGGTGCATCAGACGTTGAGGGTGACGCCTGCGATGGAGGCGGGGGTTACGGATCATGTTTGGAAGATTGACGAGATATTATGCTTGATTGATTAGCTTTACCTGTCTTCTTCAATATACAACAACGAAACACTCCCATCAGGAGCTAATTTAAAAAATATCCTTGTTGGCGGAATGGCCGGTTCGGTCCATGCAAGTTCCTGTATTTGGATAACACGCACCCCTCGATTTGCGTCGGCAAGATAGCACTCTTCTGGATTGTTACCCAACGTCCATCCCGCAACAAGCAAAACCTCATCCAGCTTTCTAAATCCCCCAATCCAGTCCGCGGAATCCTTGAAAGACTGCTCCTCGACAAAGCTCCTCCAGCAAAATGATTCTACCATCCGTATTTATCCCCCAGATCCCTTGCTCTGTTGCTTATTTTAGCCTTAGAATGAGGCTCGGCCAGGAATGATGCCTCATAGGGTATTCTAACACCTTCATCGCAAAGGCGATATGCTATTCCGTGGGATTTTTTGCTGGTGTCGTCAGCGTTAAGGTTCCAAAGTTCCTTTATGACCTCATCGACTATATCCAAATCAGCGCGGCTAAAAATGCTCAGGTCTGGCTTTCGCAGGGCGATAAGACGATGCTGCATCTTGTTTTGATATGGTGTTGGTTTGCACACTAAGTGCCCCATGCTGGTTAGCTCCTCTTGGACGGGGCACATTGCCACCGGGGCTGGTCCATGGGCCAGCTTTTGGTATGTAGTCCCCGTTATCGGAACGCCTCGCCGATGAAATGATTTAAAATCTGAAAAATACAATATCTTGTTAAGCTTCGTCTTGCCGTAAGTTTCGTTGGTTTTGCATTTATTGGATATATAAAGGATCATTTCTTTAAGACGAGAACTGCTTCCACCTGGCAAGTCATCGACACGATAGGTTAGACTTCTTTCAGACCTAGCTATCGCCATAACACCTCCTGAAATCATTACATAAATATTTACTAAACCATACTCACCCATAATTGCAATAGGAAATACTGGCATGGTTATTACCTCCACCGCCTAATGCAATACCGGATATGCTCTACTAATAATATCGGACGGGGACGCTTTCCGGTGAATCGAAAAATTACCCAACCCATAATCCCAAATTGACCCACTACCGGACTCTTTGGATTGTGTCTTGAAAATGCTCATGATATCTTGTTGGGCATCCGCATACTTTATCCAATTAGCTGTATCATTAGGATCTTTGTCGATACTCATGCTTAAGAGGTCTTCGATGATCGGCATGAGCGGAAGGGGGTGGCCAGAGTTCCAGCCCAAGAACCTATCTGCATACTTCCTCGTCAGCGCCTCCCGGTCCAGGGGCGCGGGGGTGGGCTCCTTTGGATCATTCGCAGGAACGGATTTGCTCCGCTCCTCCAGCCCCTCCACCTCGGCCACGATCTCAGCGGCGGCATGGCGGGCGTCTCGGTGACCAAGTCGGTAGGCATATTCCATAGAGGCGAAATCGGTGCAGTTGAACCCCTTAGCGCATTCCTTTGTGGCCTGCGATGCCAACCTGTCATCCACCTGAATGTTCATGATCTGGCTGTGAATGTCCGGGTATGTCCTCGCGGTGCGTTCTTCCACCAGCGCCTCCCGGTCCATGGGCACGGGGGTTTCGGCTGATCTCATCGTGATATGCGTTTGGTTGGTCATCTCGTCTCACTCCCGAATGTTTCCATCCAATAGGCGAGGATTTCACCGGCCTTGTTGATGTCAAGCTTGGGGTACGCCTTTACAATGTATGGTCGCGCCCCGAGCATATTGGTGATGCCGCTCTCGCGCAGATTATCAAGAAACTCCAGATGTTTATCTTGGCAATACGCTGGCCTTTCCATCATCACACCCTCCTTTCTTGCGCTACCGGGCGCACTGTCCCGATCTCATAGAACACTACCTCCCATCCCAGGAGACACTGCCAGTCTCCAAGCCCTATCCGGCCCTCCCACCCATGCAGACGTGGGCCGATGGCCGTGCTCAGGCGTTCACCGTCTTGGGTGGCACCAATACCCCTGCGCTTAACCGTGTAATACCCATACGTTCGGTGCTTCCGAATCGTTACCGGCAGGGTGCACCCTTCTCTCACAATGTGGCCTCGGGTGGTCATTTCGGCAGCTCCTTTGCCTCTCCGGCGAACCGGGCGGCGTTGCCGTTATTCATTTGGATTCCCCGTCCATCCCAGGCCGGTATTGACGTTCCCAACCACCGTTGCCGCGCTGGTTCCACATGACACAGCCAGGAAAATCGTGCGAGGGTACATGCGGAAGCCGAATATCTCAATATCCGGAGGCAGAAGCGCGGCAATGACGGGGCGAGCCGCCACCGTGATTATAAAAAACGCATCCACCGCCCGCTGCGTGGGGTGCTCGTCAAGGATGCCGTTCACCTCGCGGTATCTATCGGGATGATCCACTATCCCCGATGTCTGCCGGTAATCAAGGTACTGAAACCCGGCACTGGCTATAACTAGCGCCGTATCGGACACGCTCCATCGCTCGGCGAACTCCCAGGCGTGGGCAGGCGTGATCAGCATCATGGATATGATTATGGGTAGTAAACGCTTCATCTTCCCCTCCTATTCTCGTTCTAGTGCTTCCGCTTCCCCCACGCCTTGTCCTCGTCCCGCCATCGCTGCTCCAGGGTTGCGATGCGCACCAGCATGTGGCCGTGCGCAATGTGGTAGATCGCGGCATATCCATCATCCCGGCCCCATGTGATGGGCTACGCGGCAATATCAGATGCCTCACCGGGAACAAGCATCCGCTTGATGAGGGCCACATCGCTCTTCTTGATCTCGCCCGCACGTTTTACCCCGAGGTTTTCCAGCACCTTGGCGAGAGAGTAGGAGCCGATGGTGCAGGCGCTCTTGATTGCATTCCACCACTCGATAGGTATAGAATCGTCGGGGCTATCTGATTCACCTAGCACCGGTAGCAACTCCGTGATGCCAGCAACCATATCAGCGGTGGGAATGTTTGCGCCGACATTTCCCTTGTGGACGGGGGTGGTCTGTGGGGGTTGCTGGGCGGGCTTGGGTTCGGGAATGGTCTCTACTCCCCTATCAAGCCACTCCGCAAGTGACATCCCAGTTTTGATGGTGGGTGTGCTGTACTTCCCGTCAAAGATACCCGTGCGGTCCTTGGATGATGTGGCGATATGCCCATCAATGGACAGATCGAGCACACAGGTAAACTCATATTCCATGCCGTCGCGTTGTACCGGAGCCATGCCGATCTTTTTGGGGGCCTTCTTGCCGTTCTCCTCCACGATCTCATAGGCCGTCTTGGTACGCATGCAGGATATGATATGACACGGCGATTGCAGGATTGCGTCCACCAATCGATTGTGAAGGGGGGTGATCTCGCGCCATGCAGTATACGTGTTACCGCTCTTGCTTGCCTTTGCCACCTTATCGTGTTGATCGAGCAACCCGCCCTCACCAGCCCATGCATGGGACAGGCTATCGATGATGATAACGGAAAATCCGGCAGCCTCGGCCTCGTGGATGGCGGCGATGTACTTGGCGGGCTCGTAGGGTGCGCGGATCTGCTCGGTGTAGTATTCCCCCAACTCTGCGTACAGATCCCCCGAACCGTTTTCAGTGTCGATCATGGCGATCTTACCGCCCAACCCCTGAGCGATGAGAATTGCGCTGTAGGTCTTGCCTGATCCACTGGGGCCGCAAAGCGCCAAACGCAACCTGGCCTTTTTCCGTTCCGCCTTTTGAAATGCCATGTGATGCCCTCCTTTATGCCGCCTCTAATGCGGCGTTCTGATGTGAAGTATATGGACAAACCGACCGAACCGGGCAGTAATCCATACAACGGATGTTCATACCGGGCCGCATGTCGATGCGATATTTATCCTTATCCTTCATGCCCGAAAGCATCTCCTCGGCGGCATCCATGCTGTCATGCACGCGGTACGCCTTTTTGAGGCCGTCCTTGACGATGGCGAAAGAGGGGGATCTCGCCCATCGTTCCTCGTCTGTGCATGGGGCCGGATCAATGAAACCGTCGTCAACCTGTTCAAACAGGGACACGCGTTCCTCAACGTATCGTCGTTGGTCCGGTATGGGCCACAGGGGTACGTCAAACGCGACAAATGGTATCTCCGGGTAGTTCGGGTCGCGCCTTGCCTCATACCTTTTCCAGTCCCGAAGTATGGCGTTTATGCGAAGCGACTCCACGGGAAACCCAAGAGCCTGCGCCTTGAATGCGTACACATTTAATTGCTTTTCCCATTCCGGCTTGAGGCCAAACAGGTAGGAAAACACGCTTGTTACCTTGTAATCCTCCAGGGCGGTCCCGTGGAGTATATCAAGCGTTCCATGGAGGACGGAATTGCCTACCCGCGTACTGATAGTCTCCTCTTTCAGCGCGTTTAGTATGTCGCCCGCTTTTTCAAGGGCATGGTGAACGGATGTCCCAAGCAAGGCCCACAGTCGCTCGCTGGCATCTTCTTCCAGATCGTCCCAGTGCTTTCTTTTGAGTGCGCGGATGAGCGGGGGACCAATGATCTCGGTCACATGATACTCGTATGGCTCGGGGTTGCGCGTACCCTGCGCCAACGCCTGATATATTGCCGGTGGAAGATTGTATCTATTGGTGATTTTCATTCAATCCCCCTCCTTGCATCCCACGCACCCGCGCCGGTGCGCCTGTCTCCGCGCCTCGCAGATCTGGACCGTGACCCGTTCGGCAAATCGAACGCACCAAGCCCAAGACCGCCCGCTATCAGGCACGCAAACGCCAACAGGTATACGATGATCTGCAACGCCACGCTCTCGGCCGTCACATAAAGCAGCACGATTCCGATTACCAGCAGGGCGGGCCACATACTACCCCTGAACCTCTTTGCTACGGGACTTCCTTGGCGGATCGACGAGGCCCAGTTGCACCAGATCCTTCTCGCCGACAATCCGGCACTCCCGCACCCGGAATTTGCCATCGCTGCCGACAGGTATGCAAATATCTTTGGCGGCGTCCTTGATTTCAAACTCGGCGATCAGGATATGATACCCCTCTTTCCATTCGCGCATCACCCAATCGAGCGTTGCCAGATTGATTCCCGCGCCGCATTGGGTATTTTCGTCGGTGTCCAGTGGTGCCGATAATGTCTCGCCCGCGCGATAGGTTATGGATGGGAAACGCGGCCCTTGATACTTCTCAGTTACAAGCTTGTAGGCGCGAATTGGTCCCACGGCGTCAGTCATTCCGTACAGGGGCGTGGTGAGGCATTTGTTGACACCTAACGCACCCCGGAGGTCCGCGCCCCGGAGGTCCGCGCCCCGGAGGTACGCGCCCCGGAGGTCCGCGTCCCGGAGGTCCGCGCCCTGGAGGTACGCGTCCTGGAGGTTCGCGTCCTGGAGGTCCGCGTCCTGGAGGTTCGCGGCCCGGAGGTCCGCGCCCCGGAGGTACGCGTCCTGGAGGTTCGCGGCCCGGAGGTTCGCGGCCCGGAGGTCCGCGTACTGGAGGTCCGCGCCCCGGAGGTCCGCGTCCTGGAGGTACGCGTCCTGGAGGTACGCGTCCTGGAGGTTCGCGGCCCGGAGGTCCGCGTCCTGGAGGTTCGCGGCCCGGAGGTCCGCGTCCTGGAGGTTCGCGGCCCGGAGGTCCGCGCCCCGGAGGTCCGCGTCCTGGAGGTACGCGTCCTGGAGGTTCGCGGCCCGGAGGTCCGCGTCCTGGAGGTTCGCGGCCCGGAGGTCCGCGCCCTGGAGGTCCGCGTCCTGGAGGTTCGCGGCCCGGAGGTCCGCGGCCTGGAGGTCCGCGTCCTGGAGGTTCGCGGCCCGGAGGTACGCGTCCTGGAGGTTCGCGGCCCGGAGGTCCGCGGCCCGGAGGTCCGCGCCCTGGAGGTACGCGTCCTGGAGGTTCGCGGACGCGCCCCCATCCTCACCACTCAACCACGCCCGATGCTTCTCAAGCACCAACCTTAACTCATCAATAGTCATCACTTCACATCCTCCACGCACACGCTCGCCGTCCATCCA
>Ga0209099_1000272_pt1 | contig 61876 bp, 52 predicted proteins | sample AD_JPNHW2_MetaG_FD_184430 | JGI IMG/M metagenome (GOLD analysis project Ga0209099, IMG submission 184430) | Active sludge microbial communities of municipal wastewater-treating anaerobic digesters from Japan - AD_JPNHW2_MetaG (SPAdes) (version 2) | ecosystem: Engineered > Bioreactor > Anaerobic...
AAAGTAAATCATATATTTATGTAACGGATATCATAAACGCGATGCGTTTACTTGAGAAAAGCGGTAAAGAAGGTTATCAGTATTACAATGTAGCCACACAGGATTATATCACCGTGAAAGAAATAGCGGATATCGTGCTTAACGTGATGGGAATAACCGGCACTAAATATAATTTTACGGGTGAGGATCGCGGTTGGAAGGGCGATGTGCCGGTGGTACGGTTCAATACGGACAAGATAAGGGCATTGGGATGGACGAATAAATGTACGTCTAAAGAGGCTATTACCAGGTCCATTGAATCGATATATAACGATGTTAAACTCAAACGAATACGATATTAAAAGGGTCAGGAATGATAATTTCTAGGGCGCCGGTCAGATTATCAATGGGTGGCGGAGGCACGGATATCCCGTATTATTACGAAAAATACGGGGGTTTTCTGATGGCCGCTGCGATAAATAAATACATTTATGTTATCGTGAATAAGCGATTTTACGATTCTATCTGTCTTTCGTATTCAAAGACCGAGATAGTGGATGATATCAACAAAATTGAACATGGCATATTTAGAGAGGCACTGCGGTATGTCGATATCAAATCCGGGATAGAACTGGTATCGATGGCGGATGTCCCCGCGCGGTGCGGGCTTGGTACTTCCTCGGCGTTTACGGTATCACTTTTGAACGGTCTTTTATCGTATAAAAAAATACGTACAAAGTCGGCGGATCTGGCAGAAAAAGCTTGTCATATAGAAATTGATGTATTGAAAGAACCGATTGGGAAACAGGACCAGTATGCGTCGGCTTTTGGCGGGTTTAGGGCTTATTGGTTTGAAAAAGACGGAACAGTCCGTGTTGAGAAGGTCAGGATCAAAGCCGATAAACTAGAAAAACTCGAGAAAAATATTCTGCTTTTTAATCTTAATAAAGAACGGTCAGCCGGTGGTGTCCTTGAAGCGCACGGTAAGAAAGCGAAAGCGGGTGACGTCGCCACGCTCGAAAGGCTCCACAAGATAAAAGAGCTGGGGCTTAGAACTAAAAAAATATTTGAAAGCGGTAAGATTGACGAATTCGGCGAGATATTGCACGAACACTGGCTGACAAAAAAACAACTTTCCAGTAAGATATCGGACACATTAATAGATGAAGCGTATGATCTAGCTCGTGCCAATGGGGCGATAGGCGGCAAGGTAGTAGGCGCCGGCGGAGGGGGATTTTTGCTTCTTTATTGTCCGGATGGTAAAGAGAAACTTATTTCCGTAATGGGCAAAATAAATTTGGGGTATATGCCGTTTTTGTTCGAAACGGAAGGGGCTAAGATCGTATTCAAAGATTAAATCGATGGACATGAAGAAGAGATTTTACGCAATAGTGGCTAAGTATGGACTGGGCAAGCCCGAAATGGCGGAATTGTTAGAGGCTCGGTACGGGAGCGTATCAGCTTTTTTAAAGACCGGCATTAACCGGGTTTGCTATTTAATGAAAAACGACAGGATATTCGCTCTTACGAGCGTTACTCTGGAATTGTCGGCGTTTTGTAACTTAAAGTGCTCTATTTGTCCCGTTAATCGTGGGATGAAACGTGAAAAAGGTTACATGGATTTCGATCTTGTTAAAAAGATCGCAGATGAAAATCCAAAACTTTCGTTTTTTCTTTTGTATCATTGGGGGGAATCGTTACTGCACCCCGAACTATACAAAATTATCGAATATATAAAAATGAAACGGATAAAAACTTTTCTGACAACGAATGGTACTTTGCTAGATGAGAAGAATATCCGGGGTTTGATCTCTAGCGGATTGGATCGTTTAACTATCTCGATGGATGGTATAGGAGAATATTATGAGAAGATCCGGGGGGTTCCATACAAAGATCTTGAGGCGAATATCGTGGAATTGATCCGACAGAGGGATCGGGCAAAGAGCGGTTTGAAGATCGATATCGATATGACGATCACTAAAGAAAATGAAGAAAATGTGGATGATTTCAAGATGAAGTGGCAAGGTATAGCGGATATGGTTCGTATCCATCCATATGTTTTCGTGGGGGGGGCATCTGAAAGGCAAATTCATCCGCCATGCAACGAGGTGTGGCGTGGAAATCTTATTGTTCTTTGGGATGGCAGGGTGGTCCCGTGTTGTGTGGATTACGAAGGGGAATTGATCTTGGGCGATGCCAATAAAGAATCTTTGAAAGAAATAATCAACGGTGGGCCAATGAGGACACTGCGTCGCTCTTTGACAAACGGAAGATTGATGCCATTGTGTTCCAGGTGCGGCGAACTTAACACTCAGAAAGTGAATCCGAGGTTTTTTTGATGTCTAAAATTCTTTTGATCAGACCTTTTTCTAAAATCCCGATAACTAATTTTCCTTTAGGGCTCATGTATATAGCCTCTTCGCTTGAAAAAGCCGGGCATGAGGTCAAGATATTGGATCTGAGGTTTAAAGATTCCGGGATGGGGGATATCAATAAAGCGTTGAATGATTTTATCCCGGATACGGTCGGGATAGGTGCAATGACTACCGAGGACGCCGGCCTAAGAAAATGCCTTCAGGTTATAAATGAGTCAAAGATCGAAAAACCCATGATTGTCGTTGGCGGTCCACATGCCAGTACATATTACCGGGAGATATTAAAATATCCCGGAGTTGATTGTGTTGTTTTTGGCGAAGGCGAAATGACAATGAGGGATCTTGTGGATAAAAGATGTTTCGATGGAATAAAGGGAGTGGCATATAATAAAGGCGATGGTACATGTGTAGTCAATCCTCCGAGGGAATTCATCCCGGATCTGGACGATGTCCCATATCCGGCGTATCATCTTTTGGATGTAGAGCGTTATTTTAAGAATCCGTTTGTGCATGGTTTTGTCCTTTCGAACCAAAGGCATGCGCAGATCATGTCGTCCAGGGGGTGTCCGTATCATTGTGTTTTCTGCCATTGTGTTTTTGGAAAAAAATTTAGGAAGAGGTCCCCTGAGAATGTTGTTGGGGAAATAAAATTTCTTCATGAAAAGTACGGAGTGAATGAGATCCATTTCGAGGATGATTCATTTAATGTTGACAGAGTTCGGGCAGAGGGTATCTTTGATCTAATAATTAAAAGCGGCATGAAGATCAAGATCTCTTTCCCGAATGGCCTGCGTGCGGATCTCTTGGACGAGAAAATAATTTTAAAAATGAAAACGGCAGGGGTGTATCAGGTATCGATTGGAATAGAGTCGGCCGATCCCGACATACAGAAAACCATCGGTAAAGATATTGATCTCGAAAAAGTGGGGAGATCGGCGCAGATCATGTCGAGGAATGGAATAATAACGAACGGTTTTTTTATGCTTGGTTTTCTGGATGAAACTGAAGAGCAAATGCTGCGAACTATACGGTTCGCGGCCGCGTCCCCGCTTCATCTGGCGACGATCCACAAAGTTAATCCTTTCCCCGGGACGGTTCTCGGCGAACAGGCGAAAAATAGAGGGTATAATATAGATATACGGGACTTTGGGGAAGACGGATATCGATTCGGCAAGATAAATATAAGCGCGGTGTCACAGCAGACTTTAGATAAGATGCAGAAGAAAGCATATTTGTATTTTTATCTTAATTGCATCCGGCTGTGGCGCGTATTTTGGCTTACTCCGAATAAAACGACATTATTTAAACATTTTTTTAGGCTTGTATTCTGGAGGTAGTTTATGCGTGTTACATTTCTGGCGATGGGTACAGAGAATATATCGATAGAGTATCTATCGGCATATATCAAGAAAAACTCGCATCATAAAGTGAGCCTTGCTTTTGACGGGGCTATGTTCGACGATAAACAGTATTTTTACAATAAATTCCTTCATAGGATATTTGACGAAAGGAAGCGTGTTGTCGAATTGGCCGTAGCGTCTAAACCGGATCTTATCGCGGTCTCGGTTTTTACCGATAATTTCCACTGGGCTGTCGATATGGCCGGTCGAATCAAAGCGCGTACCGGTGCGCCTGTTGTTTTTGGGGGGATATATCCTACATCAGTGCCGGAAAAAGCGATCGCGCCCGATCCCGTAGATATGATATGTCTGGGAGAGGGCGAAGAAGCGATGGTGGAACTTTTAGACAGCATGGAAAAGGGCAAGATCGACACCTCAATAAAAAATATGTGGTTTAAAAATAATGGCGAGATCATAAAAAATCCCTTACGTCCGCTTTTAGATCTTACAAAATTGCCGCACCCGGATAAGGAGCTTTTTGAAAATTATATACCTATAAAAGATTGTTATCTGACGGTAACGGTAAAAGGGTGTCCCTTTCAATGTACGTATTGTTCGCAGAATTTTATGAGACGTTTTGAAAAAGGGCTCGGACCGGTTTTGCGTGAGAAAACTACGGAGCAGATCATCGATGAACTTGTAGTTATGAAAGAAAAATATGGGTATGAGGAAGTCGTTTTGATGAACAATACTTTCGCGGCTTATGAAGAAGAGGCCCTGCGATTTCTGAAATTGTATAAAGAAAAAATCGGGTTAAGGTTCCGGGTCATGACACATCCGAAACGGCTGAGCTATAAAATGGCTAAGGCTCTTAAGGATGCGGGATGTTTCAGGGTGCAGATAGGTGTGGAAAGTATGAACCAGGAAACACGCCAGAAAATAATGAAACGGCCGGAAACCAATGAAGAAGTTCTCGCAGCATTTGAAGCGTGCGACAATGCGGGCCTATCATATTCGATAGATCATATTTTCGGAATACCGAACGATACGGAAGAAGATCTAAAATACGCGTTACGTGTGTATTCAAGGTGTAAAAAAGTGGTCCGTATAACACCGTTCTGGCTTTCATACTTTCCCAAAACGGAACTTGTGGAGATCGCGCAGGGGATGGGTCTGCTTAATCCCGATGCCGTGGATAACATAAATTCAGGGAATGAGGATGTTTATATCGCGACGGGATCGATCCGCGATAAAGAGCAGCGTAAGCTTTTTAAAATATACACTTTTTTGTTCAGAGCCGTTCCGATAATGCATCCCCGCTTCGTGGACTTTATACTTAAACATAACCTGCAGCAGGTACTTAAACATTTTCCGAAGTTCATCACATTGTCTTTTATCGATCTTCTCGTTACGCCGGTCAAATGTGATTTCTCGGCTATAATGTATATCAAATTTTACAATTTTCAATGGATGAAACGTTTAAGGGCTTTATTCTTCGGGGATAAAGACATGGAAAAGATCCGCAAGGAAGTTTGTGAGTATGAAGCTGGTAAAATTTAAAGAACGGAGACCGGATGAAGATAAGTACAGATAAAGCGGTATCTATAGTGATACCGGTGCATAACGAGTGTGAGGTTATAGAAAAAGTAGTCCGATCCATACATGAAGAGATATGTGTTAATCTTAAGGATTATGAATTTATTATTGCCGAAGACGGCTCAACGGACGGGACCACCGATATATTGAGAAGGTTGGAAAAAGAGATACCGATGAAATTAGTCCATAGTGACGAACGTAAAGGGTATGCTAAAGGGGTGCGCGATGCCTTGCGTTTGGCAAGTAAGGATATTGTGTTCTTTTTGGATTCGGATGGCCAGCATAAAGTAACGGATTTTTGGAAAATGCTGACATTTATAGACGATTTCGATATCGTCAGCGGATATAAATGTCCGAGAACAGATCCGCCGTACAGACTTTTGATCTCTAGGATAATGAATACGTTTATTTTCTTTATGTATGGATGTTTTTTTAGGGATATAAACTCGGGCTTTAAGTTGTTCCGTCGGGAGGCTTTGGTTTCTTTGCTGAAAATAAGCAACGATCTGGATTTTGTCTCGACCGAGTTTTTGATAAAAGCGTACCTGCTAAAAATGAAAATTGCCGAAGTTCCGGTGATTCATTATGAGCGGCAATTTGGGGAGTCAAGGGGGCTTCCGGCTTCCAGACTGCCATATGCGACTATTAGGCTGCTAATAGGTTTTTTCAAAATAAAAATTTTCAATACTTTCATATAAGATTAAACAATAATATAACGTGATAGTGTTCAGATGTGTTTTGGTTTGCTGACAACAATCTATAACGTTCGGGGAAAATCGGACAATTTTCAGGATAAAGTGAGATGAAAAGTGCAACATAATGAATGCAAATGTTAGTTGGTTGACGAGGGAAGGGTTTAGGAAAATGGAAAAACAGGATGTGCGGCAAATGAGGTTCGTAAAAAAAACATTATTTTGTTGTAAACAGAGAATATTTGTTGAGCCCAGAGGTCGAGGGGTATGAAGAATTTAAAAATGGAGAATTGAGTTTTATAAAAACCAAACAGCTTAATATGTTAAATATTGCGGACGGAATGACGGTACTGGAAACCGGATTTGGGCGGGGAGAATTGCTTTATCATTGTGCTAAAAGAGGTGCCAAAGTGGCAGGGGTGGACCTGTCTGTTGATGCCGTTGAAATAGCAAAAGAAGTGTTGCGTGATTTTCCAACCGCAGATATCCGGGTGGCAGATGTTACATGTTTACCATACGGTGAAAATACTTTCGACCGTGTTTTTGCCGGCGACGTGTTAGAGCATCTTCCTTTTGAGAACGGCGTCAAAATGTTAAAAGAGATGTACCGGGTGTTAAAACCGCGTGGTATTATGTTGATTCATACGTCCCCAAACAATATATTTACCAAATGGATATATCCAGTTGCACGCCTTTTTTTGAAATTTTTAGATGAAGAAGCTATTTTTATTATAGACCGTCAACGTCAGGATTTAAAGATCAGAAAGAAAAATAATTGTTTAACCTCACATGATCATGCACACGAATATGATCTGTTCTCGCTAAAACGAGTGGCTAAAACGGCAGATTTAAATAATCCACAAGTGTGGGTTGATGGGGATATTCTGCGAAGTGGTAACTACCGGCATACCAAAGTGATGGGGAAAAACATTTTAGTGAGATTTATCGGTGCGATAGGGAGCTGGGGCTTGCTTCGTTGTTTGTTGGGTAATGATCTATATTTAATGAGTTCTAAATTATGAGTGATGTGGTGTGATTATTGCAATATATATTGTTTGTGGCACGATTTAAATAGATAGTAAAAGGAAGACATTATAATGAGTAATATAGGGATTCTAGGTGGTGGTCTTTCTGGTCTTGCGCTACGTTGTTTTTTGGAAGCTTCGCCAGAAATTTTAGAAAAAGAATCCGAGTGCGGCGGGCTTTGCCGCAGTTTCAGATATGATGGGTTCACCTTCGATCAGGGCGGGCATATATTTTTCTCAAAAGATCAGGATATAATGAAATTCGCCGGTAAGGTTCTGGGGAATAATGCCGGATATCGCCGCCGCCGCAACAAAGTCTATTATGATAAGCGTTTTGTTAAATATCCTTTTGAGAACGGGCTCGCCGGGCTTTCGAGAAAAGATAACCTCGAATGCCTTTATTATTATCTGAATAATGACAATCCGAAACCTAAGAATTTCAGGGAATGGATCTATTACACATTCGGTGACGCGATAGCCGAAAAGTATCTTATTCCGTATAACGAGAAAATCTGGAAATACGATCTTAAAAAAATGGGGCTTGAGTGGGTGGAGCGTGTGCCGAAGCCCCCGGCCGAGGATATAATACGCTCTTCAATGGGCGTAGAGACAGAGGGATATGTCCATCAGCTGAATTATATCTATCCAAAACGGGGAGGGATACAAGCTCTTACCGATAGTCTATTTATGGCGAAAAAAGATGCGATAATAACAGAATTCAAAGTTGAGAAAATATTAAGGAACGGCAAAAAATGGGTAGTGTGTTCCGGGAAAGAAGAACGGGAATATGATGAATTGATATCAACCATACCGGTCTTCGATCTTATAAAAGCTTTAGGGGATATGCCCGTTAAGGTGGCAACTGCGCTGAAGCGTTTAAGATATAATTCCGTGATAGTGGGGATGCTGGGGCTCGATACGGACAAGATGCCGGATCATACGGCTGTGTACTGTCCCGCTAAAGATCTGCCGTATCATCGGGTTTGTTATATGAGCAACTTTAGCCCTAAGAACGCCCCGCCGGGCGCGTTCTCAATGATAACCGAAATGACGTGTAAACACGGCGGAACAGTCTGGAAAACCGCCGACAAGCAACTGATCCGGGAAATAACCGGTACTTTGCATCGGGAACAGATGATAAACAAAAAACATTTGGTTTTCGGAAAAATATTCAGGATGAAATACGGATATATCATTTATGATAAGAATTATTTTAAGAACATGGCTGTTATTAAAGAATATATAAAGCGTAAAGGGATACATATAACCGGGAGATTCGCCGAGTTTGAATATATCAACATGGACGAGGCGATAAGACGGGCCGAGGTTTTGGCCGATAGGATCAATAGACATGACAGATAAAAGCGTTGCATATGATGTCGCTGTTATAGGCGGGGGCGCGGCTGGTATTGTGGCCGCCATAAGCGCGAGTAGAAATGGCGCGTCCGTTATTATCATTGAAAAGATGCCGAAACTTGGGAAGAAGATACTTGTCTCGGGCGCCGGCAGGTGCAATCTTTCCAACGATTCAATGGATGATTCGTTTTTTAATCCGGAGGCTAAGACTTTAGTTAGATATGTTTTTTCTTCGTTCGGGGGAAAAGAGATATTACATTTTTTTAAAGAACTGGGTCTTATGGTCTATTCGGATAACGGCAAGATCTATCCTGTGACGAATCAATCGACATCGGTTATGGAAGTATTGGAGATGGAGCTTCATAGACTTGCTGTGGACATTAAATTTCACTCGGATGTTGATGGCATATCCGCCGTGGATGCTGATTTTAAAATTAAAATAAAATCCGGAGGGCAGGTTACAGCGCGTAAGGTGATGGTCTGCGGCGGAGGGAGATCCTATCCGGTGTCGGGATCTGACGGAGGGATGTACCCGCTTTTGAAACATTTCGGCCATAGTATTATTGAACCTGTACCGAGCACGGTGCCAATTATCGTAAAAGATAATTGGTTCCATGATATCGTCGGACAAAGGGTCCGCGCAAAAGTTGCGAATATTATTGAAGGAGTAGCCGGACAAAGATCGGAGGGGGACCTTATATTTACGAAATACGGTCTTTCGGGAACGGCGATACTCGATGTAAGCGAGGAAATATCCATAGAGATGAACCGTTTCCATAAAAAAAATATTTCTGTTGTGATCGATCTTGTGCCATTCATGAGCGAAGAAGAGTTGCGCGCTGAGATCTCTCGCCGTATAAAAAAGAATATAGAACCGTCTAAACTTTTAGCCGGGATACTTCCTTATAAATTCGCTAATCCGTTATCGGATATACTGAAAACCAAAGATCCTCTCGGGGTAGTAAAGAACGTCAAAAAAAAGAAATTCACTGTCAGCGGTACGCGCGGCTGGGACGAGGCCGAATTTACAGCCGGGGGGATAGATACCGAAGAGGTAAATATTCACACGCTTGAATCCAAATGTCATCCCGGATTATTCCTCGCCGGTGAGGTTTTGAACGTGCAGGGGAAACGCGGCGGATATAATCTCGCATGGGCCTGGGCGTCGGGGTTTGTGGCGGGTAGCGCGGCCGGTCTTAGATCGTAGTATCCTTTTTCGGAGAATTTTCTGACAATTTGGCGTCAATGGAACTCGTTTCTCCGGTATATTCCTGTATCCACCTGTGCGGAAGTTCTGCGCTCTTCAGAAAAATACCCTGTTATTTTCGATCTTCCGGCGTTTGATGCTTCGCTGAAGCGTAATTCATTTTATTTGGATAACGGCAAATTCCACCAGCCCGACGTAGCATAAAATGTGAATATGTCTACTTGGAGAAACGAGAAGTTCTGCCCGCAGACGATCTGCTTGTCGGAGAAGTTTGTGTTCTTTCTACCGGGGACGCTCGCTCTATGTCATGCCCGAATGCTTCTATCGGGCATCTATAACATTAAAGTCATCTGACTTTCATATTATAGATTCCCGCTAAATGCGTGCGGGAATGATATCAATGCATCATCCCCGAATGTTTTTATCGGGGATCAATGAAATTAAAATAAACGTGTCGTTCAGCCGGATCCATGCCCGCTCGGCCTCCCGATGCCCCTTCGAAAGAACACAAACTTCTCCGGAAAAGCGTATTCACTCCATCCCTTCCCGTTTCGCCAAGTCAACTGAACGTGGGGATCGTTCGGAGAATTTTCTGACAATTTTGGTGCCCATGGAACAATCCCGCCCACTAAATTTCCGCCACCGCCTGTTCGGAAGTTCTGCGCCCTTTAGAAAAATACCCTGTTATTTTTGATCTCCCGGCGTTTGATGCTTCGCTGAAGCGTAAAATATTTTTATCTTTTGTGGGCGTTTTTCTCAAGTGCTCGAACATTCCGAACAGGCGGATTGGGGGAATAACATTGTTATGATGATGACGATTGAAGCAAGGCCGGGGATGCCCGAGTACCGGACGAAGGAGGATCGCAGGGCGCCCCGGCCTTGCTTTGTGTTCGGATATTCTAAAGCTTTCGTTTCGCCAATTAACTGGACAGGTTTTTTCTCGAAACGCGCAGGATGACGCGCAACATCTAAGGGGTAGAAAGTGGACTCGTCGTCGCTGTTTATTTTGACAATTTATTTTTATGTGGTAAAATTAGTTATGAACATATGTTCATAACAGTGAAGAGGCGATATGAGACCGAAGAAAAAGAGATGGGTGAAATGTATGCCGGGCGAGCGGTGCTTTCGCCCGAAGTGCAGGCCGGTGTCGGAGCTGGACGGCGTGGTGCTAAGTATTGACGAATTTGAGGCGATGCGCCTTGCATGTCTTCTTGAGATGAAGCAGGAGGACGCGGCGAAGCTTATGAAGATCTCACGTCCGACGTTTTCCAGGATAGTGGCTTCAGCTTGTAAAAAGGTGACCGACGCTCTGGTGAATATCAAGGCGATCAGGATAGAGGGTGGGTGTTGTGAGGTAAAAAGTGGGGAACGGAAATGAGTGAATTAAGAAAGTTTATATATATTTTAGCGGCTTTTATAGTATGTTATTTTTTGCCTATCGAAAGCATGCGTTTTAACGGCGCCGTTTTTGAGGCGCTGGCTCTTGTTAAGTGGTACGCGAGGGAGCATGTGATACTTTGTCTTGTTCCCGCGTTCTTTATAGCCGGGGCAATATCGGTTTTCGTGAGCCAGGCGTCGGTGATGAAATATTTCGGGGCAAAAGCTAACAAGATCCTCTCCTACAGCGTCGCGTCTGTATCGGGGACGATACTCGCGGTGTGTTCCTGCACGGTTTTGCCGTTATTTTCAGGTATTTATAAAAGGGGCGCAGGTTTAGGTCCTGCCGTAGCGTTCTTATATTCCGGACCTGCTATAAATGTTTTAGCGATAATTCTTACGGCCCGGATATTGGGCTGGGAACTTGGTTTGGCTCGCGCGGTCGGCGCGATAGTATTTAGCGTCGTCATAGGGTTATTGATGCATTTTATATTTCTAAAAGAAGAGCGCGAACGTCACGCGAACGGCGATTTTAACGTGGGCGAGATAACCGAAACACGTTCTTTAGGGCAGACCATTTTTTATTTCGCCGCGATGATAGTGTTTCTTGTGTTCGCGAATTGGGGGAAGCTTTTAGAAGGGGATAACGGTGTATGGACTGCTATCTATCAGTGTAAGTGGTATGTGGCGGGCCTTTCATTGGCGGGCCTCGCGTTCATTCTATTTAAATGGTTCAAAATGGACGAGATCAGGGAGTGGACACAGGCGACATGGGGTTTCGCGCTTCAAATATTGCCGCTTTTATTTATCGGTGTTCTGGTATCGGGGTTTTTGCTCGGAAGAGTTGGTCATGAGGGTATTATACCTTCGAAATATATCGCGGCGCTTGTAGGAGGGAATTCGCTATGGGCGAATTTCTTTTCCTCAGTAGTAGCCGCTTTTATGTATTTTGCCACGCTTACGGAAGTCCCGATCTTGCAGGGGCTTATCGGCGCTGGCATGGGAAAAGGCCCGGCGCTCGCTCTTCTTTTGGCCGGACCGGCGTTGAGTTTGCCTAGCATGCTGGTGCTGCGAAGCATTATGGGGACTAGAAAAACCGTTGTGTATGTCAGCTTGGTCGTTGTTATGGCGACGATATCAGGAATGATATTCGGTATGTTTGTTAAATGATAGGAGATGGCATGAATGCGAAAGATAATGAAATAAAGAAGATGGTGCGAGATGGATACGCAAAAGTAGCATTAAAAGGTAGCTCCTGTTGTTCAGGGAGTTCATGCTGCGGAGGAAGCAGTACGGCAAAAAAGGTAAGTAAAAAAATCGGTTACAGTGATCAAGAAATGGACACGGTCCCTGAAGGCGCCAATCTTGGGCTCGGATGCGGGAACCCTGTGGCGATCGCTTCACTTAAAGAGGGTGAAGTCGTATTGGATCTCGGGAGTGGGGCGGGATTTGACACTTTTCTTGCTTCTCAAAAAGTGGGGAAGTCCGGATGGGTTATAGGCGTTGATATGACGCCGGAAATGCTCGATAGAGCCAGGGCTAATGCCCGAAAAGGCGGCTACAAAAATGTGGAGTTTCGTCAGGGGGAAATAGAAAAACTGCCGGTGGAGGACGGATCGATCGATGTTATAATCTCCAATTGTGTGATAAATCTATCTCCCGATAAAAAGGCGGTATTCAAAGAGGCGTTCAGGGTCTTAAAACCGGGCGGAAGATTGATGGTGTCGGATCTAGTGCTTTTGAAAGACCTGCCTGGAGAAATAAAAAGATCTGTCGAAGCGTATGTTGGCTGCATATCCGGGGCCATTATGAAAGATGATTATCTGAATTTTATAAAGGCGGCCGATTTTCAGCAGGTGAATGTTATAGGCCAGTCAAGTTATCCTGTAGATGCCATGTTCGCGGGCCTTAGCGGTGCGGAGAATGTGGTTGCAAGTATTAAGGTTTCCGCGAAAAAACCTGATGGAAGGGAGTGAAATGATGAAAATAGAGATCTTAGGAGTGGGGTGTCCGAAATGTAAACAGCTTACTGCTAACGCAGAAGCGGCGGTAAAGGAACTTAATATCGCTGCTGAGGTGGTGAAGATAACGGATATTGATAGGATCACGGAATACGGTGTGATGATAACTCCGGCATTGGTGGTAGACGGTGCGATTTTATCCGCCGGGAAATTGCTGAGTAAGGACGAAATAAAAAAATTAATAACTAAATAGAAGGAGAGGGTCATGGAAAAGAAAAGTATGTGTCAGGAAGCAGGGGTTTTGATATTCCCGTGTTCCGGAGGTTCTGATGTAGGGGAATTAGCCGACCGTGTAGGGCGAAAGATGGCTAAATGCGGGCAGGCCAAGATGTTCTGTCTGGCCGGAGTAGGGGCTCATGTGAGCGGGATGTTGGAGTCTGTAAAAGCCGCTAAAAAAATAATAGCGATAGACGGATGTCCTGTACAGTGTGCTAAGAAGACACTTGAACATGCCGGTTTCAGCCCGATACCTTTCAATCTGAAAGATATGGGTTTTGAAAAAGGGAAGACTACGGCTGATGACGCGGCGATCAACAAAGCGTTGTCTGTGATAGCGGGGGCGTAATATGAGAAAAATTACGGCGATAGTATCAGGGTTGTTTTTGGCGGTAAGTGTCTTTGTTAGCGTGCCGGTAGTTTCGGCTGCTGATGCGCCGGCATCGGGAACGGCGAAGGTGATCGCGTATTATTTTCACGGATCGTTCCGTTGTCCTACCTGCAAAAAACTCGAGTCTTACGCGAAAGCGGCTATCAACGATAATTTTAAGAATGAGATTGCTTCGGGTAAACTTGAATTCAAAGAGATCAATGTTGAGGAGAAAGAGAACGACCATTTTATAGGCGAGTATCAGCTTTATACTAAGACCCTGATATTATCGCTTGAGAAAGACGGGAAAGAAACAAAGTGGAAAAATCTCGACAGGATATGGGATCTGGTGGGAAATAAAAAAGAATATATGGAGTATGTTAAGAACGGTGTGGATGATTTTTTAAAGGAAGCCGAATAATGGATATGCTAATAGGAATGGTGTCGGCATTGTGGCTCGGCATATTAACCTCAATAAGTCCGTGTCCGTTGGCCTCGAACATAGCGGCGATATCTTTTTTATCGAAGAAGGTAGCCCATCCTCTGACAGTTTTTTTATCGGGGATGGCGTATACGGCCGGACGTATGGCCGCGTACGCGGCCATCGGATTTGTTCTTATCAATTCGGTGCTGACCACCCCGCAGGTCGCGCAGTTCTTGCAGAAATATATGTCCAAAGCGCTTGGCCCTGTTCTGATCGTTGTCGGGTTGATCCTTCTGGAGATCATTCGAATAAATATCCCGAGTTTAGCGTTGTCCCAAAAGCAGCATAAAAAGATCGCAGAAGCGGGATTAGCCGGTTCGTTTTTGTTGGGTGCTATATTCGCGCTCGCGTTTTGTCCTGTGTCCGCTGCGTTATTTTTTGGGAGCCTTATACCGCTTGCACTTAGATCTGAAGCCGGGGTAACGTTACCTTTTATCTATGGTATCGGAACGGCTTTGCCTGTCATGTTTTTCGCAGTCATGATAGCCTTTGGGGTGAAATCATTGAGCCATTGGTTTAAAAGGATAAGCGCGGCCGAAGTGTATATGAGAAAAATCACCGGCGTGATTTTTATAATAGCTGGAGTTTATTACCTGCAGATGTATATTATGCCATGATACATGGAATGTGACCCCTCTAGATTGTTCTGCTAAGTAGAATTGTGCTGACGGAAGGCCAAATATCCCCGGTTTTAACCCGAAGAGGTTCGTTCATTTTAACGGACAGAAGGGAGACAAAATATTACTTTCCGCCTTGACAAAATAAAATTTTATCGATATACTTATATAGATAAATAATTATCGAATGTTGCAAACATTTGCGAATAGAACGAAAGGGGCTAATGTATGAACGACGGAATAAACAGGAACGATGGGGTTATTAAGATCATCCCGGAGCCTACATTGCGTCGGCTTCCTTTATATTATCAATATTTGAACAAAACCGCTCAAAATGACGTAAACGGTTTTATTTCATGTACACAGATAGCCAATGATCTGGGATTTGTGCCTGTGCAGGTTCGCAAGGATATAGAGATGACTGGTGCCGTTGGCAGACCGAAGGTTGGTTACAATGTGGGTGAGCTTGCGAAGGCGATAGAGCATTTTTTGGGGTGGAACAATACGAGTGACGCGTTTTTGATCGGGGCGGGACATCTTGGTCTCGCGCTTTTGGGATATCCGGGTTTTAAAGATTATGGTGTTAATATCGTGGCGGCGTTCGACACGGATCCGAATAAAGTTGGTAAAGAGATACGCGGAAGGAAAATATTCCATATAAAAAAATTGCCGGAGATGACGAAAAGATTGAATATAAGGCTTGGCATATTGACCGTTCCCGGAGCGTATGTGCAGGAGATCGCGGATATGATGGTACAGGCGGGGATAAGAGGTATATGGAATTTCGCTCCGGTCAAAGTCACTGTGAAGGAGAACGTGATAGTGCAACATGAGAATCTGGCGTCTTCTTTAGCCGTTCTGTCAAAACGTCTTGCGACGGCGCTTGAAGCGAAAAAGGAGTAGTATATGAAGCTTAGAAAATTTCAGAAAGTATGTGAAATAATAGAGGCCAATGATCGGAAATCATCGCGGCTTATACCGATACTTCAGGCGGTTCAGGAGGAATACAGATATTTGCCGGAGGAGATACTGACCTTTATCGCGACGGCGCTTGATATTTCCCCCGCGAAGGTTTTTGGGGTAGCTACATTCTATTCGCATTTTACATTGAAGCCGAAAGGAAAATATATCGTGCGTATCTGTGACGGTACGGCGTGTCATGTTAAAGGTTCCATCAAATTGTTGGATGCATTACTGGCCAAACTTAAACTTACGGCTGAGGTGAACACGACCTCGGACATGATGTTCACGGTTGAGACTGTTTCGTGTCTCGGGGCGTGTGGGCTTGCTCCGGCCGTTGTGATAAACGATAAAGTCTACGGTCAGATGACGCCGGAAAAAGTCGTGACCGTGATAGACGGGATCATTGAGGAGGAAAAACATGCGAACACACGAGCTTGATCTCGACAGGATAAAAGAAGATTATTTGAAAAAGCAGGATAAAGTTTCCCGCAGGGTGATAGTGTGCGCCGGGACCGGCTGCGTTGCGAACGGTTCTTTGCCTGTGTACGAGGAATTCGTGACCACGCTTATGAAACATAATATTCGTGTCGCCGTGGAACTTAAAACGGAAGAGGAAGATGTTTATGTTTCTAAAAGCGGATGCCAGGGATTCTGTCAGATGGGCCCTTTGGTCACTATTTTGCCGGAAAGGATACTTTACACAAAGGTGAAGAAAGAGGATGTGGAAGAGATAATTTCCGCGACCTTGATCGGAGGCAAGGCGGTCGAAAGGCTTTTATATACCGATTCGAACACAAAGAAAAAATGTAAGGGTGTTAATGATATACAGTTTTACAAAAAACAGCATCGGTTTGTCCTGAAAGAATGCGGAATCATAGATCCCGAGGATGTGAATGAATATATAGCTAAGGACGGTTATAGAGCCGCACGCAAAGCGTGTTTAGAAATGAACGCCGAGTCTATATGCAAGGAAATACTCGATTCCGGGCTTCGCGGCCGTGGCGGCGGAGGTTTTCCGGCCGGCCGGAAATGGGATATCACGCGTGTTCAGAAAAACGCGAAGAAATATGTGATCTGTAACGGGGACGAGGGAGATCCTGGCGCTTTCATGGATAGAAGCGTCATGGAAGGGAATCCTCACAGTGTCATCGAAGGGATGATAATAGCTTCTTGTGCAATAGGCGCCGATGAAGGAGTTGTCTACGTAAGGGCCGAATATCCTCTTGCCGTTAAAAGGATGAGAAAAGCCGTTCTGGACGCGAATAAGATTGGGATACTTGGGAAAAATATTTTTGGTTCGGAGCATAGTTTTACGTTGAATGTTATGGAAGGCGCCGGGGCTTTTGTTTGCGGGGAGGAAACCGCGATGATCGCCTCGATAGAAGGAAAACGCGGTATGCCTTCGCCGAAACCGCCTTTTCCAGCGCAGAGCGGTCTTTGGGGAAAACCGACCGTTATAAATAACGTCGAGACGTTGGCCACGGTCCCGCTCATTATAAAGATGGGTGCGAAAGAATATAGAAAACTCGGGACCGCCGGTTCGCCGGGTACTAAAACGTTTGCGCTTACGGGCCATGTAGTGAATACGGGACTTATAGAAGTGCCGTTCGGGACCACGCTTAGAGAGATAGTTAATAATATCGCGGGCGGTGTGACCGACGACAAAGGAATGATATCGAATGAAGGTTTTAAAGCGGTACAGATCGGGGGTCCATCCGGAGGATGTCTTGTCGACGAGCATCTGGATCTCGCGATGGATTTCGATTCTTTGAAGAAGGCCGGAGCGATGGTGGGTTCCGGCGGGCTTGTCGTGATGAATAAAAGAACGTGCATGGTGTCGATCGCCCGGTTTTTTATGCAATTTACGCAGAATGAGTCCTGCGGAAAATGCGTCTTGTGCCGTGAAGGTACAAAACAGCTTTTGAACCTTTTGGACGATATAATCGAGGGCAGGGCTACGGACGAAACATTGGCGCTTCTTGAGCAGCTCGCGTACGCCGTTCAGAAAGGATCTCTGTGCGGACTTGGCAAAACGGCGCCGAATCCTGTTCTCTCCACGCTGAAATATTTCAGAAAAGAATATGAGGCGCATATCAAAGATAAATACTGCCCGACAGGGCAATGTAAGGCTTTGGCTAAATTCAGTATAAACGCCGCGCAGTGCAAGGGTTGCACATTGTGCGCCCGTAAGTGTCCCGTTGGGGCGATCAGCGGGGAAAAAGCCAAACCGCATGTTATCGATCAGAAAAAATGTATAAAATGCGGAGCGTGCGTCGCGGCTTGTAAATTCGGCGCGATCGGCGGAGGTGCGAAATGAAAAATCAGAATACGGTCATAATAGATGGTAGAGAGATCCCTATTGAAGGAGAGCGTAATCTTCTGGAAGTGATACGCAAGGCCGGTATAAATATCCCGACTTTCTGTTATCATTCGGAACTCAGTGTTTATGGGGCCTGTCGTTTGTGCATGGTGGATGTAGAGGGTAGGGGGCTTGTTTCATCGTGTTCTACGCCGCCCGAAGCGGGAATGAAGATAAGGACGAATACCGAAGAGATACGTTCGATGCGAAAGATCACGATAGAACTTTTGCTGGCGAACCATGACCAGAATTGTCCGACGTGTCCGAAGAACACTATGTGCCAGCTCCAGAATCTCGCTAAAAACCTGGGCATAAAAAAAGTACGTTTTAAAAACACGGCCGCTCGCGCGCCGATAGACGATACGTCTTTGTCTATCGTGCGCGATCCGAATAAATGTATTCTTTGCGGGGATTGCGTAAGGATGTGTTCCGAGGTGCAGGGTGTGGGTGTGATAGATTTCGCTTATCGCGGTTCGGAATCCATGGTGGTTCCGAGTTTCAAAAAGAATCTTGATAGCGTGGAGTGTGTTTATTGCGGGCAGTGCAGCAGGGTATGTCCGACAGGGGCTTTGACTCCTAAGCCTGAGACGGATCTTGTGTGGAAAGCTTTGGATGATAAGAAAAAAATAGTTGTCGCGCAGATAGCCCCGGCCGTTAGGGTGGCGATAGGAGAGATGTTCACGCTTCAGCCGGGCGTGACGACCACGGGTCAGATAATAACGGCGTTACGTTCTATGGGATTTGATAAGGTTTTTGACACGTCGTTTACGGCGGATCTGACCGTTATAGAAGAGGGCAATGAATTTTTGCAACGTGTTATCAAAGGAGAAAAATTACCGCTTTTCACTTCATGCTGCCCCGCGTGGGTCAAGTTTGCGGAACAGTATTATCCGGGATATTTGAAGAATCTTTCCAGCTGTCGTTCGCCGCAGCAGATGTTCGGTTCTTTGACGAAAGAAATGTTGTCTATGGAGCTTGGAGTTAAAAAAGAGGACATAGTGGTCGTGTCTATAATGCCGTGTACCGCTAAAAAATATGAGGCTAAGCGTCCGGAGTTCAAAAAAAGCGGGGTGTGGGACATAGATCATGTGATCACGACACAGGAACTGGGAACGATGATAGGTGAGGCGGGATTATGTTTCACGGATCTTGAACCCGGATCTTTCGATATGCCGTTCGGGTTCAAGACGGGCGGCGGCATCATTTTCGGGAATTCCGGCGGGGTCAGCGAAGCAGTCCTGAGATTTGTTACGGAAAAAGTACCAGGCGCGAAAACGGATTCTTATGAATTCACGCAGGCTCGCGGCCAGGAAGGAATAAGAGAGCTGACGGTCACGCTTAACGGGCGCACCGTGAAGATGGCGATAGTTAACGGTCTCGGCAATGCCAAAAAAATAATGGAGCGAATAAAAAATAAAGAAGCTGAGTATGATTTTGTAGAGGTCATGGCGTGCCCCGGCGGATGTATAGGCGGGGCGGGGCAACCTGTTTATCACGATAATCGGGTACGCGGGAAAAGGACGAAGGGCCTTTATGAGAACGACAGAATGCTTCAGCTTCACCGTCCGCAGGAGAACCCGTACATAGTGGAACTCTATAAGAAATCCCTTGAGGCCCCGGGCAGTCAGAAGGCGCATAACCTGCTGCACACGCATTACAAGGCGCGCAAACGTATTTTTAAAGAAGGTGTTACGATAAGCGGGACTTCCGGAACGACTGTGCCTCTTGAAGTGAGTATTTGTTTTGGCACAAGTTGTTTTCTTAAAGGCGCACAGAATCTTTTGCATCAAATTCTAGAATATATAAAGACGGTCGACATCGCGGATAAGGTGGAAGTAAAAGCGTCTTTCTGTTTTGAAAAATGCGACAGCGGGCCGATGATCCGTGTAGGTGACGTTGTTATAGAACACGCTACATTCGACAAGGTGCGAGCGGCAATGGAGACGGCCCTGGCGGGAGCGCATGGGAATAAGTAAAAATAAACCGGATGCTTAGGAGGCAATATGACGCAGGCGGGGAATAAACAGGTGGTTTTCACTCTGACCGCGCAGTGCCGTGATTGTTACCGGTGTTTAAGGGTGTGTCCGGTCAAAGCGATAAGAATGCGTGCTGGACAGGCCTATGTCGATCCGGAACGGTGTATCGCGTGCGGTACATGTATACGTGAATGTCCGCAGAAAGCGAAAACATTCCGCAGCGACATCGATGAAGCTAAGAAGATACTGGAATGTGGCGGAAAGATAGCCGTTAGTATCGCGCCGTCATATGTTACGGTTTATAATGAATGGCAACTTAAACGTTTGCCTTCCGCTTTGAGAAAACTCGGGTTCAGTTATATCGGGCACACTTCAGTGGGTGCTTATCATCTGGCTTGTTCCAGCGTGAGCTTTATAAAAGACAAAGGGACGGATGAAATCTATATATCCACCGCGTGTCCCGCCGTAGTTAATTACGTGGAAAGATACGCGCCGGATATGGTGAAAAAACTTATTCCGCTGGTTTCTCCCATGGTGGCGCATGGCAGGATATTAAAAGAAAAATTGGGCGTAGACACAAAAGTGATCTTTGTCGGGCCGTGTGTTGCCAAAAAAACCGAGCTTGAGACGGCCAAGAACGCCGAGGCCGTGGACCTTGTGCTTACTTTTAAGGAACTGAACGAGATGTTCCGTATGTACGGGGTGGATCTTGCCAGATGCGAGGAAAGTGATTTTGACGAATCCCCGGCTGGGGTCGCGCAGCTATACCCTCTTTCAGGAGGAATGCTTAAAACCGCCGGATTCGATACGGATTTTTTAAATCTTAATGTTCTTGCTGTTACAGGGTTCGATAACCTAAAACAGGCTTTGGGCGTTCACGTCCCGAAGGGAAAGAATGGATGTTTTGTTGAGCCTTTATTCTGTCCTGAAGGATGTATAAACGGGCCCGGCATCGATAACGATAAAAATGTTTTCGAGAGAAAACGTGATATTGTGGAATTCGCGCGGGAACACAAGTCCTCTATCCCGTCTGAACATTATGCGGATAATCTGCGCTATGCCGGATATAATGATAAAAGCGGGTTCGATAAGGAGATAATCCCGGAAGAAGAGATAATAAAGGTGCTTGAGCGCACGGGTAAGGCCGATCCTAAACAGCAGCTGAACTGCGGGGCGTGCGGATATTCGACCTGCCGTGAAAAAGCGATTGCCGTTATACGCGGTATGGCCGATCCCGAAATATGTATACCGTACATGCGGAGGCTGGCCGAGCTAAGGGGCGACCGCATATTGCAGCAAAGTCCGAACGGTATAGTGATATTGGACAGCAACCTGAACATCATTGGCATGAACCCGGCTTTTATGAAATTTTTTGTTTGTTCCAATTCGATACTTGGAAGGAATATCTCTTATCTTATGGATCCGTCCGCGTTCGAAAAACTCGCCGAGGGTACGGTGGATAATCTTGACATGGCGCTTACGTTCCCGACATATAGCCTGGTATGCCACACTCTTTTTTACGCGCTGCGCGAGGAGAAACAATTCGTAGGGATATTCGTCGATATCACCAATCTAAGGTCCAGCGAGGAAAAACTCGAGCAGATAAAATTACAGACCATTATGCAGGCCAAAGAACTTCTTGAGCATCAGATGAAGACTGCGCAGGGTATAGCCAAGTTTTTGGGCGAGACCACGGCGCGCGGCGAGGAACTGATTGAAAAATTAATGTCGCTGGACGATCATGATGAGACAAAAAAGAAATGAACATGAAACATTCGTGGATATTATCGAGTTGCAGGTCTCGAAGACCGGACAGAATGTCTCCGGCGACGTTATTTTCCGGGAACGCAGCGCGGAAGCCACTACGGTTATTCTTTGCGACGGGCTGGGGAGCGGAATAAAGGCGAATCTCGCCGCGAACATGGCCGCTTCGCGTATCGGGGAACTGTTGCGGCTGGGGCTGCCTGTAAGGCGTTCATGCGAACGCGTGGTGGGTACAATGCACAGCGCGAGGACGGAAGATATCCCGTTCGCGGCGTTTATCATAGCGCGCATAAGGCATGACGGCTTTGCCACTATACTTAGTTACGAAATGCCTATGCCGTTATTCGTTAAAGACGGTTTTTGTTACGTGCGTAAGCCACATTATTTCCCGCTTGGTAACGAAGTGGTCGGAGAGATAGGTATCATGATGAAACCCAGTGACGCGCTTATACTTGTTACGGACGGCGTAAGCCAGGCCGGTATGGGTGAGGGTGAATACAGGATGGGCTGGACGATGGAAGGTGTGTGCACGTATGTGAACGGTCTTTTGCGCGGTGGAGCGGATATAAAAGACCTCAGTCCGGCTATATTCAAAAATGTACGCGCGATATCGGGAGATACATATGGGGACGATACCTCGCTGGTCACGCTATTATGTCGGAACGCCGAGACTTTACATATCCTTACCGGTCTTCCGGAAAATAAAATGAGAGATAAAGATGTCATCCAGTCATTCGCTTCGCTTGGCGGGAAAAAAGTTGTTTGCGGATCTACAACCGCCGAGGTTGTCGCTCGGGTGCTGGATCGCAAGGTGGAATTATTCGATGTCCCCAAGGCGTATTATGAACCGCCGGCATACGCTATAGATGGTTTTGATTTGGTCACGGAAGGGGCGATAACCCTGAACCAGGCTTATAATATATTGGACGCGGATTGGGGTACATGTGATCTCCAATCGCCTGTTTCAGATCTGTGCCGTCTTATGAAAAGCGCCGATCGGATAAATTTCTGGGTAGGGGACGCGGTCAATAAAGCTCACGCCGATATAGTATTTAAACAGATGAATATTCTCCCCCGTCTAAAAATAGTAGAGCGTCTTGCCGATAAACTGCGGAATATGGAGAAATTGGTTACGGTTGAACATGTGGTGTAGAATAGAAGATCGACGGTTTGGTGTTTTTTGGGATAGTATAAAAATGAAAGGTGATGTTTTATGGCAAAAAAGATCGTTGCGTTTGTTGGGAGTTATCGTAAAGGTGGGATAAACGATCAGGCGGTTGACACTATACTGGGGACAATAAAGGGGGAGGGGATAGAGACGAATAAATATTATCTTACGGATATTGATATAGAGTTCTGCAAAAATTGCCGTATTTGCACAAAAGACGATCAGAATAAGATCCGGGGGAAATGTGTGATAAATGACGGAATGGAAAAAATATTCCAGGAAATAGATTCCGCGGATGGGATTATACTAGCTTCCCCGATAAATATCTTTACCGTAACGGCCGTGATGAAACGATTTTTGGAACGATGGGTTGTTTACGCTTATTGGCCGTGGGAACAACATGGCCCTAAACTGAGAATAAAGGAAAAAACAAAGAAAGCGGTCATAATCACATCCAGCGCCTGTCCCGGTATCATAGGGAATCTCCTGATGCCTAACGCGCGGCAGATATTGAAAGCGATGGCCGAAAGCGCGGGGGCGAAGGTTGTAAAGTCTTTATATTTTAGCGGTGTGTGTGTGGAAGAAAAACAACATTTGAACAGCCGCCAGATAAAAGATGCGCGCCATGCCGCAGGAATGCTGGTCGGATAAAAATAGATGGGGAGATGCAAGAGACTGTAAATTGTTGTCGCGATTGTATTCATCTCAGACAAATGCTAAAATAAATATACAATGGGGTAGGGAGCCTGTGCCGAGTTTTGAATAGGGAAGCTTTGAAATATTTGAGAATAACATAGGAATGCAAAAAATAAATATTTTTCAAAAGGTTCTCCCTGTGCGAAAATTCAATATCATTAAATATTATAACAATCTTCCAATACGGTTCAAACTGCTGGTTGGTTATGCCACTGTATTGGTTCTATTCCTTTCTATCAGCTACCTTGTTTTTTATCCTATAGTTCGTACCAGTATTGAAGCTAATATAGAAAGCAATCTGACGAACACCACGAGAATGATACTTGATCTGGTCAAAACGACGGCCAACACATCTGTTAAAAATTATCTCAGGGCTGTTGCTGAAAAAAACATGGAAATAGTTTCCAGGGTATATCAGATGTATCAGGAAGGCGCGCTCAGTGAGCTGCAAGCAAAAGAACTTGCCAAGTCACTATTATTGAGCCAGCGCATCGGGAGAACCGGATATTTGTACTGTAACGATACAAAAGGCGAACTTATCGTTCACCCCGTTTCGAAAATGGTCGGAGTGGCCAAGCCAGAAGATTTTCCGTTCATTCTTGAACAGCTAAAACGGAAAAAAGGTTACATGGAATATGAATGGCATGATTTTAAGGATCCCAAAAAGTCAAAGACCCGTCTCAAAGCCCTTTATATGGTGTATTTCGAACCCTGGGATTGGATTATCTCGGCGACGGCTTATAAGGAAGAATTCAATGAGCTTATTAACATCGATGATTTTAGCCACACTATAAAAGCAATGAGTTTCGGGCAGACCGGTTATTCTTTTGTTATGAATTCCCAAGGGGATATCATTATACATCCACATCTGCCTACCGGTACACAGTATGCTCATGTGGTCGGGGCTCAAAGTGATTTTTTTATAAAAGAGATCTGCCGAATGAAGAACGGTCGTATCACATACGTGTGGAAGAATTTAAATGAAAAAAGACAAAGAGAAAAACTGGCGTTTTTTAATTATATCCCGGAGCTTGACTGGATAGTGGTTTCCACCTGTTATGTGGAAGAGGTATATGCGCCGCTGATACAGATGCGGAACGTTTTTATTGCTATGGTGGTAGTTACTTTGGCGATGCTTTTTTTGCTGACGATATTTTATTCCTCATATATTGTGAATAGTCTTGATAAGTTGATAGCCGGGTTTAAGGCTGGTGGCGCCGGCGATCTTACCGTGCGATTAGATCATCTCGCGGATGACGAATTCGGTAAATTAATAGAAGGTTTTAATAATTTTATGAAGAAACTGGAGGAGTATAGATCATCTCTTCAAAAAGAGATAGAGTTGCGTAAAGAAGCGGATCTGGCTTCGCGTGAGAGTGGGGAATGTTTTTCAAAAGCTTTTCATTCGAGTCCCGTGTCGATCGCGTTGACGGATGTGGGGACCGCGAAATTTATTGATATGAACGAACGATGGGTGTCTCTGATCGGATATACACGGGATGAAATGGTCGGGCATCGCGCGAAAGAACTTGGGATCTGGTGCGATTTAAAAGTAAGAGATAACTTTCTCGCAGAGCTTCATAAAAACGGATCAGTGAAAGATGCCCCGGTTCAGATGAAAAACAAGTTTGGAAAGATCCTGGATCTGTTATTGTCCGCCGAACTGATAACCGTGGGAGGGCGAGACGTAATATTGTTTTCGGCGGCCGATGTCACTGAGCGTAAACGGGCCGAGGAGGAGTTAAAGAAAGCCTATGACGAGATGGAAAAACGTGTGGAAGAGAGGACAACGCAGTTGTCGGATTTAAATAAGAACCTTGAGAAAGAGATCTCTGAACGGAAAACGGCCGAGGGAAATGTGAGAAATGCGTATAACGAGCTGAAGATCATACAGGATCAATTGATACATTCCGAGAAAATGGCTACGGTCGGATTATTAGCGGCCGGTGTGGCACATGAAATTAATAACCCGGCGGGTTTTGTAATAAGTAATATTGATATACTGAAAGATTATACGAACGGGTTGTGTGAGATATTCAGAAAATATGAAGAAATGAGGATGTATTATAATGATAACCAAGCGGGGAAAACACCGGAATTTTTTAAAAAAATAGAAGAACTAAAGGAACGTTATGATTACAACATGATCATTTCCGATCTGCCCCGCTTAATAGGTGAATCTGTTGACGGTATGCGGCGCATTAAAAGGATAGTGACCGATCTTCGAAGTTTTTCCCGTTCGGATGAAGGGAATTTGCTTGAATCGGATGTACATGAGTTGATCCAATCTGCTATCAATATCGTTTGGAACGAGATCAAATATAAGGCGGATCTGATTAAAGAATATGGCGAGGTCCCGAAGATATATTGTAATCCGCACCAGATAAGTCAGGTGTTTCTTAATCTGTTGGTGAACGCAGCTCAGGCGATCACTGATAAGGGCAAAATAATAGTTAAAACATCGTCGGATGAGAAATATGTGATAATTGCAGTGTCTGATAACGGTTGCGGGATGACGGAAAAAGTAATCCGACATATTTTTGAACCGTTCTTTACCACAAAACCAGTGGGTAAAGGGACCGGGTTAGGCCTATCACTGGCATATAACATCATAAAAAGTCATAGAGGTGAAATATCCGTAGAGAGCCATCCGGGGGAAGGGACCACCTTTACCGTTCGTTTGCCGAAGGGAGCGTGAATGGAGAAAAAATATTCAATATTATTGATCGACGATGAGGAGTCTATTCTGCACGCGCTGGAGAGATTGTTCCATAGATTGTCTGATTGTAATATCCTGACCGAGACCGATCCCGAGAAAGCGCTGGAGATCGTGTCGAAACAGTCGATTGATCTTGTTATTTCGGATCAGAGAATGCCTGTGATGGAAGGGGTTAAATTGCTTAAAAAGGTGAAAGAGATCAGTCCCGATACTTTACGTATTTTGCTTAGTGGATATTCCGACATAGATTTGCTGGTGGGGGCCATAAATGAGGGGGAAGTCTTCCGTTTTGTGAGCAAACCATGGGATAATGAGGGGCTTTTAAGCATGGTGCAGTTCGCGCTAAAACAGCGTACCATTATGGGGGTCGTCGGAAGTGTGATCAACAAAATGCAGCAGCATGTCGAGAGTCAGGCGGTTTTTAAAATAAAAACCGTACATGATACCCGTAACGTGCGTATTCGTATGGAGGTTGATGAGACCATAGCCTCGCCTGAAAGGATAAAAAGGGCGGTAAATTTTTTACTGCGCGCCTTTACCGATCCGTTGGAAGGGAAAGACGGGGAAACTTTGAATTGTGTCGGCGGGGTGGTAGAGAATGCAGGCGGGAAAAAGATAGTTACGTTCGATCTTGGGAACGGGACCGTAAGGATAATAATCGATTTTCCATCAGCTATTGAAAATTGACCAGAATCAAAAAAAGGGGCGCCTAATAATATGAAAAAACATAAAATGTTGTTGATGGCCGTAATCGGCATGGTTTTATTCGCAAGTGTTTTCTTTATGTCTCCATTTGCCATGGCAAAAAAACATCACAAGTCTGGTGATCAGTACCAGCCGGATGAGGCTATTTTCACTAATCCGGAGGATATCGACACGACGTACGCGGATTGGATGGAAAAAAATAAGGATATCCTAAAAAATATGCCGATCAATCAGATCCCGTTATTGGGAAGTCATGACTCGGGTTCCTGTGATGTGAGTCCGGATAGCCCGCCATGTAAAGGATATTTGACACATTCAGGGCATCATATTCATAGAATGCCTAAAGGTTCCGATGTGACAAGTGCCAGATGTCAATCTGCGTCTATCAAGGATCAATTGCGTTATGGCGTTCGCTATCTGGACATGCGGATTGCCTGGCAGGACGGCGCTTACTGGATCGAGCATATGTGGATGTCAACGCCGTTACTTGGAGAAGAAGGTGTTTTCGCCGAGATCAAGGCGTTTTTACGCGAACATCCGCAGGAGGTCATCATTCTTCACATGCAGGAACTATATTCCGAAACTGGTAGAATGAACGATGACGAAGCGGAGGCATATTTTCAACTGATAAAACAAGAGTTCGGCGCGGCGCTTGCGTTGAAAGGCGATTTTGCCTCTACGACGATAGGCGATATCCGGGCGGCGGGTGCGAATATTATAGTCGTCGCGGACGTCGAAAGTTCGTCGGAACCATTTATCTGGTATGAACGTCAGGTTGATACCAAATGGATGAATAAGGAAGATTCTGTAGAATTAGCCGACGCCCTGAACGATAGGGTGATATCTGGTTGGCGGCGCGGCGACTGCGCGGATAAGTTGCGCGTATTGCAGGCTATGACCACGACCAAGCACAAAATTGTCAAGGCGCGTGAGACGAACGCCGAGATCAAAAAGCGGTTAGAGTCAGACTGGAAAGACGCTCCGATAAACGTGGTGCAAGTGGATGATTCGGTGAATTCAGGTATCATGCCGGTATTGATCAAACGGTTAAAACAGTAACTATGTTCGATCGACATGTTTTGGGATAGGTGTGAGTTTTGATAAACGGATCATTTTTTATATTTCGATATCATGTAAAATACATTCTGCGTAGTACATAATATAAAAAGGGGGAGATATGAAGTTCTGCGTCAGGGATATCAAATTTTATTGTTTTATCGTTTTGACGATGGTTGTTTTTTCGGCGAATGTATATGCCCAGCCGAAACAACCGCCTTCGGCCAAGGAGATGGTCGAACGAATGAAAAAAGAATTGAACCTGACCGATGAACAGGTTTCTCAGATCACGCCTGTGATTGAAGAAGAAATGAATACGATGAGATCCGTTATGGGGGAGCCTAAAGGCGGGGATAAGGAATCCGGCAGAAGCCAGATGGAAGCGATTCACCAAGAAACGGAAACAAAACTTGCACAGTATCTGACGAAAGATCAGCTAAATTCCTGGAAAAGCAAACGTCAGGGGCCTCCTCGAGGTAGATCGGGTGCAAATGATGGGTCGGGCGCCTCAAATGAAGGGCCAGGCGGGCCTGGTGGCGAGTCCGGGTTTTCAAATAGTGGTTCAGGAAATATGGATAGACCACCCGAACAGTCAGGCTCATCTGAGGAAAGCAAGCCGTCCATGAAAGATGTTTCGGCCGGAAAATCCAGTGAAGATTCTTCCGCTGTTCTGGTAAATTAAGTGCATCTCGGGACGTTTCTGAAAATAAGCATAAAACTGTCCCAGATCCAATCCCAGATCTGTCTCTTATCATCTATTCTCGATTTTCGATTCTCTCCGTGTTGCTTTTGCGAGTGAGATCGTTTGTATGAGCTGTTAAGGTAGTACGAACCGTTTTGCCGGCAGAGACTGCCTGGGAAGAAAAACGGTTCGTTGCTAACAAAATTGAAACTTCGTTTCAATTTTGGCTTTGACAACTTGATCCGCGCCGTGGAATTCGGGCGGCATACAGGAGGTACCGAATTAGCCGGACGAATTACACGACCCTCCGACCGGTCCTCCGAAGACAAATAGTATTAAATAGTTCGGCGAAGGAGGGAGGAGGGATTGGCACTTGGGTGGATAGAGGGTAGGTGCCAATGGCGCGGTGGACATGTAGAGAGTTGGTTTGGCGGATTGCGTTGGAGAACGGGGTACGGTGTCCGAGCATCGCATCCGGCAATTTGTGCTAAACAAATTGCCGGGAGACGCGCAGGATGCCGTACCCCGTTCTAAGCTGTAGAACGATAAGAATTTAATATTATGGATCCCCGATAGAAGCGTTCGGGGATGACAAAGTGGATTGTGTTGGAGATGTTGTGCGGAAATCCGAGCATTGGAAAGAAAAACCCACAATAGATAAAAGTAAATTACGCATCTGCGCTAGGCGAACGCCGGGAGAATAAAAATAACAGGGCTTTTCTCGAAACGCGCAAGATGACGCACGACATCTAAGAGATAGACAGTATATATTTTTTAGAGATTGCTTCGCTCGCAATAACGGCGCGGAAGAGCTATGGCCCGCAGGATTCACCGGCCTTGTCTATTGTTCCCATTGCGTACCGCGATCTATCGTGATAAAATACCGCACTATAAACAGAAAAATTTTTATCAGGACCTTTGGCTGACTGTTGGTTATAGTATTACAGACTGATTGTACATTTTTTAGGCGACGTTTATAATAATGTTTAGTGCTGTAATTACAATAAGTTACGAAAGTTGAATAAAGGGAACCGAACGTAAGTGAAACTACCGATAAATAAAATCAAGTATATTTTATCAGCATCTTTTGCTGTATGAATTTTGAAGACGGTGCAATTGTGTGACAACTATGGAGAGGACTATTATCATGAAAAGAAGTCGAACGATAAAAGAATTTACGATGAATATTTGTGCTGGTCCGGAGCGCATATTCCCGTTATTGTGTCCTGTTCGTGAATATGAATGGATCCAGCCATGGAAATGTGAAGTTGTTTATACAAATTCTGGCATTGCCGAATTGGATTGTGTCTTTAAAACGCAATTTCCTGAGGATGGTCCAGAAGATACATGGGTTGTTTCAAGATATGAACCTCCTAAGCGTATCGAGTTTATTAGGGTTAACTCACTCAGAAGCATCCGATATAGCATAGAGATCATTTCGCAACAACGCGGGAGTTCGCGTGCTATATGGAAACAAGTTATCACCGGACTTAATAAAGAAGGCGATGATTTCGTCAATAGCATAACGGACGTGACTTATAATGAAGAAATGGCACTTCTAGAAAAGATGATAAATCATTTTCTAAAAACTGGCGACCTGATGAAACTTACTTAACAATCGCCCCTACGGAATGAAAGATGAATAAAAAAATATTTATCCGTACTTTTGGCTGCCAGATGAACGAACGCGACTTCTAGGGTTCACCTCGGAGGGTGTCTCCGGAGCCCATATCATAGAATCTCGAATTTTAAATCTCTATCTGTTTTGAGCGGGGAAACCTCGCCCCTACGTTATCTTTTTTTGGCGGACATCCGCCTTCGCTTCCATACTAAAAGCCCACATAGCTACGGCAGACTCGAAATGCTTGCGGGAATGACAAAGAGGATTGCGTTGGGCGTGGCACGGAATGCCCGAGCACTGCACAAAGGAGGAGCGGCCTCGTCCGGAGGCCTCGGCACTCCCTCGGACATTGCGTCCTCGGTCGCAAGGTGTCCCGTGCCACGCCATGTGTTGTGACAAAATATTTTAGTGTTATGGATCCCCGAGATAAGCGTTCGGGGATGACATCGCCGGGCGCACCGGCCTTGTCTATTGTTCCCATTGCGTACTGCGACCTGTCGTGATAAAATACCCGCACTATGAACAGAAAAATTTTTATCAGGACCTTCGGCTGCCAGATGAACGAACGCGACTCCGAGATGATCATGGGCATGCTCATCGAAAAAGGGCATCAGATAGTCGAGACAGAAGAGGAAGCCGACTTTGTCCTATTCAATACGTGCAGTGTACGCCAGCACGCGGAAGACCGCGTTGTGGGTACATTGCAGAAACTCGCTTTCAGAAAAGCAAAAGAACGGGACCTCCGGATAGGCGTTCTTGGATGCATGGCGCAGCGTCACGGTGAACTTCTAATGAAAGAATTTCCGCAGGTCGATCTGGTGGTTGGGACCAACGATATTTATGACCTCCCGGCGATGATAGAAAAGGCGTGCGGCCGTGAAAAGATGCTCGCCGTCGATACAAAAGTCCGTCCAAAGAAAGGGCCGGACCCGGCATACAGAGCGGGTACGTATTCCGCGTTCGTGAATATCATGTACGGCTGTGATAACTTCTGTTCGTATTGCATTGTGCCGCATGTACGCGGAAGAGAAATATCACGCCCCAAAAAAGACATAGTGAAAGAAGTTAAAACGCTTGCCGAAAAAGGTTTCAAAGAGATCACACTTCTGGGACAGAACGTGAATTCATACGGTAAGAGCCAGACCCAGCCTGTGGATTTTGTGGAGATACTCGAGGCCGTTAACGAGATAAGCGGGATAAACAGGATCAGGTTTGTTACAAGTCATCCGAAAGACGCCGATAAACAACTTTTTAAGGCCATGCGGGACCTGTCTAAGGTTTGTGAACATATCCATCTCCCGATGCAGTCAGGTTCGAACAAGATGCTGGACCTTATGAACCGGAAATATACGATAGAAGAATATCGTGAAAAAGTGAGCATGCTCAGAGAGTTCGTTCCGGATGTGGGAATAAGCACCGACATTATCGTAGGGTTCCCGTCTGAAAAAGATTCGGATTACGAGGCCACGCGGCGCGCCATAGAGGAGATCAAATTCAATTCGTCTTTTGTTTTTAAATATTCCCCGCGGCCTCCGGCCGTTTCGGCGTGCCTCGTAGATGACGTGTCGGAAGAGATAAAAAAGAAAAGGAATAACGAGCTTCTTGAGGTCCAGAAAGCCGTATCCCTTGAGGTCAATATGGGTATGATCGGGACATTGCAGGAAGTTCTTGTCGAGGGAAAAAGCCGTATGTCCGAGAACGAGCTTGTCGGCAGGACGAGGAACAATACAAGCTGTGTCTTTCCGGCCGATAAGGACCTGACCGGGAAAGTGGTGAAGGTCAGGATAAAGGACACAAGTCCGTATACGTTGAAAGGCGTGATTGCCGGAGGCGGTTTCGAAGAATCTCCGCAGGATGGGGATAACACGCTTTTTTCTGATAACGCGTAAGATGCGGTAAACATTCGCCGTCAGGGCGATTTTATGATAGAGGTTTTCATGTCAGAAGTTCTTATAAACAGACTTTCCGCTATTTGTTCCGAAGGGAAGAAAGAGGCCGAGGCCGTGCTTTTGGGGAAGGTTCCGCCATCCGATCTTCGGATAGATCAGCGTATCATTCGCGCCGCGGAAGAAAAAACGCTCCCCGCGGCCGGTAAGGGCCGTGCGGGATATCCCAATCTTCTTATACACGGCGATAATCTTGATTTTATGTATTATTTAAAGCACGGTGATAAGAATTTAGGTTTGCCGTCGTTCCAGGGGAAAATAGACCTTATTTACATCGATCCGCCTTTTTATACAAAAACGGATTATACCAAAAAAAGTTATATATCGGCCGGCGGCGAGAACGATAAAAAGCATCGTTTCGAGGATCATGCCTATTCAGACACATGGGCGGGAGGACCGGAAGAATTCTTGAGGATGCTTTATCCCCGGTTGTATATGATGAGGGAATTATTGTCCGAGACAGGGGCAATCTATGTGCATATCGGCTGGCATATAGGGCATTATGTGAAGATAATAATGGACGATATATTCGGAAGAGATAATTTCATGAACGAGATAGTTTTCGCGTATGGAGCGGGAGGCCTGGGCGATTCTTTTTTTCCGAGAAAACATGACGTTATTTTTTATTATTCTAAATCGAAAAAACCGTATTTCAACCGCGCGGGCACTGTTATGAGGGTTCCGTACGATGAGTCCACGCTGAAAACGCATTACAGACAGAAAGACGATAAAGGCCGGCGTTACCGCGTGCAGATAAAGAACGGTAAAACATATATAACGTACGCCGACGACGGAAAACTCGTTACGGACGTGTGGAACGATATAGGCGCGCAGAACGCGACAAGCCCTATATCTCCGGAATGCACCGGGTATAAGACGCAGAAGCCGGAAAAACTTTTAGAGAGAATAATAACCGCTTCATGTCCCGAAGGCGGCATAGTGGCCGATCTTTTCGCGGGCAGCGGCACCGCCGCCGCGGCCGCGTCAAAACTCGGGAGAAGATGGATAGTGGCGGATTCTGGTAAGACCGCGTGCGATGTGATGATAAAACGTTTTATCCTAAACGGGGATTTTGGGGAATTTTATTGCGGAGAAGTTGTTCCGTCACGAGATAGTATCACCGCCGTGAGGGAAGAAGAACATGGCCTGATAATGACGGCGCTCGGGGCTTCTTCTCCCATGTATGACAACAGATCCGGTTATGGCATGGGATTTATTACGAATAGCAAGACGATCGTGATCACGGTCCCGCTTTTGGAAAAAATAAGAAAAACCACATTTGAAAAAATAGCGCTCATTTTAAAGAATATACAGCAGCCGTTCGAGCGTGTCGCCGTTCTGGGGCACAGGTTTGAACTTGGCCCAGCGGACATTATGGATGGTATCTCCGGAAAACCGCTGGGAATATATGTCATTCCGGATAATATTTTTTCGATCAAGTTGTCACGTGCGGATAACGCGGCGTCGATCTTTTATCCCTTTAGATATATTTTGTTCAAACCCGTGAAGCTTTTGGAAAAAGATAAAAAAAATTATAACGTGAGATTGGAAATAGACAAATATGTTTTTCAGACGTTGGATCCGATAGAAGGAAAGTACGATCAGAATATTTGGGATGTGATGAAGGGATCTCCCGCTGAGCTTCTTGATATATGGTGCGTGGATAAAGATCATAAAGGAGAGCTTTTCGATAATACAGAGCAATGTGTCCGAAAGATCTCCGATTCCGGAGAGGTTGTTTTGCCTGCGAGTCTGGAAGTGATAGTTCCAAAGGATTTTAGGTCCAGGATATTCGCCGTCAGATCTCTGGATAAACTGGGTTTTGAGAATGATTCTTATATCAGGATAATGAATGATCGTACGCGTTCTGGTAAGCATAGCGGCAAGACGGCATAGTGTTGACTACTTTAGGCCAAAGTTGTATCATTTATACAATGTTCTTAAAGCTGGGTAATTAAAAAAGGAGAAGAAAATGAAGAAGGCGGCATGGCTGTTCGCGGTATGCGGGGTATGCGTGACGATGGTGCTTGCGGGATGTTTGAAAAAAGAAGGAGGGCGCACGTCTTCTGACTATGAACAGGAGATCGCGCAACTTCAGAAACAGATAGAAACTCTTACAATGGAGAAAGAGGCCGAGATAAACAGATTGACGGCTGAGAACACCAAACTGGTGCAGGAAAAACAGAACAGCATGGCTGAGCTGGAACCTGTTAAGACAGCGGTGTCTCAGGCTCTTCAGAAGGAAATGACCGACGGGAAAGTCAAAGTCGCGATGACGGACCGTGGGCTTGTGATAACAATGCTCGGCGAGATACTTTTCGAGCCGGGTAAAGATGTTCTTAAACCCGAGGGCGATGCCGCGGTCAAAAAAGTAGGCGAGATAATCTCTTCTCAAGCGGCCGGTTCGGACGTGTTGGTAGAAGGGAATACGGATAACGATCCTATAAAATTTTCCGGATGGAAATCTAACTGGGAACTTTCCTCGGCCAGAGCGCTTTCGGTGGTTCACGCGATAACAGGCAAGAACGGCGTGAAATCCGAAAAGATCGGGTTTGGCGGGTATGGCGAATACAGGCCTGTAGCGTCGAACAGTACTTTGGAAGGCAAAAAACAGAATAGAAGGGTTGATATAGTTGTTGTTCCGGTGAGCATGAGCAAGGCAAAACCGGTAGTTGAAGCGGCTCCTGCGGCGGCTCCCGCTCCGGCTGCTACCACTGCCACGGCTGCAACGGCTCAGACGCAGGCGGCTCCCGCCGCGGCGGCGACCACTGAACAGCCGGCTAAAGAGGCGGAACCTCAGGGCGAATAAGTTTGTGAAAAAGATCATTTTTGGATCATTTATTATTGGGGCAGTATTTTTAGGCGGGATTTGTTCCGCCGGAGAGAATACTGCCCTTTTTATCAAAAAAACTGACCCGGCTCTGCCGCATGTTTCGATCGGGAATACGAAAGAAACTTTGTTCAAAACTTACCCAAAGACCGAAGAGAGGACATACCGTGGTAACGGTGTGCAGGAATGGATAACGTTCAATACCCGTGACGCGGCCACTGACGAAGTGAACGGATTTGTCACGTTCTATCTTAAAAATGACGTTATAAAAGGCTGGGCGATAGGGGACAGACGTGAAGTTGTGACCGAATACATGAGCGAGTTTTGCTCTCAGGCGTTCAAAATTAATTATGTGTCCATACACGAGGCGATAAAATACGTTCTGACACGCATACCGCAAAAAGATTTTTTAACCATTACAGAGCGGTCTTACCCGGTTGTTTTCACTGAGTACCACAATGTTGGCCAAGGGCAGTACGCAAATTCGGCCGGTATGATAGGCATGAAAGAGGATCCGCCGACTTTTACCGGAGGGTTTTATCTGGTCAAACTTAATACGGGTATGAACAATATGGGCGCGGTGAAAGAGATAGCCGGGGTTGTGGCGCATGAACTGGCGCATCGCGTGCTCGGGCATAGCGGCGCTAAAGAGTATTCGCTCGACATGGAAAGAAAAGCCAACGTTCTCATCATAAAATGGGGTTTTCAGGAAGAATTCAAAAAAGCCTGCCAGCGGTTCGGAGAATAAATAAAATTGATGTAGTCCGCAGGGAATAACGGTCTTTTGCCACGGCACTTTTCTATCACGTTGAAAAAATAACGCTATAAATATTGGCTATCCGGGCCGTTTTGCGTTCCTCACAATTCTTCGTGTTATTTTTGATCTCCCGGTGTTTGACTCGCGCAGATGCGTAATTTATTTCTATCTATTGCCTCGAATTGCTCCGGTACTCATCCGTCCCGGATAGCCAAGATAAGACATGGGAGTTTAATTAAGCAAGGGAGGCGTCGGAGCGTTTTGCGGTCTCGAATTTCTCCCTTTTGGAGTATGGCGTGAGGGAGAAATCTGGAGCTCGAGCCGCAAATGACACCTCCCTCTGAATCGGTTAATATAGAAATAATACTTTTGGACAATTTTGTCAAGGCGGTGGATTTTATAAATCTGAAGAGGTGCGTTCCCGGTATTTCTGATGTTCTACCGGGGACGTTCGGTTCGCTCCAGCGGCGAACCTCTCTCAGCGCTCGCTCGCGTGATCCGCCTGTGAAGTAGAGGAGTAAAAGATGATCGACGGGTATTTTTTTGGGATAAAAAAAGGGATTTCCCAAAAAAAAGGAAATCCCCCAAAAAATGGTGCCAAGGGAGGGAATCGAACCCCCTACACAAGGATTTTCAGTCCTCTGCTCTACCGAGTGAGCTACCTTGGCACTCAGTAACTTGTGTTTGAATAAAGTAACATAGAACAAAAAACAAGTCAATTATAAAATAGCTCAAATGTACTAGGAAGGAATGGGCATTTGTGTTATATCGCTATTCTGAAGAGATAAATAGAAGAATTACATATTTTAATTATGAAGAATTAACAAACTTTTTAAGATATAGGCATGATTTGTAAATTAGCCTTTAATATGCTATATTTTCCAGTGTTCATATCTTGAAAGGAGAGAGCATGAAGGATAAAGCGAAATATACGGCAAAAGACGTGTTGGAAATGGTCATACAGGCGAAATCCAAGGGGGTGGATTTCTATATGGCACTAGCCCGCAACAGCGAGAATTATCATGTTGCGCAGTTGTTCGCGGCGCTTGCTAAGGATGAGCAGAAACACAAACTCGCGCTTGAAAAATGGAAGAAGACCTTTAAAACAGATAAAAAAGACGAGGCTTATCCCGGAGAAAAGACGATGTTCCTGAAGGCGCTTGTCGACGAAAGCATCTTTCTGTGCGGCGACGCCTGCAAAAGGGTCCTTAAGACCACTATCAGCGAGGAAGAGGCGCTGAAAGTGGCATTGAATTTTGAAAAGGATTTTATGTTGTTCCTGCATGAACTCAAATATAATTTAGCGGATGCTCAGGGAAGCTCAACTATAGACAAGCTTCTCGATGAAGAAGCTCAGCATGTCAGGGATATGTTCAAATTAGTGGATAAGATCTAAGTCTTTACGTATTTATTAAAAACGCCATTATAACGGCATGGAGTGGTGGAAGATAACCGTTATAATGGCGTTTTTCTTCGGTGAAGGTTTAACCGATCGCAGTCGGTCCCGTCTCACCGGTTCTTATTCTGACGCAGGCTTCAAGATCCACTACAAAGATCTTTCCGTCGCCGATATTCCCGGTCCTCGCGGCTTTAGTGATGGCTTTTATCGTGGCATCGGCGAAGTTATCGTTGACGGCTATATCAAGCCGTACTTTTTTTAGCAGATTCCCGACCTCTTTTCTGCCGCGATAGACTTCGGTATGGCCTTTTTGTCGTCCGCAGCCTAGGACGTTGCTGACCGTCTTTAAGTGTATCTTTTCCTCGTCAAGCGCCTCGAGTACGTCTTCAAGCGCTTCCGGCTGTATGATAGCTGTAATTAGTTTCATGGTTCTCTCCTTTCTTTTTTAATCAAGTAGCGTGTACGCGCTTTCTTCGTGTTGTGTTATGTCGAGCCCGGATACCTCTTCTTCCTGGTTCACCCTCACTCCGATAACCATATCGACGACCTTTAAAATGATGAACGTCATTATGGCGGAATACGCTATAGTGACGGCTACGCCCAAAGCCTGTACTCCCACTAAAGAAGGGTTGCCGAAAAACAGGCCGTTATTTCCGGCAGGATTAATGAGTTTTTCCGCGAAGAATCCCGTCAAAAGAGCCCCGACTATCCCGCCGATACCATGAACGCCGAAGGCATCGAGACTATCGTCATATCCGAGTTTCAGTTTTATGACGGAAACGGCAAAATAACAGACAAGCCCCGCCGCCAAACCGATCAGCAGCGAAGAAGGGATCGAAACGAATCCGGACGCCGGGGTTATCGCGACAAGTCCCGCCACCGCGCCGGTAGCTCCGCCGAGCACGGTAGGCTTTCCTATGAATTTCCATTCAAGGAACATCCATGTTAACGCCGCCATAGCGGCCCCCGTATTAGTTGAGATCATCGCGGAACAGGCGAGTTCATTCGCGGCAAGCGCGCTGCCTCCGTTAAACCCGAACCACCCGAACCAAAGCAAAGCCGCGCCGAGTATCGTCAGCGGCAGATTATGCGGCGGCATCGGAGCTTTTCCGTAGCCTTTTCTTTTGCCAAGATACACACAACAGATCAAAGCGGATATCCCGGAAGAGATATGAACTACCGTTCCGCCCGCGAAATCCAAAGCGCCGAGATTCCTAAGCCATCCTCCGACGCCCCATACCCAGTGGCATATAGGATCATAGACTATCGTGGTCCATATCAGGATGAACGCCGCGTACGCCGCGAATTTCATCCTTTCGGCGAACGCCCCAGTTATGAGTCCCGGGGTTATGATCGCGAACATCATTTGGAAGAACGCGAACAGAATATGTGGAATGGTGCCGGCGTAATCCGCGTTCGGCGCGCCGCCTACACCTTTCATCCCGAACCAGCCGAGGCTTCCTATAAAATGTCCGATGTCCGGCCCGAACGATAGGCTGTATCCAAATAACACCCATTGTACGCTTATAAGGCAAAGCGCGAAAAATGACTGCATCATAGTGGAAAGAACGTTCTTTCTTCGCACTAATCCCCCGTAGAAGAACGCGAGTCCCGGGGCGGTCATCAGCATAACTAGAGCCGATGAGATCAATATCCATGAAGTATCTCCTGCGTTTATCATGGCACACCTCCTTGGTTTAAGTTTTTAATAAGCGAAAGCCACTACCAGCCCACCATAGAACTGGTCGCTTTGCGCGTCTTCGTAAGTATCCCGGTCAAGTATCAGCGAGTATGAGACCGTAGGCGTTACCGTGAAATATCCCAGGAAGGGGATAGTGATACTGCCGGTGAAATTCATATCGCTCCATCCGGATCTTGTCGTCCATTGCTCGTCGTTGTAGGCTATGGTCGTCCCAACGTTCGCCGTTATGCCTCCGGGGAGCTCGAACGTGTGAGAGATCCCGAACTTATAATAGGAACCTTTGCCCTGATCCACGTCCCAGTACCATGTGAAAGAGGGTTTTAGAAGACAGTCGTAGGATGTCCCGAAAAAGACCTCATTGGTGTCGAAAAGCCTTGAACTCCAGTCGACGTTCGGGAATGTGTAATAAGTGTATCCCGTGGTGAAATTCAGGGGTTTTAACAGTTCCGGGCATGTTGTTTTCAACATATCCGCGGTTTTGCCGAAATTCATGAAATAGCTTACCGTGTAATCGATCTCGGTATATTCCTGATATCTGCCCGCGTCTTTGGATTTATCCGTGTTAAGGCTGTAATTGGTCCAAAGGTCCAGTGTCAATCCCCATTTTGAAAGGGAGTAGTCGTTCTGGATCACCGGTTCATCGCCCAAATTTTGCCCCCTCCAGATGTATTTTGTAAGGAATGCGGAATTCACATACACGTCGGGCGCCCATTCGGGTTTTTCTCCGAGCCATTTGCCGTTAAAGTCCGTCGCGGCATAGGCGGCCGTGCCGTATGCGAGGAATATCCCCGCTACCAGCACAAATACTTTTAATGCGTTCTTCATTGCTTATCCTCCTGTTCTTTGCACGATACTTACCTCCATTCTTCCTTGAATAAGCAAAAAAGGCGTTTTACCGACCACCGGTAAAACGCCTTTGTTCACTTTTTTCAGCACGCGACGCTGATATAGTCCACTTCGGCCAAAAAAAAAGGGGTTTTGCCACTTACTGGCAAAACCCCTTTGTCTTATTTCTTCGGCTTATCTCTTTGCCGAACAAGATGTCTTATCCTACTAAACAAAAAAGCGCCCTAAAACCCGAGCGCCTCACTGCGTACTTCTGTTACACGTTCTTCGTGTACACATCAATTATACCACAAAAAACATGAAAATCAACAGGAAAATTGTATCCGGGAAATGTTAGATTCAGGGCTTTTTTGGGGATCGTGTATGCTTCCCGATTTGCCTTTTCATTTCTGATCTCCCGGCGTTTGACTCGCGCCGGTGCGTAAAATATTTTTAATCGGATAACCCAAATCGTTAAGCATACACGATCCCGTAATGAGGGAAACGGGCAATATTAAGGAGGGGACATGCGAATTGACTATTAAGAAGGATGTGATACAATAGGGGCTCGAAAAGCGGCAAATTGAGAGAATCGAGAATAGAAAATAGATCGCATTCGAATAGAGGGAGAAAACGGTGCGATGTCGAATGCTTCGCAATTTTTGAAAAACAAAAAATTGCGTGCCAGTAGCTCAGTTGGATAGAGTAGCAGTCTACGAAACTGTTGGTCGGCGGTTCGAATCCGCCCTGGCACGCCACTAAAACAAAAAACCGGCTTAGCCGGTTTTTTGTTTTAGTGGCTATGCAAACGGCCAAGTGTAATTAAACCGTCGCCGTTTGCATGCGCCTTCGCTCCTTGCGATTTTGAAAGCGAGCTTTCAAAATCGTAGCGTCGCTTCGGCGCTGTGCCAGGGCGGGCAATAAAACCTCACATGGTTCGGTTTTATTGTCCGCTAAAGGGCATTGAATGGCTCTCTGCGGGCGGGACACTCGCCCCTTCGGGGCTCGTTCTCCGCCTTACCGATAACAATAAGCACTCGTGAAGGGTTATTCTATATCAAGTGGCTATATAAACGGTCGAGAGGGATCCAACCGTTGCCGTTTGAATGCGACTACGCCTCTTTTGATCGTTCCTTTGAGTTGTTAAGGTAGTACGAAACGTTTTGCCGTTTTTTTTGCTGCTACGGCGTTCGTGCTGCTAAGCTAGGCCCGCGCCGTGGGGTTTTGGAGGCATGGAGGAGGACCCGAAATCGCCGACAAAACCACACAATTTGCCGAAGGCAAATATGACATCTGGGTTGTTCAAGGGTAGGATGGCGAGGCGCGGTGGATATGTAGAGAGTGGCGTTGCGGATTGTGTTGGGCGAGGTGCGGTAAACGCCTGGGATGGGGATCCGAGTACTGGAACGATTTGCCGTTATCCGATTAAAAATAATTTACGCATCAGCGCGAGTCAAACGCCGGGAGATCAGAAATGAAAAGGCAAAACGTGAAGCACGCAGGATTCCCATCCTAGGCGTTATTTTCATAGTATGGATCCCCGATAGAAGCATTCGGGGATGACAGTGGTGGATTGCGTTGGAGAACGGGATACGGTGTCCGAGCCTGGCATATAGAATTTACAGGAGATTGTGTTCTTTCGTACGGGGCATCGAGAGGCCGAGCGGGCACGGATCTCCGCGTTAGCGGAGAGAGCGAGGCCGAACGCTGAGCGAAGAAATCCTCGCAGGGGATTTCGAGCGTCCCCGGTAGAAAGAACACAATCTCCTGCGGTATGCGCGTAATATGTTCCCTGCCCTGCGATGTGTTAAGACGATAGGATCTGTGAAACGCGGACGCGCATTTTGGAATTATTTGGAGAAACTTGTTCTTTTCGCGAAATCGGGTATGTTTATTATGAGATTATTCACCGGTAGAATATCAACAGGGGGAAAACGTCCATGACCGATAAAACATCTAAAGAACATCTTGTCGACGGCTTATACTCTATAAGCGATCTGGTCGATATTGATCGCCTTCGTATTGTTTTTCAGAAGTTCACGGACGCTACCGGTTTTACGATAGGCTTTCTCGACCACCCCGGAAAAAATATCCTTATCGCCACCGGCTGGCGCGATATCTGTACCAAATTTCATAGAGCCTCTCAGCGTTCTCTGGATAATTGCGCGAAAAGTAACGCGCGTCTTCTTGATAACCTATCTACGCCGGATCAGCTCGTGATCGAAGAATGTGACAATGGGCTTGTCGATTGCGCGGTACCTATAATCATAAACGGAAAACATATAGCCAGTCTTGCTACAGGGCAGATTCTTCTTAGGACACCCGATATGGATCGTTTTAAAAGACAGGCCAAAGAGTTCGGTGCCGACGAACAAAAATATCTTGCGGCGCTTAAGGATATCCCGGTGGTTGATGTGGATCGGCTGAAACGCGTAACGGCATTTCTGGGCGAGTTGGCGCATATAGTAGCGGATTTGGGATATATGAACCTAAAAAGTAAGGAAGAATCCCTGCGGCTTGAGAAAGAAATAAAAACGAAAGCCAAGATTGAGGAAGAATTGCGGTGGAGCGAGCAGAACTACAAGGAGATATTTAATTCCACAAGCGATGCGATGTTCATACATGATGAGGACGGGAATATCTTGGATGCGAATGAGCAAGCGTGTAGGATGTTTGGGGCAAGCCGCGATGAGATCACTCGGAATAATATTTCCCCCGGTAGTGCGGGATATCCGCCGTATACGATTGAGGTCGCTAAAGAAAAGATAAAGAGCGCCGTTTCAGAAGGATCACAGGTTTTCGAGTGGAGATCCAAAAAAAATTCCGGCGAATTAATGTGGGTTGAAGTAGGCCTCAGGGCCTGTAAGTTGAACGGCCATATGAGAATAATAGCATCTGTTCGGGATATCGCGGAAAGGAAAAAAGTTGAGGAAGTTCTTAGAAACGAAAAAGAAAAGGCCGAAACAGCCAACAAGGCTAAAACGGAATTTCTTACCAATCTTTCTCATGATATACGTACGCCGCTGAACGCTATGCTGGGTTTTACGTCTATCCTGCAAAGACAGATCACCGACGCGAAATTCCGCAGACAGCTTAAGATCATGCATGAAAGCGGGCAGAACCTGCTTGCTCTTGTAAATGATATCCTTGATATTTCCAGGGTAGAATCCGGAAAGGTCCTGCTGCAACCCGCGGAATTCGATATTTATGAGTTGATGGATTATGTGGTGGATGTGGCCAAACATGAAATAGGGGATAGGGATCTAAAGATAGAATACGATGTCGTTTCCGATAGCAGGCGCTTTATCGGGGATCATGTAAGATTAAAACAGATTTTTGTTAATCTGTTGACGAATGCCGTAAAATATACAGATAAGGGTAAGGTTAAGGTCGCGGTAAGGATAGCTTCGCCTGAGAAGGGTGAAAAAAATAGACTTGTGATGGTTTCGGTTAAGGATACCGGGTTTGGTATTCCTAAAGATAAGATCGACAGGATATTCGAGCCTTTTTCGAGGTTTCACGAGTTTGAGGGCGGGAGAATCCGGAAGGGTATGGGGCTGGGGCTGTACATAACAAAAACTCTTATACGGCTTATGGGTGGGGATATAACGGTTACCTCTAAGGTCGGTTCCGGCAGCGAGTTTTTATTCACTATCAAACTGAAAACGGTTCATGACGGGCAAGATGCCGGTAAAAAACTATAGTTATGAACACGAAATCGCCGCGCATAAAAGGTTTCCCCCCGATAGTCAATAATAGGTGTAGGGTTCTTATAGTCGGTACCCTGCCCGGGCCCGATTCCCTGATAAAATACGAGTACTACGGGCATTCGAATAATAAATTCTGGCCCATCATGATGGATATTCTCGGAGGGGATAGCGCGTATCCGTACAAAGAACGCACGGCTCTTCTTTTAAAAAAACGAATAGCGTTATGGGACGTGTATGAAAGCGGGATAAGGCCCGGTGCGTCCGATTCCGCGATCAAAACTCCGGAGATGAATGATTTTGTGGCATTTTTCAGAATTTATCCTAAAATAGAAAGAGTATATTGTAACGGGAACATGGCATTTCAAGTGTTTAGCAGAAATTTTGGGCAATTTGTAAAACAAATAACGGTTTTACCGTCAACCAGCCCTGCGTTTGCAAAGCCGTATGGGTGGAAAAAGAAAAAATGGGAAAATATTTATAAGACACGGAGGCAAAAATGAAAAAGATGAGAAATCTGAAAATATCGGTCTGTATAGTCGCATTTATCGTAATGGTCATATGTGTTTATTCTTTTCTTTTGGGCAATAAGGTCTTTGAAGGCGGATTCGAAAATGATTTCGCCGCGTGGTATTTTCTTGCGAAGGGTCTTTTTTGTTCCGTAGCGTTATACCTTATGGTGTGCATTCTTGAAAATGTCAAAAAATAATCGGTGAGTAAGTTTGGAGTTGGGAGTCTGGAGTTGGGAGGGTTAAATGTAACCTTGCTCTCTGCCGACTCCCACCCTTCAACTCCCAACTCAAAACTCCCAGCTCCTAACTCCAAACTTTCTCAGGTTATCTATGCATACTGATGCGCTATGCCGTGGCGTATCAAAGAAGATATGTCGTTCAGGATATCTGATTCTATCTTTTCGCAAAGGTCGTGTTCGAAATCTGTTCCCGGTAGAGGCGTGAAATAATGGATGTTGAACGTCGAATGATATTTTTCATAAAGTTCATTCATGAATTTGATCGTAGTATTTCTGTCATGCCGTGTTTCGCCCGGCGTGCCAAAGAGGATATCCACTATCGGGGTGAAACCAGTCCTTGTCAGATGTTTTACGGCGGAAGAGATGTCGTCGCTTGAATGTCCGCGTCCCATTGAACGCAATACCTTATCGCTACCAGATTGTCCGCCGACTATGATCTTTGTGTTGCTGACGTATTTTTTAAGTATATCGGCGCATTCCGGGTTTTGCGCGAGGGATCTTGGTGATATTTCGGACGGGAAATTGCCAAGGTGGATGTTAACCCGCGTCGATCTGACGCCGGAGAGAAAACGTTCGAGGCCTGACGGATCTATCTTGCCGTTCTTTGAGCCGTAGGATAGCGCGTCAGGTGTCAGGAAGAACGCGTTATATCGTTTAGAGGTCTTTATATATTCCATGTATTTTTTGACGTACGATACGCTTCTTTCGCGTATACATGGAAATATCTTTGAAGTCTGGCAGAATTTGCAGCCGATGAGGCAACCTCGCCTTATCTCGACCGGAGCGAAAAAATCCCGTTTATATGCGAACGGTGGGTAATCGTCGAAGTTATTCATAGGAAGAGGCGGGACGATCGGCCTGGCATAAGAAGGGTCATCGTTGAATTTCATAAGAAAATCCGGTAACGATACTTCGCTTTCCCCGGTGAAAACTGTATCGAACCCAAAAGACAATGTTTCGTCGGTACGTGCGGTAGCATGGGGGCCGCCGGCTATAAGAGTAACCTTTTTACCGTAGGCTGTGCGGATATCAGCGATCTCTTTTTTGACGATATCCTTTTCCGGCGTCGAGAAAGAATAGGCGATGACCACGCGCGAGCCGTCTTTAAGGTGTTCGCCGATATCATTAAGATCCTCTATCGTGCCGATGTGGAATTTTTCTTCGGAAAGAGCGTCATCGAGAAGGCCGATAAGTACGGCCAGCGTGTACATATTTTTCCCGGACCAGCGGAATAGGATCTTTGTTTTGTTGTTGTGCATAAAATTTTAACCCCAATCCATAATATCATAGGAAGGGCTATGTGTGATATAATCTAAATCAAGGAGTGAACATGAATAATCCCGCTACGCGGTCAAGAGGGCCGTATCTGGCCAGACGATATAATCTCCGAATAGGGGGACATAACGTTATTTTTTATAAGACGGAATCAGAAACGGACGAACATATTATTCAAAAGGCGATGGTTTACGCCTTATATACGCCGGAGTTCGGACAGCTTCTTGTGGACGTCGATGTCGATGATAAGTATCGCCCTGACCTCGTAAAATTAGATGATAGCCGAAGGCCGGTTTTTTGGGCTGAATGCGGTAAGATCTCGCCGGATAAGGCTGTTAAACTCGCGAAAAAATACCGTGATACGCATCTTGTATTCGCGAAGCCGGCGAGGGAACTCAGAAGGTTTGCCGAAGAGGTAAGGGAAGATCTTGCCGATATAAGGCGCGATAAACCGATAGATATGCTCGGGCTTCCGATGGAAGACGCCGAACGTTTTTTTGATAAGGACGGGAATGTGACTTTTTCATTCAAAGATTGCCATAAAGAAACGATAGAGACTGTATGGCATAAAAGGAAAAAGTATTAAATAAGTTCCACCGCTACCGTGTCCGCCAGTAGTAATCCGCGTTTTGTAGGTATCGCCCGTTCATTTTTTATCCGGAGAAGGCCGTTTTGGGATAATTTCCCCAAGGTCTTCCGGCAAACAGACATAATGTTTATCCCGGTCGTTTTTGCAATGTCGTCCATGTCCGCGCCGGTTACGGTTCTTAATCCGAGGATGAGTATCTCGCGTGCTTTTTGTTCCGGGGTTAATTTTTCAGTTCGTATGTTTTTTCCACGCGCCCATTTTTTTATGTCGGATGGATTAATGCTCCGGTTGGTGCCGATGGATGAGACGGCCGCCGGGCCAAAACCGATGTAATCACAGCCGTGCCAAAAGTCCAGATTATGCCTGCATTCATGGCCTTTTTTCGCGTAATTTGATATTTCGTATCTTTTTATCCCGTTTTTCCGGGCAAGTATGGCTTCGGCCATTTTCCACATCTTGGTCGATTGGATATCGTTAATATCATGTTCGCGTATACGTTTAGATATCGGCGACAGCTTTTCGATGGTAAGGTTGTAAGCGGAAAGATGGGTGATAGGCATAGCCGCCGCTTTCGAAAGATCCTCTTCCCATTGTGCTAATGTTTGTCCGGGTATGCCGTAGATAAGGTCGATATTCAGTTCTTTGATACCGGCAGAGACTAAGCCGGAGAATTTTTTATCTAAACGCGTAAGCGCGCCTTTTCGTCCCAAGATCCCCCGGATATTTTTATCGAATGATTGTACCCCCATGCTTATCCGCGTGACGGGATGAGAGGCTAGTATCGCAGTTTTAATTTTCGATATAGATTCAGGATTGGCTTCTACCGTGAATTCAGTTTTTGCTCCGGGCGTAAGATATTTTACAACCATCGATAGCAATATGTCGAATTCTTTGTCCGGGAGGGATAAAGGGTTACCACCGCCGATAAAAATAGTGTTTGGTTGACCAAGTGCGGATGTCCGTTTTCGCAGCTCCTCCTCGAGGGCGCCCAGATAGAACCAGATTGTGTCGTTATGCGCTCCGGGGACAGAATAAAAGGCGCAGTAGTCGCATTTATCGGTGCAGAAAGGGACGTGTATGTATATCGATCGCACAGAGTTTTCCATTAGCGGCTCCTTGTTTATATGTACAGTATACCTCAATTCAATGCGCATGGTGGAAGCATAATTGAAAGATCGCGATCTTGTGCTGCCTGGCGAAACGAGAAGTTCTGGAGTGGATACGATTTCCCGGAGAAGTTTGTGTTCTTTCGGACGTGGCATCGAGAGGCCGAGCGGGCATGGATCCGGCTGAGCAACTCATTTATTTTAATTTCATGGATCCCCGATTCCTCCTTCGCTCTTATATCAAAAGCTCACACAGCTACGGCGGACTCGAAAAGCATTAGGGGATGATTTCTTTAGCGAAGCCGGAGAGCGAGGCCGAACGCTGAGCGAAGAAATCCTCGCCGGGGATTTCGAGCGCCCACGGAAGAAAGAACACAAACTTCTCCGACAAGCAGATCGTCTGCGGGCATACCTTCTCGTTTCGCCAAGTCAACCGAACGGGAGATCGCATACATGCCCACCGTAGCTATGCAGAAAGATTATATCAATTAGTTGTGACCGTTGAATTGTTGAGGCCGTTCTTGACAATACGTCGGCCGTTTGATATATTAAACGGCATTAAATGTTAACTATGTTAACTATATTTGGAGGTGCGCGTGGTAAGATCCGAGATATCCGATTTTGCTGAAGAAGTAGTAAATATTATGCAGGTCGTATCGCGTGAGTTCTTAAAACAGCAGCACAAAGAGATCTTTCGGGCAAAGATGACTTTCCCCCAGTCAGTTGTGCTTGGGCTTCTTGAGAAACACGGAGAGCTTAAGATGTCGGATATGGCGAAGGACATGTCGATAAGTAGCCCCGCGATAACGGGAATAGTGGAAAGGCTGGTTCGTGACGGATATGTAGCGCGGGGGAACGAACTGGGGGACAGAAGGATCATAAAGATTAGTCTTACAAAAAAAGGCGAGGAAGCGGTAAAGTATATTTTAAAAAGAAAACGAGATGTTATTACCAGGGTGTTCAGCACATTGTCCCGAGCGGAACGAGAAGATTATTTAAGGATATTACGGCGTGTACAGGAAGAACTTGATAAAAAAAATAAAGGCAAAAAAGATGAAAAATAAATTTTTAAAATTATTCGTATGGATGTTGTTGGTTTGTTTTACGTTTACAGATATGGCACCGGCGTATGCCGGGGGCCAGGCCGCGGATCCGTCCGTAAAGAATGATCCGGCGAACAAGGCGCTTAAGGAAGACGATAACGGCGAATTGATATACGATGCGGTGGATAACGCTAAACCGACGGACGGCGCATTTACTTTAGCGGATTGTTACGCGAAAGCGCTGGTCCAGAGTGAGACTATCGCAATAAACGAGGACATGATAAAAGTGACAGAAGCTCATTTTCTTCAGGCGCTTTCCATCATGCTGCCGCATGTATCCTACCTTTCAGACGATTTTCAGCAGGACGCGAGCTGTAAAACGAACGGAAGTTCTTTTCAGCCAAAAAGTTCGGGACGAGCTTTTAATATGACCGAAACGCTGTTCAGCGGATTCAAGGCGTTCGCCGCTATACAGGGAAGCACATATGAAAAGGATCAGCGTATACAGGAAAAGATACGCGCGGAACAGCTTTTATTTGTAGATGTCTCCAACTCTTTCTATCTTTTACTTGAGAAAAGGGACGATCTGAAAGCTTTATACAGGGTGAAGAAGGCGCTGATCTCACGTATTGAAGAGCTTGAGGCGAGGGAAAAACTTGGCAGGTCTCGTACCAGTGAAGTCGTGAACGCGAAGGTGCAGTTGTATAACACGATAGCTTTGATAGAGAATGTCAAAAACCAGGAAGTGGTGGCGAGACAACTCCTGGAGTTTTTGGTCGGAGGTCCAGTTGGTGAGCTGGATGACGTCTATAGCCTTCCGTATAATTTGCAGCCCGAGGAATTTTATGTGGCGAAATCGGAGCAGCGCCCGGATATCAAGGCGGCGAAATATGCCTGGGAACTTTCTAAGAAAAATATCGTCGTAGTGGAAAGCGATTTTCTCCCTACGGTAAGTCTTGATTCGAACGCGTATACCAACCGATCGGGTTCATATAAAGGAATAGACTGGGACGTTATGCTTGCGGTTAAAGTGCCGATATTCGAAGGTACCGAAGTTATAGGAAAATCTAAAGAAGCCAGGCTTCAGGCGCATGAGAGCGAGCTTACGTATCAAAGGACAAAACGTCATGCCCCGTATGATATCAGAGAATCGTATACCAGTTTGAATACGGCTATAACGGTTGCGCGTGAACTTAAGAACGCGTTGGACGCGGCGCGCGAGAATTTTATGCTTCAGAAAAAAGATTATGAACTGAGCCTTGTCAGCAATCTTGAGGTTCTGACGGCGATACAACTTCTGCGTGACGCGGAAAGGAACTACATACACGCGCTTTATGAGGCGAAACGTCTGTATTGGCAGTTGCGTGTATCGGTAGGCGACAATGTAAAGGAGAGCTTGAATGACATTATCTGATTTTTCCATTAAAAACCCGGTCTTCGCGTGGATGCTTATGGCCGCGCTTATGATATTCGGTATAGTAAGTTTCAAAAGTATAGGTGTGAGCCAGTTGCCGGACGTTGATTTTCCCGTGGCCGCGATAACGCTGACGTGGGAAGGCGCGGCTCCCGAAGTAATGGAGACCGACGTTGTGGATATCGTGGAAGACGCTCTTATGAGCATACAGGGGGTAAAAGAAATATCCTCTTCCGTGCGTCAGGGCACTGCCAATGTTTCCGTTGAATTTGATCTGGACCGCGACATAGATCTTGCCGTTCAGGATATTCAGAATAAACTGGACCAGGCCAAGAGGACATTGCCGAAAGATCTGGATCCGCCGATAGTGATGAAGATCAATCCCGACGACCATCCGATAATATGGCTGGCAGTCACTTCCGAGACCCGTTCTTTAAGGGATATCGCCACATATGTGCAGAATCATCTGAAAGGGCAATTCGCCAGCATAAGCGGTGTGGGTGATATTTTTCTTGGCGGATATATCGACAGGAACCTGAGGATATGGGTGGACGCCGATAAGTTGGAGGATTATCAGCTTACGGTATCGGATGTTATTACCGCCGTTCAGTCCGGCCACGAGGAACTGCCGGCAGGCAGGATCGAGACCGATAAAAAGGAATACAACGTCAGGATGATGGGAGAGGCGTCGACCGTGGAGGAGTTCGGGGAGATAATAGTGCCGACACGCGGAAGTCAGCCCGTTTTTAAACCGATATATCTTAAACAGCTCGCCACGGTTGAGGATAATCTCGCCGACATTAGAAAGATCGCGAGGTCTTCGGGCAAACCGACAATAGGCCTCGGTATACGCAAACAGCGGGGATGTAACGAGATCGAAGTAGCGCGAAAAGTGCTGAAAAAACTCAAAACGGTGCAAAAATTTCTGCCGAAAGATATAAATGTGGAGGTCAGGTTCAATAGATCAAAGTTCAGCGAAGAATCCATAAATGAGCTGAATTTCACATTGCTTTTATCCGCAATCGTCACATCGCTTGTGTGCTGGTTGTTCCTCGGGTCTTGGACCGCTACTATAAATATTTTACTCGCTATCCCGACGTCGATATTAGGTACGTTTATCGTGATATATTTTCTTGGGTATACGATGAACACTTTCACGGTATTAGGCTTGTCCCTTGCCGTGGGTATAGTTGTCGACGACGCGATCATGGTGCTTGAGAATATTGTAAGATACCGTGAGCGTGGTTACGACAAGATAGAAGGCGCGCGGCGCGGCGCACGGCAGATAACGTTCGCGGCGTTGGCGGCCACGATAGCGCTGATCGCAATTTTTATGCCGGTCGCTTTTATGTCCGGTATCGTGGGAAAATTTTTCTGTCAGTTCGGTATAACGATATCGGTGGCCGTAGGGCTATCACTTCTTGAGGCGCTTACGCTTACGCCGATGCGGTGTTCGCAGTTTCTTGAGGTTAAGAAAAGGACTACATTTTTGGGAAGGATAGTGGACGGCGGGTTTAAATCGCTGGCCAAAATATACGCAATTCTTTTGACTAAAGTCCTGAACAGAAAAAAACTTGTTATATTCGTGGCGTTGATATTCTTTTTCACGTCGCTCATGTTCCTTAAGACTCTCAGAAAGGAGTTCGTTCCTTCTCAGGATCAGAGCATGCTGTTATGCCGCGCGCAAACGCCGGTAGGTTCATCTATAACTTTTACTGACTCGAAATTCAAAATGATAGAGGCTAAAATAATGGAAGTGCCGGAAGTCGACGGGTATTTCGCCGCGATAGGCGGGTTTACGGGTGGCGAGGTGAATTCGGGGTCCATATTCATAAATTTCAAAGATCCGAAAGACCGGCCCGTGATCGCTCCAAACAAAAAGCCGAGGTCGCAGAACGAGCTGATGACATATTTCAGAACTGAGCTGAACAAGATCCCGGACGTCAAGGTCATGATGCAGGACCTTTCGCTTTCCGGTTTCTCGGCACAGAGAGGTTTTCCGGTGGAGTTTTCAGTCAGGGGCCCGGATTGGGAAAAACTCGCACAGTATTCGGCCGAGATCAGAAAACGTATGGCGGCGAGCAATCTGATGATAGATATCGATACTGATTATCTGGAAGAAGTCCCCGAGGTCAGGGTGTTCCCGAACCGTCAGGAAGCCGATAAGCGCGGGGTTGTTGTATCCGAGATAGGAAGCACGGTCAACGCTCTGATAGGCGGGGAAAGAATAGCGAAATATACTAAAGATGGCCGGCGGTATGATATCAGGATACGTCTTAACCCGTCGCAGCGTACGACCGCGGAAGATATGGATAGGCTTTGGGTGTGGAACAACAGGGGAGAAATGGTCCAGCTTAAGAATGTGGTGAGGATAGAGAAAAAGAATACGCCGCTTACGATAACCAGGCGTAACCGTGAGCGTGCGATAACGATATTCGCTAACGTCGCGCCGGGTAAATCTCAGACGGACGCTATTAAAGAAGCCGAACGCATAGCGAAAGAAGTTCTCCCGGAAAGATATTACACCGTGTTCGGGGGCAGCAGCGAAACTTTCAAAGAGTCTTTTGCCAGTCTTCTTATCGCTTTCTGGCTCGGGATACTTGTGGCATACATGGTGCTGGCGTCGCAGTTCAACAGTTATGTACATCCGCTTTCGGTTCTTATGGCCCTGCCGTTCAGTATATCCGGAGCTTTTATAGCTCTTTGGGCCTTTGGGCAATCGCTGAATATTTACAGTATTATCGGTATAATACTGCTTATGGGTATCGTTAAGAAGAACTCGATATTGCTCGTCGATTTTACGAACCAGCAGCGAGATAAGGGGCTTGATGTGAGAGAGTCTTTGTTGAAGGCCTGTCCGATCAGGTTGCGTCCGATCTTGATGACGTCTTTCGCGACTATCGCGGCTTCGATACCACCGGCCATGGCGTTGGGGCCCGGCGCCGAAACGCGTATACCGATGGCGGTCACCGTCATTGGTGGTGTTCTTGTGTCGACACTTTTTACGTTGTTTGTTGTTCCTTGTGTATACAGTATATTCTCAAAGTTTGAACGTAAACGGTATCACATAAAGTTCGAGGGCGAAGTGGAAGAGAAGGAAGAAGATTATCTCGCCGAGGCGGAACACCGTAGTGAAATTCATTGATTGAGTTTGGAGTTGGGAGTTAGGAGTCGGGAGTTTTGAGTTTGGAGCTTGGAGTAGGTGGTGAACCCTCCTAACTCCCAACTCCCAACTCCCGACTCCCAGCTCCCAACTTATTTAGTTTTCAATATCTCTACCTTCACATCTAAAGGTTTTGCGTCTAGGCTGTCGCCAAGGTCAAGGAACGCCTGCCTGGCCAGATCTATGACACGTCCTTTTGCCACAAGCATTTTATTGGGGCCGCGGTCGTTGATCTCTACAGTCACGCTTCTGCCGTTCTTCATGTTTGTAACTCGCACTTTCGTGCCGAGCGGCACGTCCCACATTGCGGCATAATAACCTTCGGTGTATTTTTTGCCGGCGGCGACATATTCGTCTTTGTACCATGTGGCTTTTCCGAAAAGCATGTTTCGGGCGCAGTAATCCCCGGTGCGGTTATCGGTTATTAAAAGTATAATGGCCGCGAAAAGAAGAGCTATGATACATATGCCCAGTTTGTTAGCCGTGTTTCTCATTTTATCATGTGCGCCGGAGCCGGGCCTTCGCCGTCATCCTCCGAATCCATTACGGCGAGATCGTCGTTATCGTTCCACACATTTGTTCTTATTTCCTCGGCCATATCGTCTTCCTCGCGCGGGGTGATATTGGTTTGTTTGTTCTTTTTGTTCATTTCTTGTTGATAATAATCTTTGTCGGTCTTATCGTCGCCGATCTCTTCGTCTATTTCCTGATCGGCAAGGGCGGGCAAAAAGCCGGAACACGATAGAATGAACATAGAAATAAACGCGGAAAATATCAGGTTTTTCATGTCGATCTCCTGTTTTTTTGTGATCCTTGGAAAGTATACCTTATTTGGATGTTATATCAAATCCGATGTGACGAGTCCCGATCATGTGACACGCAACTGTTTCTCGGCATCGATAATATCCCGATTTATGAGCTGCAGTGCTTTGTGTATCCTGTCTTTGAAGTCATGTGAGATGTTCGTTTCAAGTATTTCTCGGAATATCTGTATGCTCATCCTGAAGGTGCGTATCACTTCGCCTTCGTCGGCCTGGGTGTGGCGCAGTATCACTTCGAAAGGTTCTTTCATCATCCACATCTCCAGGGGAGTCGTCAGATGATAATAGTAGTTTTTGCTGAGCGGAAGATATAATTTGTGTTCTCTTTTATTTATTCTTGCCATGACACCGTCGGTGATATGACGCAGACGGTGTGCGTTTTTAGGTATTTCAGGCGACTCCATGTTCTTTCTCGGCTCGTAGATCAGCGCGATGAATAATATCCCGAGATCCACGGCAGGGAGATGGTCGAGTATGCCTTCTTCGTGAAGTTCGGATAAAGCGAGTTCATAACCGTAGACCTTGCTGGCGAAACGGCCTTTTTGGGTCAAAGCCCCGTTTTTAATGTAGGAAAGATCTTTCAATATTTCCACTTTCCTTCGCATAAAATCCACCGCGCGTTTGTGAGAATTCTGTCTTTCCTGAAAATAATGGAAGGAGCGCGGGTATATGTCGTAAAGGTTCTCGCTGTGTTTGTCGTAAAGGTTCAGTATCGTAGCGTATGATGCGTTGAACCTTGAACATACCTTCTCGGGTTCGCCGTAGATCATTCGTTTAAGTTCCGGATAGTCGACATCAAGCGGATTGATGCGGGAATACACGAATCCTTCCGTGTCTATGCCGCGGCGTCCGGCGCGTCCGGCCATCTGATAGAAGTCGCGCGTTTTGAGATTCGCGAACCTGTCACCGTAAAATTTTCTTAATTCGTCGAATACCACGGTCCTTGCCGGCATATTTATGCCGAGCGCAAACGTTTCGGTGGTGAAAATTATTTTTATCAGTTTGCTTGTGAAAAGTCTCTCAACTACTTCTTTAAGGGTGGGGAGCATGCCGGCATGATGGTAGGCGATACCTCTTTCGATGATGGGGCGCATTTCCGACGCGCTCTTTTCGTCCTTGAGGTCGAAGCGTTCGCAAAGATCATCATATAACCGGAGTATTTCTTTTTTTTCATGTTCTGCAGTGAAACTGACCCCTTGTAGTTCCTCGGCAAGGTATTCACAGCGTCTTCGTCCGAAAACGAAAAAGATGCAAGGTAGACGTTTATTGTTTTCCAACTCCCGGATCATCGTGCCGAGTTTGTTCGGTTTTGTGCGGAAATTGTCCCGGAAATTTTTTCTGTGTCTGTCTCCCCGGCGCCGTTTGGGAAAACGGAGATCATGGATATTGTTTATTATACGGTCCTCATGTTGGAATATAAAATGGAGCGGTACCGGACGGTTGTCTTCTTTGACGATACGGACGGGTTTTTTATGTACGGATTCTATCCATCCCACAAGTTCGTTTATGTTCGGTATCGTGGCCGAAAGCGCCAGTATTTTCATGTGTTCCGGAAGGAACATGATAGATTCTTCCCAGACCGTGCCGCGTTCGTAATTGTCGAGGTAATGTACCTCGTCGAATATAATCCACGAATATCCGTCTAAGCTCGAGACTTCGCCGAGTATTTTATTTCGGAAGATCTCAGTTGTCATTATAAGTATCGGCGCCAGAGGATTTATGCTGACGTCGCCGGTTAATATGCCGATCTTGTCTCCGAAATGTTCCTGAAAATCCCTGAATTTCTGGTTTGACAGGGCTTTGATGGGGGCAGTGTAAATGGCTTTAAGATCTTTCGCGAGGCAGTCGTTTATAACGTGTTCTGCGATAACGGTCTTGCCCGCTCCGGTGGGGGCGGAAACGATGACGGAAAACCCTTCGTTTATATAATTGATCGCTTTTTGCTGGAAATCATCATAATGCATTGTAATCGTCATCTCCTTAGCAGTGACAATGCCATAACCTTAAGTATAATGGGAACTTATAATATTAGAAATAAAAATAATAAATAGAATAAAATGCTGGACAAAAGGGGCGATATAATATATTTTGAAATAAACATTTCGCGTTGTTCTGCCCTTATTTTTTTGAAAAGATTGAGAGGGTGTTTTTTTGAAGAAAACTCTGCTGTATGTGGTGTCGATTGTCATGCTCTCATCGTACATGTATCTGTACGGGCTAGGGGATATGCCTCTTACCGATCCGGACGAGCCATTTTATGCTCAGACCGCAAAAGAAATGGTCGAAGCTAACGAATGGGTCACGCCGACCTTATTCGGGAAACCTCAGTTTGAAAAACCCATACTTTATTACTGGCTTATCGAAATAAGCTATAAGATATTCGGTGTGAGCGAATTTTCGGCGAGATTTCCGTCGGCGGTTATGGGGGGGCTCGGTCTTTTGGGGGTATACCTGCTGGGCAGCGTGCTTTTTTCCCCGGTAGCTGGTATTTTGTCCGCGCTGGTGATGAGTATTTCCGTTATGCATCTTGCTCTTTCACGCGCGTGTGTCACCGATATGACACTTTCGGTCTTTATTTTATACTGTTTGTTTTTCTTTATCAGGGCGTTTAGGGGATCGAAAACATCCGATTATATTTTATGCGGGATATGCGCCGCTTTAGCGGTTTTGACTAAAGGGCCTATCGGTCTTTTTATCCCGGGGATGGTCATGGCCTTGTATGTTATTCCCCTCGATCGATGGCGGAGATTGAGACTCGTGCCGATATTTTTTGGAATAGCCGGTTTTTTGGCTGTATGTTTACCGTGGTATATTATGGCTACACATGTGCATGGCGAGTCTTTTATATCCGAATTTTTCGGTTTTCAGAATATTACCCGTTTCACGACGCCGGAGCATAAAAGCGGGATATCCCCGTTGTACTATTTTCCGGTAGTGTTGTTCGGGATATTGCCATGGACGTCTTTTTTTATTTCGGCCCTATGGTTTTCGCACAAAAGAGACCGGTCGTTTTTTGTTTTCGAAGGTGGGAAATTATTCCTTACTTCGTGGTTTCTTGTGGTATTCATATTTTTTTCGATTTCCAGCACAAAACTTGTAACGTATATTTTCCCGCTTTTTGCTCCGATGGGGCTTATACTTGGGCGGTTTTGGGAAAAAATAATAGAAGGGGATCGCGATTACACGAGTTCCCCGGCGATGAAATGGGCTTATGGGATCCTTGTTTTGGCCGGTGCGATAGGTATACCGGTAGGTTTTTTTGTTTTAAAAGAAGAGTATCCGAGCATGGCCGTACCGGTGGTAGGGTACGGGATCATGTTGCTTTGCTTCATGATATATTCGTTTTTCAAGGCTGTTCGGGGAGATATGCGCGCGGGATTTTTCGCGCTTGTGGGAGGGGTCGTAGTCCTGTTTATCCCGATCATGAACATGGTATCTCCGATCGTTGGAGAATATGAGTCCACCAAATCTCTGGGGACTCTAGCGAAAGAATACGCGAAAGAAAACGAGCTGATCGCCGGTGAGAATGACGGGCGAAGGGGCGTGGCGTTTTATACCGACAGAGTTAATGTCCCGGATGTTCATACCTATGACGATCTTGAAAATTATCTAGCGGACAATGGCAGGGTATGGGCGATAGTTAGGAAAAAACATGCGAAAGAATTTGAGAAGATACGTAAAGGGAAAACCTATGAGATAGTGGCTTCGTCGGGAAAATATCTTCTTGTCACGAATCAACCGTTCGAGGCGCAGGAGTAAGCTGTTTTTCGTTGTCTTTGACGAGGCTTTTGCTATAATTTTAATGTTTTTATGAATGCCCATTCAGGGCTTTTCAAGGAGATGAAGATGAATTCGAGTATATGCAGTAAATGTAAAAAGGTCGTTCCCGCGGAGCATCGTGTAGATAGCAATAAGGAATATCTTGATAAAAAATGTCCGGATTGCGGTGTCACTTCCGAGCTTTTGTCGAACGATTCGGCCGCGTACCGAAAAAAACGCGATTTCATGTCGGACAGGAACTATCCTGGATGCGGGATGAACTGCCTTGAGTGTGAGCATAAACAGCCGAATATCATATTCATCGAGACCACGAATCGATGCAATATGAACTGCCCGATCTGTATAACCAATGTTCCGTCCATGGGGTTTGAGTTCGAGCCAAGGATGGATTTCTTTAAAAGGATATTCGAACATTATTCCAAATATGAATTCCCGCCGTCGGTCCAGCTTTTCGGCGGAGAGCCGACGATGCGTGATGATATATTCGAGGTTATAAGACTGGCGCGGTCATATGGATTATCCGTAAGGCTTGTGACGAACGGTTTGAAACTTTCTGATAAGGCGTATTGCGACAAAATGATGGCCAGCGGCGCTTCGGTGCTGATATCGTTCGACGGTTTGAGACGCGAAATGTACGAGAAACTCAGGGCGTTCCCGGGATCGCTTGATCTGAAATATAAGGCGCTTGAGAATATTTCGCAGCATAAAAAAGGAAAAGTTGTTTTGATGACCGTTATAGATAAAAATTTTAACGGCGCGGATATGCCTCAATTTTTAGAATATTGCCAGAAAAATTCCGGGTTATTGAGAGGCATGTTCCTTATGCCGCTTACGCATGTGTGGTCGGAGGAGAGACTTGAGTATAAACCGGAACGAACCACTCAGGAAGACGTGGAGAAAATAGTGCGCGACGCCACCGACGGAAAGGCGGAATTCGTGCCGCTCGGGTCGCTGGAATTTAAAAATCTCGCCAAAGTGTTCAAGGTTAAACATATGCCGTTTCTGGGGGTTCACCCGAACTGCGAAAGTTTTACGTTGCTTGTATCTAACGGTAAAAAGTATTTATCTATATCCAGCTATTTGCGATACGGTTTTTGGGGATTGGTAAAGGATATTAGAGAGCTGGATAAAAAGGTCGGGAATTATACGGATAAGGCCGTCAGCGCTTTCAGGAAAATACTTATCGGTATCGGACTCGCCGGGATATTTTTGAAAAACGTGGATTTCAACGCTGTCTTTGGGGCTAAAGGGTTAAAATGCTTTGGGAAAATTATGAGATTTATTTTTCTTTTCGCGACAGGAAAGCCGCCGAAGAAAATATTGAAAGAGGATACGGAAATAAAAAGTATCCTGCAGATATTGCTTTTACCGTTCGAGGATGATTGTACTGTAGAGAGCGAGCGTTTGGAGAAATGCGCGTCATGTTTCGCCTACATCGACGTTAAAACGGATACGGTAAAATCCATACCGTTCTGCATCTGGGAAAAGTTCAAAAAGGTCATAATGAAGGATATCGCCGAGGTTTACAACAAAGAAGGTTATTTTAAAGGATTGTCACAGAATAACGGTAAAACGGAGGAACATGTTTGACAGAGTGATTAGAGGGGTGTGTCCAGTTTGTGATAAGATAATTCCGGGCAAAGTCATAGAGAAGGATGGGGCCGTGCTTCTCCAGAAAATATGTCCGGAACACGGGACGATAATTGATAAACTTTCTTCCGAACCAGCTCTTTTTCGTGATCGTATGAGTCTTTTGGATCATATGTATCCCAATAAATGTTCCAGCGAAAAGTGCAAACACGGCATTTTTAAATGCAAAGAACATGTGGGCAGGAAGTCTCCGCTCGCGTTCATAGAGATAACCACGAGATGCAATATGTTGTGTCCGGTTTGTTACGCCGACGCCGCGGCCAAGGGGAAGGATATGCCGCTTGAGGACGTAAATCGCATATTGGACACTATCGCTAAGGAAGATAAAAATACGCATGTGATATTGATCGGCGGCGAACCTACCATCCACAAGGATTTTTTCCGGATACTTGATCGTTTAAGAGAGAACGGTCTTATGAAGAGGGCCTTTATCGCCACCAATTGCATAACAACGGCCAATAAAGAGTTCAGTAAACGTATACATGACGCCGGTATAAAGAAATTTTATCTCGCTTTCGACGGAACGGACAGGGAGGCGTGCAAGAATATCCGCGGAAGTTATGTCGCGTACGATTCGCTTAGAAAAGCACTGCAGAATATCAGGGAGAACGGGAAAGCGTGGATAATACTTTCTTTCACGGCCGTGCGCGGCGTGAACCTTGATAATATCCATCCCGCGATAGATTTTGCGATGGATAACGGAGATATAGTGAAACGTCTGATGATATCGCCTGAGGTTTTCTGCGGGCGTGTGACCGAGAAAAAGAATCTTGCCGATGAACGTCTTACCGGGGACTGCGTTGAAATGTACATAAGGAAAAGCTTGGGCGTGAAGGTTGCCACGGTATCTATAAGCCTGTTTTACGCGCTTTTGAACCCGCTTAAGAACATGAGGCTCCTTGATGTTGAAAGCTGGATGGGAGCCGCTCCGAGCCCGTTCTGCGGGCAAATGGGCCTTATCTGGAAGGACAAGGACGGGAAATATCATTCGATAGTGGATCTTTTGGTCAAAGACTCGGATAAAAATATATACGAACTCGGAAGGCGCGCTAACGCGCTCGCCGATAATATACTGTCGGTGCGAAAAAAGTTCTCCAACAATTTTTTTATGAGGGTCTTGTGGCAGGTTTTCGCATGCCTTTATTTTCTGCCCAGATATATTTTCCTTATGTTGTCATTCCTCAACTGGAATGGATTGTCGTCGATGCTTAAGGTCTTTTGGGAGTCCGGTTTTAATGTGAAAAAATTCAAAAAATCTTTTTTTCATAAAAGGGTCGAGCTGTATTTTCTTCTTGGAACGGATAAATACAATTTTATCTGGGATAAAATGCCGTACTGTCTTACGCACCATTACCGTATCGATTCGGACACTAACGAGGTCATGAAAGTTCCGGGTTGTTTTGTTTTTCCGTTCAGGTCCGAGCTGGAATGATCCGGCGTATTCTTATATAAAAAACATATGCTTTGACACAGCCGTGATCTTTATGGGGCTATCCGGGGCGGGTGAGTACCGGAGCGATCCGAGGCAATAGATAGAAATAAATTATGCATCAGCGCGAGTCGAACGCCGGGAGATCAAAAATGACACGAATGATCGCGAGGAACACAAAACGGCCAGGATAGACGCATTTAGCCGGTATAGTTCGCGAACCTTTCGAATATTTTTGATAAAAACAGGTTCTTATGGACAGAATTTTCACTGAATACGACAGATATCTTTTCGCGTCAGGGGATCACTGTTGTCTGCATCAGAAACTCGGATCCCATATCACCGAAGAGAACGGCGTGAAGGGAACGCGTTTCGCGGTCTGGGCGCCTAACGCTCGGTCGGTATCGGTTATAGGTGCGTTCAACGGCTGGAACAAGGACGCGCATCATTTGGCTGAAGAGTCCGGGATATGGGAAGTTTTTATCCCGGGAGTGGATCACGGCACACTTTACAAATATCACATCGTTTCTAAAAATAATAATCACAAGGGCGATAAAGGCGATCCTTTCGCGCATTACTGGGAGAACGCCACGAATGCCGGTACGTATGTATGGGATCTCGATTATCAGTGGGACGATAAAAACTGGATGCGGACCCGAAAACGTCGGAATTCGCTCGCTTCGCCGATATCAGTTTATGAAGTGCATCTTGGATCATGGCAGCGCGTAGCCGGAGAGAGTAATCGTTTTCTAAGTTACAGGGAAATGGCCTGCAAACTTGTCGAGTACGTAAAAAGCATGGGTTTTACCCATGTAGAGTTCATGCCGGTGATGGCACATCCGTTCTATGGTTCTTGGGGATATCAGGTAGTGGGTTATTTCGCGGCCACATGCCGTTACGGTACCCCGCAGGACCTGATGTATTTGATAGACATGTTCCACCAGAACGGGATCGGTGTAATACTGGACTGGGTGCCGTCGCATTTCCCGTCCGACGGGCATGGATTAGCGTATTTCGACGGGACGGCGCTTTATGAACATCCCGATCCTCGGAGAGGATTTAACCCTGAATGGAAAAGTTGTGTATTTAATTATGGGAGAAAAGAAGTGTGCAGTTTTCTTATGTCCAGCGCTGTCTTCTGGTTCGAGGAATTCCATATAGACGGAATGAGGGTCGACGCGGTATCTTCGATGCTGTACCTGGATTATCAGCGTAAACCGGGGCAGTGGATACCCAATCAATATGGCGGTAGAGAGAATTTGGACGCGATAGCGTTCCTTAAAAAGCTGAATGAGACTATATATAAGCGTTTCCCGAGCGTTCAG
>Ga0209099_1000273_pt1 | contig 61732 bp, 48 predicted proteins | sample AD_JPNHW2_MetaG_FD_184430 | JGI IMG/M metagenome (GOLD analysis project Ga0209099, IMG submission 184430) | Active sludge microbial communities of municipal wastewater-treating anaerobic digesters from Japan - AD_JPNHW2_MetaG (SPAdes) (version 2) | ecosystem: Engineered > Bioreactor > Anaerobic...
TGGCTGTATCTGTTAAGAAATCCAAGGATGTATAACTAATCTGAGGAGTATAAGGTAAATATGTTATGGTACTGCTTCCAACTGGAGATTTTGAAATAAACATCCCCGCATTTCGTACTGCATATTTGCTTATCTCTGTTTTACTTATCCAAAATCCGGCACAATACCATTTGTTTTTAACAAGTGTGTCATTTAGTGATATTTGAATGTAATCCCTATCATCATAATAAGTTTTGTTCCATAAAAATAATCCTGCAAAGGATACCCCATTACGAGCATATTGAAAATAGGTATCAAAATTTCCAGGGACGTTGCAGTAAAAACTACAAGCGTTATAATAATCAGGAGTTTCTGGCGTAGGTGTGTACCATAATTTAACATTAATGATGGGGCAACCTGTGCCGGTCGGGCAATGCAAAGTATCTTCAAAACTCCAGTTGGGCACTAAATTATGCTGTGCTTGAACAAACACAGATGAAAGAATAAAAACGAATATACAAATCAATCCTACAGCTATTTGACATGTAATACAATTTACACCTTGTTTTACTATAATCTTAAATCCATTGTACATATCTACATTCTGTAAAACAAAGTTATAAAACTTTTAATACAGGCAAAGCCTGTTTTTATATTTTCGAAAAAGGTAGAACCAGCGGCGAATTATTAAAAGCCTCAGATGAACGCAGGAATCTGAGTAAATTCCAAATCCGGCGGCGGACAATAACCAAAACTCAAACAATATTCAAAATATAAGATCCAATTTTTCAAACCGCTATATTGAATTTTTTATATTTAAAATTTGAAATTTGTTTGTTATTTCTGATTTGTGATTTGATTATTGTCAATTGCTTATGGTTTTGAAAACCAATTTTTCAGAAAAACCCTTAATTTTGATGCATCATTATTTTTGAAAAATGACCGGTTCCCACAAAATAAAATATACGGCTGTGATCATTCAGCACGAGGGCATGGATGCCGGATTTGTTGAGTTCCCATTTGATGTTCAGGAACTGTTCGGCAAAAAAGGCAAATTGAAAGTCAGGGCGGTCTTTGATGGCAAGGTATTGTATCGCGGAAGCCTGTTTAATATGGGTTGCAAATGCCATGTGCTGGGAATTACAAAAGACATACGCAAACAATTAAACAAAACATTCGGCGATCAGGTGCAGGTTGAAATTGAGGAAGATCTGGAAAAACGGGAAGTTGCTGTTCCGGATGATGTTGCCTTGCTTTTAAGTAACAGCCGCAAAGCAAAAGAATATTATGAAGGGCTTTCATTTACCGACCGTAAAGAATATATGCGCTGGATAGAAACCGCCAAAAAACAGGAAACCCGCGAAAAAAGGCTGAAGCTTTTTATTGAAAAAACCGGCAACGGTAAAAAACTCCACGATAAGTGAAAAAAATCAAGACAAAAAACGACATGCCGGATTTTGAAGCCGGTTTATATGATTCCGGCCGCCACACCGCTGATATGGCCGTAGAAGCTGTCGGTAACGACCCGGAACGTTTTGCCCATCTGTTGAATATTTGCTTTACTTCCTCTTATCCTTTAAATATGCGTTCTGCACGCGTAATAGAACTTTCCTGCGAAAAAAATCCTGCACTGATCCTTCCCTATCTTGATGAAGTGATTGAAAAAATTGCCGTATCAACAAACGGTGGTGTAAGAAGAGGTTTTTTAAAGACCCTTGCAAATCTGGTAGATTTCAGGCTGCTGAAGGATAACGGGACTCTGCTTCAGCTAAGTTTCGACTGGCTGGCATCTGCCAAGGAGCCTATATCCGTGAGGTATTATTGTATCACCCTTATTGAAAAAATGTGTGTGTACGAGCCTGATCTTATTCCGGAATTCAGGTCGTTGCTGGAATTCTCTTTACCGGAATCATCACCGGGTTTCCAGAACAAAGCCCTGAAAACGCTGAAGCGATTGCCGAAAAGCTGATAAGAAACTGTTTTGAATTAATTACCTGAGTTCGGGATAAATTTATCATTTCTTTTAGCCAAAATGCTAATCATCAATCTGAAATATTTGCTGTGGCTATTAATAAACAAACCATACTTTCAGGGCTAAAGCCCTTTATTATCAATGGTTTCATTAACTCCGGCCTTAAGGCCGGAGTTAATGAAAAAAACTAGTAATCCGGACTTTAGTCCAAAATGTGAATTTCTTATTCTGTCAGTTCATAGCCGGTCTTCTTGCCTTTTTCGATGGCTGGAATCCCGTCTTTCATCCATTCGGGCATGGGGGCGCCTTGCAGGTAATGATCAAAAAACTGTTTCATGCGGATGCTCAGGTCGACACGGTTGGGCCATTTTTCAAGGTTATGCTCGTCGCCGTTGTAATTCAGCATCCAGACAGGTTTGTCCAGCCTGCGCAACGCGGTAAAAAACTCTATCCCCTGGTACCAGGGAACGGCGCCGTCGTTGTCGTTGTTCATCATCAGCAATGGAGTGGTTACTTTGTCGGCATAAAACAGCGGCGAGTTCTGAATGTATAGTTCCGGATTTTTCCATAAGGTCGCCCCTATCCTGCTTTGTGACTCTTCATATTGGAACATGCGGCTCATGCCCGATCCCCAGCGAATTCCACCGTAGGCGCTGGTCATGTTCGTCACCGCAGCGCCGGCCATGGCTGCTTTGTACATACCGGTTTGTGTAACAAGGTAAGCCACCTGGTATCCGCCCCAGCTCTGGCCTTGTATGCCGATGTTATCTTTATCAACAAAACTGAAGGTTTTAATATATTCGGTGCCGCTGACCACACAATCATAGGCTGATTTTCCGGGATACCCGGGCTTGTAACGGATATCAGGCATGAAAACAACATAGCCGTTGCTGCAATAGATGGCCGGGTTGATGATCGACCGGCTTGGAGACGGGATCCAGTGCTGGTTGAGCTGATCGGCATAACGTTCATAAAAATAGACTATGACCGGATATTTTTTTGCCGGATTGAAATTTTCAGGTTTGTACAACAGCCCTTCCAGCTTAATGCCGCTGCCTGATGTCCAGTTGACAAGTTCCACGCTGCCCCAGTTGTAATCCTTTTGCTGAGGGTTGGCGTTGGAAACCTGCACAGGAGCTGAAAAGCTCATGTTTGTATAAAGAAGATCGGGATATTGAGTAAACGACTGTTTGGTAAAAATGATCTTGTCGGCGTTTTTTGCTTTAGTGATAAAGTTCATCTGGTAATTATCAAAAATCAGTTTTACGGGCGATTTGCCGTTTTTCAGGTTCAGCGAGGCAAATCCGCTTTGACGTGTCTGCGTGTCGAACACGCTCAATAACAAGTTGGCCCTGGTATCGATAAACTCCGCTTCCCTGTCGGTACGGATATAGCGGTATTCTGTCCTGGTATTTCTGCCATTTCTGGTGATATTCTCGGGAGCCACTTTCATGGCCGGATCGATCTTCCAGATATCGTATTTATCATAAACAAACACAAAGGCATCGTTTTCGGACCAACCGGCAATGCCATAAGGAGAAGGCTCTTCAGGCGCATCGTTTTCTTCATCGTAAAAATTAACCGGAATTTTTTCAGTAAGGCATGCGTATGTCTTGTTTTTCACGGAATATACATTCCATGTAGAGTCGTTGATGTTGTAGTAAAGCAGGTAATTACCAAAGGGCGACATCCTGACGTCGTATTGCTGTTTTTTCAGCGCCAGCTCTTTTTTACCGGTTTTTACATCTACGATGTAATAATCGGCATACGAGGGCGATTCCCATGAGGCGATACTTTCATATGGCAATCCGGACGAGGCGTATGCGGTATTAAGGTTTTTTTTCAGCAGGTTTACATCGTCGGTGAGCGAATCAGCGAGCTGGACAATAGCAGAATCTTTTACCGAATAAAGTGCCAAATATGTTTTTTTCTTATCCTTGTCAAGTTCTTTTAACTGCTGTGGTTGCAGGCGTCCATCGGTCCAGCTCCAAAGGTCGAGCCTGACTTTTTCGTCATCCAGCAGGGTGTCTTTTGGCTCTGCAACCGGCCTGTGGGCGCTTCCGAAATAGATGAGGCTTCCGTCTTCAGAGAACCGCGGCGCCTGGTTTTCGCTCATGCACCAGTTTTTCGGGAACTGTGTTTCAAAGGTATCGATGATGCTGACAGGTATTTTTTGTTTAGGATTCCAGTACATCATCCGGTATTGTTTTACTTTGCCGGTATCCGTAGAAAACTGAAATACCATCTGAAGCCCGGCATCATCGCAGGAGCTGTTTTTGGCAGCGCCGGGGCTTTTAAATACGGTATCAATCTTTGATTTATCGGAAGCAATAAAAACAGCTACTGCAACAGTATCAATGGAATCCTTTTTGGTTGAAATCATGGTGAGCAGCGCGCCGTTCCTGGAAAACGAATAATCGGTGACCAGCTTGGTTTTTAACGTTACATCTTTTGCCGGGTTATAGATCAGAAGGTCGGTACCAGTCTGTTTTGGCGCTTTTTTCTTATCTTTTTTTACTTCAGGTTTTTTAGTTTTTGTGGTGTCGGCAATTTGTGTGGTATCTTTTTTTTCAGGTTTTTCTTTCTTTTCTTCAAGCAGAAAAGCGATCCAATCGCCCCCGTCCCTGCCCGCTTTAAAAGATTTCACGTTATCGAATTTCTTCAGCGTTCTGGTTTTAAGCGTCCAAACAGCGGCTGAATCCTTCGGCAAATCGTCGTCTTTGGTTTTCTTTAATTTTAATTTCCGGATGCTGTCTCCCGGTTGTTTGATCTTGAAAATTACAAACTCCGAATTTGCTGAAAATTGTGCGTTATAACCACGGGATACCGAATCTTTCAGGTTTTTTGAAGGATTTACAATGTATAGAAAACCATCACCTTTTAAAGGATTGATTTCATAAGTTATCCAGTTCCCATCGTTTGAAATTGCCGTATTTTTAACAGTTTTCCATATGGGATAGACGCTTTCGTCGATAGCCTTTTTGTTTTGCTGCTGCCCGAAAAGGAAATTCAGGTGTAATACGCATATGATTAGTATCGTAACACTATGTTTCATGATAATTTATAATTAGAAAATATTGAAGTTTCTTCGAAAGCAAAGGCCATGACGCTGCATAAAGCCTTTGGCAACGACATTAGTTTTGTTCTTTTTTCTGCCTCATATCGTACTTGATGATGTCCTCAATCTGTTCGGCATCGATCCTTTTTGCGATAATTATTTTCTTTTCATCAAGCACGTAAATAACCGGTGTGCTATAAATATCATAGACTTCGGCAAAATGAGGCGTGATGGCGCGTGGCCCGTCAACATTAATAAAAGGCATATTGTTTTTACGGATGAACTTTTTCATTTCCACCATGCTGGTATCGGTACAAACGGCAAAGATCTCAAGCCCGAGTTCAGCTTTCTTTTTGTTGTAAAAATCTACTACTTTCGGCACTTCTGTCTTGCAATGCCCGCATTCATAATCCCAGAAAAGGATCACGGTATATTTAGCTTTTATGGCATAGAGTGACTGAAGTTGGAGGCTGGTATCCTGCATGATCATAGGCGGCGCTTCCTTACCTAACAGTATGGGTTTTAATTTCATGGCCCGCTTGGTGATGTTGTCGAGCAGCGTTTCCGACATCCAGTCGCATTGCTTCGTCATATAATACGTTTCAACCATGTGGACAAAGACCTTGTCAAACCCCATGATTTTTGAAGTTTCATAGGTATATGTGATATACCAAACCACGTATTTGAACATTTCCTTGTTGGCGCGTGCACGTTCAATCAGTTTGTCGGCTTCAGAAATGATGGTATCCGGATGCTGAAGAACCACGTTGTCAAAGAAGGGCTTTATCCTGTTATAAAAAACCGGTGTCCGGAGTATTTTATCGTCCGAAAAATCAATATTGTCCCAATAATGGGCTTTATAATAAAAATACTTGAAGGTAGAGTCTTTCCGGCCATTGGGCAATATGGGCGCTTCCGGCACCTCAGGGTCGCGTGAAGCTTTGAAAACAGTGGTGATAAACGTTTCGGGATGATTTTTCATCAAAGTGAGCTTGTAGTCTTTGATGTATTCGTCAACCTTATCAAGTTCCTTTTTCAAAATATCGGCTGAGTCTTTATTGTCCTTGTTTACATCGTACCTCTTTTTTAAACGGTCATACGTTTTTTGGTTTTGGCTGACCACGTTGAGGTATTCATAAAAAAGCTTGTTCTCATTAGAACCTTTGATTTTCATGTTTTTCACCATATCCAGCGTATCGGTCTCAAGTGTCATGTCCTGTTCTTTGTTGATGATAAATTCGAAATATTTCTTTTTGGGAAGTACGATAAAGTAAATGCCGCCTTTCAAAGGTTCTTTCCCTTCGAAAAGCATCTCGCCTTTTGCATTAGCTTTAGTAGTATCATCAATGTACTGGTGCTGGCCGTAATAATGCCCGAGGTAACAGGTGCTGTCCACCACGCCTGTAACTTTTACGCGGATTTTATAACCGCCCATCTCATTCATTGAAACGTCCTTTGGCTGAAATGCCGTGATGTTAATGGCAAATAAAGCGGACAGGATTATGTTGGTAATAAAAGTAAACATAGAAAATTGTTTAGATTATTTTTTGGCAAATTTAATGTATAACCCAAATAACGCACATTTTTTTTATTTATTTTTTGTGCACGATAGTCAAAATGGCAAAACAGTGCAAAAAAAGAACGGCGAAATGATCCGCCGTTCCTGAAAAATTTGATTATGAATTTTTATAAAAGGATTTTACTGGTAAAGGTTCCATTTTTTGTGGTAACCCGGATCATGTAAACGCCTTTAGTCCAGCTGCTGCTATTGATTTCCACGTTATTTTTCTGAGCCTTTTCAACCAAAGTTGAATGGATCAGTTTCCCTGAAATGTCAAAAACTGTAATGCTTGCATCGGATGTTTCTGCAAGGTTAAGCATAACCACCAGGTTGGTGTGATTGTTATACACGTTGACGGCATCACCGGAAGCATTATCGCTGATACCGCTGGCAATGGTTACATCAAACAGGGCGCTGGTGTCGGCTTCATGAAAATCACCGCTGGTTGGCGTTGCATAAAGCAACACTCCGGTTCCGGTTGATGGAAAGGTTATTCCGGAAATCAACACAGAATCTTTGCCTGCCGGTATGATGCCTGTTACCGTTCCGCCAATGGTTCCTGCGACGTCGTTAGAAGTAAGTGTAACTGTTGTTTCGTACCAAACATTTGTCCGGACGCCGCTGCCGTTACGGGAATAAACTACAATGTCAAAAGGCACTCCAACCTCCGGAGTTGCCGGAATTATTGTGGCAATATCAAGTTTTTTGGTAGCGCAGAACCATGCCAGCGTTGAGCTGTTACGCGGGTTGACCGCACCCACAGTGAAATCTGAAGTATTATTATCTGTATCGGTGCAACCTCTGTTATTCCTGCTTCCGCTGGTGGTGTTTGAAAGAACGGCACAAGCTCCGGAACCTTCGTAACAATTTGCTGAACCATAACCAACAAAATCAACAATAGAATCCCCAGCCGGGCATGATCCGGTTAAAAAACTGGTTTTATTGCATAAGGCAATTTTAGCATTGGTGCCTGACATTGTAATTGAGTCAGGGTTTGCAATAAGGTCAGGCGCTGGTAGGTTGGCAGTTCCACCTGCCCCTTGAGCTTCCCGAATTAAAAAATACCTTCCAGGGGCCACATAACCTGACAGGAGGCTTCTAATTGTACCAAAATTTCCGGTTGCTGATGCATATTGCACAGACCATCCACTGAGAAATACCGTGTCCGCGGTAGGATTGTACAATTCAATAAAATCCTGTTTCCAGTACGATCCGGTGTTACCCCCGCCGCCATACACCTGGCTGATCACCAGATGATTTGCCTGTCCAAAACCTATGTTTGCGCTGAGCAACATGATGCAGAATGCTGCAAGACCGGCTCTGAGAAATTTAATTGTAGTAGTTTTCATTTCATTAGTTTTTATTAATTAGTAAGTTTATTTCTTGCTGCAAAGTTAAGCAATATTAGCAGTAATTTCAAATTCAAACTATGTTTTTATAAACAAAATAAAACCTTATTATGTCATTCACTTTATTAATTTTGCGCTTATTATACACAACCAATTATGAAAAAACATGTCTTGATTTGCCTGCTTACCTTCATTTTTAGTACTGTCACTTTTGGTCAAAGATTCAGCGTTGGAGGCAGGGCCGGACTTAATGTTTTGCCTTTAGAAAATAATGATTTTAGAGGACATTTATACAGCCTGGGGTATCATGTAGGCGCCACAGCCGATTACAAGATCAATGAATGGTTTTCGATATCTGCTGAGCTTAATTACACTACGCGTAAAAAAACTTATGAATTGTTCGATACCACATCATTTATTGAAACATTGAATGATAACCCCCTCCTGGGTTTTCTGGGCGTTGATATTAATGACATGCTGGATTCTCTTGGTGGTATTGAAAACTATGTCAACGATAACGTATACAACACCACCCGGGGCATTACCAGCCTGGGCTATATCAAAATACCGGTACTGGCAAAATTCAATTACAAGGATCTGTATTTTTCTGTCGGACCCTATGTCTCATTTTTGGTTTCTGCCAAAACAACGGAGGAATTCACGCAACACATACCGATTGTGGAAACCATGACAGGCCTTGATACCATTCCGTTCTATACCACCATCATCGACGGCACTTTTCCGGGCTACTCAACCCCGGTAACTTCTAATATTAAAGGCGACAAGAATATCCGGAAAATTGACTGCGGTATTATCGCTGACCTCACATACCGGCTGAATAACAATTTTACGGTAGGGTTCAGGTATTCCCAGGGATTGCTGAATTACCGTTCACCTGAAATTTATAAAAAGGATTACCTTTCCTCATTTAATTTCACGATTGGTTATAGTATTAAGGTTAAGAAAGATACACGGTCCATGTTGAACTAATAAAGTGCTGAAAACATTTTGGCTTAATCCAAAAATTCAAGAAGAGCAAAATAATTATTTGTGAAACAGGATTTGTTTTCGATCAATCTGTATCCTTCAGGATTGTTTTTTTAAATTCGTCGGTAATATATTCTTTATAATTTCCGGTTGAATCAGCATAGATGAAACACGCTTCTAAACCTTTTTGGCTTTTCAGAAATCCTTTTGCCTTATCCAGCCCCATCACCATAAAAGCTGTCGCATAAGCATCAGCCGTTGCACAATCGTCAGCCATAACCGTCACACTCAACAGCGAATGATTCACCGGGGATCCTGTTGCCGGGTCGATGGTATGCGAATATTTTATGCCATCTTTGATGAAATATTTCCTGTAATTTCCCGAAGTAGCCATGGATCTGTCTTTCAGTTCCACTTTTTCCTGAATTGCCTGCTCTGCCATGCTGTTTTCGGCCGGTTTTTCAATTCCCACCACCCAGTTTACGTTGCCTTCTTTAGTCCCTGATGCACGAACCTCACCGCCGATCTCGATCAGGTAATCCGTTATTTGCTTACTATTGAAATAATCAGCGACAACATCAACGGTATACCCTTGTGCAATGGCATTAAAATCCAACATGGTTTCAGGATGCTCCTTAAGAATATGGCTGCCTTTTCCCGTGTTTACCAGCCTCACGTTATTATAACCGACAAAGGCCAGCAGGCTGTCAACCTGCTTGCGGTTAAGGTCCATTCCTTTTTTCTTCCAGAAGCCCCAGGCCCTGACGAGCGGCCCGACCGTTATATCAAAACATCCTTTGGTAGCCACTGAAATTTCCTGCGACTTGTTAAAAAGTTTTACAAAATGCACATTGAGTTCCGTCTCGAAATTATCGTTTACCCTTGATATCAATGAAGTGCTGTCGTATAAGGATGCGGTTTGGTCGATAACTTTAAAAAGCGAGTCTATGGCATCTATCACCGAAGCGCTATCGGATCCGGCATAGAATTTTATTTGAAAAAAAGAGCCCTGGACGGTGCCTTTATAGATGATGAGGTTTTTCTTTTCTTTTGGATTGCATGCAAAAGCAAAAATGCTCACCAAGGCAAACAACAATATTAACTTTTTCATTTTTAAAGTTTTTTGATACTAAATGTAAATTTTCTTTTCAGTTTTTTACGTAAAACATAAAGAGAAAAAAAATAGACGGCCAGAAAAACTACAACGGACAGGCCTATTAAGGGTTCTGAAACCCCGGAATAATACTCGGCAATCATAATAGCGATCATGAACACAAACGGAAGGATATATGAATATAGAACAGCCAGGGTGCCCAATGACTGGTTCATGAACACTTCGACATGTTCGCCTGACTCAAATTGCTGTTGCGGCTTTGGCACAGTAACGATTTTCACTGTGGAATCAGCAACGCCGCAAAGATGTTTTGTTTTACAGCTTGAGCATGCCGGCTCGCTGGTTATCATAACATCAATGCTATCCGCATGAATCTCTTTAATAATTCCTTTGTGTGAAATATGATTTTCTTGCATAGTTCATACAAAAGTAGTATTTTTATAAAAAAATGTGCTAATATTGCGTTGGTACTCATAAACAATACAGTTGATAACTATCAGCTAAATAACAGAAAGCGTTCATTGGATATGATAAATTCACACTGTAAGCATCCTGGAAATTTGACTTATTACTGTACTGAAAAAAAATTGTAACATGGTAAATCTCACAACGAAATACATGGGATTTCAGTTGAAAAACCCACTGATTGTAGCCAGTTCAGGGTTGACAAAATCGCCCGAAAAAATAAAGGATTTTGAAGATAAGGGAGCCGGCGCTGTTGTCCTTAAATCTATTTTTGAAGAACAGATCATGGCGGAAACGAATCACATCATGGAATACCCTGATTCGTACAACAATTATCCGGAAGCCCTGGATTACATTAAAAATTTCACACAGCAGCATTCTGTTAGTGAGTACCTGAAGCTTATCAGAGATACAAAGAAGGAAGTAAAAATCCCTGTTTTCGCGAGCATCAATTGTGTATCGATGAACGAGTGGATCAACTTTGCCAGAGATATCGAAAATGCCGGGGCTGATGGCCTTGAACTAAATATTTTCATTATGCCCGCTGACCTTAACACCACCGGAGCCGAACATGAAAAGATGTATTTCGATATTATCGAAAAAATCAAAAAAACGGTAAAAATCCCTGTCGCCCTGAAAATAAGTTATTATTTCAGCGGCCTGGTAAACCTGATGCAAAAGTTTTCATGGTCCGGAATTGCCTCCCTGGTAATGTTTAACAGGTTTTATACACCCGATATTAATATTGACACCCTTCGCATTCAAACCAGCAATGTTTTAAGCACTCCTTTTGAAATGGGAAACACTTTGCGGTGGATTGCGCTGCTGTCGGATAAAGCAGGTTGCGATATTTCTGCATCAACCGGTATTCATGATGCAAGCGGTGTCATCAAACAACTGCTGGTCGGTGCAACCACCACTCAGTTATGTTCCACTTTATACATTAATGGTTCTGCCAGGATTCAGGAAATTCTGGAAGACCTGACCAGATGGATGCAACAGAAAAAATATAAAAACATCAGCGACTTTAGAGGCAAATTAAGCCTGAAAAAAGCCGACAATCCAGTATTGTATCACAGGGTCCAATACATGAAACACCTGACCTATCAGAGTTAAGGTTTTTAATAATACCATAAACATGAACTTTGCATTTTTGATACATTATTATATAAGGTACCTTTGAAAACTGAATTGCCCCAACCACCTTTTTCATATCTTTTGCACCGGTGATGGCATTTCGGGTTCAGAAGGCAAAGAACGTAAAAGGGTTCGAGGGGGCCATAGTCACTGCCGGATTATTATCTTTAGCTTTTATATAGTATTCAGAAATTCTCAAATAATTCACTAACAATCACTAAATATTAATTCACTAAAAACAACTAATTACCATGTCAAAAAAGTTTCTAAAATTACTATTTGTAATAATGGCCCTGGTCGTTCCTTGCTGGGCATTTGCCGAAGGCGGTTCTGCCGGAGCTTCCATAAGAGGGATACGTATTGAATTTATTTTATTTGCACTTACGCTGATCGGAGTGGCCGTATTTCACAAACAAACCTTTTGGGTCGCCATAACCGGGCTGGCAGTCATTATCCTTTATAAAATATTTTTTGTTTCGGGATATCCTTTTGCCGAACATTTTTTTGGTGAGAACTCCTTTCTCGATCAGTTGAAGGATAAAAACCTACGCCAGGGCGAATGGGGAATTTTACTCAATCTGTTAGGGTTGCTTCTTGGTTTTGCCTTGCTTGCAAAAATATTTGAAGAATCAAACATTCCTGACATTCTTCCCAAATACCTCCCTGATGACTGGAAAGGGCCTTTTGTACTCCTGGTCTTTGTTTTTGTACTTTCCTCTTTTCTTGATAATATCGCTGCTGCCATGATAGGCGGTACCATTGCATTGGTGGTATTTAAAAACAAGGTACATATAGGATATATAGCAGCTATTGTTGCCGCAAGCAATGCCGGAGGTTCGGGCAGTGTAGTCGGCGATACCACTACCACCATGATGTGGATCGACGGGGTTTCCGCATTCAATGTTCTTCATGGATTTATAGCTGCAGTCGTAGCTCTTTTGATTATTGCCTGGTTTGCCTCGCACCAGCAGGATAAATTTCAGCGTATTTCTGCTGATGAAAAACCCGGAGTAAAAATCGACTGGGTACGTCTACTGATCGTATTACTGATTCTGGTAGGCGCCATCTTATCGAATATATATTATGATATGCCGGCACTGGGCGTTTGGATTGCCATCATCATTGGCGCATTTTTTCGAAAAATGCCCTGGCGGGAAGTCCGGGGATCCGTTAAAGGTTCTGTTTTCCTTTTATGCCTGGTCACTGCCGCTTCGTTGATGCCGGTGGAAACACTGCCATCCGCCTCCTGGATGACGGCTTTCATACTCGGCTTTGTGTCTGCCGTATTTGACAATATCCCGTTAACCAAACTTTGCCTCGAACAAGGCCATTATGACTGGGGCATGCTGGCATATTCCGTTGGTTTCGGCGGTTCCATGATCTGGTTTGGTTCTTCGGCAGGCGTTGCCATTACCAACAAATTTCCGGATGCCCGCAATGTTTTCCTGTGGCTTAGAAAAGGCTGGCATGTTACCTTAGCTTATATAGCCGGGTTCTTCGTTTTATTATTAATCATGGGTTGGGAACCTGCCGATAATAAAAGCCATAAAGAACCTGCGATCACCTGTCCCGCTAAAGAATGTAAAGCCAGGGATGAAGCCAGATTTCTTGAGTTACAAAAAAGCAAGGCTTTGGATGAAATACCCGTAAAATAACTTCAAAATTACAATGAAACGGACAGCAGTAAATCACTGATTTCTCTAATGGTTTTACTGAATAATATAAATAAAAGATTTTAATATTTTCTGTTTACAATATTGGTATTCAGCCATATGAAATTTTGTTATTAATTTTGGGGGAAAAATAATTGCTTAAAATTTTTTTTATTCAAAATCTTTGGTACTTTTGCCCCAAAATATTACACGCAAATTATTTTAAAAATACATGAATGCTAAACTGATTTTGTGCTTAATTGTTTTCGTCCCAATAGCGGGGGCTTTGATACTTCCATTTTTTGGCTCAATCTCAAAAAAATTCAGGAATATTGCTGCACTTGTTTTAGTTGCAACTTCTGTTATTTTATCTATTGTAGCTTTGCCAAGTGCCATTAGTGGTTCACCATTACAATTTAATGTTGAATTTCCTCTGGGATTTAATTTCGGATTCCTTGGTGATGGGTTGGCGGTATTTATGGCTCTTGTATCAGCGTTTATTGGAGTAATAATAATTTATTATTCTTGGGGCTACATTGATCATTATAAAAACCAGAGCGAATATTACCTGATGGTAGTACTCTTCCTTGGATCAATGATGGGGATTGTTTATACAACTAACCTGATCTTCCTGTTTGTATTTTGGGAAATATCAGCCATCTGCTGCTGGAGATTGATCGGATTTTACAGGGAAAAAGAACATATCATAAAAGCTGATAAAGCTTTTCTGGTGACCGTTTTCGGAGCACTCGTAATGTTGGCAGGTTTCATCCTTATTTATGTTGAAACAGGGACATTAGACATGATTGCACTAAGGGGACATAAAATATCGAATCTGGCAGTGATCCTGATTCTTTTTGGAATTTTCTCAAAATCAGCCACTTTGCCTTTGCACACATGGCTTCCAGACGCCGGTGTTGCCCCATCGCCTGTTACATCACTGCTCCATGCTGCTGTTCTTGTGAAAATCGGTGTGTATGTATTTGCCCGTTTATTCCTGATTACATTCAGCATTGATCCGATGTGGCATACAGTAATTCCTATTATTGTAGCTGTCAGTGCCTTGGTTTCAGCAGGTGCTGCCTTGATGGAGACCGACATCAAACGTATCATCGCTTATTCAACGGTTAGCCAGATAGCCTTTATTTTCCTTGGATTGGCTACCGGAAGCGTTGTCGGAGCTGCAGGTGCCATCATATACATTCTAATGCACGGACTTGCAAAAGGTGGCCTTTTCCTCTGTGCCGGCATCATAGAACAGAATACAGGGACGAAAGACCTTAGGAAATTAGGCGGGTTGATAACCACCATGCCGATGACAGCCATATCATTTATTATTTGTGCCTTATCAGTAATGGGTATTCCGCCCTTGGGAGGCTTCTTCAGTAAAATGATGGTGATCAACGGCGCTGTTATGGCCAATGAACCCTGGATCGCAATTACTTTTGTTATAGGAGCGGTTCTTACATTACTATATATGCTCAGGTTATTCGTTAAAATTTTCTTTGGTGAAAACAAATTCCCTGATGTTAAAGAAGGTTCATTTACAATGGTTTCCAGCGTAATTATGCTCGCAGTCCTTTCCATACTGGGTGGCTTATTAATCAACTATCCGGCAGATTTTGTAAATGAGATCGTAAAACAAATGGCTATTTTATATTAATAATAAAGGATAAGTAAATTAAAAAATATGTTTGGACTTACTTCTTTAGAAACTTCTCTTTTTTACACTGTAATTATTCCGGCAGTCACAGCATTGCTGGTATTTACGCTCCCTAAAAAAGATTTTTTGATCAAAAGCCTTGTAAGCTTGGCTGGGGTGACTCTCAATTTAATACTGGCAATATATTTATTTGGCAAGGAAGCTTCCTTTTCATTACCGTGGACCGGATTTGGCCTTAACTTCTCGTTTAAGCTATATCAGTTCAGCAGCTTTATCATACTTGCCTCAGCCGGATTTTCCTTCCTGATCGTTCTGTATTCAGTGGCTTTCATGAAGGGCAGACAACTCATTAAACAGTTTTTTGCATTCCTGCTTATTACAGTTGCCATGGTTAACGGTGCCGTGCTGTCAAACAACCTGTTGTTGATGCTTTTCTTCTGGGAAGGTTTATTGATCACGACGTTTGTTCTTATCTTTACCGGTGGCAAAAATTCATTTTCAACTGCCGTAAAAGCGTTGGTCATTGTTGGTGTATCCGATCTGTTAATGACCTTAGGTATTTTAATGATTGGCTGGATCGCCGGTACGTTTGAAATGGATCAGATCAACCTTCCGATGACCACCTGGGCAGGCTTTGCATTTGTTCTGGTTATGATCGGCGCCATCGCTAAAGCAGGCTCGATGCCGTTTCACACATGGATTCCTGACGCTGCTCTTGCTGCGCCGCTGCCATTCATGGCATTTCTTCCTGCAGCCCTTGAAAAATTGTTAGGTATATATTTCCTTGCCAGGATCAGCCTTGATTTGTTCCAGTTCATGCCGGGTTCAGGTATGAGCATTATGATGATGTCAGTTGGAGCTATAACAATCCTGCTGGCTGTATTTATGGCGCTGATTCAGAAAGACTTTAAGAAGCTTCTCTCCTACCACGCCATCAGCCAGGTGGGATATATGATCCTTGGAATTGGTACCGCTTTACCTGTTGGTATTGTCGGGGGTATTTTCCATATGATCAATCACGCCATGTATAAAAGCACCTTATTCCTTACCGGTGGATCTGTCGAAAAACAGGCAGGCACCACCGATCTTACGCAATTAGGCGGTTTAGGACGAAAGATGCCGGTTACCTTTACCTGTTTTATCATTGCAGCAGCAGCTATCTCCGGCGTTCCGCCACTCAATGGATTCTTCTCCAAAGAATTAGTATTTGACGGCGCCCTCGAATCCGGCACCATTTTCTATATCGCTGCTTTACTCGGAGCATTTTTAACAGCAGCTTCATTCTTGAAATTAGGCCATTCGGCATTCCTTGGAAAACCTACCCGGGATATCAGCCAGGTAAAAGAAGCCAGTTTGCCCATGCTTATCCCTATGATTGTAATTGCAGGTTTTTGCGTCCTTTTTGGAGTTTACAATCCGCTGCCTTTACAAAATCTCATTCAGCCGGTTCTCGGAGACAGACTGGCAGGCCATGATTATTCAGGGTTACCACACAACTGGATACTGGTAGCTGTTTCAGTGGTTGTTCTTTTACTTGCTTTAGCTAATCATATTTATGGTGTAAGAAGAACTAAAAAAGCCATCGGTGCGGTTGATCATATTCATTATGCTCCGGGACTTAAACAAATGTATGGCTGGGCTGAAAAAAGATATTTTGACCCTTATGATATCACAAGATTTTTTGTAGTCATATTCTCTAAAATTTTATTTGGAATTGACAGGGCTATTGACTGGTTTTATGACAAGTTCTGCGTGTGGGTAACTACTACTGCATCAAAAATTTTGAAAAAAGCTTTTTCTGGTAATTTCGCAGCTTCAGTAAGCTGGTCGTTGATCGGAATTGTAATTATTATAGTAACGATAATGATTTTAATGTAAAGAGATTTAACAATGCCAACATTATTTCTATTAATACCTTTTATTGGAATCGTACTTCTTAACTTGTTTTATACAAAGAAGTTAAAGAAGCTGGCCTTTGGAACCGGAATACTGGTAACATTAATCCAGATGTTTCTGGCCTGTGCCTTAATTTTTCAAATAGCCGGAAACTTTTTTACAGCTATTGAAATAAAATATTTTATCAACCTTTCAATAGACCTATACGCGGCAATAATACTTTTTACGATTGGTTTGATAGCGTTTATCTCATTAATTATAAGGAGACATTCTGATAATGATGAGATTTTCAACTTCACCCAACTTATCATGATCATTATGATAGGCATGAATGGTGTGGTGATGGTTACTGATATTTTTTCGTTATATGTCTTCCTCGAAGTAACTTCCGTTGCCTCCTTCGTATTAATAGCCAAGAAAAAAGAATTGCTTGCTCTGAATGGCTCGTTTAAATATTTATTAATGTCCAGCATTGCTACATTAATGATCCTCACTGCCGTTGCCATTTTCTTTATGACATTTGGTACGTTAAGCTATGAAGGGCTTGGAGCGCAATTAACTGCTGATGCGGCGGTATCCACTCAGATTGTCCTGGCAATTATTTTACTTGTTACCGGGTTATCTATAAAAGCCGGGTTAGTACCATTCCATATGTGGGTACCCGATGCATATTCAAGCCCAAGCGCTTCTGTTTCGGTACTTTTAGCCGGTATTGTAACCAAAGCAGGTGGTGTTTATGCGATACTGCGTTTATTAATGGTAGTTTTCCCGCAGATAGTTCTGATTCAGGAGGTTTTTGCTTTTATCGGTATCATTTCTATCGTTGCAGGCGCCTTACTGGCTATCGGACAGAAAGATTTCAAAAAAATGCTTGCTTATTCAAGTATCAGCCAGATCGGTTATATTATTGTTGGTGCAGCCTGCGGAACACCACTAGGATTCCTCGGAGCTTTTCTGCATTTTTTCAATCATGCCACCTTCAAATCCCTCTTATTTGTTAATGCTTCTGCAGTAGAAGCTCAAACAGGCTATAAGGAACTCGACAAACTTCAGGGCCTGGCCGGAAAAATGAAAATAACTTCCTGGACCTCAGTAGTTGCGTTTTTATCAACTGCAGGAATCCCACCATTTTCAGGTTTCTGGAGTAAAGTTATAATCATTATTGCATTATGGCAGGTTGGATTCATACCATATGCAATAATTGCTCTTTTGGCAAGTATTTTAACATTAGCATATTTTCTTATTCTTCAGAGAAAGGTTTTCTTTGGAAAAACTTCTGCTGAATTCGAAAACACCAAAGAAGCTAATAATGGATTTATCAGTGCTTCGATGATTCTTGCCATTATTACAGTATTGGTTGGTATTGGATTTCCATTTGTATTGAATTTTTTAAAGATTAAAGGATTGTTTTAAGACTTAATTACAAGATATGAACAACACAGTTTTGTATATTCTCCTTGGATTATTGGTATTTTCAGCATTGCTCACTGCGATGATAAAAAATACCCTGAAAGCTGTTATCGCCCTTGCAGTTGCCAGTGTAATTTTAACCGTAATTATGTTTTTAATGGGCGCTCCCCTGGCTGCAGTTTTTGAACTATCTGTGGCTGCAGGGTTGATTACTGCCATTTTTGTAAGTACCATCAGCCTGACTGGCTCCACAACAAAGTCAGATCAAACTGAAAATAACAAAAAAAGACTGAGCCGGTATATCTATTTACCCATAATTATCGTTATAGTAGCTGGTATAATTTTAATTACAAAGCCTGGGTTGGACTTTACTTCAATTGCCATGGCAACAGAAGATACGGTGCAGAGCACCATTTGGCAGGTTAGAAATCTGGATATTGCCGGACAAATAATGGTTATTCTGGCAGGTGTATTTGGAGTAGTTATCCTTTTTAAAGAACGATCAAAAAACTAAATCATGTTATCAACAATTTTCCTGATAGTAGTTTTGTTATATATAATCGGTTTTTATTACCTGATTACAACAAAAAATTTAATACGCATCCTCATAGCCCTTGAAGTACTTACTAAAGGACTTACCCTTACCCTCATTTATGTTGGTCAGCTTACGGGACAAATGGCAACGGCTCAGAGCATGGTCATTACTTTGATTATTATTGAAGTTGTGATACTGGCTGTAGCTGCCGGGATTATAGTTAATATTTTCAATCACACCGATTCGCTTGATGTAAGAGAAATTTTTAGGAAAAACAAATAGGAGTTTTAAAAATGGAAAAAATACTTCTTTCAGAAAACATACTTCTTTCACCACTTATTGCATTCTTTATTTTACTTGCAGTATTTATCTTATTTACTTTTGTTACCAAAGGCCTTGCCCCTAAGGGTGTTGAGTCTTTTGGCAAAGGCGAATCTTATGCCGGTGGTGAGAATGTTAAATCGCATAAAGCTCAGCCTGATTACAGACAATTTTTCCCATTTGCATTTTTCTTTACAATAATGCACGTTGTAGTTCTTATTGTTGCTACAGTACCAAAGACAATGGCGCCACTCGCCTATGTTTATGTTTTTGTGGCAATACTGGCATTATTGATTTTATTCAGGAAGTAATCGGCCAAAATTGTTTAAAACATTAATAAAAAAAAGAGGAAATGGTTCTAGATAAAACAATTAATTGGGCGCGGAGAAAATCACCCTGGATTTTACATTACAATTCAGGGTCATGCAATGCGTGCGATATTGAAATACTTGCAGCCCTGACACCCAGATACGATGTTGAAAGGTTGGGAGTACTCTTAAAAGCAGTTCCGCGCCATGCAGACGTGTTGGTTTGTACCGGCCCGGTAACCGAACAGAGTGCCGAACGAATTAAACGCATTTATGAACAGATGGCCGAACCGAAATTTGTTGTTGCCGTTGGTACGTGTGCATGTTCTGGCGGCGTATTCCAGGGCTGCTATTGCGTAAAAGGCGGTATTGATGCTGTAGTACCGGTATCCGCTTATATTCCGGGTTGTTCAGTCAGACCTGAAGCAGTAATAGATGGCGTTGTAAAACTTGTAACCAGTCTAAAAAAATAATCAGCGTATATGAGCAACGAAGAAAAACTTGTATCTGAACTGACACAGAAATTCCCTTTCTTAAGTGAAAAATGTGTTATTGTAAGGCCCAGACGTGTAACTGTTGAAGTAGACAGGGATAAAGCCATTGAGGTGTTCAAATATCTTTGTGCCGAGCAGGGTTTTGATTTCTTGTCGACCATCATTGGCCTTGATTCGGGAGATAATCTTGAATTCATCTACCCGGTAAATAACATTCATGGAATGCTGGTTAACGTGAAGATTTTTGCTCCTAAAACAGATCCCGTTATCAAGTCCACACTTGAAGTTTATGCAGGAGCCACCTATTACGAAAAGGAACTGGAGGGAATGTTTGGTGTTAAAGTCGATGGCCTGCCTGCCGGAAGACACTACCCGCTGCCAGAAAACTGGCCGCAGGATGAACATCCCCTGTTAAAAAACTGGAAACCTAAAGATAAAGAATTAAAGTAGAGGAGTAATATGCCAAAAAGAATTGAAATTCCAATAGGTCCTCAGCACCCCGCTTTAAAAGAGCCCGAAAATTTTACGCTGTACCTTGAAGGTGAAAGGGTTGCTGCGAGTAACGTTACGCTTGGTTATAACCATCGCGGAATGGAAAAAGCCTGTGAAATGAGGTCATATATTCAATGTCTTTACTTAATTGAACGGACATGTGGTATCTGCTCTCACTCCCACACTACTGCATTTATCACAGCTTCTGAAGAAGTGGCGCAGGTAGAAATTCCTAAACGTGCAAAATATATCAGGGTACTTATCGGGGAACTCGAACGTGTTCACAGCCATTTACTCTGGGTTGGTGTCGCAGGCCACGAAATAGGCTTCGACAGCTTGTTTATGTATAGCTGGCGCGACAGGGAAGTTGTGATGGATATCCTCGCTATGCTTACCGGCGGCCGCGTTCAATACAGTATAAATACATTTGGTGGGGTACGCAGAGATGTTACACCCGCTCAGAAAGAACAAGTCCTGAAAGCAATTGATATTCTCGAAGAACGTACAAAATACTACATCGATATTGCTTTAACGGAAACAACCATGATGGGCCGTTTGAAAAATGTCGGCGGACTGACACACGAAATTGCCATGAAATATCATGCATCCGGCCCTCTGGCCAGAGCATCGGCAGTTACACGAGATGTAAGAAAAGATGATCCGTACCTGGTTTATGACGAACTCGATTTTAATGTCATTACCAATGATGGTTGCGATGTGTTTAGCAGAGTGGTTGTCAGAGCGCTGGAACTCATGGAATCATACAAGATCATCCGGCAGGTTTTGAAAAATATGCCCGACGGTGAACTGGCTGTGAAAGTTCCCAGAAAAGTGCCGGCTAACGAAGCTACCGTTCGTTATGAAGCTCCACGGGGTGAAGATATTCACTATGTCAGAGGCAACGGAACTGAAAAACCCGAAAGAGTAAAACTCAGGGCCCCCACCCTTGCCAACCTCGCCTCAATTACATATATGCTCGATGGCGGATACCTGGCTGATGTTCCTATTGTTATCGCAGCTATTGACCCCTGCTTTTCATGCACCGACAGGGCGATAACTGTAAAACAGATCGACAACGGCCGCGAAGGAACCCTCGACTGGAACAAATTACGTGAATACAGCATCGAATGGTACAAACAACGTGGATTTGATGCACACAAGATAAAATTATCCATCTGATTGAAATAAACTAAGTCTTAATATATGCTTTGGTCATTGTTTTTTATATTCATTTTTCCAGGTGTCTTCTTCCTCAGTACATACGGACTGATACTTGAATACCTGGATCGTAAGTTATATGCACGTTTCCAGAATCGTGTCGGACCTCCATGGTTTCAGCCTCTGGCTGACTTTGTTAAACTTATGGGTAAGGAAGGTATTATTCCAACACATGCCGACAAAGGAATGTTTAAATTATTACCGGCTTTTGCGATGGCAGCAGTTTCGGTTGTAATTCTTTATGTTCCTATGTGGGGCACCAATGCACTGTATTCTTTTAATGGAGATTTGATCGTTGTTTTATACCTGCTGACAATCCCTACCTTGACTTTCTTCCTTGCCGGCTGGTACTCCACATCATTATATGCAACCATCGGAGCCGTACGTACCATTACCCAACTTTTTGCTTACGAAGTTCCACTCTTCATGTCGCTTCTTGCTCCGGCTATCCTTGCCAACACATGGTCTATCAGTGGTGTTGCAGAGTTTTATAGTAATAATCCATGGCTGGCATTAGCCAACATACCTGGTTTAATTGTCGCCATAATAGCGGTGCAAGGCAAACTGGAAAGAGCTCCTTTTGATATTCCAGATGCTGAAACCGAAATCGTTGCAGGTCCGTTTACCGAATATAGCGGACGTTTCCTTGCCATATTCAGAATGGCTATCGATTTTGAACTTGTTGTTACATCATCAATTATTGCAGCCGTATTTATTCCAATCTGGGTTGTAAACCCCTGGCTGGGAATACTGATTTACATCGCCAAAACAATCTTTATTATCTTCATTATGGCCCTTATGCGGGCGCTAATGGCAAGGATCAGGATTGAACAGATGGTGAATTTTTGCTGGAAATTCCTTGCACCTCTGGCCATCCTGCAGATTTTAATTGATATAATCATTAAAGTACTCGTATAACATGCCAAACAAAATAAAAGGACCCGGAAAAATGTTATCCATGGTTTTTGGATCTCAATTCAAAAAACCGAATACCGTATTGTATCCGTTTGTGAAACCCGAAGTTGTTGACCGGTTCAGGGCTAAACTAAAATTTGATCAGGAAAAATGCATCGGCTGCAAAATTTGTATGCGCGATTGCCCTTCATTTGCCATTGAGATTTTTAAAGTTTCTGAAACTGAAAAGATTTTTCAGGCTGTGGTTCGCCTCGATCGTTGCATTTATTGCGGACAGTGTGTGGATTCATGCCCAAAAGATGCCTTAGTACAGACCAAAAACTTTGAACTGGCTCATTTCAACCGGGAATCATTAAAAGTTGAAATATAATCAGACAGCATTTGCCGTTTGAACAATAAACTGATTTTTTACCGCAAAGAGATTTTAAATTTCTTTGCGGTTGTTGTTTTAAGACACTCCTATTTACCATAAATTTTAGTTCTGTGAAAATATCCCTGAAAAATGCTGACCAAAAGTGGAAAGATGATATTCATCCCGATCTTGTTTCCCTCGCTGAAAAACTAAAAAAATCTAAAAGACTTGTTGTCCTCGGTGTGGGTTCAGAACTGATGCAGGACGACAAAGCAGGCCCGGATGTCACCGTTTGCCTTGAGAAAAAATATGGCACTGACCATCCTAAAGTCAGGATATTTACCGGATACACCACACCCGAAAATTTCACCAAAGATATTGCAGACTTCCAGCCCGAGCACGTAATCATTGTTGACGCTGCCAACCTCAATCTTGCTTATGGCGAACTGACCGACCTGCCTATTGACAGGATAACCGATTTTTCACTCGGAACCCATAAACTATCGCTGATCATGATGATCAGGTATCTTGCAGAAACGGTTAATCCAGCGTTCAGCGTCCTTGCCATCCAATATAAAAGCGTTGTTTTCGGTGAAAAAATGACAAAAGAAATGAGAGCCGGCGTGAAAAAGGCTACTGCATTTCTTTGTGATATCATTGATCATTTATGAATCGATGAAGATCGATTTAATTTGCATTTCTTTACCACCAATTATCTCAAAATCGGTTGACTGGCATGTTGGGCACACAGATGCCCAGTTGTGAATTTCAAAAATGGTCTTGCATTTATCACACCTAGAAGTTCCGGGAATTTCAGTGATCACCACATCGGTATGCTCCATCACGGTATCTTTCACAGCAAGTTCAAGCGCGAATTGCAGGCTGTCAATAACGATTCCTGATAAGCGCCCGACCTCAATTTCTATACGGTTGATTTTCGTTACCTGATGGTCGCGGGCAAATTCTTCGGCAAATTCTATGATGTTGGTTGCAATGGAAAGTTCGTGCATAATCGTTCACTTGATAAATTCCGCAAAAGCCTTACAATTGCTGTTTTTCAGCACTATTGTGACGTTCCGTATCATTCATTTCTTTAAATAATTTTAATGTTTCCACTGCCTTTTCTTCACTGATAATTTGAATGGCAAACCCGGTGTGGACAAGCACATAGTCGCCTGTTTTCACATCATCAAGCAGTTGAATGGAAGCCTCATATTCCGTACCTCCTACCGAAACAACAGCCATATCGCCATTGATAGAAACTATTTTTGAAGGAATACCCAAACACATAAGCGTTAAAATTTTTCTCAAAATATGAACATGCAAAAGTACGAAAAAATCCAGAATTTCAACGTAAATCTTTGACAAATGATTAAAACAGGCACCTCTGTTTAATCGAAATAACAGGCATTTCAGCCCCATACCTCCTATCATAAGCCAAAAATGTGTACCTTTGTATAGTGAAAAAAATTAACAGAATATCAGCCATAGTTTTAGTAGCACTGCTTTATTGCTATGCGGTTGGTTTTGTTTATTCCAACCCGGGCAATTCGCATTTAATAAATGCTTCCGGAACCGAAAAAGGCACATATTTTTCTGTGGTTTCAGTTAATCTTTTTTGCCATACCCCACAGTCTGAGAACACCTTACATTCATTTATCAAAATCCCCGCAAAAACAATAGCAATACCCTTTAATAAATTTTCCATCATTAAAAAAAGCACCGACCGCCTGTTCTTCCAAACATTTACTCAATACTCTTCTTTTGCGCAGGATTTTCTAATTCTCTACCGAAAATTCAACCTCATTTTCCCTTTTCATAATTTCTGGTGATTCATAGCCGATAAATACTTCTTTTTTATTATCATTTTTTAAGATGTTGAAATTTCAGCATCTGTATTTATTACTTAAACTAATTGTCTATGAATTCGATAACAATAATTTCACTGGCTATTATTATAGCCGCTTGTATTTTGCTGATTGTTTTAATGAAAACCATCAAAAGAAAAAAAACACAAAAAAAGTTTCAGCTGTTGTCAGATTTTGCGGCTAAACATAATAGCAGTCTTAGCAGGTATGAATTTTTTGACGGCATTTCCATAGGGCTTGATGAGTCCTCAAATTATCTGTTTTTTATGAAGCAAAACGCTGATAAAAAATCGGAGCAGTATATTGACCTTTCTAAAATTAAAAATTGCCGTGTAAATAATATAAGCCGCATGGTTAATGGTACGGTTGTAATCGACAGGCTTGAATTATGCTTTTCAACAACTGTCCGGGAAGAACCTCCCTTACTAATGGAATTTTACAATTCAGATTACGATAGCGTGACTATAGCAGGAGAAGTCCAATTTATTGAAAAATGGGCGGAGTTGGTGAATAAGCATCTGAAAAACTAAGATTAAAGACTGCTTGCTCATGTTGAAAAGGCCGGGAAACCGGTCTTTTTTTGATCTGCCCAATAACATAATCGGCAATTCTTATATTTAATAACCCTGAAAATATTAATTAAGGCATGTTGTGAATCAATTTTTTATTGTACGAAATAGTTGCCGATGTTGTATATCAAGAAGGAAATTACCCAGGCCAGTATGGTCGTATAAAGTATCACGAATATGGTCCATTTCCGCCTTTTTATGGTTTTGTGAATGGTCGCAATAGTTCCAACACAAGGTGTGTAGATGGACACAAAAAATATGAAAGATAATGCCACCAAGGGGTTAAAGATCTTTTGTCCTTTTTTGGGCCCGGACGTATATGTTTGTGTACGCAGGCTTTCAACAAGGTTCTTTTTATCATCGCCCGTCTTATGTTCCGGCTGATATAATTGACTCATCAATCCGACTATTGTTTCTTTTGCCGCCACTCCGGTGATAAGGCTGATTCCCATTTTCCAGTCAAAACCCAGAGGCGCAATCGCCGGTTCAATAAATTTTCCGGTCATGCCCAGGTATGATTTTTCAATATTTTTATTATCAAAATTATGTGGAAAATACCCCAAAAACCAAATAACAACAGATGCTATAAGGATGGCGCCGGTTATTTTTTTCAAAAACATTTTTGCGTTGAACCACATGAATTTTACTATTCTTTTCGGTTTAGGCAAGCGGAATTTAGGAAGATCAACATTAAAAAATTCTGTGGTGGCTTTAAAAATGTATTTTTTTAATATCAGGGAAATGAACATGGCTAAAAGCACCGAAGTAAAATATACGAAAAACAGTACAGTGGCAGGATGCTCAGGGAAAAATGCAGAGATAAATAACACATAAACAGTGAACCTGGAACTGCAGGACATCAGCGGGTTTATCAATATGGTGATGATGCGGGAATTCTTGTTTTGTATACTTTGTGCTGCCATTATGGCCGGTACGTTACACCCAAAACCCATCACCAGCGACATAAATGATTTTCCATTCAACCCAAGGGGCTGCATCAGCTTGTCCATGATCAGCGCCACTCTGGCCATATACCCTGATTCTTCCAATAGGGACAGCAATGTAAACAGGATCACGATATTCGGCATGAAAATCATCACGCCGCCAATCCCTTTCAATACTCCATTGATAAGAAGGCTTCGAAATGCACTTACAGGTAAAATCTTTAATAATAAATCTTCTATAAGAAAAAATAAATCGGTCAGCCAGATCATAGGATAATGGCCAAGCCCGAAAGTTGCCTGAAAAACCAGCCAGATTACAACAATAAAAATAAATATCCCTAAATATCTATTACACAATATTTTGTCAATAAATCTGGCTTGCCTGGCACTCAACTGAAAACTCATCCTTATGATTTCTTTTGCAAAATTAATCATTATTTATAATAATTCCAAATTAGGATGTCTTATATTTTTCTGTTCAGGCTTTCAGGTATCTTTTCTTTGAAAAAAATAAACAAAACCTGTTACATATAAAAAACTGGGGCTTTTCGTGCTTTTATCAACAAAACGCCCCTTTATCATTTCTGTTTGTAAAGAGTAATAAAATTTCAGAAAATTTTTATTGCTATTAATTATTTTTGGCACTTAATTAAAAACATAAAAAAATGAGCGGTTTTTTTGGATGCGTGTCAAAGGACGATTGTGTTAAAGATGTGTTTTATGGTACGGATTATCATTCTCATCTTGGTACAAAAAGGGCGGGAATGGTTTTTCATTCGAAAGAGAAAGGGTTTCAGCGGGCGATACACAGCCTGGAAAACGGATATTTCAGAAACAAATTTGAAGATAATGTTTCCGGGTTTTCAGGAACCAGCGGTATCGGGGTGATCAGCGATACGGAGTCGCAGCCGGTTCTCGTTTCTTCGCATCTGGGGTGGTTCGCCGTAGCCACGGTGAGTAAAATTGCCAATATCGATGAACTGGAAGCGCGGTTTATGAACCAACGCCGGTTATTCACTGAAATCAGCCAGGGAGCCATTAATCCCACAGAACTTATCGCCATGCTGATTGCCGATGCCGAAGATTTTGTGTCCGGTATTCAAAATGTGTACGATTTGGTAAAAGGTTCCTGCTCCATGCTGATAATTACGCCGGATTGTATTTTCGCTGCACGGGATAAACTTGGTAGAACCCCCATCATACTTGGAAAAAAGGATAATGCTTATGCTGCTTCCTTTGAAACCATTGCTTTTCCGAACCTGGGGTATGAAATAGATAAATACCTCGGGCCCGGTGAGATCGTAAAAATAACTGCTGAAGGTTATGAACAGTTGCGAAAGCCGAACGAAAAGATGCAGGTCTGCTCGTTTCTATGGGTTTATTATGGTTATCCGCCTTCGTATTATGAAGGGATCAACGTAGACGAATGCCGCTACAATTGCGGAAAAGCGCTTGCAAAAAATGATACTGTGGAAGCCGATTTCGTTGCCGGGATACCGGATTCGGGGATTGGCCACGCCTACGGATACAGCAATCAGAAACATCTTCCGCTCAAACGGCCCTATATCAAATATACACCGACCTGGCCCCGCAGTTTTATGCCGCAAAATCAAAAAACACGTGATCTGGTGGCCCGGATGAAACTTATCTCGAACAACGAGATTATTAAAGGAAAGCGGGGAATTTTCCTGGATGATTCCATCGTACGCGGCACTCAGCTCAAAGATAATGTCCGCGATTTGCATAAGGCCGGCATCAAAGAAATGCATATGCGGGTTGCCTGCCCGCCGCTGACGTATCCCTGCCTGTTTTTAAACTTCAGCCGTTCCCGTTCAAACCTCGATCTCGCCACGCATGTAGCTGTAAAGCAACTCGAAGGAAAAGAAAATACAGATATGAAAGAATATTCCGACTGCAACAGCGAAAAAAATAAAGCCATGGTGGAACAGATAAGAAAAAACCTTGGTGTTACCACGCTTGCATTTCAAAAACTTGATGACCTGGTGGAAGCTATCGGCCTGCCGAAAGAAAAGCTTTGTACACATTGCTGGGACGGAAGCAGCTATTTTTAGGCTTTTGCTGGTTTATTACAGATTATCAATACTGCCCGATAAAAAAACATCAAACTTGCTAAAACGTTTGATAATATTGCGTCCCTGACGGGACTTAACCCATCGGGCTTTTTTGCATCTCTACCAATATTCAGTCCATACAGGACTGTACCTTTAGGGACAACATATTGGTAGAATACTATTCATAAATAAGAAAAATTGTAACCGGACAACAATTAAAAAATATGTGCTAATTAATCTGTAAAAAATATCTTCTTATCGTTTTATTTTTTATTATTGTATAAAATTACCTAAACAATATTATATGGCGAAACGATTATTCATTACCAAATCCATGACCAACCTCATGGAAGAATCTGCTGACAAATCGCACGGGCTCAAAAGAACGCTGACAGCAACAAATTTGACAACGCTTGGAATAGGCGCCATCATCGGTGCCGGGATTTTCGTGATCACCGGCCAGGCGGCTGCCCAGTATGCCGGCCCTGCAATATTAATTTCGTTTATTATTTCGGGTATCGCCTGCGCTTTTGCCGGATTATGTTATGCCGAGTTTGCTTCCATGATACCCATAGCCGGAAGCGCTTATACTTATTCGTATGCCACCATGGGTGAATTTCTGGCATGGATCATAGGTTGGGACCTTATCCTTGAATATTTATTTGCTGCATCAACCGTTGCTGTCGGCTGGGGCGGTTATGTGGTAAGTTTTCTGAATGATTTCGGTGTGAATATTCCTGCCCAGTTTTGTGCCGCAGCAGGAAGCGTTCTGGTTGATGTACCTAACATTGGATGGAAACCCATTAATGATACCCTCATACAAAATCTGGCCAACATGAATATTGATATTAATACTTTACCCCATGTTACGGCAATTTTGAACCTCCCGGCCATGGCGGTTGTTGCCATCCTTACGACATTGCTTGTAATTGGTATCAGGGAATCAGCCAATTTCAATAATATCATGGTAATTGTCAAAGTTTCCGTGATCCTTTTATTTATTGCGATTGGCTTTGCCTTTGTGAAAAGCGCGAACTGGCATCCTTTTATTCCGGAAAACACAGGTGAATGGGGGCATTTCGGATGGAGCGGCATTTTCAGGGGGGCAGGCGTTATTTTCTTTGCCTACATCGGCTTTGATGCCGTGTCTACCGCCGCACAGGAAGCAAAAAACCCTCAAAAACATATGCCGATAGGTATTCTCGGCTCCCTGAGCATTTCAACCGTGTTATATATGCTGGTAGCCATCGTTTTGACGGGTATTGTGAGTTATACTTTCTTAAACGTATCGGACCCGATGGCTGTTGGAGTAAATGCCATGGGCGCCAAAATGTTCTGGCTAAGGCCGATCATAAAAATTGCGGCTATTGCAGGATTAAGCTCTGTAATCCTGGTGATGCTTATGGGACAGCCGCGTATCTTTTATTCCATGTCCAAAGACGGCCTGCTCCCTCCGGTATTTTCAAAAGTTCATAAACGTTTTAAAACACCTTATGTAAGCACGATTATTACCGGGACTGTAGCCATGATCATCGCCGGGGTGTTACCTATCGGTGTTCTTGGCGAACTTGTTTCCATTGGAACATTACTGGCTTTTACCATTGTTTGTGTTAGCGTCATGATCCTCCGGAAAAAACGCCCGGACCTGCCCCGCCCTTTTAAAACACCTTTGGTACCTTTGATTCCGTTATTAGGCGCCCTGACCTGCCTCATACAGATGGCTTCATTGCCGGTAGCTACATGGCTTCGGCTGATCATTTGGATGGCTTTGGGATTTGTGATCTATTTTTTATATGGAATCAGGAATAGTAAATTAGGGAAAGAACGGATGGAAAAAAAATAAGTTGGTGATGCGATCCTTAATTTGGAATAAAAGTCACCCTTCAATTCCTGAAAACCTTGATCCATCAGGAATATTTCGATATCACCAAACTAAAAAAAACAAATGTTAAAAAAAGCATGCTTCCTTCTTTTATTGCTGACCGCAAACATCTGTTTTGCCCAGCAGCATGAAAAGCTTTCCCTTGTAAAAATATTTGGTAATTTCAAAGAAATCACCGCTGCCGGGATATCCATCGAACACGGGCACTTTAATAAATCTTTTTTTGAAGGTGAAATCAATGCTTCAGATGTTGAAATTCTAAAGTCTTCTGGATTGAATTATGAAATCATTACCGAAGATATCACTAAATTTTACCTGGAAAGGTTACAACAAAATGTAAAGCCTGATAATAAAAATATCACTTACAGTTGTAGTCCTGCGACAACTTACTCCACTCCTGCCCACTTCGGCCCTGGCTCCATGGGAGGCTTTTATACGTATTCGGAAGCTATTGCCCAGCTCGACAGTATGCGGGTGTGGTTTCCCAACCTGATATCAGCAAAAACCCAGATTGGCTCATCCATTGAAAGCCGCGCCATCTATGCGGTAAAAATCTCTGATAACCCCGATGCCTCCGAAAGCGAAAAACAGGTTTTATTTACTTCCTTGCACCATTCGTCGGAACCATGCGGGCTGCAGCAACTGATATTTTTCATGTATTACCTGCTGGAAAACTATAATACCAATAGCGAAGTAAAGTACCTGATCGATAACCTTGAAATATACTTTGTCCCCGTTGTCAATCCCGACGGTTATGTATATAATGAAACTCAAAACTCCGCGGGCGGCGGCACATGGCGCAAAAACAGAAGATACAATGATATTCTCTCATACGGTGTTGATCTTAACAGAAACTACGGTTATGCCTGGGGTTACGACGACATCGGCTCGCAGCCGCTTGGCATTTCTCCCTGGTACCGCGGAACCGAAGCCTTCTCCGAACCTGAATCGCAAACCATGAAATCCTTTATCGAAGCTCATGATTTTCTGCTCGATATGAACTGGCATTCGTGGGGAAACTTTCTGATCTATCCCTGGAATTATCATTCTTCCATGACACCGGATTCCACCTATTTTGAGCAACTTTCACGCTATGTGACTATGGAAAGCCACTACCGTTACGGTACCTGCCAGCAAACATACGGATACAACAGCAACGGTGATGCTGATGACTGGGGCTACGGCGATACCACCGCAAAAAACAAGGTGTTTTCCATTACCGCCGAAGTTGGCGCCTCCAGCGATGGTTTCTGGCCTGCGCCGGCAAACATTGAAGCACTGTGCGAGAATTCGCTGGATATGAACCTGCGCTTTGCCAGGCTTGGCACCAAATACGCCCTGGTGAACGATTTGTCTTCATCTTTTATTTCCGGTACTTCAGTTACAATTCCTGTCGAAGTTTATTGTCTGGGGCTTGACGTACCGGCTGACTTCACTGTATCAATCACGCCACTGTCTCCTGACATCACCGGCACCGGATCTTCAGCTTCTTTTGCCGGTATGCAAACGCTGGAACGCAGGTATGACAATGTCTCCTTCACCCTTGACCCAAGCATAGCCCAAGGCACACCGGTAACCTTCTCGCTGGATATCAGCAACGGAATTTATACATGGAAGGATACCATTACAAAAATATTTTGTACGCCGGACACACTGTTATACGACCCTGCTGATAACCTGAACAACTGGACTGCTTCCGGTTGGGCCGTTTCAACCGAAAGCTATGCTTCCGCCCCGTCCTGCTTCACGGAATCCCCTTCATCAAATTACGGATTGCTGCAAACTTCAACCCTTGAATTAACAAACTCGCTTGACCTTAGTACGGCAGTTAACGCTTACCTTTCATTTAAAGCGAAATGGGAAATTGAAAAATCATTTGATTGGGTTCAGGTATTGGCATCAGCAGATAACGGAAGCACGTGGCAGCCTTTGTGCGGCAACTATTCATCCTACGGAACTGATGACCAGAAATTAAGCGAACCGGTTTATGATGGCTATTTCCTCAACTGGCTGCCGGAAGAAATTTCTTTGGATGCTTACCTCGGTGGAACCATTAAGATCAAATTTGAGTTTCACAGCGACCAAACCAACAACTACGACGGTTTTTACCTTGATGATATCGCAGTTCTTTCAAACAGCGTTACAACAGCGTCTGTTGGCGAGATACAACCTGCCGATCAGATTAATGCCTACCCCAACCCTGCCTGTGATAAATTGACTGTTAATTATAATGCATCAGAGCGCATCCCTGACAGGGTTGTTATCGCGGATATTTATGGAAAACAGGTTTACAATGAAGCCTTCAATGCAAAAGTCGGCAACTTAATTTATGTATCTGATTTGGCAAACGGCACTTATATTTTACAATTTAAAGACAGTGATAGCATCGTCGCTATGAAGAAAATTATTGTGATGCATTAGTTGAACCCAGATTACGCGATAGGAACGTAGTGAACTATTGAGTAGCGCGCAGGATTGTGCGTTGAATCTGCCCGTCCCGCACACGAAGTGTCGGGAGGGAACCCCTGCCTGCATGGCGCAGTCAGGCAGGCCGACTTAGTAAATGTTCCTGGCAATTTTTTAATTGCCGGGATTACATTTACTTTGTCGATTCCGCATTAAAAATTCACACTATAAGTTATTTATAAGCAGTTAATTATACTTAATTATTCCTAATGCTACGCATTAGAAAATTCTTTAATGCGGAATTTGGGTTGAACCGATGTAATAAAAAAAGCCGGCTCATTCGAACCGGCTTTTTTATTAAAGAAAGGAAACTGTTATTCTTCAAATTTAATTTCGCCGTCAGCTTCTTTAGCATCCTCTTCCTTTTTTTCTTCTTTTTTGCTTTGTTTTTCTTTGTATTTCTTGTCAAAGCTTTCGCGTTCACTCTGTTCCATATCTGATTTCAGATTGGCCAGGGCTTCGATATCGCCAAGGGTTGTTTTTTCGAGGTTGTCTTTGATTTTCTTGACAGCCTTTTTAGCAACAGTGTCCTTGCTCTTCTTGTCAGCCGCGTCTTTTGCCTTTTCAGCATTGATGGCATCCTGCCAGGTCTTGGTATGAGAAACAAGGATCTTCTTGTTATCTTTCGAGAATTCGATAACTTTAAAGTCGATGGTTTCATCAGTGCGGGCCGTGGTGTTGTCTTCTTTCAACAGGTGGCGTGCCGGAGCAAAACCTTCAACGCCGTATGGCAATGAAATGATCGCGCCTTTGTCGTTGGAACTTACGATGGTACCTTTATGTACGCTGTCAACGGTGAACACAGTTTCGAAGATGTCCCACGGGTTTTCTTCTAATTGTTTGTGGCCTAAGCTCAGCCTGCGGTTTTCGGTATCCACTTCCAGAACGACTACTTCAATCTTTTCGCCGATCTTGGTGAATTCTGCCGGATGCTTGATTTTCTTCGACCATGAAAGGTCAGAAATATGGATCAGGCCGTCAACACCTTCTTCCAGTTCTACAAAAATACCAAAGTTGGTAAAGTTGCGGACAATAGCTTCGTGTTTTGAATGTACGGGATATCTTTCGCTGATATTGGTCCATGGATCCGGTATCAGTTGTTTAATACCCAGCGACATTTTGCGTTCTTCACGGTCTAAGGTCAGGATGATGGCTTCTATTTCGTCGTTAACTTTCAGGAAATCATGAGCGGTGCGTAAATGCTGTGACCATGACATTTCAGAAACGTGGATAAGCCCTTCAACGCCTTTTGCGATTTCGATGAATGCGCCATAGTCAGCGATAACGACCACTTTACCTTTTACTTTATCACCAACCTTCAGGTTCGCATCAAGTGATTCCCAAGGATGAGGTGTAAGTTGTTTCAAACCTAAAGCAATACGTTTTTTGCCTTCGTCGAAGTCAAGGATTACAACCTGAATCTTTTCATCCAGTGTTACGATTTCTTCAGGATGGTTGATACGTCCCCATGAGAGGTCGGTAATATGGATAAGTCCGTCAACACCGCCAAGATCGATGAATACACCGTAAGAAGTGATGTTTTTAACAATACCTTCCAGTACCTGTCCTTTTTCGAGTTTGGCAATGATCTGTGATTTCTGTTGTTCAAGTTCGTCTTCAATAAGCGCTTTGTGAGAAACGACAACGTTTTTAAATTCGTTGTTCACCTTCACGACTTTAAATTCCATGTTCTTGCCTACGAAGATATCATAATCGCGTATGGGTTTCACATCAATTTGTGAACCGGGTAAGAATGCTTCGATGCCAAACACGTCGACAATAAGCCCGCCTTTGGTGCGGCATTTCACAAAACCGGTGATGATCTCGTCTTTTTCGAGCGCTTCGTTCACGCGGTCCCATGCTTTGAGCAATTTTGCTTTTTTGTGTGACAGAATGAGCTGGCCGGTAAGGTTTTCCTGGCTTTCGACATACACGTCAACTTTATCGCCAACTTTCATATCAGGAAGATCCCTGAATTCGTTAAGGCTGACAACAGCATCGGATTTAAAACCAATGTTCACGACAACTTCCCTGTTGTTCATACCCACGATGGTACCTTCCACAACCTGTTGTTCCACGATGGAACTTAAAGTTTTGTCGTAAATGTCTTCCAGTTGCTTGCGTTCTTTGCCGGAATAGTTATCGTGCTTTTTGCCGATGGTATCCCAGTCAAAATCCTGCAGGTCCACCTTTTCTTTTTTCAGAGGTTTTTCAACGTCCTTAACTTCTTCGGCTACCGGAGCAGCAGTGCTTTCAACGGTTTCTGATTTTTCAACCTGTGCTTCTACCGGTTGTTCCTGATTTTCCTGAACGTTTTCCTGATCGTTCAAATTTGTTTCTTCGGTCATTTAATGTTTTTTTTCTTGTATGCCTGTAATTTGTTTACAGACAGGGGTTAATAATTCCGTTAATTATAAAAATTAAATTGGGGTGCAAAATTATTAATTATTAACGAGATAACAAAGGGTTTGCGGAAAAATCTTTGACATTGATTTGATCGCCATGAGGCTGTCTTAAAATAGCCATATAAAAACAAAATATCAACACAACCCTGAAAGGGTTGAATGTGAATAACCTCGCATGAAATGCGGGGCTAAAAAAAACAAATATCAACCAACCCTGAAAGGGTTGAATGTGAATAACCTCGCATGAAATGCGGGGCTAAAAAAAACAAAAATCAACCAACCCTGAAAGGGTTGAACTATTAATTACTAATAACCTTGAACTCCGTCCTGCGGTTGATGGCCCGCCCTTCTTCGGTATCGTTGGTAGCCATGGGCTTCGTGAGGCCGTAACCTTTATACGAAAGCCGTGTTTTATCAATGCCTTTATTGACCAGGTATTCATATACCGAACGCGCCCTGTTTTCCGAGAGCTTTTGATTGTATTCGGCCGTGCCTTTGTTATCAGTATGCCCGCCAATCTCAATTTTCATAGTTTTGTTCTGGTTCAGCAGATCATTCAGGCGGTTAAGTTCCACCTGCGATTCGGGCTTAAGGTCAGATTTGTCGAAATCAAAAAAGATGTTTTTCAAAACCACAACACCGCCTGTTTCAATAGGCTGCAAATAGATATCCTTAAGGAAGGGTTTAACCTTTGAGTGATCGCCTTTCAACTCGAAATTTTCAGAATAAAACAAATATCCGCCGCGCGAAACGTTCAATGCATAGTTGCGGTCCGTCGGCAAACTCACCATAAACTCACCGGTTTGCTGGTCAGAAAACGATTGCACCGCCACCTGTGAATTGGTTAGGTCAATAAGCTCAAATTTTGCTTCCAGCCTTTTTTTGGTTTTCGCATCATACACGGTACCTTTCATATAAGTTACCGCTGTAGGGCGGGCTTCTTCATACAGGTCGAACGAATAAATGTCCATCCCCCCATTGCCGCCAAATTTGTCGGACGAAAAATAAGCTTTGTTACCCCGTGCATTTACGATCAGGTAACCTTCATCGCTGTATGTGTTTATCGGGTAACCAAGGTTTTTCGGTGTAGACCATTGGCCGTCTTCACCGAGTTTCGAATAAAAAATATCCATGCCGCCCATGCCGGGATGCCCGGTGGATGTGAAATACAGCGTTTTCCCGTCGGAATGTATAAACGGCGACATTTCCGAAAGGCCGGTGTTGATCGAATCTCCGAGATTAACCGGCGACGACCATACGCCGCTTTCTGATCGTGTGGTTTTCCAGATGTCCATGTTTCCCTTGCCTCCATCACGGGCGCTTGCAAAATATAGGGTTTTTCCGTCGGGTGAAATACTCGGCTGGGAATCCCATGCCCCTGAATTCACTTTTATTCCCATGTTCACCGGAGTGCTCCATCCGTTACCCTGGCGTTGCGAAATATACAGGTCGCAGCTTCCCACACCATCAGAACGGTTGCAAATCGTAAAGAACAAGGTCTTTCCATCCGGTGAAATACTTTGTGCGCCTTCGTTGCCATGAGAATTCAGCGGCGCGCCAAGCCTGCGCACCCTGCCCCAGACGCTGTCGTTACGCTTAACACTCATATAAAAATCTTCCTCCTTGTCAGACGAATGTATGGTATATTCGTCGCGCGGCCGAAGTACAGTAATTACTAATGTTTGTTCGTCAACTGTTAGTGATGGAGAATATTCATTATTGGCGGTATTGATACTGTCGCCGAGGTTCACCGGCTTGAACGGGACCGGATGTTGCAGCGCGCCGATAGCAAAATTGCAGCATTTCAGCAAAAACTTCGACCTTTTAAGCACCTTTGGGTCCTGTCCGGTATAGGATAAATATTTTTCGAGGTGTTTTTTTGCATCCTCATATTTTCCGATGGAAAATTCGTCGGAACCGATATTGTAATAGATGCCATCAAAAAATTCAGGATCAATCTCAATGACGTTGTTGTAAAAATGTATGGCTTTTTCTGTTAATTTCTGTTCATCGTAAATATTTGCAAGCAACATGTGGGCTTCGATAAACTGATCATCCTGATTAATGGCTTTCAACAGGTTTGACTCGCAATTCATCAGATCCCTGGCCTGGAAATAATCCATGGCTTTGTCAAAGAGCTTGATTGCCTTTTGGTCTTTGGTAGAATATGTGATCTGCGCAAAAGAAAATTGGAGGCAAAACACCAGGAACAAGGCTGATATAAGAAATTTTTTAGTTGCCATAATTGAATTGTTTACTTTATATAACCTCACAAATATAGATTTATTTTGCAAATACTGACCTGGGATTATTTATTAGACCTGGAAGGCCTAAAGATGGATTTCGGGTAAATGAAGCAGCGCAAGTACTTGATTTTGCTGCAATTTTCTCGTAAATTTATATACACTTTTACAGCCATTAATTATTTGTAAAAGTCTGTATCATAGCGTGCCTTGACATATCTTTTTACAATTGAAAAACGGTTTTAAACCGAATATAGGTTATAATAATATTTTGAAAACAAAAACCTATGAAAAAGTTATTCCCCTTACTCATTATGTTGATTTTTATCCTGTCGTGCACTCATGTGGCCCATGTGGAGAAAAGAAAATACCTGCCGGGATATTACGTCAGCATTTACGGCCATATTGAAAAAAATCCCGGAGTAAAAACCCAATCAAAAAACATCAGCCAACTTCCGGTTGAAAAAGCCATTTACATTTCAGATAATTTAAATAATGAAAATCCAAAACAGGGGTTTTCATATACAGAACCTGAACCATTTGAACGCTTTAATACCGGTTTCAAGGCAACAAACAATTTACGCGTTTCCCTAACACCCATAAAAAAGAGTTCCTCCAATAGTTTCAGGACATGGCACGGATCAGTGAAATCAATAAAACCGGAAGCTAAAAGCGCCATCCCACAAAAAGAACCCGTTGAAAATTCAGGTAGCGCTAATAAATCCAATGCTCTGTTCCTATTGCTGGCGGGGCTTTTGGGAGCAACTTCCCTGTCAATTTTTATAAAGCGCTTTAAAGAACCCGGAAAAATCTCATATTGGGCATTGTTCAACAGAAAAAAAGCTGTAAGTATCTTAGTAGCTGCTCAAACGCTTGTCTGTGGCATCGGCCTTTTCACGGGAAAAACATTAGCTGAAATGGGCCTTCAGACATCTGAACTTTCGACAAATATTCTTCTTGGCTTATCAGCTGCCATCGTTTTCTTTTACCCTAAGCGCAAAGCGTTAAGCGGTATTTTTAAAAATTCCTATAGAAAACAGCGGCTATTTTCATTACTGTTGACATTAACCGGATTTCTCCTGATGGCAAATGTAAGCGACAGGGCTTATTATGAAAAAGATCTTTCCCCTGTCATTGCTAAGGCATTTCACAAATCAGACAATGCCGGTTATCATAATACAAACACAGCTTCATTTGAAACTATCAGCCAGGCATCGAAAGAAGGGCCTCAGGCTGATCCTAAAATGGGCGTAAAAATTTTGCTCACCATCGTGGCCGTTATTCTTTTTCTTGCGCTATGCTTTGGAATTGGCGTCCTTTCGTGTTCCTTGTATTGCAACGGGCAAGGCGTCCTGGCCACCATAGTAGCCGTTGGAGGTGGAATAGGTTCATTGATTCTGCTCATTTATGGTTTGAGGGCAATATGGCGAACAGATAAGCCGGACCGGAGGCAAAAGATCAGTGAGAAGGTAAGCATCCGGTAATGTATCGTTCAGAAAAATACAATTACGGTATCCGCATAAATTTATGCGCCTGCAATGATACAGCCCATCGGGGATGTTGAAGAATGTAATCAACAATGCGTGGGATCATCGTTTTGTAGCGGCTCCATTCGGGCTGCAGCAAAATCCTGCACGAAGGTTTTACAAACCGCGCATTGGCTTCCGCCCAGTCAAAATCTTGTTCATCATAAATGATGACTTTCAGCTCATCCGCCTGTTGAAATATTTCGGCCAGAGGCGGCGCATTACGTTTGGGCGACAGGCATATCCAGTCCCATTTTCCAGTTAATTTTTCGCTTCCCGAAGTTTCAAGATACGTTTTTATGCCATGCTCTTTCAGCTTAGCGCACAGATAATCCAGGTTATAAAGCAGCGGCTCGCCGCCGGTAACAACTACGGCTTTAGCCGGACAGTCCAGCGCATGGGCAACGATCTCATCAGTGGATGTCAGGGGATGAAATTCCGCCTGCCACGATTCTTTCACATCACACCAGCGGCAACCGACATCACAGCCGCCGATTCGGACAAACCATGCCGGTATCCCGGTCTGAGTGCCTTCGCCCTGCAGGCTGTAAAACTCTTCCATCAACGGAAGCAGCTTCCCCTCGTGTAGCAGTTGTTCCTGGCTCAATTTTAACTAATTTTACCTGTTATATTCATTTTTGGCGGCTTTCAGGGTGTTCATCAGCAGCCCAACAATCGTCATTGGCCCGACCCCGCCCGGAACCGGTGTGATATAAGAACATTTTTTCGACACTTCATCGAATTTTACATCACCTTTAAGCCTGAACCCCGATTTTGTAGTACTGTCAGCGACTCTGTGAATACCCACATCGATCACAACAGCACCTTGTTTTACCATATCGGCGGTTACAAACCCCTGTTTGCCAATCGCAGCCACAAGGATGTCTGCATTGCGACAAATATCAGCCAGATTCCGGGTTTTGCTGTGGCAGAGTGTCACCGTGCAGTTTGCGGATTTATTGTTTCTCGACAACAGGATACTCATGGGTGTCCCTACGATATGGCTGCGGCCCAGAACCACACAATTTTTGCCTTCGGTTTCAATCTGGTAACGCTGCATCAGCAAGGTGATCCCATAAGGTGTGGCGGGAAGGTGTGCCGGTATCCCAAGCACCATCTTACCGGCATTTACAGGATGAAAACCATCCACATCCTTTTTGGGGTCGATGGCTTCTATGATTTTTTGTTCGTTGATATGCTTGGGTAATGGCAGTTGCACTATGAAACCATCGACATCCGGGTCATTATTTAAAAAATCCACTACCTTCAAAAGGTCGCTTTCTGATGTGTTGGCAGAGTATCTGTAGATGGAAGAAATAAAACCCACCTCTTTGCAGGCACGTTCTTTTGATGCGACATACGTCTGACTGGCCGGGTCATCCCCTACCAAAACGGCTGCCAGGTGCGGCGCTTTGCCTGTTTCGGCAAGCATCTTACGCACTTCGTTGGCAATTTCGCATCTGATTTCTTCAGATACTTTTTTTCCGTCAAGTAAAATCATGATATTATATTTAATTTTTCGGTGCAAAAGTAATTATTATTGGTTAACAGTATCCAAAACCGCCCATATTACTTTGCCTCTTTCTGGTTTTATAACGCAATTTATTTTTATATTTGCCGGAAAACTAAAAAAACGAAACCAGATGTTTGAAAACCTGAGTGAAAAATTCGACCGCGCGTTTAAAATTATCAAAGGACAAGGGCACATTACCGATATCAATGTTGCCGAATCACTTAAAGAAGTAAGAAAAGCATTGCTCGATGCTGATGTCAGCTATAAAATTGCCAAAAGTTTTACGGAAGATGTCAAGGCCAAGGCCTTGGGCCAGAATGTACTGACGGCTGTTTCACCGGGCCAGTTGATGGTCAAGATTGTGCATGACGAACTGACGTTGCTGATGGGCACTGAAAAGGCGGACATCAACATCAAAGCTAATCCTTCTATAATACTGATTGCAGGCTTGCAAGGATCCGGTAAGACTACATTCGCAGCTAAACTGGCCAATTACCTGAAAACAAAAAAAGGCAAAAACCCCATGCTGGTAGCTTGCGACGTTTATCGTCCTGCTGCTATTGAACAGTTAAAAGTCCTTGGACAACAGATTGGTGTTGAAGTTTTCAGCGATGAAGAAGATAAAAAGCCTGTTTCGCTGGCCAAAAAAGCCATTAGCTTTGGAAAAGAAAAAGGACACAACGTGATCATCATCGATACCGCAGGACGTCTGGCTGTTGATGAAGAGATGATGACCGAGATTGCCGACATAAAAAAAGCGATAACGCCTCACGAAATATTGTTTGTGGTTGACGCCATGACCGGCCAGGATGCGGTGAACACGGCCAAATCCTTTAACGACCGTTTGGATTTCGACGGTGTAGTGCTGACCAAACTTGACGGTGATACCCGCGGTGGCGCTGCCTTGACCATCAGGTCGGTGGTGAACAAACCGGTAAAATTTATCGGCCTCGGCGAAAAGATGGATGCCATTGATGTATTTCACCCCGAACGTATGGCAAGCCGTATCCTGGGTATGGGCGACATCGTTTCGCTGGTGGAACGCGCGCAGGAACAGTATGATGTGGAAGAAGCACAGAAACTGCAGAAAAAAATCGCTAAAAACCAGTTCAACTTCAATGATTTTATCGATCAGATAAAGCAGATCAAGAAAATGGGAAACATCAAGGATCTTGTCGGTATGATACCCGGTATGGGCAAGGCGATGAAAGATGTCGATATCAACGATGATGCTTTTAAAGGTATTGAAGCCATTATAGGTTCCATGACCCCCAAGGAACGTGAAAACCCGGACATCATAAACGGCAGCCGCCGGAAACGCATCGCCTCCGGCAGCGGAAGCACCATCCAGGATGTCAACCGCCTGATCAAACAGTTTGAAGATACCCGCAAAGTGATGCGTTCCATGAGCAATGCAGGCAAAAATCCGGTCAAACAGATGAGAAACATGAGGCAGATGATGGGGAAATAGTTATCTTTACCAACTATTTCATATAATTACAAATTCCAGGAAATCACATGTGAAATTCAATAACAAATAACAAACAACAAATAAAATAAAAATGAAAAAACTAACAACGCTTCTTTTATTAACAGCTGCGATGCTGCTTTTCGGGAATTCGGCTTTTTCACAACCCGGCTCCTCTTGTGCCACACCATTTGTAATCACGGCTTTGCCGTTTACTCAAGCAGGTATGACCACCAACGGTTTCCCGGATATTTTTGATAACACTTCTGCCTGCAACAGCAATTATATGACAGGCAACGATTTTATTTTTACTTATACTCCTGCTTTTACACAATACGTCAATATTGCATTAACAAACACCGGTTTTGCTACAGGCTTGTTTATCGTGGACAGTTGCCCCAGCCTCGCAGGCGCTAATTGTGTGGCATCCGCCGAAGCTATCGCGGGCAATCCGTCTCTTTCTAATGTTAGCCTGAATGGTGGAACTACCTATTACATCATCGTTTCAACCTGGGATCCGGGATTTCCTCCGAACCCTTCCACTGCTTTTGATATTCAGATGGATATGATAAATCCCTATGACCTCTCTGTGGCATCAATAATAAATCCTGTCTCAGGATGCGCCCTCACTGCAGCAGAAAACATTACCATAAATATTGCCAACAACGGTATCGCCGCCGTTGATTCGTTTATGGTTGAATATGCCATCAACGGCGGAACACCAGTCATTGATACCGTGTTCGATGAGATCCTCCCGGGCGGAAACTTATCTTTTACTTTTACAGTACCCGGAAATTTTTCAACACCCAATACCACCTATAATCTTGTTGTTTATAGCGATTACGCTGACAGCAACCCTGCCAATGACACAGCCAGTGTATCAGTTACCAACGCTCCTGTAATCAGTGCTTATCCTTATTATGAAGATTTTGAAGCTGACAACGGAGGATATGGCTCAAGCGGCACCAGTTCGTCATGGGCCTGGGGAACGCCGGCAAAGCCAATAATTACACACGCATCATCGCCAACAAAATGCTGGGTGACCAACCTGACTGGAAATTATAACCAGGGCGAGGCTTCTTACCTTGACTTTCCCTGCCTTGATTTTTCAAGCCTGACAGCCCCGGTCCTTGAGTTCGATATTTGGATGGCAACCAGCGGACTATTGGATTATTGCAGGGTTGAATATTCAAAAGACGGCGGGGCTTCCTGGATTGTTCTTGGACAGCAAAATGATCCTGTGAACTGGTATGATGGAGCCGATGGCTGGGCAAACGCACAGGCTGGTTTTATCACTGTGCGCCACCGTGTTGACAGCCTTGCCGGCAACGCAAACGCCAAATTAAGAGTTTATTTTTACGGCAGCCTGATCAGTCAGACCGATGGTGTTGCTATTGATGATATTAAAATCTATCAGGCACCTGCCAATGACCTTGCTGTAACTCAAATACTTTATCCCGGTACTTCCTGCGGCCTCACCAATACCGAATATATGCAGGTTACCATCGAAAACTTAGGAACAGCAGCTCAATCCAATTTTAATGTTGGCTTTTCCATCAACGGCACAAACTCAACACCTGAACTTGTTGCTGCTACTATTAATCCGGGGGCTTCAATGCAGTATACCTATACTACTCCCGCAAATCTTAGCAACACACAGCAGTACCAGATAAAATGCTATACCGGCCTTGTTGTGGATGCAGACCTGACCAATGACACGGCCAGTGTAACCATTAACAACCTTCTTGGGATCAGCACATTTCCTTATGTTGAAAACTTCGAAACCAACGATGGTGGCTGGGTTGGCGGCGGACTCAATTCGTCATGGGCATGGGGAGAACCTGTAAAACCTACCATTAACCATGCTGCCTCACCAACAAAATGCTGGGTTACCAACCTGACCACCAATGCCAATATGCTGGAAACGTCAAACCTTACGGGCCCATGCTTTGATTTTACTACACTTACAGCTCCTGAAATAGAATTCAACATTTGGTATGCGACGTCGTCCATGGCCCCGGGAATGGACAGCATTGTGCTGCAGGTTTCCATTGACAGCGGAGCTACATGGAAAAGTGTCGGGCATCTGGGTGATGGCTTTAACTGGTACAACACCGATTATGGATGGAGCGGAAACTCCGGTACATGGCTGCATACGCGCCATACGCTTGACAGCGCTGGCGGGAAACAAAATGTCCGCATACGCATCAGCTATTACGGCCCTTATGCTTCTGTTTGTGAGGGTATGGCTATCGACGATATCTATATTCATGAAGCTCAGGCAAACGACCTTGGTATGATTGAAATAAATGCTCCTTCCAGCAGTTGTAATTTGTCGACTAATGAATATGTTGGTATACGCTTCACCAATTACGGGCAGAACTCTCAAAACTATTTCCCTTTAAGTTATCAGATAAATAACGGCCCCTGGCACTCCGACACCATAATGTTTGACATTTATTACGGAGAATCTATTTATTGGGTATTTTCCCAGACGGCCGACCTCTCCGCATTGGGAACTTATGTTATAAAAGCTACGACCGGCCTGGCCAACGATGGAGATCATTCGAATGATACCATTGTAAAAGTCGTTGAAAATGCTTCTGCTATTTCCACTTTACCTTATACTGAAGATTTTGAATCGAACGACGGTGACTGGTACACCGAGGCACTTCCTCCTGGGCATGGGGCGTTCCGGCTTCCACCGTCATCAACACGGCACACTCACCGTCTCATGCATGGAAAACAAACCTAGCAGGTAATGCCATAGCTGGCGAAGAATCGTATCTCTACAGTCCCTGCCTTGACTTTACCAATTACAATAATCCATTTATTGACTTATACATCTGGCACGAAACAACTCCAATGATGGGATCTTCAGCGGTTCTGGAAGCATCTTACGATGGTGGAATATCCTGGAATATCATTGGCCCGAACGACATTAACAACTGGTATCAGACCAATCTGTCCGGTGGTAACAGCTGGACAGGAAGTTCTGCAGGTTGGGTATTTAAAACTCATGCATTGGATTTGTGCGCAAACCAGCCGGGAGTGAAACTCCGTATTCATTATATGCCCGGACAATTCTCCATGGTTCCCGAAGAAGGGATTGCCATTGATGATATTCACATTTACGAATGTGTGCTTCCAGTAGCCGGTTTTACCTATGCTGCCAACGGTGCAACCATTAATTTCACCAACTCATCAACAGGCGCTACAAGCTATGTATGGAGTTTCGGAGACGGCACCAACGGTACCAGCGCCAATATTCCACATACCTATGCCGTTTCAGGAAGTTACACGGTAAGTCTTGTTGCAACTAGCGATTGCGGCTCCGATACCGCTACCCAAACAATCAATGTTAACGTGATTGGAATGGAAGACAACACTATCGAAAATAATATTTTCTGTTCCCCCAATCCGGGCAACGGGATCTTTAACCTGATCATTAACGGTAACGTTACCGGAAAAACAGACCTGGCCATTTATAACCTGACCGGCAGCCTTGTATATCATGAAACCATGGATGGTGTCTCTGGAAAACTTGTCAAACAAATTGATATTTCCACATTCGGCAAAGGGATTTATTACCTGCATCTTAATGGAAAGGATATAAATTCGGTACGGAAAATTGTAGTTGAATAATCGGGAATTAGAACATTATCAAACAAAGCCAACGAAAAATCGTTGGCTTTTTATTTTTTAAAAATTATTGGTTACATACCATCAGGGTAAAAAATCTATGTAGTGTATAATTAGAAACAAAAATTTCAACTATGAGAAAAATCTTTTGCCTGGTGGTTATCACGATGCAGATATCCGCATTATCTGCACAACTTTCTTACCCAACGGTTGGCACAAATGTCACCACGTGTTATGACGCCTCTGCTCCTATTACCTGCCCCACAGATCCTTCTGAAGCCTTCTTCGGGCAATTTCAGGGAGCCACTCCTTCTTATCATGATAATGGTGATGGAACAATCACTGATTTGAATACCGGGCTGATTTGGTTAAAAGAAAGAGGTACAAAAACCACCTGGGACAGTGCTTTCATTAAAGCAGAAAATTGTACAACGGGTGGGTACAACGATTGGAGGGTTCCTAGCATTAAGGAACTGTATTCCCTGATTGATTTTAACGGGAGATCCGGACCATCCGCATCACAATGCATTGCCTACCTGGATACAAATTATTTTCAGATGGCTTATGGCGATTTGACTGCAGGCGAGCGCATCATTGATGCACAGGACTGGTCATCGACACAATACACCGGCCTGACCATGATGGGCGATACAACGATTTTCGGTGTAAATTTTGTCGACGGGCGCATCAAAGGTTATCCTAAATATACACCACCGACGTTCACTAAAGGACAAAAAATGTTTGTGCGGTTTGTCAGGGGCAATGTAAATTATGGAATTAACCATTTTGTTGATAATGACGATAATACCATTACCGACAGCGCTACAGGATTGATGTGGATGAAAGATGACAGCCAGCTGGCCATGAATTGGGAAGCAGCATTGGCATGGGCACAGGAAAAAAACTCGATAAACTACCTGGGGTACAACGACTGGCGTTTGCCAAACACCAAAGAGTTGCAAAGTATCGTCGATTATACGCGAAGTAAAGACCTCACAAATTCTGCCGCTATCGATCCAACATTTATCTGTACCTCCATCACGGATGAAGGAGGTTTTGCCAACTGGCCATGTTACTGGTCCAACACCACACACCTTGATAATATGTATGGCGTTTATGTGGCCTTCGGCGAAGCCCTCGGATATATGAAAATACCTTCCACAGCAACCTATTACACCCTCCTGGATGTGCACGGCGCCGGCGCACAACGCAGCGATCCAAAAAGCGGCAATATCACATCCTATTATCTCGGAACCAACCAGCTGGGCGATAGTGTTTTTGGGAAAGGCCCACAGGGCGATGTCATCCGCATCAACAATTATGTAAGACTGGTCAGAACGGTTTCCACCATCAATGGAATAAACCAACCGGAAAATTTTGAATTAGATTTTAACATCATGCCCAACCCTGCAAGTACTTATGTCGCTATTACAGTTGGCCTTCAGATAACAGAGCCGGTAACACTTAGCATGATAAATTCAATGGGCTCATTAGTTAAAAATATTACAATTACCGGGCCTGCCGAAACCATAATTGAGATAAGTGAGCTTCCAAAAGGCTTGTATTTTATAGAACTTAACGCATCTTCAAAAAGCTGTGTAAAAAAACTTCTTATCAATTAATTTTTTGTAAAGCTTCTTTTCGATAATTGTTTTATAGTGCATAAGGCTCATATTTTTTCCACTGATAATTAAAATAATATTTTTAAAATCAGTTGGTTTGTTATATATTTGTTACTGTTAAAAGTCTGAAATTTAATTCTATTTACAGTATGGATCATTTACATTGCATTGTGATTAAATCCCCGCTTGGTAATATTGTTATAGAAGGAACGAAAAAGTTTGTCACATCGGTTAATTTTTATGACCAGGAAGATGAAGTCAAACAATCTTCTAACCCTTTACTTAAAAGGTGTGCCAACCAGCTGCATGAATACTTTAATGGAAAAAGAAAAAACTTCACCATCCCTGTTCAGCAGACTGGAACTGATTTCCAGCAACAAGTGTGGAATGAGCTAAACGGGATTTCCTTCGGTCATCTTTATAGCTATGAAGATGTTGCTGTAAAAATAAAAAATAAAAAAATTGTTCGTGCTGTAGGACATGCTGTTGGAAGAAACCATATTGCCATCATTGTACCATGCCACAGGGTGATCGGCAAACACGGCGATATGACCGGTTATGCCGGAGGTTTATGGCGTAAGCAATGGCTTATAGAACATGAACAATATTACCTGCTGAACTTTACCAATTAATTCTCAGCGACCTGCGAGCCTGTGTTTTCGGATCTGGTAGATAATTCTTTCGGAAAAAAGCAGTATTAAAACAGAGACGATTCCGTACATGATAATGGGGTTCAGACGGGGCATCCTTAGTTTTTCAAGAATTTCCTTAGCAGAAATCACCCAGGAAGGAGTTTCAAAAACCAAACCGGCTCCTGAAACAAATGCAAGGGCAATAATCGCGAACATAAACACAACCATTATAACGGAAAACTTAATCAATGTCTTCCTGCTATTTGCCTTGCGCAGCATGATCTTATGGTGAAGCTCAACCTGCTGCATAACCTTATTGGTGATAGCCGGCGGGGCTTTGAGGATATTTTCTGTCGACATCATCATATCCAGAGACTGATAAAGATTCAGTTGTTCACAGCATTGGCTGCAAATACTTAAATGAGCCTGAGCTTCTTCCTGTTCGGCAGGTGTCAGCAGCTTGTCGGCCAGGCCCATGATGGTTTCCTCTGATAAATGTTTCATAACAGCGCGTATATATTTTCTTTTAACTCAGTTTTGAGCAATTCAGCCATTTTGTTTCGTGCCCTGAACAATTTTACCTTGGTATTTGAAAGGCTCAGGTTTACCACAGCAGCAATATCATTCAAGGATTGGTCTTCCATGTAAAACAAGGTTACGATAGTCGCTTCATCTTCCGGCAGGGCATTGATAGCCTTTTCCACATAGTATGTCCGGTCGGCTTTGCGTGCAGCTTCGTTATCATCTGCAATAGTAACCTGGATATCATCGATACATTGATGTGCCGGTTTTCTGCGCCTTACTTTTGTCATGGCCAAATTTACTACTATTTTATAAAACCATGTGCTGAACTTTGAATCCCCTTTAAAACCGGCCAGCGATGTATAAGCTTTCACGAAGGCATCCTGGGTTACTTCTTCTGCATCTTCTTCATTCTTCGTGATCCTCACGGCCAACGTAAAAGCAAAATTGCGGTATTCATCCACAATTTTCCTGAAGGCTTCCGTATTGCCCTGCAGGCATTCGTTGATCCAGTTTTGCTCTTCTTTGTTCATATCACAAACAATAGACGCCCGAAATTATGTGAAAGTTACAATTTATTTCAGAATTTTTAAAAAAAAGTTCAAAAAAATGTTGTACCCCCGGATTACGATGCAAATTTAATTTGCATAAAAACTTTCAGAGCCAAAACCTGTCTGCCGAGCGAGGCAGGTCCTTATATTATATATTTTGGAGTTTTTTTTCAACCCCGTCCGCGTTGTCTGGCCTGTCGAAGACAAGGTCGGGGTGGAAAATATAATAAAAAAGCAGAACAAACCATCTTGTAAAATAAATTCCTTCGAAAATAAATACCTAAAACTGGAAATATTTTACTTTTTTTGTAACCGATTTAAAATTCGTGTCGTCATACTTGCAAAACCAACAAAAACTTAAACATCATGGAAACATTTTTTGGAGTATTAGTACCAATCACATTATTCCTCGGGCTATTTACCACATTAGTCTTTGTGCGTAAATACCAAAACGACGAACGCATGGCGATGATCGAGAAAGGCCTGGAGCCACCGGCCCGCAAAAGATCTAACGGGTTTGGGACCCTTCGTTTTGCCTTGCTGGCAATTGGAGTTGGCCTTGGAATTTTAGTCGCGTTTTTAATTGTACAAGCCATCCCGGTTGACCCTGAATCTTTAACAAGGACGCTGGAGGTTGTTGATGAAGAACACATTGAATACCATGGCGGTAATGGTATTGCAGGAGCAATATACAGCGCCAATATTTTGATATTCGGCGGACTGGGCCTGCTATCTGCCTACATCATCCACAGGAAACAAAAGAAGCTGGAAAACTAAATCCGGAATTAACTTATTCAAACGGGGTGAAATTTTTCATCCCGTTTTTTTTTGCAGGCACTCATCCGATGACACAACTCATCCGATGACTCGAAGTCATCGGATGAGTATGTAAAAAAAATAGCAGCTTTTCAGCTGCTATTCCTGGAATATCAAAAAACTTTGAAAACAAGCAATTGTTTTCTTACAAAAATAATTATTCGTTATTTCTGTAATTATTGTTTCTTCTGAAGTTTTCTCTCCTGTTGTTATTTCTATTACCTTCTCCTTCTTTTCTTTCGATGGATTGATTAACGGTAATATTTCTTCCTTTTACATCAGTACCATTGAGTTCGTCAATAGCTTGTTGAGCCTCAGCGTCATTGGGCATCTCAACGAAGCCAAATCCTTTGCTTCTTCCGGAGTACTTATCAGTAATGATCTTAACAGAACTTACTTGTCCATACTCTTCAAAAATTTTTTGTAATTCATCTTCAGTCATACCGTAGTGAAGATTGCCAGCGTAAATTTTCATAATGCGATAATTAATTATTTAATTGATTATTAATTATTGCAAATTTAAATATTTTTAAATACAAACATCAGAAAATAAAAAATTTTCTTTTTTTTTTCGGGAACGAAGGTCTTTTGATAAAACGGTTCAGCGATATATTGAAAACCATCCAAAATGTTTGCTAAATGGCCGTTTCAACAATTATTTTGTTTAGTTTTTCCGCCTGGGTTTCCCAGTTGAAATTTTCCAGCGCAAAGTGATGCCCGCCTTCGGCAATTCTGTTGTAGGTTGCTGTATCATTAAGGAGCAGAGCAATCTTTTCGGCGTAATCTTCGGGCGAATACCCAACCAATATTTCGCTGTCCTCTGAAGCCTGCAACGCATTATTTGCCAATCCGGAAGTGATGCATGGCAGTTTCATAGCCATGGCCTCCAGTAATTTATTCTGCAATCCGGTACCGATCTGCATGGGCGCGATAAAAATTTTTGATTTGGCATAACATTCACGCATATCTTCTACCCATCCGCTAACCTTAACACTTTCAGACGCAAGGTTACGTACTTTTTTATGCGGGTCCGCTCCGGCTATAAGAATTTTAATTACGGGAATTTTCTTCTTTAATATCGGCAACACACTGTTAACAAGGTATTCGACACTGTTCACATTGGGCATATAATTCATATTTCCTGTAAACAGCAGGTCATATTCTTTCTTCAGATCATAAGGTTTGAAATAATCGGTGTCCACACCATTGGGAATGACATGGATCTTTTGTTTTTCCTCATGGTTAATCGCGTCCCTGTCGGGGATGGATATGATCAACTTATTATTGAATTTATCGAAAATTTCCCTTTCATATTTTTCAACACGCCTGGCTTCAATGCGCCAGAAAGGTTTCATAAAAATAGATGCTTTTGTGGACAAGCGTTCCGCACCCTTTGAGAACACGTCCTGATAGTCCAGTGTTTTTGGGATCGGCAGGTCTTTGACATATTCGGAAACACGTATCAGCTGGCAAAAAATATGATCGGGTTTTATTTCAGCAATTTTCTGAAGAACCTGGGCCTTAATTTTTTTATTATAAAAATAACCCAACTGGAATGGCAATCCGGAATGCAGGGCATTGAAGACACCTGAGTATATATTGCCTTTGGACAATTCTGCGATAGTAACCGATTTACAGTACTCGGATAATTTTTTTTCTGCATCCGGATGAAGATGCGTGTCGTTCAGGCAAAACAAATGGATTTCATGATAGTGGGACAAACAGCGGATATGGTTAAATGCCCTCAGTTTATCGCCTTTTTCAAGCGGATAAGGAACTCTCGATAATAAAACAAAAAGCTTCATCCGTAAATTTTGTGGTAAAATTATTTATTATTTTATAATAACAAAATTATTATGGATTAATTTCAGTTTCTGTATAAGCGTTAACGGTGTGAATCCCTTGAAATCAAGGGACATGGAATTATATTTATTTTGGTTGGTTTAGCAACGAACGATAAAGGTCGATAAGTTTTTCTGTTACCACAGGAATATTATGTTCTTTTTCAATCAGTTTCCGGGCATTAATTCCGATGCGTGAACAGAGTTCAGGATTGTCAATACAGAGTTTGAATTTCTCAATGAATTCTTCTGGTGTATTTGCAATGAGCAGGTTTTCCCCGTCTGTATAATTAATGCCTTCGGCGCCGATGGTGGTAGAGATGATGGTTTTGCCCAGCGACATACCTTCTATTATCTTCACCCTGACTCCGCTTCCGGACAACAGCGGGACAAACATGACCTTCTGCGACTGCATGAACATGGATGCATCTTCAACTTCACCTACCACCTGAAGATTATGAAATTTGTAAGTATATATCCACGATGGCATGTTCCTTCCGGCAAGTAATACCTTTGTTTCAGGAAAACGTTCAGCAATCCCGGGCATACATTTCTCGAGAAACCATTTTATGGCTTCCTGATTAGGCATCCAGTCCATGGATCCCAAATGAAAAAATGTAGGGCTGCCATCCTTTTGCGGCTGAAACGTACATTTATTAAAATCCAATCCGAACGGCACTGTCATTAACGGTGTTGAGAACCCGTTACTTTTTATGTAGTCAGCGTCAACATTGGAGATGGCAGCAATGCCATCCACCTTATTAAAAACGGACATCTCGTAATTTTTAAGTTTCCGTGTCAGGTACATGATGTATTTCCGTTTAATAGCATTGCTGATGGTTGCAGCATAACGTTGCCAGATAAGGTGTTCGATATTATGTGCACGAAGTACGATCTTCGCTTTACTGTATTTGCGGATGGTATCAATATAAGGAGTTACATAAATAGTTTCAAGCTGCACTATATCAAAGTTCTTGTTTTTTAAAATCTGGATCAACGTGTTCCTGAATTCCTGCGAATCGAAGCGCTCGATATGGTATGATTTTGATGAAAACAGATTCAGGAAGGCTTCGGTGTATTTGACTCTGGTATCAACAAAAACGGCTGTAAAATTGGTTTTATAGCGATAATCCACGGGCAGCGTGTCAACATCCACCCGGAATTTGAAAGTATTCATGGTAATGATATCCACATTGTGATCATGCATCATCAAGCCGTTCGACAAGTTATACATAGCAATTGGGCCCCCTTCTTTAGGCGGAAATGGTGATTTATTACAGATTTGCAGTATATTCATAATGTGTTATTTTTTAAAAACAAGAAACATCCTTCTGAAAAAAACACCGATTCTATTGAAAATTACGGTCCACCAGTCAATGCTCATTACTTTTGAATCTGTGCTGGCGCTATAGGTCAACAATATTCCTATAGGCAGGTATATCATGGTTGGCAGCCACATACCCTCATATGCAGGCAGAATACCTTCTCTGGCGAATTTTTCGCCGGTCATTGAAATCACATGAAAAATAATAAAAAATAACGTGGAAAAAACCACCGGCAACCCAAGGCCACCCTTCCGGATAATGGCACCCAGAGGAGCTCCAATAAAAAACAGGATCAGGCAAGCCACTGATAATGTGAATTTGCGGTACCATTCTATTTCATGGCGCGCAATCAGCTCCCTCTTCATGTTGATTTCCCTGTTATAATAATCCAATTGCTGATGGATCCCGCGAACATTGTTCAATGCCAAATCAACAATAGGCATTTGTTCCGGTTTTGGGAAATTTGAAATAAAATCAGCTTTAACAGGCGCCGGAGGGTTGGCCGTACTATATTTAGCGGTGTCTGTCCTTTCATAAAAACTGAAATTTTTTTTCACGTATTTTTCAATCATCATTTCCCGCTTAATTTTTTGGTTGACCTGTGTATCGATGGCGACCTGCAGCTGTTTCAGGTTCAGCATCTGGTAATTATCTTTGAACAGGTCTTCCTTGCTGCGTATCATATTCAGCTCCGAAAGATCGATGCGCCGCGTCTCTTCTTCAAACCGGGTACGCTGCATTGCTTTATCAACACGACGTTCTCTGGTTGAAACGGGTTCATAATAGTTAAAGCCGTTATAAAGCGTAAAGATCAGTGTTTTTTTATCAGGCGTGGTTTCCATTTTCCCTTTTTCAGCAAGGGTGGCATTGATATTTCCCATATTTTCGGTATGGTCAAAAATCATCACATTACTGATGTCCACACCGTTCTTGTCTTTTTTTCCGATCCGGATCACATAGCCCTGAAGCTCGCTGTAAAAAACACCTTCGTTGATGTTCAGCGCCGGTTTTTTCTCACGAATGTCGAATAATAAAGCGCCATATTTAAGGTTGGCAATCGGCAGGATATTATTGGAAAAATAAAATGCACAACCACTAAGAATAATAATAAAAACCACCAGCGGGAACATCGTCTTGCGGAACGAAATTCCGGCTGATTTGATCGCCACCAGTTCATAATGTTCGCCAAGATTTCCAAAGGTCATCAGCGAAGCTAACAAAACAGCCAACGGTAATGCCAGCGGCACAAAAGTAGCGGACGCATAAAATAACAATTCGGCCAGCACGTACCATTCAAAACCTTTGCCCACCATATCATCCACGTACTTCCACAAAAACTGCATCAGCAGAATAAAAAGGGCAATGAAGAAGGTAAGGACCATCGGCCCCATAAAGGATTTCAGAACAAACTGATAGATCTTCTTCATTGTTTTTTTACAAATGTAAGTGTTTTATGCTAAAACTTTACGGGTGATGAACTCTTTTATGAACACCGCTTTGTGATTATTTTACCAGTGTCATCTCCTCAATAAGGCGTTGCGCCCCGGCATATTTGTCGATAACAAAAAGACAATACCTGATATCGAGTGAGATATTCCTGCACATGGCCGGTTCAAAAACAATATCACTCATGGTCCCTTCCCACACCCTGTCGAAATTGATTCCGATCAGATGGCCGTCGGCATTGAGAACCGGGCTTCCCGAATTGCCTCCGGTAGTATGGTTGGTGGCCACAAAAGCCACATGCATACTCCCGTCCTTATCCGCATATATTCCGTAATCTTTGCTATAGTATAAGCCTTTCAGTTTGTTGTCAACAGTGTAATCATAAATGGTGGAATCCTCTTTTTCAATAACACCTTTTAAGGTTGTGAAATAATTATATTCCACCGCATCACGGGGTTCGAAACCGGCTACCTGGCCGTAAGCCACACGCAAGGTTGAATTGGCATCCGGGTAAAACTTCTTTTCGGGCATCATTTCCATCAATCCCTGCATGTAAATGCGGTACAACTCATTCGCTTTAGCCTCAAATTCATCACTTTTTGCATACAAGGTATTCCTGTAAAACTCATAGATGCTTATAGCCAGCTTATAAGCCGGGTCTTTTTCAATTTCCTTTGCCTTGGATGGTTTATAGTTTTTCAGAAACTCTTTCACTTTATTTTCATCAACCATAAAAGATTGTTTGAAAAGATCCTCGGAATATTTTTCAAAATTTCCGTTATACGCATCTCCTGCCCTTACGATCTCAGCCGGTATCATGGATTTGTCAAGGCCGTTGTAATATATTTCCAGCAAGGCCGACATCAGTTCATGATCAATGTTGCTGTTGTAATTCTTAAAAAAACTTTCCGATGAGGCCTTCAAACGTTCAAGATACTTATTGATCTCATCGTCATTTTGTTTTTTATTGAGGCTGATTTTTATCAGGTTTTCATACGATGCGGCATACCGGATGATCTCCATTCCCAGCCCGGCTTCATAGACAAAATTTGCCGCAAGATTGTATGTTCCGTATGTTTTATAAAGCTCTTCAAACCGCCCCATTAGATTGCCGTACTTCTTTTGCCGGTCAGGATCCGCATTAGCCCAGGCAGTGAATTTCTTTTCGAGATCCTGCTTTTCGGCAATTATATTGGTACGTTCCACACCTTTGCTTTCGCCGATCATTTTTTTGTAATAATTTTCTATTCCGAAGTATTTGGAAGAATACTGTATCCTGGTTTTGTTGCTTTGTTCCATGTATTTCCGGATCACTTCGAGTTTTTTCCCTCTGATCTTAATAGCTGCAGGGTTTTCATAATTGGCTATACGGTCAACGGCATATGAAACCAGGTATTCGTTGGTAGTTCCGGGATATCCGAAAACAAACGTAAAATCTCCGGGCTTCACACCCTTTAAAGAAATGCTTAGATGATAGGCCGGCTTGTAAGGAACATTTTCTTTAGAATACGCTGCCGGGTTGTTATCTTTACCAACGTAGATACGAAATACTGAAAAATCTCCTGTATGCCTTGGCCACACCCAGTTGTCGGTATCCCCGCCAAATTTCCCTATTCCTGAAGGTGGAGCTCCTACCAGCCGCACATCCTTATATATCCTTGAAATGATCAATATGTACTGATTCCCGTAATAAAACGGCTCCACCGCAACTTCATAGGTGTTGTCCTTTTTATTTTCCTTAATAATGGCATCGATCTGCAATTCAATAAGAGCGTTTCTTTTTTCAGTGGAAATGTTGTCCGGGATGTTTTTCAAAACTCTGGAGGTCACATCTTCCATGTAACTCAGTATCGATACCTGCAATTTGGGGTTTGATAATTCTTCTTCAAGGGATTGTGCCCAGAACCCTTTGGTGAGGTAATCCTGCTCAACGGAACTATGGGCCTGGATAGCGCTATAACCGCAATGATGATTGGTGAGTATCAGGCCTTTATCCGAAACAATTTCTGCGGTACAGCCACCACCAAACAGACAGATGGCGTCTTTCAAACTTGGTTTATTAAGGTTGAAAATATCTTCAGCAGAAATTTTCATACCCAGGCGTTTCATTTCAGCCTCCGGGCCTTGAGAAAGAAGGATGGGTATCCACATCCCTTCGTCTGCAACAGAACGGAAACATATAGAAATCAGGATCAGGAATAATAACAGGATTTTTTTCATAGTTGTTGTTTGAGGGGTGTCAAATTAATAAATTATGCCGAAGCAATCACAGAAATTTCAATCTTTGCATCTTTAGGCAAACGCGCCACCTGAACCGTTTCGCGTGCAGGAAAATCGGATGAAAAATACGAACTGTACACTTCATTCACTTTGGCAAAGTCGTTCATGTCAGCCAGAAAAATGGTGGTTTTCACCACATTTGAAAAGTCCAGTCCTGCTGCCTTCAAAATGGCAGAAACATTTTCCATCACTTGTTTGGTGTTAGCGATGATATCATTTTGAACCATCTCACCGTTTGCCGGGTTTACAGGAAGCTGTCCTGAAACAAAGAGGGTTCCGTTCGTTAGTATTGCCTGGCTGTATGGGCCAATAGCAGCGGGAGCATCAGAAGTATTGATTGTTTTCTTCATGGTATAAAATTGTTACGTTTTTAATATCACAAAAATACTTTTTATAGTTTGAAAAAATAACTTAAACTATAAAAAAAACTGCTGTTTTAGACAAAACCGTATGTCAATCTTTAGAGCATCTATATATTATAACATAATAGTGTTCACATCAATCAGCGTTTTTTTTAGAAAAATAAGTTGATAATCTGAAAATAATAAGGTGTTTAGCAAAATATCTCTGTTTAAAAAATTGTCAATAAAATTTTACGAATATTTAAAAAATTCCTTTGCGACATCAAACATTTCTTATATTTTTGCAATATTAATAAGTATTTAACTATTAATCCAACAACTTATAATACTTTCATTACCAAAATTTGTTTCGATACCATTACGCCAAAATACAGACAGTTGTTGGAGTATTTGTGTTTTAATAAGTATGAATTTTGACAACTAAATACAATTTAAAATGAAAAAAAACGTATACTATTTTTTACTACTACTGTTAATCAACTTTTCTGTCTCAGCACAAAGCAGCTGGTCATATTCTTATGCCATCCATTCGAGGCATGTGAATTCCGTTTTTATTAAGGATTATTATCATGTTTATATGGTTGGCGGAAATGAAACAAATGATTCTATCCAGTCCATTTTTTATTCTCATGATGCCGGGATCAGCTGGCAATTGATAACCGATACCATTACGAAACCCTGGCTGAAATCAGTATTTATGATGGATAAGATGAACGGAATCATAGCAGGCGCTTCCGGATGTGTTCTTAAAACTATTGATGGCGGCCTTTCATGGGATCAGGTTGCCTTAGCCGGGAGCATGAATTCACGGCAATATTACAGTATCTTTTTTACTGACTCATTAAACGGATACATTGCCGGAGGCAACCCCAGCAACGATTCAATAGCAACTATTATAAAGACCACCAATGGAGGCAGTAACTGGTCGGTATCTAAGGACAATTTGGGATATTGCTTTCATTCGATACATTTTCCAACTGCCAATACCGGTTATGCCGTTGGCGATCATGGGACATTATTTAAAACCACCAACGCAGGCGGAAACTGGACACAAAAAGTGATTCCTGGAAATGCAGGTGGCAGAAACTATACTGCCGTCTTTTTTACATCGGAAAATGTTGGATTTATTGTTGGAGGAAATCTCACCAAGGATTCAATACAGACTATACTTAAAACATCGGATGGTGGTGACACCTGGGCGATAATCCGCGACAATATGGCCCCCATGCTTAATGATATATATTTTATCAACGCAACAGAAGGTTATGCTGTTGGAAACGATGGCACCGCATTACACACAACCGATGGTGGTGACACCTGGCAGGACCTGCTACTACCGGATAATTCTCCCTCATTTGATTTTAATTCCGTTCGTTTTTTCGATTCGGGTTACGGATATATTGTTGGAAAGTGGGGAATTATTTACCGATACAGCCCTGCACAATTTAACGGGCCCAGCGCCACCACCCTGCCCGCCTCTGATATTTCGGCCACCTCAATAAAATTGAACGGGATTGGCAACGCCAACGGCTTCAATACTTCGTTTGATTTTCAGTATGGGCTTACAACAGCTTATGGCGATATGATCTGGGCCGACCCGATGCAAGTTAATGATACCGTTGATACACCTGTCAGTGCAACATTACTTTTGAGCAACCTGCTCCCCGACACGTATTATCATTACAGGTTAAAAGCTCAAAATCCTGTAGCTACCGTGTATGGTACAGACATGATATTTTATACCGGTGAACCCGAAATCCCCAATTTCAATTTTGAATTATGGGATACCACCACGACTACCCAACCCGATTTATGGAACTTTTCGATTGGAAATATTTCAAAGGTAAGCCAATCCTGCCATGGCTCTTATGCCGTCCGTATTGCCAACGACAGCCTTCATAACAACCCCGGAGCCATTCTGATTGGTAATTCTGATAACGGCACATCCTTTAACGGCGGGATACCTTTTAACGAAAGGCCCGACTCACTGATAGGTTGCTTCAATTATGATATTCCCGCGGGTGATACTGCCCTGATCATCATGTTTTTAAAAAAACAAGGCGTTAACCTGTCAAGCAATGTTTTTAAAATTCATGGATCTTCATCAGGAGTTTTCAACGAATTGAAATTTCCGCTTCAGTATTCTTCTGCTGATATTCCCGACTCTATGGTTATCGGAATTACCTGTACCAATGTAATGAATGCGAGTGGCCCTTTAAGCAGTATTAATTTCCTGATGGCCGATAACCTTCGCTTAACAGGTGCAAGCCTTACACTTCCGAATTATGATTTTGAAGATTGGATTGATCTGAATGAAATCAGCCTGGTAAGTTGGTTTTCAAATAATTTTAATTATCAGGCTGGCGATACTGCCAGGATACCTGTGGTCCGGACCAGCGATGCTGTTTCAGGTTTGTATGCGGCCAAAATCAGAAACCATGTAACCCCCCTTGATACCATTAGCGGAAGGATAAATTCCGGAAACGATTATAATTCTAAATTTAAGGTTAGCGCCAGGCATCAGACACTTACCGGTTATTTTAAATATTTCCCTGAAAATAACGACAGCCTTACCATAACCGTAATGATGTTTAAAAACAACCTGCAAATCGGTGCAGGATACCTCCAACATTCATCAATCGAACCTTTATATAAAAGTTTTATTGTCTATATCAATTACAGCCATCCTACAGATATCCCTGACAGCGCTTCGATCAGCATACAAACATATAAATTCAGGCCGAGAGGGAATTCCATTTTGTACATCGACAATCTTAATTTCGACGGGTGGCTTGCCGGAATTGAAAAACCTATTGTAGCTAATCCTGCTTCAGCATTTGATTTTAATATATACCCCAACCCCTTTAATGACAATGCTACCATAACATTTAGCCTGAAAGAAAGAACATTGGTTCAGATCAGAATTTTTGACATTTCCGGAAAACAGGTAGCCTTAATTGCAAATAATCAGTTTAATACCGGCGATTATAAAATTGATTTTTCAGGTGCAGACTTAAAAAAAGGCCTATATATATGCGTTATTAACACCGACAACAAAATAGTAAGCAAAAAAATAATTATTTATTAATCCTTGATCCGTTGTTTCAACCATTAAATAAATTCAAAATAATCTATATGAAAATCAATAAATTCTTTTTAAAAGCAGGCATTATCTTTTTAGTATTTATAATTTCATTCGGAATTATTAATACAAAAACAAGCTATGGACAATGCCCATTTTCGCCAAGTTATACTGTAACATCGGCCAGCACACCTGCCGGAACTATAATAACACCTCCTGGCAGTCCCACGGACCAGGGAATGGGCGGCGCCATAATAACAGTCACCAATCCAGCCTGGCCGGTTTGCAGTAATTGGGGATATCCTACCACGATGCCTGTACTTAACGGATATTGCATGGGCGCACCAACTTACCATAACCTCACCTTTAACAGCCTTGACCCAAACACCAACCTAAACAATGGTTTGATGTGTTTTACCGGCACCACCACATACCGTTATATGAACTCTGGTGGCGTTATGATCACAGACAATGCTGTCCCTGCAAGAGTAAGGATACGAGTAACATTAACTGACGGTGTAACACCGATACCTATTCAACAAGCGGGTAGCTATCTATTACTTCAAACGCATCAGAATTTCCGGGTTTGGTATTTCATTGAGGCATACAGTCCCATAAATGCTCAGTATTTCTTTGCAGGACCAAACATGTGGTTGGGCGCCATAAATTTATTTAATGCCTTACACACAGACCCTGCATCATACATTCAAACGACTTTTGACTACGGCGCCTATTATAATATTAATGGTATTGGGATTACGGCAGGAGCAATTACCAATCCTGTATGTTACCTTGACAACATTGATTTAACCGGCAGTATTGGCAATCTGAATTTAGCCTGTACCACTCCAACCTACGTCTGGTCAGGGCCTAACGGCTTTTCTTCCACTTCACAAAACCCTTCCCTGGCAAATGCAACACCAATTATGAGCGGCATTTATACGTATGCTGTTTCCGATCTTATTTGTTATGGTTTGAGCACCATCAATATTTTGGTTTATGATGATCTCACAGCCAGCATCAGTGGCGGAACATCACCGATTTGTTACAATTCCAGCCCTGGAACATTCACCGCAACCGGGTCCGGCGGAACAGGTAGTTATACGTATCTGTGGTACCAGAATGGCGTTTCTACCGGTGTCACCACCCAGACCTATAATCCCGGCAACCTCACAACTACTCCGAATACCTACTACTGCGAAGTAAGCAGTGTTCCCTGCGGTACTGTGACCACATCAACCACACAAATAGATTTTGAAACTGTGCCGCCAGTGGTCACCTGCCCTGCAAATGTAATTACAACAACTAACAATGGTTGCTCTGCAATAAATGTTTCCTTGGGGACACCGGTTACAAGTGATAATTGCGACATTGCTTCCGTTACAAACAATGCACCTGCTGTATTTCCTTTGGGTAATACCACTGTAACCTGGACTGTCGCAGATGGTGCAGGTAATATTACAACCTGCGACCAAACGGTAACCGTGAATGACAATGTAAACCCGACCATCTTTTGTATGCCGGATATTGAGATCCCAACCGATGCCGGATCATGCACTGCTTCCGGCGTGGTGCTTACTACACCTGTAACCCTTGATAACTGCAGTGTTTCATCTGTTACCAATGATGCGCCCGCTGTATTTCCACTGGGAGCTACCACAGTAACATGGACCGTTACAGACGGCTCTGCTAACACCGCAACATGCACCCAGCAGGTTACGGTCATTGACAATATCGTCCCAACCATCACCTGCCCCGCTGATGTGGTTACTACCAC
>Ga0209099_1000275_pt1 | contig 61543 bp, 44 predicted proteins | sample AD_JPNHW2_MetaG_FD_184430 | JGI IMG/M metagenome (GOLD analysis project Ga0209099, IMG submission 184430) | Active sludge microbial communities of municipal wastewater-treating anaerobic digesters from Japan - AD_JPNHW2_MetaG (SPAdes) (version 2) | ecosystem: Engineered > Bioreactor > Anaerobic...
ACGGGCAGTCCCCGCTTGAACAACCTGCGCTGCACCATGAAAATGGTATGATTGTGCAGCAGGCTTTCAAAATGATAACGCACCGAGAAAACCAACTGCCCGCCAAAGAACGTCGGTTTGCGGATATACCGGATCAACCGCGGGATCATACGGTCTATCTCATAAACCGGATCGGTTCCGATGGTCCAGAAATGCCGGGCATAATAGCCGAGCCGGTTGGCGCATTGAATGTATTTTTTTCCATCGCTGATCACCGATTCCTTGAATGTCTCCATCTCTTTCGAGCCCCTGAAATTGCTTGAATTAATCAGGCCTATCCGGAGAAATATGATGTTGGAGCACGTTCCGGGAAATTCTTCTATCACTTTCAGCAATGCGGTAAGGCCGGTGCCTCCGAAACCGCTGACAAGTATAATGGCCGTCGGTTCATCGGCCCTGTATTTCAGCCCATTGATCGTTTCCTGCGATAGAGCCAGTTTCCCGCTGATTTCTTTAAACTTTTCCATTGCCGTTACCCGTAACCGCTGCAACCGGCATTTTACGCGGAAATAGTGCTTCCTGATCCTGAAGGCGAAAAAAGCCAGCGTGCCTGTGATCAGCAACGTCACCCAACCGCCTTCCCCGAATTTGACAATGATCACGGTAATGAGAATAAAAGAGGTCAGGATCAGCCCGATACCGTTGACCAGCATTCCCTTCTTCCAGTGCTTTTCGGTTTTTCGCGTCAGCCACCAGTGACGGACCATGCCCGTTTGCGAAAGGGTAAAAGTGATGAATACGTTTATACTGTATAAAACCACGAGCAACGATACTTTTCCCCCTGATAGTATCATAAGCACGATAGCGGCGCCTCCCATCATCATGACGCCGCGCTGGTTCACCAGCCGGTCGCTTAAGGAAGCAAAACGCTTGGGCAGCCATTGATCGGCCGCCATATTCGCCATGATCCTTGGCCCGTCGAGGAATCCGGTCTGGGCCGCTACAAACAGCAACGCCGCTTCGGAAAACAAGGTGACGGTGACAAAAGAATAACCGGCAAGCCTGTTCCACCCGGCAGTAGTCGATTCAAGCAGCACAGCGTTCAGCGTTTTCATCGGATCGGCCCTCACCTGGTACAGGGAATATCCCATGAGCAGACCGAAAACCAGGAAGGAAAGCGACAGCGCCATGAGGTTCATCGTCTTGCGGGCCGTTACAGGCCTGGGCTCGCGCAGAATGGGCAGGCCGTTACTGACGGCTTCGATGCCGGTAAAGGTACCGGCGCCCATACTGTATGCTTTCAGGATGATGAACATGGTGGCAACGAAACCGAGCTGTGAAACCGAACTGCCGAAGCCTTCAGCGCTTTCAGCCACCACGCCGGCCATCGCCGCCGAATTCGAGAAGAAAATATACAGGATGATAAAAACATGCGTCGCCATGAAAAGGACAAATATCGGCGTCAGCGACAGAACCGATTCCTTGACCCCGCGCATATTGATGAGAATAAGCAGGACAAGGGCAAGCACAGCGACAATAAGTTTCAGGCTATGATAACGCGGCGGCAGGAAACTGAAAACAGCGTCCGCTCCGCTCGAGATCGACAGCGTGATCGTGAGCAGGTAATCGATCAGGAGGGCGCTGCCCGAGATCATCCCGACGGTCGGCGACAATAACTTGCTGGCAACCAGGTAACCGCCTCCCCCGTGAGGGAAAAGCCGGATGATCTGTTTATAACTCGTGCTGATGATGACGATCGTAAAGATGGTCCCCAAAGCCACAAAAAGTGCCAGGTCATGATGCTGCCCCAGGTAACGAAACGCCTCTTCGGGGCCGTAGGCCGACGATGAAATGCCGTCGGTGCCGAGGCCTATCCAGGCCAGGAATGCAATAAGGGAGATTTTGTGAAACGTGCCGGAATCCGATAATCTCCTTGCCTTCCCGATGAGGAACTCCCTGAGCTGTTGATCCGATGGTAACTTAAAATCATTTTTCATTTTCTCGATGCGCTTAGCCGTCAGGAATAAAATTGAACCGCACAAACGGTTTTCATCTTCCTGTTTGCGCCCGCCAACCGGGCGCCGACGGCTTTCAGGGGACAAAATTATGACGGGCTTTATAAGGCAAATATTAATTTCTGCCCGGTTCGGATAAAGATTTTATAAACTTCTAAAGGCATGGCGTTCGTTGACAAAGATGCGATAATCCGGCAACTTGTCTTCGGACCGAATGATGAAGCGCACTTAATAAAATCTTTATAGAACAGGCCGGAATCTTGATTTCTAATTAATAAAAGTCATCGTAATCTTGCATCGTGAATCCCTGTCTGATGGATTCAATAAATCTTCTTCATCAGAGGGATTTGCGGTCATCAATTTCAAAGCAGGTTAAACACCCGATGTGTTATGAAAACTTCAGAGCGTCAAAGCTCAGGCACCGGCACCCCTGGCCGCAGGCTGATGATCCTTCTGGGTTCTGAGCCATCTGCCGGATCGTTCCTGCAGGAAATCAGGCAGCAATATGCCGACAGCGACGGCGAATGGTTTGTGGTTTGCGCAGAACCCGGGCCAGGAGCCGGAAAAGCCGTCCGGAAACAATTCAGCAATAACCTTACCCAGGCATTGCTCAGCGGCGCCAGGGTCATTCACCTGCTCGATTATGATGTAGTGGATGGCGTTACAAATCTTATTGACAGGTATAGCGTAAACCGCCTGCTTATTGGTAACTTTAAACCGGTAAAAATCACTTTGGGGGAAAATACCGGTTTACTGATCAGACGGCTTCAGAAAAAGAATCCAGATGTAGAAATAACCCAGATTAAAATGAAGAAAGAAGCACAAAAAATCAATGCCGCGAATATTAAAATTTTCACCAGGCCGAAGGAATACCTCTATGCGGCAATGGCTGTTGTAATAACCTCCGCAGCCTGTTTCCCGGTAAAAGAGTATATCGGTTACCAGACCGTAGGGCTGATTCTTCTGATCCTTACTGCCATCCTATCGCTTTTTCTTGGCCGCGGGGCCGTTATCTTTACAGCCATCCTCAACTTCGGGGCCTGGAATTTTTTCTTCATACCGCCAATTCTTACCTTTCATATCGCCAGCTTCCACGATATGATCATGCTCTTTGCCAACCTCGCTGTGGCAATAACCGGAGGATCGCTGATCAACCGCCTGCGGAAAAACCAGGCCGATCTTGAACTCAGCCGGAAAAATATCACGTTGCTGTATTCGCTGCTCGAATCGCTCAACAATGCCAACTCCATCAAAGGCGTCATCGGCAAAGTAAGGGCGGAACTTGACAGGCATTTTGATGCCGACGCGATCGTCTACCTCAGGGAAAAGCAGGGTCCTTCACTGGAGAAGCGGGCTTTCGGAAATGATGGTTTCTTCAGTGAAACTGAATTTGAATACGCCTGCCTCGTGTTCCAGATGAAAGAACGCGCCGTGGTAAGACGCCTGAACGATACCCTGAGCATCCGCTATTTCCCGTTATCGGCGCAAAGCGGAACCCTGGGAGTCATCGGCATAGCAACGAAAACCGGAACCGGCATCGACGAAGAAAAGCTTATTTTTCTGAAATCTTTCATCACGCAGATCACTTCAGCGCTCGAAAGGGAGATCAGCATCGATAAAGCAAAGGAAAACCAGGTGTACCAGGAATCCCAGAAACTCTTCCAGACGGTTCTGAACAGCGTTTCGCATGAACTCCGCACCCCTGTTTCAATCATCAGCAGCGCCGTTTCGAACCTGATGGACGATAAAACGGCCGCCGATCCCGTGAACAGGAACAGCATCTGCACCGAGTTGGAAGCGTCGGCACGGCGGCTGAACCAGCTCATTGAAAATATCCTGGATATGTCGAAGATCGATTCGGGATACCTGAGCCTTAATTTGCAGCCATGCGATATTTGCGACCTGGTGGGTGTAGTGGTTAACCATATGAAAGATGAACTGTCCGACCATGCTGTCAGGGTTGATATCCCCGATCTGTTGCCTGCCGTAAAAATTGATATGAACTGGATGAAACAGGCCCTGATGAACATCCTGCGAAATTCGGCCATCTACACGCCCCGGGGCAGTGAAATAAGCATTTCCGCATCGGCTGACGGCGAAACGGCGGTCTTAAAAATCGAGGATGCCGGCCCCGGCGTTCCGACAGCTTCCCTCGATCATCTTTTTGATAAGTTTTACCGCGTTCCCGGTTCCCGAAGCGGGGGAACGGGACTGGGCCTCACCATTGCCAAGGCACTGGTTGAAGCGCACAACGGGACGATAAAAGCCGTAAACAGGCCCCAAGGCGGTTTATCGGTCGCCATCCAATTGCCAATTGCAGAGTAAATGGAAACATTAGCCAGTAAACCGAAAGTACTGATCATCGACGACGAGGTGCAAATCCGCCGCCTGCTTCGCATTACGCTCGAAGCCAACGATTATCATGTCATCGAGTCGGAAAACGGGAAGAACGGGGTTCTCCTGTCGGCCATGGAGCATCCCGATGTCATACTGCTCGATCTCGGCCTGCCCGATATGGACGGTTTGCAATTGCTGGAAAGGCTCAGGGAATGGTCGGCCGTGCCCGTCATTATCCTGACGGTAAGGGACGAAGAAAAGGTGATGATCAAAGCCCTGGATTCGGGCGCCGACGACTATGTCACCAAGCCGTTCAACACCGGTGAACTGCTGGCCCGTATCAGAGTCGCCATCCGCCATTCGCTGCGGATCGACGAATCGCCTGTTTTTACCCGGGGCAGGCTTTCGGTGGACCTCACCAACCGCATCGTTAAAGTCAACAACGAAGAGGTCCGGCTAACGGCGCTGGAATATAACCTCCTCAGCCTGATGGTAAAAAATGCCGGGAAAGTGCTGACCCATGCTTACATCATCCGGGAACTCTGGGGCAACGCCTATGCCGATAACGCCCAGACCCTCCGGGTACACGTGGCGCAACTGAGAAGAAAAATCGAAGCCAATCCTTCCATCCCGGAGATGCTGATCACCGAACCGGGCGTGGGCTACCGGCTGGTGTGATCTCTCCTCTTTACGTTATTACCCATCCAAATACGATGTAAAGGATTCCCGGGACCCCCGTCAGCAACCGGAGAACAGAAATAATCATGCCCGGTACGACTTTTAATTATTTAGTAATTTATAAATTGTTCAATTATTTTCAAAGAGAAGTAAAAACATACAGATTTCTTTTCTACTTTAGAATGCTGATTTGCAGTCCGCCTGAGGGAACGGAGAAACGGAGGCGACAAGGGTGCGTGCAAACTCCCGGGAGGGTTAAAAGGGGTAAGTTTTTGATGATATATTTTACTAGGCACAAACAAAGCAAAACCAACGACAGCGGAAATTATGCTACAAAAAGACAATAAAATGGAAACAGCCAACACACAACGGCGAAGTCCTCGCGAATACCTTTTAAATTAAATAATCTTGTGAGTAAAACAACATCCCGATATTTATCGGAATATTTCGCACGACTTATCCCGTTATTTCGGGAAGCCAACGGATAACCAAATTTTGCAAAAGACCTGATTTTTTAACGCCGCACCCGCACGATACTGATACGATGGATATTTTAACAATTTTATTTTCTGATACGATAAATGTTACAAAACGAGGCACATGCAAGGATTAAGATAAACCAACTACTCGATGAAGCAGGTTGGAGATTCTTCGATAATCATGAAGAAAAAGCTAATATTTTACTTGAAAACCATGTAAAAATCACTCAAAAAGAGATTGACGCCTGGGGTAATGATTACGAAAAAGTAAAATCGGGTTCGCTAGATTTTTTACTTGTAGATACCGACAATAAACCGATTTGCGTACTCGAAGCAAAAAGGGAAAGCCTGCACCCTTTGGTGGCAAAGGAACAAGCACGAAAATATGCGAATATAGTCGGTACACAGTTCATAATCCTTTCAAACGGGATAGTACATTACTTGTGGGATTTGAAAAAAGGAAATCCCAAACCGATTTATAAATTTCCTTCGCCAAAGGAGATTGGAGCCATTAAAGACTGGAACCCCGACAGAAATTCATTAGCAACAGAACCTGTGGGGGGTGATTATATTGTTACCGTTCAAATGCCTGATTATGCTCAACGACCAGGGTGGAACGGCAGCATTTCTACAAGTAAGGATTTCATCCGGACGAATGGACTTCGGTTTTTAAGGCCTTATCAGCTAAGTGCGATTTTGCATTTGCAAAAAGCGGTACGGGAAGGTAAAGACCGCTTTCTTTTTGAAATGGCGACAGGCACTGGAAAAACCCTTACTGCTGCGGCTGTTATCCGGTTGTTTTTACGTACAAAAAACGCTCGGAAAGTTTTATTCCTTGTGGATAGGCTGGAGCTCGAAGACCAGGCGTGGAAAGCCTTTACCAACTATCTGAAACCTGATTATACAACCTTTATTTTTAAAGAACATAAAAGCGATTGGCGGAAAGCCGATATTGTGGTTACTACCATTCAATCGCTGATGTTCGATAATAAATACCGCAGCCAATTTTCGCCAACAGATTTTGATTTAATAATCTCTGACGAATCGCATCGCTCCATTTCGGGAAATGCGCGAGCCGTGTTTGAGTATTTTTATGGCTACAAATTAGGTTTAACGGCCACACCAAAGGATTATCTGAAAGGCGTTGATCCTGACAAAGTAAAAGAAAACGATCCGCGGGAAATTGAAAGAAGAATGTTAAGAGACACCTATGCAACTTTCGGTTGCGAGGGTGGCGACCCAACGTTCCGTTATTCGTTGCTCGATGGTGTGAAAGATGGATTTTTGGTTAATCCCCGTGTTCTCGATGCCCGAACCGAGATAACCACGCAATTGCTTTCCGATGAAGGTTATGCCGTTGCCATAACCACCGAAGAAGGCGAAGAAACTGAAACTTTTATTTCTCGTGATTTTGAACGCAAATTCTTTTCGGATAAAACCAATCGGGTATTTTGCCATACCTTTTTGGAAAATGCCTTGCGTGATCCAATTACCAACGAAATTGGCAAAACCATCATCTTTGCGGTTAGTCAAAACCATGCCCGAAAGCTGACAGAAATTCTAAATGAATTCGCTGAACAGCTTTTTCCCGATAAATACAATTCCGATTTCGCTGTACAGGTTACTTCGCAGGTTGGCGAGGCCCAGCAAATGACTATCAATTTTACCAACAATAATTTGAATGGTAAAACAACCTGGCTGGAAGGCTACAAATCGGGTAAAACACGCATTTGTGTTACGGTTGGAATGATGACAACAGGATACGATTGCCCCGATTTGCTGAATCTTTGTATGATGCGACCCGTTTTCAGCCCTTCGGACTTTGTTCAGATAAAAGGGCGCGGGACTCGAAAAACCACCTTCGAATTCCGGCATAAAAACGAACTGGGCGAAATAGAACATGTAAAACACGAAAAGGAGTTCTTTAAACTATTCGATTTCTTTGCCAATTGCGAATATTTTGAAGAAAAATTCGATTACGATGAAAAATTAAAACTGCCGAAACCACGAAATGGTGAGGGCGAAGGTGGCGGCACAGGTGTTGATATTGATAAATACACCAGTTTTAGGCCCGACCCGCTGGCGGTTCTAAACGAGCAACAAATAGGATACGAAGGAATGAAAATTGACCGGATGCTGTTTAAAAAGTTCGAAGACCGCATTGTAATGGACGACATCATTAAAAAGAATGTGGAACTTGGCAACTGGGAACAGGTAGTTTCTCATATTCAAAACGAAATTTTTGATAAACCTGAAGAATACTTTAGCCTTGAAAAATTGCGGAAAGCTGCAAAGATTGACCGTAAAGTTTCGATAAGGGAAATGGTTGAAAAGGTATTTGGTATAATTCCCAAATTCAAATCGAAGGACGAATTACTGGAAGAAGAATTCGACAAATTCATTTCAATCTATCCGCCCGAAGAAGATGTTAATTTGCGGGCTTTAAAGTATTTTTTCAAAGCCTATATTGTTGACGGCGAAATACGGAAAATTATCGAAGCCAAAGACTTTCACGCATTACAAACCAATCCGACGCTAACCATCTCGCAATTCAAAGAAGTGGCAGTCAAATACAGGGAAGTGATTCCGCTGTACATTAAAGATTACATTAATTTGGATAGATTTGCGGCGTAATATGTCAGACAAATTCCAGAATAAATACCGGATACCATCGGCGCGACTACAAAATTGGGATTATGGCTCCAATGCAGCGTATTTTGTGACCATCTGCACCCAAAATCGGGAAAATTATTTTGGGAAAATTGTTGAAACGCCCATCGTAAAAATGGAATTATCGGAATTGGGAAAAATCGCAAATCAAATCTGGAACGAAATACCAATCCATTTCCCATTTGTTGAATTGGGTGAATTTGTTGTAATGCCAAATCATGTACATGGAATAATCGTCATCGATAAACCGGTTTCCGGTGATGGTCGTGATGATGACGGCCGTGGTGGTAGAGACGCGATTAATCGCGTCTCTACCACCACGGAAACCGCGACGGGAACCACCACGGAAACCGCGACGGATACCACCACGGGAACCGAAACCGGATTCAAAACCGGATTCGAAACGGAAACGAAATCCGAAATGGAAACCGATCCGGATACCGATCCGGATACCGACACCATATCCGAATCCGAAATGGAATCCGAAATGGAATCCGAAACCCATATTGGTGGATTTGCCGGGAATAAAAACCCGATGTTAAACAACAATTTGTCGCGAATTGTGCGATGGTACAAAGGGCGTGTTTCATTTGAATTACGTAAAATCCACGCCGGTTTCGCCTGGCAATCCCGTTTCTACGACCATATTATCCGAGACGATATGTCGTTTCAACGAATTTCAAAATATATTGTAAACAATCCGTCGAAATGGGCGGACGATAAACTTCATGATGGTACGATATTGTAAGGACGCGATTAATCGCGTCCTTACAATACACAAAAATCAAAAAAATCAATAATGTTAGACACCCCAACGAAGAAAAGAATTGACGATTGCCGTGATATTTTGGTGGGCAAATTACCCGACCCAAAAGCCCAGATTGAGCAGATTACCATCGCATTAATTTACAAGTTCATGGACGACATGGACAAGGAAGCCATTGAATTAGGTGGTAAAGCAAAATTCTTTTCGAATTATACGATACCGGACCCCAAAGAACCTGGAAAGACAATACTGGTTGAATTTGAAAAATATAGCTGGAATAACCTTTTCGACACCAAAGTAACAGCCAATGAAATGCTGATGTTGTATTCCGATGCGATTGCGGCAATGGACAAAAACCCCAACATCCCGCAGTTGTTCCGTGATATTTTCAAAAATGCCTTTTTACCCTATCGCGACCCCGTAACGTTGAAATTATTCCTGAATACCATCGGCGAATTCGAATACACCCACAGCGAAAAGCTGGGCGATGCTTTTGAATACCTTCTTTCGGTGATGGGCTCGCAGGGCGATGCCGGACAATTTCGCACGCCACGGCATATTATCGATTTTCTGGTTGCGGTGGTAGATCCGCAAAAAACCGATACCATTCTGGACCCCGCCTGCGGAACCGCCGGGTTTCTGATTTCGGCATTTAAACATATCATGGATGGCAAGGACGCCATCACACCCGACGAACGCCGCCGCATCATCGGTAATTTCACCGGTTACGATATTTCGCCCGACATGGTACGCCTGTCGTTGGTGAATTTGTATCTGCACGGATTCTCCGACCCGCACATACACGAATACGACACCCTTACCAGCGAGGAACGCTGGAACGATACCTTCGATGTAATCCTGGCCAATCCGCCCTTTATGAGTCCGAAGGGTGGAATACGCCCCCACAAAAAATTTTCGATCAGCAGCAGCCGCAGCGAAGTGTTGTTTGTCGATTACATTGCCGAACACCTGAACCCCAAAGGCCGGGCGGGCATTATAGTCCCCGAAGGGGTCATATTCCAAAGCGGCACAGCTTACAAGGATTTACGGAAAATGCTGGTCGAAAATTACCTGTATGCCGTGGTAAGCTTGCCCGCAGGGGTTTTTAATCCTTACAGCGGCGTAAAAACCTCCATTTTATTATTGGATAAGGAATTGGCCAAAACCCGTGATGAAATTTTATTTGTAAAAATCGACAACGATGGATATGGGTTGGGCGCCCAGCGCAACCCGATCAAAGGCGGACAATTGAAGGATGCCATTACAATTATTAACGATTTTCGTTGTTTTTGCAGGGACGCGAATAATCGCGTCCCTACAAAAACAACCACGCCCCCCGCAAAACCCCAAAACCCAATCGCCCACACCGTTCCCAAACCCGAAATCGGTAAAAACGGGGATTATAATTTGAGCGGGGAGAGGTATAAAACACAAATAATTTCTAACACTGCTTATCCATTAAAACCCATAGAAGAATTATTCGAATCAATTAGGAACGGTCGAAATGTCGAACAAATTGATGAAGTTGGAAATTATAGAGTTACAAGAATTCAAACTATTGCTGATAAAACAGTTGATTTAGAAAAAACCAAGTGGACTAATGATGAAGTACCAGAGGACTATTTTATGGAAGAAGGGGATATCCTGTTAAGTCATATTAATAGTTTTGAACATTTAGCCAAATCAGCAATCTTTAAAGGTATATCTGAAAAAGTAGTTCATGGAACTAATTTAATAAGGTTTAAGCCTAACAAAAATAAAATTGTTCCCGAATATGCTGCGGCGATATTTAAATCTGAATTTTTTATTGATAAAGCAAAAACATTTGCTCAAAAAGCAGTTAATCAAGCTAGTCTAAGAGTTGCAGATATAAAATCTATACAAATCCCCCTCCCCCCCCTCTCCGTTCAGGAAGAAATTGTCGCCGAAATAGAAGGCTACCAAAAAATAATTGATGGGGCAAAAATGGTAGTGGAAAACTACAAACCTAAAATTGATATTGATAGCTATCGGGATGACCCGGAATGGGAAATGGTGGAGTTAGGAGAGGTTTGCGAGGTAAATCCTAAAAAATCAGAATTAGCTAATGTCTCCAGAAAAATAGAAGTTTCTTTTGTGCCTATGGCAGATATAAACGAGAATGAAATAAGTTTTCACCCTAAACAAGTCAAGCCATTAGGAGAAGTCATAAAAGGATATACTTACTTTAAAGAAGATGATGTTTTGTTAGCAAAAGTAACTCCTTGTTTCGAAAATGGGAAAGCTGGAATTGCAAAGGGTTTAGTTAACGGTATAGGGTTTGGTTCAAGTGAATATTTTGTTTTGCGACCAAATGATAAAATTCTTCCCACATGGATTTATCTTAATGTTATCACAAATAGCTTCAGAGAAAAAGGGAAACTGAATATGACTGGAACTGGCGGACTTCAGCGTGTACCGCCAGATTTTATCAAATCAACTTTAATTCCACTACCTGCCATCGATATCCAACGCCAAATCGTTTCCCGCATCGAAAAAGAACAGGAATTGGTCAATGCCAATAAGCAACTGATTGAGCTGTTTGAGCAAAAAATAAAAGACAGGATTGCAAAAGTCTGGGGGGAAGGACCGCACCAAGGCGAAGCTCTAAACGCCCCAAACGAACAGGATTTTGGCTTAGCGGCCGAACCTCTTGCAGATTATAAAACCAAATAATTGCCGGCCAAAACCTGCCGGCAGCGTTTACATGCATGATATCCCGGAAAAAGAAAATAAAAACAGGCCCGGGACTTACAGCCGTTGCCCTCCGGCCCGGATTTCGCCCGGGCTAAAGAACCAGCCCTGCAACGAATAACCGGCTTATTCGCCGCAAAAAATGCAACGATTAATACCCCTGAAAAATGAATGACTTTAAAACCCGGAATTACATTGCACTGATCGTCGGTTTCGTGTGCATCCTTGTGATCTTGTTTGGACACCGATTATTGCCGGTCGGATTTTTCTATGCCGAAATGGTAAGTTATCTGGTATGCCTTACTCTTATTATTCTGGTATTGCGGTTTGTTCTTGGGCTCAGTCTGAGAGATCATTTTTTCAGCTACGCGGATACCGGAGAGGGTTCCTTATTAAAGAAGTTCCCGCTCCTGTCCGGACTTCTGTTGAGCCTCCTTTTAAATCTGACTTTTTTACTGATCGGAAAATCAGGTTTCAATAATCTCCTGGGTGGCAGGGATATGAACCTTTTTCAAAACATTTTCCTGGTAGTGGCCGGCGCACCCGTCATCGAAGAAGTTTTATTCAGAGGATATATACAAGACCTTATCAAAGCAGGCTTTTTCTCCCGACAAAACAGAAATGTAACGACCTGGTTCCCGATCGTGATCACAAGTCTCATTTTTGCCGCTTTGCATCTCTTTTATCTCGGAACGGCGGCTCCGTTGCAGCTTGTCTTCATCGTGATGCTGGCGTTATCCATCGGACTATTATCCGGATTTTTGCGCAGTAAATATCATCATATCAAATACTCTGTAAAATTGCATATCGGGGCCAATCTGGGAGGCGTGCTGGTCATCCCGGTCGCACTACTGGCCGGAATCATCGGCAAGCCTGAATTTCAGGAGATGACGAAAACAAAGGAGGCCTGTCAGTTCGATATGAATAACAACGCGGCGTTTAGTGAAGATCTGTCGCAATTCTTTTCATCAGAACTTAAGCTGAACGACGCTGCTGAAAAAACGGCAATCAATTGTTGGATCCCTTGCCTGATACACTGCGACAAAAACGGCAATATTCTCAGCGTAAGTCTGGATACTGCCCAGGCTAAAAGATCGGGTTATGACTGTCAAACCCCCGGCATTGAGGAGGATGCGTTAAAAACGCTGAAGAAATTGCCGAAATTTGTCCCCGCAAAAGGCATGACGAAGGATACTACCATTCAGCACACGTTTTACGTTTATAATCCCGGCAAATAATGGGTCGTACAGGTCCGCGGATGTAAAAATCCCCGCTGCCGGTAAACAGGATCACAGGCATACGGTGTTCCCTGTCCCGCCCCGTGAACCACGCGCTTATTCCCGGCCGGGAATGAAACCATAAAAAGGGTAAGTTTGTGAGGATCTATACCGGTTGTGCCGCATACAAAAGAACTGCTGCAAATGGATGAACATTTAAAGAGTATTGATAAACAGATTGAATTTAATCAGGGGAAAAACGTATTTCTTGATGATAACGAAACGAAACTACGGTTTGTTGATGAAACCATAAAAGCCATTTCGAATATAGGAGAATTAAACCCCGGCGATGAAAACATCCTGACAGATTATGCCACCGATAAGGCCATAGAGGAATTTTGCAGGATCAACCAGTATTACACCTTCAACCCCCAGGCTAAAAATGACCTGCGGGAAATTTACAGTAAATTATTCTCAGTCATAAAGGCCGGGAAGAGTCCGTTAGAAGCGATTGAAAAAGATCATTATGAAAACCTGAAGCGATGGCTGCAGAAAACCAATCCGTTTGCCGAAAAAATTTACGCCGGCGCTGACAGGGATATAAATCCTGTCGCCTGCTCCGAATACGGGGCCGAATTACAACTGGATATCCTTCACCTTGATATCCGTACACTTACAAACCCTGTTCTGGATATCGGATGCGGCAAACACGGAACCCTGGTCGGCTATTTTCGTCAGCTTGGTTTTGATGCGACCGGAATCGACCGATTTACATTTCCGGAAGCTACCCTGATAAATTCTGACTGGCTGGAATTTGCTTACGGAACCGAAAAGTGGGGAACCATAACCAGCAACCTTGGGTTTTCAAATCACTTTAAACACCACAATCTGCGCGACGACGGTAACTATATGGAATATGCCCGGAAATATATGGACATACTCAAATCGCTGAAAACCGGAGGGAAATTTCACTATGCGCCCGATCTTCCTTTTATCGAACGATACCTTGACCATCAACAATTTGAAATAGAGCAGTTTGAGATTGGAGGTTTTGATTTTAAAACAACCGTGATAAAACGACTAAAATAAGGGGGCAACGGTATAAATAGCGGTACGTCCGGCCAAGGTTTAATTCAAATGCAAATGGTTTAAGCCCTCTTTATTTTCGGCTATACCTGAAATTGAAGATACCTGCAATCACGAACTTTTTTTAGCGCCAACGATCAGACATCGACAAAAAAATCAGCCATGATTATATTCTTAACTGCTTGTTATTTACTGACTTCTGAAGTTTAGTACGGTGGAAGCTTCCAATTTTTTATCAAAGTCCCCAGAGGACTATTTATAATTTCAGAAGTTGGAGAAATAAATTTGAATGTTTCTTTCGTGATCTTATCTCGTATATGGGATTCTGTGATGCTCCACACTAAAGTTTTAATACTTCTCAGTGATATTTTACCTTGCCCTGCAAAGGCAGACGAATTATCCTTTGAGAGGTCAAAGGTGAAACCGGGATGGGTTTTGGTGCCTGGGGCTCCATATTTGTCGATGAGAGCCTGGCGGATGGTGGAGTCAATTGTCCTTGTGTACAGAGCTTTTCATGGACGTATTAACTAACTAATGTTGGGTGAGAATATCCATTAGCCGGTGATTGGTAAAATAGAGATTCCTGCCAACCTGTGATGATGCAAGCAGGCCTTCCGCCACGAGCAATTTGAGGTAGTTGGATGCCGTTTCACGGTGTGCTATACCCTTCGATACCAGATGTTCGATTTTTAAGTAGGGCATGGTAAACATGAGGTCCAACAACTGCATACGGTTGCCAAATTTTTCCAAAACTTTTAATACAGCCGGCTCCATTTCTTTTTTCAGATCCTGAATGCTCCTGATCTTTTTCATGGTGAGTTTAGCCGTGGAGTCCACTGCCGTTGTCATGAAGAGAATCCAATCCTTCCAGTTTCCGGTGGTTGTTACATCACGCAGCAGCCGATAATACAATTCTTTATTATCGACTATATATGCACTGAGACAGAGTACCGGCTGAGGCAGCAACTTCTGCTGTACAAGGTAGAGGGCATTGAGGATACGGCCGGTGCGGCCATTGCCATCGGCAAATGGGTGGATGGCTTCGAACTGGTAGTGGATCAATGCCAGCTTAATGATCGGATCGAAATCGCTGAAAAGGGGATCGTTGATAAAGGTTTCGAGAGCAGCCAGTTTTTGGCGGATAACCTCTTCGCAACAGGGAGGGGTGTGAATTGTTTCGCCGGTTATGGCATTAAGCAGCAATGTTCCCGGTTGATTTCTTATACCTGCATTGTTTTGTTTGATAGCCTGCACGGCTCGTACCATGAGGTTCGAGGTAATGAGATTGTTGTGGTCGCGCATATACTGCAGTGCGACATACAATGCTTCGCGGTAATGCAACACCTCTCTTGTCGCCTGGTTTACAGCCTGGTCACCGGCAACGGCCTTGTATAACTCGTCCTGGGTGGTGACGATGTTTTCGATGGCCGAGCTGTCGCGACTCTCCTGGAGTACAATGGTGTTGACGAGTAAATTCATAAGCGCTTCCCCGGTCATGCTATAGCACAACCCTTTCAATTCGGCGAGGCTGCGGGCGGCCTTCAATGCATGTGTCAGCAGTACCGTTTGAGTATCGGTATCTAAAGCAGGGGGAAGGCCTGGAAGGTCGTTATAGGGGATATTTGGATCGTATGCCATTTATGTCGTGTATTAGTTTTATTTCCGTCATCAGCTGAATCTTATGCCGGATGATCCGACGCATTTTCTTTAATATGTCGTGTAAAAGTAATAAATCCGACATTACTTACAACTCATGTCGGATTGTAAGCTTCCCTCTTTTTGGGGCCATTCAAAATTAGAGTTTAAGGCATTAATTGTAGTAACGATAGAAAGTAACATCATTAAGTAAACTCCATAATCTTAAGAATGGGAGTCATTAAATTACTAGCTGATTGAATATTTTACAGGTGTAAATACAGGTATAATATTAAAAAATAATTATTTCGAAACCGGATATGATTTTACTACTAAGATCTTATTATTCGAATAATAAAAATGATTATAAGAGTAAAATAATGGAACTATAACAAGACTGTAACAGTCACCCATACCGTCACCACTACATACAAAAATGTCTGTAAATCAATGATTTACAGACATTTGATGTGGAGCGTAGGGGAGTCGAACCCCTGACCTTTAGACTGCCAGTCTAACGCTCTAGCCAACTGAGCTAACGCCCCATGATCAGAGGATGCAAATGTATAATATTTTCACCATATACAGCACAACTTTATAATTTTTGCTGCCGCTGGCTGGTGCATAATGCCGGTGATAAACATCTGCGTAACTTAGCTGTTCGTTACAACCTTATTTCCGTCACCCGATGAAACGTCTGTTTGCGGCAATTAAAATCAATCCTTCCGCCGGATTCACCGCCACGGTAAATTCGCTGGTTTCCGAACTTCGTTACGAACGCATTAAATGGGTTGAAACGGGGAACATGCACCTCACCCTGAAATTTTTCGGCGAAACGGAAGAAAAGCGAATCCCGGCCATTAATGCGGCATTAAAGGCAGCGGCATCGAAAACGCCGGCTTTTACGCTCCGCATCGGCCGGACAGGCATTTTCGGCAGCCGTTACGATCCGCGTGTCATCTGGTTCGGCATCGATCCGGAGCCTACGCTGCAGCAACTGGCTGCCGATGTCTTCGCGGAATTGGAGAAAGCGGGCTGGGAACCCGACCGCCAGAATTTTGTCCCGCACCTGACCATCGGGCGAATCAAAGAACTGAAAGACAGGCTGCTGTTTCAGGATGTAATTCAGAAATACCGCGAAACGTTCATCCAGGAACAACCCGTATACGAAGTGATCTTATACGAAAGCATCTTGCAGCGCGAAGGACCCCAATATATTGCCTTGCAAAAATTCCCGCTGCTGACACCGCCTGCACGTTCGTGACAGGCCGGTTGCAGCGGGCTAAATAGCTTTATACCGGTGGTTGGCATGGGGCAAGGAGCGGAGAGCAGGGAGAACTGAGAACGCAAAACACAGAACACAAAACACACAGAACGCAGAACGGAGAACGGAGTACGGAAAACGGAGTACGAAGTACGGTGAACGGTGAACGAAGAGCGCAAAATATAGAACACAAAACACACAGAACACAAAACACAGAACGGAGAAGGAAGAACGCAAAACACAGAACATAGAACGCAGAACGAATCACGAGCCACAAATACCACGAATGCTATCACGAATACCCCGAATTACTAATCACGAAACTCAAAACGTAGAACTCTGAAACTCAGAAACACTGAAACTCAGAAACACTGAAACACTGAAACACTGAAACTCAGAAACACTGAAACACTGAAACACTGAAACACTGAAACTTTGCAACATTGAAACTCCATACGCAAAACACAGAACACAAAACGCAGAACATAAAACTAAAGCCAACAGCGAAAAGCTACCTATAAGACCTTTCTACCATCAACTTCCCCCCTTTGCCCTGCCGTCTTACCCACACCCGCCCCGGGCAGGTAAACTTTTAACCTTTGACTTTTGACTTTCTACCCACCCCTGAAACGGGGCATAAAAAAACCGGCTTCTTTTTCAAAAGCCGGCGTCAAAGTCTGAGGAATCCTTCTATGCCTTCGGGGGCTCGTTTTTTTCTTCTTCTTTGTCTTTCCTGATCTTTTCCAGCAGGAAATCTATGATCAGCGCCAGTCCGCCAAAAATAAAGGCCATGGAGAAATAGGCCACTTCGGGACTGAGAACATCATACCGGGCCAGGGCTTCTGCGATGAGCAGGCCAAGGCCGATGCCAAACAGCAGCAACCCCCATTTGAGGGTAGAATAACATTTACGCTCCTGGCCGAAAATGGACGCATCCTTTCCGCTTTGTATGAGCGCCATACGCTCTTTTTTACGATATGATAGGTAGACAATGCCAAGGATCATGGCAAACATGGAGACCGGAACAAATATTTCAGCTTGCATATCGATGAGTTGTTAAGGTTTTACTTTCGGTTTACGCTATTTTTGACGCAAAGGGAACCGTCAGGTTACACTCCGGAAATAATTTTTCAGCCTGCTCTTGTCTGCCCGTGACGGATGCCCTTTTCAGATGATCCGGGCGCAAAACAGGCCGGTGATTTTCCGTGAAGAAACCGGATTATCTGTCCGAAAGGCTAATTTTGCCGGTTCATCCCACCCGACGCCGGGAGGCAACCAATGTACAATCCCATGATATCACAACTATGAGCAGAGGCCTTATCATTTTTCTCATGCTGATGGCAACCGGAGTTGCTGCCGCACAAAAGACAAGTCAGAACCCTTCCCGGATCATCTGGAGCGAAGATTTTTCGGGCGGAAAAATTCCGGCCGGTTGGATCGTTAAGGCTGAAAACGACAGTAACGTGATGTGGGAATGTACCAACCAGCCCTTCCCCGGTTCCTTTGGCCGCGACCAGCAGGCGCCGCCCGTCGCATCAAAAAGCGGCGGCTTTCACATGCAGTTTGCCCCGGGCGTGAGAGTGGACAAATTTTACAAACGCTGGGAAAAAGCAAAGATCTGGCCGGACGCTTATTTTCAGACTTCCCCCGTCGATTGCTCCGGACGCAGTTCGGTAGTGCTGAAGTTCCAGCAGAATTTCATGTGGAACGATTGGGGAAAAGTGCGTGACGACGGCGGATTATTCGTTGGCGTTTCCGCCGACGGGCAACACTGGAAAGAGTATGAGGTGCGCAACGGCATCGGGTCGGAAGGCAACTGCCCCAACCCCATGAACGTTGAGCTCAACATTACCGGTACTGCTGCTTTTCAGAAGACGGTTTATCTGCGCTTTTCCTGGAGGGGTATCTATGCCTGGTACTGGATGGTCGACAACCTGGAACTTTCAGAAGCCCTGGATAATGACCTCTCGGCATCAGCCCTGGTTTCGCATCCCCAATCGGGGAATTCCTTTACCGCGGCCGATGTGTTCCGGTTTCACGTGGTGAATCTGGGGTCGGGACCCGTCACACAGCCGTTCGATTGCTACCTCCGGATCGACAACAGGCCGCCCTTTAGGATAACCGTGCCTTTCAGCGAAAAGCAGCCCCTGAAGATCATCGACACGGTGGAAGCCGTCTTCCCTCCTGCCGATCTGACCGATCTCGGAATCCATAAAATCAGGTTTTACACCTCGTTGCCGGGCGACAGTCGCAGGGAAAACGACACGCTCGACATGGAATTGTATTCACAGGCTTACGAAATAGGCCCGGTAACCGGATTCGAGCGATCCGGAAATTCGTTTGTTTTTAGCTGCAACCGCGCAAAAGTCCGGGTCGACTTTGCCCGCGACGATATCTTCAGGATCAGGATGTCGTACAACGGCGAGTTCAGCGATCCCGTCGGCAGCGATATTGTGATAAACCCTCCTTCCGGCGATGTTAAAACAGAATTCACCGATGCCGGTAACTATTACCTGATGAAAACCTCCGGCGTGGCTTTGCGGGCTTACCTCTCCCCTCTCCGTTTTGCCATGTATAAACCGGATAACCAAACCCTGGTGTGGGAAGAAAGAAAAGACCTGACCTATGGCAAAGAGACCGTTCAATACTTAAGCTGCGGGGATGACGAATATTTTTATGGCGGGGGAATGCAAAACGGCCGGTTCTCACACCGGGACAAAACCATCCTGCTGCGCATCGACTGGAACTGGGAAGACGGCGGGGCGCCCAATCCCGCGCCGTTTTACATGAGCACCCGCGGATACGGAGCCCTGCGTAATACGTATGCTCCCGGAGAATACTCGTTCAGCGACACGGTGACCACGAAACATGCCGAAGCCCGGTTCGACTGCTATTACTTTACCGGCGAATCGCTCAAAGACATCCTGAACGCTTACACCGACATTACCGGCAAGCCCTTCCTCCCTCCCCGCTGGGCTCTGGGAATGGGTGACGCCAACTGCTATAACCGGGGCGAAAACAAGGGCAAAAACACCACCGGTTATGCCGGAACCACGCCCGATGTTATCCCGCTCGTTGCCGATAAATACATCGAAAACGACATGCCGCGAGGCTGGATACTGCCCAACGACGGCTATGGCTGCGGTTATACCAAACTGGATTCCGTAGTGGTGGAACTTCATAAGCGGGGATTTCATACCGGTCTGTGGACCGAAAACGGGGTGGAGAAAATAGCCCGCGAAGTAGGTCTTTACGGCAGCAGGCTTTGTAAACTGGATGTGGCCTGGGTGGGCGAAGGATACAAATTCGCCATCGACGGTTGTAAAGCGGCTTACGAAGGTATCGAGAACAACAGCACTGCCCGCGGTTTTGTCTGGTCGGTTTGCGGATGGGCCGGCACACACCGAAATTCGGTGGTCTGGACCGGCGACCAGTCGGGAACGTGGGATTACATTCGCTGGCACATTCCCACGGTGATCGGGAGCGGGCTTTCGTCCCAGAATTGCGCTACCGGCGATATCGACGGCATTTTCGGGGGCAGCGCCAAAACGTTTACCCGCGACCTGCAATGGAAATGCTTCACCCCTGTTTTGATGTCGATGTCGGGATGGGCGCCTAAGGATAAACAGCCCTATGTTTATGGTGAGCCCTATACCTCGATCAACCGCAAATACCTGAAGCTGAAGATGCGTCTGACGCCGTACATGTACACCCTTTGCCATGAAGCTTCCGTGAAAGGGGTGCCTGCCGTAAGGGCGCTGGTACTTGAATATCCTGACGACCCTGTAGCCCGGGGAACCGAAACCCAATACGAATACCTCCTCGGTAGAAATTTTCTGGTAGCCCCGGTATATTCGGATACCAACATCCGCGACCATATCTACCTTCCCGCCGGTAAATGGTTCGACTATTGGGACGGCACCGTGTATGACGGCAACCGTTACCTTGACGGCTATCCCGCCCCCCTTGCCAAGTTGCCGCTTTTTGTCAGGGCAGGCTCCATCATCCCGATGTACCCGCAGATGAATTATGACAACGAACGCCCGGCCGATACCCTGACGCTGGACATTTATCCCGGTCCCGGCGCCACCTTTGAACTCTATGAAGATGAAGGCTCCGATCGCGGATACAGGAAAGGCAAATTTTCGCTGACCCATCTCGAAGCTTTTACAGATGCTGCCAACCGCGTCACCGGGGTAAAGGTTTCACCGGCCAGGGGCGAATTCCCAGGTAAACTGGCCAACAGGGCTTACATCCTGAAAATTCATACCACGGCCGTTCCGAAACAGGTAAAGGCCCGGGGAGATAAAGTCAAACAGGGAACTACGACCGGTTTAAAACAAGGCTGGTATTACAGCCCGGATGAAAAGCAAGGAACACTGACTATTTTCACGGGACACATTCCTGCCGAGGAAACAACGGCCATCGAACTGAAATATTGATTTCCGGATTCATCAACCGGATAAGCCGTCCTGAATTTTTCAAACAGCTGACCGGTTGCGGGGACTGTATTTCAAAACAGGAAAGACATCAGAGCCTGTTGAGCCATTTTCAAACTGCTGATTTCCAATTCCGGAGCGAAATTTTGTACTTTTACATGTAACCTCCTGTCAACAGGGGCGTCATATCATCACATGAAAGACCAGGACGACATCTACCATGTACAGCGGATACTTGCGGGTAACACGGCATCGTTTGCATACCTGGTAAACCGTCACAAGGATATGGCATTCACCATTGCCTTTAAGATAGTGCGCAATCGTGAAGATGCTGAGGAGATCGCCCAGGATGCTTTTGTGAAAGCTTACCAGTCGTTACGTTCTTTTAAAGGCGAATCGAAATTTTCGACCTGGCTGTACCGAATTGTTTACAACGCTGCCATTTCACATACCCGGCGTCACAGGTTTGAATTTACAGTCCTCGACGAAGCTATGACGGGCAACATTACCGAAGATGAGATTTTCGGGAGCCTCGATGTGATGGATCCTGAAGAACGGTCGCAACTGGTAACTGCGGCCGTTGACAAGCTGCTCCCCGAAGAGAGTGCGTTGGTTTCCCTGTTTTATATGGAAGATAATTCCATTGAGGATATCAGCCAGATTACAGGCCTCAGCGTCTCGAACGTAAAAGTAAGGCTGCACCGGATACGCAGGAAACTGTATGATTCGTTGCAACCGAAAATGGCCGGAACGGAGATGGCGCAAATGATGTAACTTTGTAACCCGAAAAACACAAAACCATGATCCCGAAAGAACTACAATCCGATGAAGCGATACGCAGGCTGCTGAGTTACACAGCTCCCGAATCGCCATCCGATGATTTTACGGCACGCCTCATGGAAAAAATACTGGACGAGCCTGTCCGCGAAATAAGCTGGATTAACCGCAACCAGTGGCTGTTATTTTTCACTGTAGCCGCCATTTTGATCCTTCTGTTTATATTTCCCATCTGGTCCCTTTTTGGATATGAGTTCACACCGGGACAGTTCTTTATGTACTATGCCGGAGATTTCGTCAGCAAGACCGCCCTGTGGCTCGGAGAGCAACTCAGCCGTTTCGGCAGCCTCGGAAAGGTTTGGTATCTTGTTCCTGTTTCGGTGGCCATCGTGCTACTTGCCGCTTTTGACCAGGCAATTCATAAACCGGCTCAGGCAAATGCCTGATCATCGCGACTTTATTTTTCTGTTTAACAAACTGAGCCGGCATTTTATTGCCATTTATCCCTTTTCCTTTGCTGTCGCACGATTACATTGCATGGCTTTATTCAACTACATTCCCCAGGTAAGAAATCCTGCCTGGCTTCCTGATTATTTCTCATGTTCCGATGATCAGGAATGAAATGAAAAGATTTGTTTCGTAATCTTTGCAACATCAGAATAAATCTGAGGTTTAAAAATTGTTACTGTTGCAGCCTATGATTCCTCCGGCTATTCAAACGGAAATCGGATCCTTTTTCAGCCGTGAATACGGTACCGGCATCCGCGTACTTTCTTCGTCCGGTATCGGCGGGGGATGCATCAACGACGCGGCCTGGTTTGAGACTTCCGCGGGGAAATTCTTTATTAAATACAACCTCGCTTCCCGGTATCCCGATATGTTCGAAAAAGAAGCGCTGGGTTTGAAGCTGATTTCCGGCATGGGAAACATCCGAGTCCCGGAAGTAGTTTTCAGCGGTACTGCCGGCGAATATACTTACCTGGTACTGGAATATATTGAGCAGGGAACCCGCCGCAGGGATTTCTGGGACGATTTCGGACGTTCGCTTGCGGCGTTGCACCGCAATTCGGCTAAAGCCTTCGGCCTCGACCTCGATAATTACATGGGATCGCTCAGGCAGAGTAACCGTTTTCATGACGAATGGCATGATTTCTTCATTTCCGAAAGGCTCGAACCACTGGTAAAGCTTGCCCGCGACGCCCACGAAATCTCATCTGCAACGGTCAGCTCATTCGAAAACTTATACCTTCGGTTGCCGGACATCATTCCACGGGAGCAGCCCGCCTTGTTGCACGGCGATTTATGGGGAGGCAACTTCATGGTTGCAGAGGAAGGCAAGGTCTGCCTCATTGATCCTGCAATATAGGACACCGTGAATCCGATCTAGCCATGACAAAACTCTTCGGCGGCTTTACCGAAGAGTTTTATACGGCTTACAACGATGCTTTTCCGCTGGAAAAAGGCTGGCAGCAACGCATTGATATCCTGAACCTCTATCCGTTGCTCATTCATGTCAACCTGTTTGGTGGAGGTTATACCTCTCAGGTTAAGTCTGTTCTCAGCCGGTTTTAGTATTACTTCGTATACTGGTCAAAGACATTTTCGAGGCTCCGGCAGCAAACTTTACAGAACAGCTGGTGGCGCGTGAACATGATGCAGTCGAGTTGCGAACGGTACAGACCTTTGGGCGTGTATCCGGCGCCTTCGAAAGCTCCGACTTTGCCTTTATATTTTTCACCGGCAAAGTAAGAATCCTCGGCAGCCATTTGTTTCACGAACAGCTCTTCCATGACACTTTCGGGCAGCAAGGCCGCCCTGATGCTGTCGCGCGTCACCTGTACGCGATAGCCGTATTTATCAAAAGCTTCCTTGTTCCAGGGTGTGGGCAAGGGTGTTCCCGGCTCCACAAGCTCTTTCCATTTTAATTTGCTCTTGTCGAACATGGCGGTGATATTGGTTTCCCAGGGTTCTACCTTGATATCCGGCACTTCATAAGCCACCGACGATGTGTAATACTCGTCGGCCAGCGCGGCAATATGATGGCCTAATTCATGAACCATGATATAGTCGGCGAATTTATTATCTGCCGATACGGTAGTATAAAGGTTGTATATCCCGCCACCGCCATAGGTCTGCTCGTTGATAAGGATTACCATGAAATCATAAGGCACGGCCGAAGCGACATCGCGGACGGTACGATTGTCATAAGTGAGGGCATACCGTTCACTGTCGAAGCTGCTGTAATGCACCGAAAGCGGCGTGCGCTTGTAAACGTTGTGATGCGGTTTGCATACTCCGGAGGCTTCTGCCGGCGTTTCAACCGCCCGAACGTTAAAATCGTTTTTCCTGGCAGCAAAAGGCTCGGTGGTCATCAGCGCATCGGTAAGCCTTTTGGCGTCCCTGCGGAATTTTTCCATTTCGGATTTGGCATAACCGTCGCCCAGGATCACAAGGTCGATTTTTTCCTGAGCCGGACCGTTTTGCATGATTACATCCACCTTTTCGGTATGCGGTTTTACGGCTTTCATCACCTGCCGCGAAGCAGGATCAACAACGGTAGTCCATATTACCCGGAATTTATTTTCGGCATCCCTTTTTTTCAGAATTATCGTAACCGGTTTTAGTGGCCAGGGAAAACGCAATGACTCGTGAAAAGTGCCATATACGCTGTCGGCTTCCGGCGTTGACTGCCATTCGCCGAAAATACTTGCAAAGCCGCGGGAATAAAGCAGGGTGTTGGTTTCTTTATCTGCAACCTCGAAATAGTACAGCCCCAGTTCGAGTTTATCAATCAACTGGTTTCTGCTCCCCGGCCATTCGCCGTCCATCAGGGCCTGATCGACAGCAAAATGCTCTTCTTTGGCGTTGCCGGTGTGGAAATAGTCGAGGCGCATGGTCCCGCCGGTAAAATACTGGTCATAATTCACGTTGCCGGTATTCTTCACTTCAATGGCGGCAACCTTGTCCGTGCCGGTTGTTTCTTTGTTTTTCTTCCCGGAATTGCAGCCTGTCAGCATGGCGGCCGCCAGGATAAATAACATGATATTTTTCATGGTAAAATTTTTTTGTGAAGATAAAACAGTTTGTGATAGGGTGCAGTCAAAGGCTTGACTTTTAGCAACAACAAGCCATTCCTGAAGCACGGCGGTGATGCCGATGATATAAGGTCTGCTTCCCGGCAGACGCTGACAGGTCGCAACGGCAATCATCCCTCCCTGTTCTCCCCTCCCCTCCTGATTTTTTTTTACGTTCCCCTCTATTCTCCGGAGCCTGATAACCAGGGGAACCGTACCTTTGCAAAAAAACCAGTATATTGACTTTTAGCGAATTTGGCTTCGATCCCCGCGTGCTCGAAGGCATCGAATCCCTCGGTTACGAAACCGCCACGCCTATCCAGGAACAAGCTATCCCGCCTATCATGGCCGGGAAGGACATGATTGGTTCGGCCCAGACAGGAACCGGCAAAACGGCCGCTTTCCTGCTGCCGGTGATCCACCGGATCATCACCACCAAACACGACGAAAGCATCAAAGTGCTGATCATTGTCCCGACACGGGAACTGGCCATCCAGATCGATCAGCAGATGCAGGGCATGTCGTATTTCACGCCGGTGAGCTCCATCCCCGTTTATGGCGGCACCGACGGCGCCACTTACAGCAACGAACAGAAAGCCCTCACCGACGGCGCCGACGTGGTAATCTGCACGCCCGGACGTATGCTGTCGCACCTTAACATGGGGTATGTGAATATTTCGGGGCTGAAATTCCTTATCCTGGATGAAGCTGACCGGATGCTGGATATGGGTTTTCATGAAGACATCATGAAGATCATCAACTACCTGCCCGAAAAACGCCAGAACCTGATGTTTTCGGCCACCATGCCGCCAGCTATCCGGCAACTGGCCAGAAAAATCCTCGACAACCCGTCCGAAATCAACATCGCTTCGTCGAAGCCCGCCGAAAAGGTCAGGCAGGAAGCCTATATTGTTTACGACGCCCAGAAAATACCGCTTGTGGAACATCTGCTGGCAGCAAAAAAACTGCGCAGTATCCTGATTTTCTGTTCCACCAAGGAAAAGACCAAACAACTGGCACGCGACCTGAAAAGGCTAAAGTACCAGGCAGACGAGATCCACTCGGACATTGAACAGGAAGCCCGCGAACGGGTGCTGAACCGTTTTAAAAGCCGCAGCCTGAACATCCTGGTGGCCACCGACATCCTGTCGCGCGGCATCGACATCGACGATATCGACCTGGTGATCAACTACGATGTGCCGCATGATGCCGAGGATTACATTCACCGCGTAGGGCGCACAGCCCGGGCCGAGGCCGAAGGCGAAGCTGTCACCCTGGTAAATGAAAAAGACCAGCGACGATTTGCCGCCATTGAGGAACTGATCGAAAAAAGTGTCGAAAAACCGCCTTTGCCCGAAGCACTCGGAGCCGGACCGGTTTATAATCCGGTGAAGAAAAACAAGGGCAACCGGAAATGGAGACCCGGTAAAAGGAAACCACGATCAAATGGAAAAACGGGTTAATGAACGGAAGCAGAAGCGACACCTCACCCCTACCCCTCTCCTCAAGGAGAGGGGTCTGCGCCTTATCCCTGTAAGAAATAGCAATGATTTAAAAAATTAAACTCATCCCTCAAGGAGAGGGGTCTGCACCTTATCCCTGTAAGAAATAGTAATGATTTAAAAAATTAAACTCATCCCTCAAGGAGAGGGGTCTGCACCTTATCCCTGTAAGAAAATAGCAACGATTTAGAAAATTAAACTCATCCCTCAAGGAGAGGGGCCTGCACCTTATCCCTGTAAGGCTTTTGACCAAAAATTTTGGTTTATCAGGCGGTTACTATTGCTTAAAGACTTTTTAAACAGAATCATATCATGAAAACCTCTTTTAAAAGAGCCGTTCTTAAAGCCCTGGAACAAGATAAACGGCCTGCCGGCGAAATACTAACCGAAGCCGATATTCAACACCTGCCGCAAGCAGTGCAGAAATACATCCGGATTTCGGGTTGTATCGGAAAGGAAAAGGTAAGAAACTTCCGCGCTGAATTCACCGGTAAAATCAGGTCAACCTCCGCCGATGAATTTATGTCCCTCAGGTCGGTACAGTACAATTTTACCGGCAGCCCTACCCGGCTTTTCTATATTGCAGCCAAAAAGAAAGGAATTCCGGCTAAAGGGGTTCATCTTTACATTGACCGGAAGGCGATCATGCTGATTAAAATTCTTGGCCTTTTTAAGGTTGTCGATGCAAAAGGCCCCGAGATGGACCAGGGAGAAACGGTCACCCTTTTCAACGATATGTGCTTCATGGCTCCTGCCACGCTGGCGGATAAAAATATTCTCTGGGACGAAACGGATGATAAAACCGTGCACGCGCAATTCACCAACGGTGAACTCAAAATTACCGCGACGCTGTATTTCAACGAAAAAGGCGAACTCATTAATTTTGTGAGCTACGACCGTTTCGAAACCCTTGACGGAAAGACTTACCTTAACCGGCCCTGGCTGACCCCGGTGACCGGCTACACTGATATCAAAGGTTACCATCTTCCCGCCGGGGCAAAACTCATTTTCAAGCACCCGGACGAAGACCTCTGCTACGGGGAATTTTACCTCTCCGATATAGAGTACAATTGCCGGGAATACCGGTTCAGGTAAAGACCGGATTATCTGCCTGTGGCGATTCCCTGAAATCTGATATACATACAGGAGTATAGAAAGGCATTCCCTTAGAAAAGGCCGGCATGTGAAACAGGAAGCCCGTCTTTTGCTATCTTCACACATTTCATCGTAACATGCATTCGATAAAAGTTCAGTAATCTGGAAACCATCAGAAGATATGGCCAACCGCCTTTCCGGACAGCCCTTTTACACGGGGGACCGGGAGCTGCCGGCGAAATGAAACCGGTTGCCGAAAATTTGTCGGCGGACTTCGGAGTACTGGAACTTCTTCAGACTGCAAACTCCGTCGATGGGCAGATAGCAGAACTCCACAGGCAACTGGCCTCATCGGCGGATGTGCCTGCCGTTTTGGTTGGCTATTCCTGGGGAGCCTGGCTCGGCTTTCTGTTTGCAGCCAGATATCCCGATCTGGTAAGGAAATTAATCCTGGTCAGCGCGGGAGCCTTCGAAAGCAAATACAACAAAGACCTGACGAGCATCCGCCTGAACAGGCTGAGACCGGCTGACCGGGAAGAAGCGGAGCGGCTGATCTCAATCATCACTACCGGGAATCCGGATTGTGAGGCATTCCGGCGCTTCGGCGAATTAATGACCATTGCCGATTCCTTTGACTGTCTTCCGGGCAGTGATTACCCGGTTGATTTGAATGCGGATATCTATGAATCCGTTTGGGCGGAAGCCTCCCGGCTGAGGGAAACCAATGAACTGATTGAGAATGCGGCAAGGATTAATTGTCCGGTGGTTGCTATCCACGGCGATTACGATCCGCATCCCGTCGAAGGCGTTAAGAACCCGTTATTTGGCAGGCTGGAAAATTTCAGGATGGTGGTAATCAATAAATGCGGACATACGCCCTGGAGAGAAAGACTTGCCAAAGACACCTTCTTTGAGATTTTATGGCAGGAAATTAAAGAAGTGCTGTAATCCGAACCCCCGCCTGATGAAATTAAGGCCCTCATGCCACGAAACCGGTGCTTTCGTTTTGCGGCCTACCCTGTCCGCCCGCCAAATCAATGATTTCCAGGTCCGCTTGACTGCTTTTTTAATTCCCGGATGGTTATAACTTTCCGGGATCGTATTCCTGAAAAGTCATAACTTTTCAGTAATAGAACCAACCTGATAATCCTGAAACCCTCACAGGAATTCTCTGAAAAGAAGCCTGGATCAACTGTTTAACAGGGAATTGACAACATTCGGTGCAACAGGAAAAGGAATTCTGACGCCGAAGAACCGGTCAGTTTTTTCCTTCCCTCCTCTCGGCCCATAACTGGGCAAAACTCTTTTCGGCAAATTTCGGCAATTCACGCCGGGGCCCCCACTGGTTAGCGGCAAAATGCTTCATGACCTTATTCTTGGTTTTCCCGTTTACCGAATCGAGCATATTTCGATGCAGCATAGCGGTTTTCCAGGCTTTCATAGCCATATTTTCCTTTCGCCGTGCCGTACCGGCCTGCACCGAATCGTTCCGGTTATAGAGCAGTTGTTCGTGCAGGTTGATTTTTACCGGGCATACCTCGGTGCAGGCGCCGCATAAGGAGGAAGCATAACTCAGGTGCTTGTATTCCCGCATGCCGTTTAGCCAGGGTGTGATTACGGCGCCGATAGGACCGCTGTAGACCGAACCGTAAGCATGCCCGCCGATGTTGCGGTATACGGGACATACATTGAGGCAGGCGCCGCAGCGAATGCAGGCGAGCGCCCGGCGCTGGTTTTTACGGCCCATCAGCGTCGTCCGGTTGTTGTCGAGCAGCACCACATACATCTCATCCGGGCCGTCGGCTTCACCTTCCTGCCGCGGACCGGTAATGACGGAGTTGTAGGCGCTGATTTTCTGCCCGGTGCCATGGCTGGCGAGCAGCGGCCAGAAGAGGTCAAGGTCGGTGAGACGGGGAATCAGCTTTTCGATGCCCGCGATGGCAATGTGGACTTTCGGAAAAGACATGCTCAGCATGGCGTTGCCTTCGTTTTCGGTAACGCACACAGCACCGGTATCGGCGATCAGGAAATTGGCGCCGGTAATCCCCACGTCGGCGGTGAAGAACTTTTCCCGCAACAGTTGTCTGACAAAAGCGGCAATTTCTTCAGGCGTGCTCCCGGCCGGTAAATCAAATTTCTGATTGAAAAGCGAAGCAACATCTTCCTTCGACATGTGCATGGCCGGCGTCAGGATGTGGTATGGCTTTTGTCCGGCAGTTTGAACGATAAATTCGCCAAGGTCGGTTTCGAGCGATTCGATTCCGTTTTTCTCCAACTGGTTGTTCAGATCCAGCTCTTCGCTGACCATGCTTTTCGATTTCACTATATGTTTGGCATGGTGTTTTTTCAGGATTTTCAGGACTTCGCGGACAGCCTCTGACGCGTCGACAGCCCAGATCACTTTGCCTCCGCGCGACTGGAAATTTGTCTCAAAATCGATCAGGAATTTCGGCAGGTCGATGATGACTTTATTCTTGATATGGGCCGCCCTCTGCCTGGCATATTCAAGGTTTGCAAACTGCTCTTTTCCTTTGATCACGGCAGCTTCGTACCGTGACATATTCAAAGCGATCGTCTTCCTGTGTACCGGGTCGAAAGCCTTTGTAAGGGAATCTTCGATAAACTGATGATATGCATCGCTCATCATACAAAGGATTTGCTGATTATTTCAATGGGATCTTGCTGATACGCCTTTCATGGCGCCCTCCTTCAAATGCCGTAGTCAAAAATGCCATGACCGCCTTAAGGGCTTCTCCCTGTTCGATAAACCGCCCGGGCAGACAAATGACATTTGCATCGTTGTGTCGCCGGATCAGCTCGGCGATATCTTTGCTCCAGCACAATCCGGCCCTGATATTCGGATACTTATTGGCTGTCATGCACATCCCGTTGCCGGTTCCGCAGATAAGAACAGCACAGGGGTACTGGCCTTTATCTACCAGTGAGCAGACTGAATGGGCGATATCAGGATAATCGACACTTTCGGCCGAATAGGCGCCGAAATCACGGAGGGAGTATCCTGCTTCGGCAAGTTTTGTCTTCAGGAATTCTTTCAGCTCATAACCGGCATGATCGCTGGCTATAGGCAAGGTGGCCATTTTATCAAACATAACGTATCGTTTTTAGCTATGACCTGTTGATCAATTATTTCAAAAAATACTACGGTATCAATCCCGGTTCAGCAAATGTAACCATAGATAGGGAGTTATTCATTTTCAAACAGCTAAAGTTTTTAAATGATATCTGTTCATAAGTTGACTAATTTTGTGAAATTGCAATGCCATAGTAATTTCAGCCGCATTGCCTTTTGTATCAAGCAACAGTTGAAGCATTAACAACGGATAATTTGCCATGACGACCACCAGAGGACAGCTATCGGATAAGGAACTGATTGTGAAGATCGACGAACTGCGCAAGGAGAAAAACGCGGTGATCCTGGCCCATTATTATCAAACTCCCGATATCCAGGATATTGCCGATTATATCGGCGACAGTTTGCAGTTATCGCAACAGGCGGCCGCCACCGATGCCGATATCATCGTTTTTGCCGGCGTTCATTTTATGGCCGAAACAGCCAAAATACTCAGTCCGTCGAAAAAAGTGCTCCTCCCCGATACCGAAGCCGGTTGCTCGCTGGCCGATTCGGCGCCTGCCGCTGAATTCGAAGCTTTCGTCAGGGAACATCCCGGCCATAAGGTTATTTCATACATCAACTGTTCAGCCGCCGTTAAAACGATGTCGGACGTGATCGTTACTTCGAGCAACGCCATGAAAATTGTGGAATCGTTTCCAAAAGACCAGCCGCTGATCTTTGCCCCCGACCGGAACCTGGGCGCATATATCAACGGCAAAACGGGACGGAATATGGTGCTGTGGGAAGGCGCCTGCGAAGTGCATGAAACCATCACTACCGAACGGATTATCGGTCTGAAGAGGATGCATCCCGATGCAAAACTCATTGCCCATCCCGAATGCAAGGCGCCGGTGCTCCTGCTGGCCGATTTTGTGGGATCGACCGCGGCAATGCTTGAATATACGCGAAATACCGGGGCGAAGAAGTTCATCGTCGCTACCGAAACAGGCATCCTCCACCAGATGCAGAAAGCATCGCCGGAGAAGGAGTTCATCGTAGTGCCCGCCGACGAAACCTGTTCATGCAACGACTGCCCTTACATGAAACTCAATACCCTCGAAAAATTATATTTGTGCCTGAAAAATGAAAAGCCGGAGATCACGCTGCCGGCCGATGTCATTGAAAAAGCGCGCAAACCCATTCTGCGGATGCTGGAACTTTCCAAGTAATAACTCCTATGGTCAGATGTTTAAATATACCGTTTTGCCTGCTATTTACAGTTTTACTGATGATGCTGGCCCCGTCCGTCAAGGCGCAGGAAGGACAGAATGTTATTAATGCCGATGGATACAACGTATTTTACTACCCGAACGGAATAAAATCGAGCGAGGGAATTTTCCGTAACGGCAAACCCGACGGTTACTGGAAAACCTATTATGAAAACGGCCTGCTGAAATCGGAAGGGAACCGGAAAAATTTCGAACTCGACAGCCTCTGGAAATTTTATGATGATTCCTCCCGGCTTATCTTAACGATCAATTATGCCGGGGGCAAGAAAAACGGTCTGAAAACCACTTACCGTCCGGGTGAAACGATGACGGAGAATTATGAGGATGACATCAAACAGGGCCTTACAACCTACTACTATCCCGATGGCAAAGTAAAACTGACCATTCCGTACGTTAATGGCCTCGAACAGGGATTCGCCCGTGAATACGCCCCTGATGGGACTGTCATCACTTACATGGAGTACAAAAAGGGGTTCATGATAAGCCGTGAACGCATCAACCGTAAGGATAAAGACGGTTTACGGCAGGGGCGCTGGAAGGTATTTTATCCGTCGGGAATTGTCCAACTCGACGGCGTTTACCGCAATGATAAGAAGAACGGCTATTTCAAGGAATATGATGAAAACGGGCAGTTGCTTTCGGTGAAGAAATTTGTGAACGATACGGAGGAAAAGGAAGCGCCCGAACTGGCCAGCCTGAGCATCAAAACCGATTATTACCCTGACGGAAAAGTTAAAACCGTGGCCAGCTACAACGGGGAGGTTCCCCAGGGCGTCCGCCGCGAATACGATGAAACAGGAAAAATCACCGCCGGTTATGTGTTTCATAAAGGAAGCATGGTGGGGGAAGGCATCATCGATGAAGAAGGCATCAAGGACGGTCCATGGAAGGAATATTATGACGACGGCACCTTACGTTCTGCAGGAACATACGACAAAGGGAACCGCATTGGCGAATGGAAATTTTATTACGAAAACGGAAAAATTGAAGAACAGGGCCGGTACAACAAGAAAGGCAATCCCGACGGAACCTGGCAGTGGTATTACGATGACGGCACCTTGCGCCGGGAGGAATCCTTCATCGCCGGGCTGGAAGACGGCGACTACTCCGAATACGATGAAACGGGAAAGCTGATGGTGAAAGGAAATTATGTGGAAGGCCTCGAAGAAGGGGAATGGATGTACGATTTCGGCGATTATAAGGAACAGGGACCCTATAAAGGAGGCGCCCGCAACGGCTTTTGGAAATCATGGTACCCCGATGGAACGTTACGGTTCGAAGGCGGTTTTATCGACGACAATTATAACGGGAAAATCATCTGGTACTGGCCCGACGGCAAGCGCAAGGACGAAGGCAATTACGTGAACGGCAGCCGCGAAGGCGACTGGATCACTTACAACGAAGACGGCACGCCTTTCCTGGTGATCACTTATAAAAACGACGTGGAGAAGAAATACGACGGTGTGTTGATAAAGCCGCCGTTTGAGGAATAAAAATCCATCCCATCCGGAATTGCGGCTTTTCATCCTTTCCGATATATCGCTCCTGAACCTGAAAAAATGAACAATGAAAAGTTGATATTCATCTCTCTGAAACAGAAACCCAAAAATATCGACCTATGAAACGTATCTTATTTCTTTCCCTTATTTCATTCTTTGGCCTGACAGTGTTTTGCCAGGAACTCCAGCCTGTTAAGCTCCTTCCTCCGCAGATCGACAAAGGCAAATCGCTGATGCAGTCGCTGCAGGACCGTCATTCCTCACGCGAATTCTCCGATAAGGAATTGTCGCTGCAGGAACTTTCAAACCTTTTATGGGCAGCCAACGGCGTGAACCGTCCCGGAGAAAAGAAACGCACGGCCCCCAGCGCCATGAACTGGCAGGATATTGATATTTATGTTTTCCTGAAAGAAGGCGTTTACCTGTACAACGCGTTTGAAATGACGTTGCAGCCGGTCGTAAAAGGAGACCTCCGTTCGCTGACGGGAATGCAACCGTTTGTCGCCGGCGCTCCCGTCAACCTGGTGCTGGTGTCGGACACGAAAAAAATGAGTCGCGGCGATGAAAACAGTAAGACAGCAAACGCTTCGGCCGAAGCGGCTTTCGTCGGCGAGAACGTGTACCTGTTCTGTTCGGCTTTCGATTTAAACTGTGTGCTCCGCGGATCAGTCGACAGAGAAAAAATTTCGAAGACCTTAAACCTGCGGCCGGAACAACTGGCTATTTACGGTATAACCATCGGCTTCCCTAAATAGCTGTTTATCTTCTGAATGAAACTTGAAAAAACGGGACAAATTTTATCCCGTTTTTTTTGTATGTCAAAAATTTTTCTACCTTTTCCGCAAAAAATATTACAGCCGATCTTTCGGAACGCTCCATAGCATCCTGATTACTATCCCAATAATCTCCATCTCATGGAACCATCATCCCCGTCGACTACTCAAGGCCAGCCACAGCCCCCCCAAAAAAAGAAACGCGGCTGCTGCTTCGGCTGCACTTTAATCCTGATCCTTTTGCTGGCCGGCATTCTGGGCGGCGCAGGCTACCTGATCTACAAAAGCCTGCCGAAAAAATCCGCCGTTGAGAAAGAGTATAATTCCGTTCCTGATTACTTTCACAATTAACCGGCCATGAAAAAGAGCATCCTATTTGTACTCGTGTTTTTTGCGGCCGGACTTACCCTATTTGCCCAGGAACCGGCATTCAGGCTGCATATGCAGGCAGGCAAATCACAGCTTGCGGGCGACGGCGACGATTACACAACGGTCGTCATCACGGCCCGCGACGGCGAAGGCGAAGTGATGACCAACATCAACGGTACCGTGCTGCTCAGGTGCAGCGCCGGCTTCCTCGAAGAATCGGAACTTAAAATGACCAACGGCATCGCTTATGTCAAATACACTGCCCCCATCTTTGGCCAGCCGATCAAGGCTGCACAACGGATGGTCTATTTCATGGTAAAATTCGTCAGGAAATTCCTCGCCCGTTTCAACGGCTCCTCCGATATGGCATCAAATCAGAAACTCGCCGGAAATATTGCCCTCGAAACCATCCGTGAAGGCACCAATCCCCTGACGCTCATCCCACAAAAGAACGGCGACAACAATGTTTATTTCGTCTGCGAGATGAACGGCGTAAAAGGGAAAACGAAAATACAGATCGTTAAAACCACCGAAGGAGGCAACAGTTCACTGATGCCCGGATATTATTCGGGATACGATATTACCGGCCAGGCGCCATTTGAGCTCATGCTCGAAAGCGGCGGCAAAGGCCAGATGACACAGAGCGGATCGGAACCGATGACCATATTGTTTACCAATGAGAAATCAACGGAAATCAATACGGCCATGAAAAAAATGATGGGCGGCGGCGAATGGATGAACGCTTACATGGGAGCTTCGGAAAAAGACATGCAATATATGGAAGGTTATGATGTCAAGAAAAACGGGCTGCCCTCCATTTACCTACCCATGCCCAATAACGGCATTTTCATTTATATGCCCCCCATTTTGCTGGAATACCAGGGCCGCCCTAAAACTCCTGCTGCCGGTGCGTCTGCTGCCAGCGATGAAACGAAAAAACAGGAAAGGGTTTTCGTCACCCTCGAGCAGAATGAACTGATCGGCGACGGGCGCAGCCGGACCAGAGCCGTTTTTCATTATGAAGACATCAACGGGGCGCCCGTCTCAGGTAAGAATATTCAATGGCAAATCCCGAAAGAATTCAGGATAATTTCGGTCCAGAATATAACCGACGGATCAGGGAATGCCTCCGCCGTCATACAGGCGCCGGTGCTGAGGGCAACCGAAGAAAAGCGGGGCGAAAATACGGGCGGGTTGATCGACAATTATGACTTGTTCCGGCTTTCAGTTAATTACACATCGTCAGAAAATAAAAACGAAACCACGCAAACAACGCTCTCGGTATACAAAACCCTTGAAAAAAACCTGTATATCCTGAAACCGGGCTTCGAACCAAGTCCCTATAAAGTGTTATTGCCGCAACTCGAATTTTACAATCTGCAAAGCGCCGTTTCGGCCACGGTATCCGAAGGGCTTGGCGCACAAAAATCAAAATTGCCGTTGAATGATGCCATCGTATTTCTTGAATCGGATAAATTCGACAGGGAATATTTCCGCCGGATTTATGATACTTATTTCCGTAAGGACAGGGACATGTTTATCACGATGCTCGAAAAACCTGAAGGTGGATATGCAGCCTTTACCGGCGCCGATGGCAAGTTTAAGCTGATAGTTCGCGATTTTGAAGGGAAAAAGCGCCTTTATTCGGGCGCCTACGAAAGAACCATGCCCCTTGAACCGTTGGAAGCCAGGCTGGCCGACCTCACCGGACGGCGTACCGGGACTCTTACCGAAGTTTTAGGGCTACTTTCGGGAGGTAAAAATGCTGCCGGCACCACCGACAATTCCGGTACCTACTCGGAAACAATGCTGAATACGCTGGATTATAAAACAAAGGTTTACAGTCAGATAGCCCAGATGGAAAAAGTCCTGTGTGCCGGCGCTTTCAACGAGGCCCTTGGAACCGAAGAAAAACTTCATATCCTCGGCATGCTCATGACCAATGCCAAAGGAAATGCCCGCTTTATGAACGATACCGGCAAGGAACTGATCTCTAACGCCTGGTCGTTGTTTATGATGGCTGGCGAAGCCGCCAATGAGTATTTTAAAGTTTCGGAAAAACTTGGTAAAAAGATCGGGTTTGATAAAGTCAGCGATTCACTGACAAAGATCGGGATGAAGCTGGACCTGGGCTTCTGGAGCAAGCTGACAGGCACCGACCGCAAAACAGGAACCCGGCGGATTGTCCTGGATTTTATCAGGAAAAATGTCCTGAGTTCCGACGCTCCGAATAAAATCAAAGGTTCCGGAGCCTATTACAGGGCAATGGGTGAAGCTTATAAAGCTTTATCGGGATTTGTATTTGAACAGCTCACCGAAGGCATCTCCGATGCCCTTTCAGAAGCCAATCCGGTACCTGATCTGATGGTGGAAATTATGAGGGCGCGCTATTATGCCGGGTTAAGGGATCAGGTTGACAAACTGCTGGCTCAACCGCCTGCAAGGGTACATGCCGTTTATGAACAACTGCAGCCGGTGCTTCGCGACCGATCTACTGAAATCAGGGCTTACTACCAATCGATAGGATCGCAAAGGTTCAACGCCGAGATGTACAAAGCCGACTGGGATTACTTCCGCGAATCGGTTGTAAAAGGCGGCGTGATTGCATACGACCTTCTTACTCCTAACTGGCACAATCTTAAGAAACATCTCGAAGCGCTTGAAACATTCAACAAGGTTACTGATGCGGCTTATACCACAACCATGCTCAGCCTCGAAATATATAGGTATCATTACCTGTGGTGTGATGCCAGGGCTGCTTTCGACTGTGCAAATCAGAGTATCGACCAGGGGGCGCTGGTTACCGCTTTCCTGCCGGAACCTTCACCTGAAATAAACTTTTTAAACAAAGCGTATGCTGCCGGGCCTCCTGAAAAGAAGGGTGTTCCGGGTATTGAAAATCTGGTCGGGCTTGACTTTTCATTCAACAAAGGATCCTTTCCCGTAGAAAACATCAATAAGGCAATTGCTGCCGTGACGGCATACCATCAATGGATTATGGCCGACAGCGCCCGTCGGGCCAGTTTTACGGGTTTTGAACCTCAAAAAGCCGGGGCCGTTTACAAAGCTGCTTATGATTTTGAAAACCAACTTTCAGATTTACTCCTGGCAGCCATGGCATATGCCGAAGACAAGTCTGCGTCACGCCTCAGGGAATATGAAAAGGCGGCCTCTGCACTGGAAATCAGCGCTGCATCCCTGGCAGAAAACAGTGCCATTGCCAATGCCCGTATGGATCAGATTCCTTCAAAAATCACAATTCCCTTGTCAGATTTCGATGAAAAGGATTCTTTGCAATTCTGGAGAAACCCGCTTTATCAAAAATTAGGCGCCGGAGTCCTGGGATTGGCGCTTGTAACCGTAATGGTTTTGTGGATTGTCCGCCGCCGATCACCCCGGGTAGTGCCTGCCGCTTCGGCGCTTCCTCAGTCCAAGGCACCCTCGCCCCAAAGATCCGCTGTTGCTTCCGCGCCCGATAATCCGGCTTCTCCCCCGCCTCCCCCTGCCTCGCCCAGGTTCTGTCCTCAATGCGGATCTGCCTTCAAACCAGGGGCTAAATTCTGCGGAAAATGCGGATATAAACCAATGTAAACCTGATAACCCCCTTTCTATGAGCCTTTGCGTAAGTTGCGGAAACCCGCTAAAACCCGGCGCCCGTTTCTGCGGAAGCTGCGGCGCTTCCATAACCGGTATCGGGGAAAGCACAACACATCCTGAAACCTTCGCTCGGGACAACCGTTTTACTACCATGGATTTCACCATGAAAAACTCACAACGGCGCATTGTAAACCTGTGGCTGTTCCTGACGGCAGTTTTTATTTTTCTGATCTTTTTGCCCTCCATTATCGGCATCGATGGTTTTGACGGAGGTTTCGCCCTGAGTTTTGCTTCGGGTTTCATGGTGATCATGGGCATCATCATAGTCCTGATATACCGTTCGAGGGCCCGGCAGCTCGACAGGATCCTGGCCGGCGAAGGCCGCATTGCCGTTTGGAAATATTCGCCCGATGAATGGGAAAGGTTCACCGCCATCGATTTTGAAGAGGAGATAAAAACCAAGAAAGCGCTTTTTTATCTTATCTCGGCCATTTGTGTGGTGGTGGGTATTATTATGCTGCTGGTCGTTAAAGATATACTGATCCTTTATATTTCTCTGGCCATCATCCCCGTGGTGGCCATCCCGGCGTACCTGGCGCCACGTATGCGTTACAACAAACTGAAAAATTCGGAAGGCAAGGTATTGATCGCCGAAAAAGGCGTTATTGTGGGCCGGATGTTCCACTTGTGGGTGAAACTGGGCGCCAGCCTCGACCAGGTTATCCTGGTTACCGATGACATTCCTCCCATCCTCGAATTCCATTACTCCATGCCGACGCGCAACGGCAGGCAGCAAGAAGTGGCCAGGGTTCCGGTACCTTCCGGCAAAATGGATGAAGCGGAAAGAATCGGGAAGTATTTCGGGGAGACAGCAGGTGCATAAATTATAGCAGCAAAAAGAAAGCGCAGCAGAATCTCACGATTTGCTGCGCTTTTTTTATCGATCATTTCAAACTATGAATTCTTTATCTGCATCACCCGGTGATGGATGCCCGAAAGATAATTGATTATGGTCACATACCGGTTGGCGGCCGGGGCGATCATCACCTTGCCGGTGCCTGTGAAAGTGTTCACGATGCCTTCGCCGGAAATCATAGTGCTGAAAATGCCTTTGTTGGCCTTGGCAACGGTAAGTTGTACACTTGCCTGCCGGGCAACGGCAAAGGAACCGTCAACGACCAGTTTCCCGTTATTCAGCTCAATCGTTTCGAGCGGCCCGTTTGAAATAACGACGACTTTCCCGTGGCCGGCCACGCGCGTTTGAAAGAATCCTTCACCCGAGAATAACCCCGAAATGGATTTGTTCGTGAAGGAGCTGATTTCTATTCCCATCTCGGAGGCAAAATACGAACCTTTGTCCAGGATCCATTCATCGCCATTGAGTTCCAGCGTGGTAAAATTGCCAAACGTAGGTTCGAACCAAACGGTTCCGGTACCGCGGATTACCGGTTTAACGGCGGATTCCTTGGTTACCATTGATTTCAGGAAACCGCCTGCCGAAGGCAGATTGGCTTCCATTTCCAGGTTCCCCTGCATGTAATACATTCCTCCCGACTCATACCGTAACGCGCTGTTCGACAATTCGGCCTTCAGGAATTTCAGTGTTTCCTTTTCAACAACGTCAAAAGAGACGGGACCTGACTGGATTTGAGGCGGAGCCGGCGGTGGAGCTTGCTGGGGCAGCGGTGGCGGCGGCGCCTGGTAAACGGGTTGCTGGGGCGGCGGCGCTTGCGGCGCGGCCGGCGCGGCACTTTGAATGGTATTCCGGGTGCCGCATTCGTGACAAAAAACGGCTCCCTCTTTCAGGGCTGTTCCGCAGTTACTGCAAAAAGGCATGTTTGTGAGTTTTTAAGGTTATCCTGATTAGTTGGTTGCGATAATTTGAAGTTCTATTTTTCGATGCCGATTATTTCTACAAAACCTACGCTCAGCGCATTTTTCGACCATGTTGAGGGATTGCTGTCCTGAATGAAATAGGTCCCCGGCTTCACATTGACGTTAATATTGCAGATCCATTTTGCACCGGGAACGCCGTTTTTGTTGGCGGCCGGGGTTGCCCTCCATTGACCGATGACATTTCCGCCCTTATCTTTCATGGTAATGGTTCCCCCGGTCGGGTCGCCCTTCCCTCCGTTGTAATGATCGGTAATAATGCGGGTAATGGTTGTTTCACGGTTTAACGTACACTTTGTCGGGTTTTTCGGATGCATATTTTTAGGATTATCCTTGGCCCCGACCGTGAAAACGGCGGTTGCCTTGCCGGTCGTTCCCGATTCGGCAGGAGTGATGGTGATCACCGGCTTTGGAGACGCCGGCGTTGTTTGCTGCTGAGTGGCGGTCTGGGCCGGCTTGGTTGCCCTGGCGGATGGTTTGGCCTGGGTTTTGGCAGGTTGTTTCTCCTTTTTCTTTTCCACGACCTGTTTGGTTTCGGTCGGCGCAACCAGCGGCTCTTCGGTTTCGATTACCGTGTCTTCTTCGGTAACGGTTACTGTCGTATCAATGGTAACAACGGGTTGTTCCTGAGTGGTGGTATCGGCAGCAACAGCTTCATTGTCAGCCGGCTTAAGGAATTTGTTATATCCATACCAGCCTCCGGCGCCTAAAGCAGCTATTCCGAGAATGATCAGAACCCATAACAGCGATTTACCTTTTTTCCTGACAGGAGCAGGCTGCGGCAACGGAGGAACAACCGGTGGAGGTGCGGATGGCTGCGCAGTATCAACTTTGGCCGTAACAGGTTGCTGTGTATCGAAACCGCATTCCTGACAAAAACGGTCGCCGGCAATCAGGGGTTTTCCGCATTGAGGACAAAACTGGCCGGCAACAGGAGCCTGAACGGGCTCAGGCTGAGGTTTGGTTTCCTCTGCAACCGGTTCAGCCTGATCTTGTATCAGAGATATATCAAAACCGCATTCCTGGCAGAAACGGTCGCCGGGAATAAGGGTTGTTCCGCATTGGGGGCAAAATTTCATGGCGTTGGCTTTTTATTCAATTGTTTGTCAAAATACCGTACGGTTGATCGAACAAAAGGCCCTCAACCGTACGGAAATTATTTCACCAGCTATTTAATTGATTTTCTGAGACTGTTAAAATCCCATGCCCCGCATACTTCCGACAAAGAATAGACCCAGAATGGCGCCAAGAATCAGCGCAAGCAAAAAATAAAGGACAATCATTACGATGAAGGTAATCACAACGTAACCGGCAACTTTTTCCTTCGGCGTATTTTTCATTACCGGGGTTCCGACTACTAACAGATAGATGGAATATAATCCTACCAGGAATGAAAGCCAGCGGACTCCGGGAATAATGAGGAGAATTCCGGCTACCCAGGATGCCGTATAGGAATAAACCGCCAGTTGCAATGATTTGCCGAAATTCCTGGTAGAATCAAACGACGGAGCAAGCATGTCAATCACCCAGGCAAGCACATAAACGCCGATAACTCCCGAGAGCAACTGAATGAGGCCCTGCATGATACCGCCGGAAACGCTGCGGTAGGTAAATCCCATCACTGATGTTCCAATCACCCCCAGCGAAATAAAGGAGGCAATTGCCGGTATCAGGGCCAGGATCAGCGCATATCCAAAAATGAGTTTCATGGTATTGGGCTGCTCGTTGTTGATCACTGGCCATTCAACTTTGGGTTTTGTAAGGATATTGATTGCCCGCTGAACCAGGTTTGTCTTTCCGCTAATCGCATCGGTGAATACACTGGCTGCTTCGCGGGTTTCGAAAGTTTGCTGAGGTTGCTGTACCGGAGGCGGAGGAGTTTGTTCCTGGTTTTGAATCTGGAATCCGCAGGATGCGCAGAATTTTGCGCCTTCTTTGAGCTCGGCGCCGCAATTTGGACAGAATTTCATAAAAGAAGTTTTTGGGTTAAACTGATTTGATTCATAGCTTAATACCGGTAAACGACTTCCGACGTTTAGAGGTAACTCACAAATATACGTTATGAAATCAATCAGGGCAAGTGAAAAACAAAGACTGCTTATTTTTGTCCTTTTGTTTTACGCGAAGCAGTGCCTGAAGCCTGATTTTTAATTCCGTCGTTGACAAGCTCAAAATCCATTTGCTTCTTCTGAAGATCAATTTTTTTAACCCGTATCCGCACAACATCGCCCAGCCGGTATACCCTGCCCCAACGCTGGCCTATAATGCGGTAATTCTCTTCATCAAGATAATAAAAATCATCGTTGAGGTAGCGTAATGAAATCATCCCTTCACATTTGCTTTCGTTAAGCTCAACAAAAAGACCCCATTTGCTCACTCCTGAAATCAAGCCGTCGAACTCCTGCCCTATTTTATCCATCAGGTATTCAGCCTGTTTGTATTTGACGCTTGCACGTTCTGCTTCCATGGCCTTGCGTTCCATTTCACTGGAATGCACGCAGTAATCTTCGTACTCCTGCTGTTCAACACTGGGTTTATTCCTGAGATAACGGTCCAGCAGCCGGTGCACCATCAGATCGGGATAACGGCGGATAGGAGAGGTAAAATGCGTATAAAAACTAAATGCCAACCCGTAATGGCCGATGTTATGGGTGGAATATTCGGCCCGCGCCATGGTACGGATGGCCACGGTTTCAATCATGTTTTCCTCGCCTTTTCCGATGATATCGTCAAACAAACGGTTAAAGGAAGTCGAAATGTTACGCCGGTTGTTGGTTTGGAATTTATACCCGAGTTTTCGTAAAAGTTCCGTGAAATTGGCCAGTTTGTCGGGATTGGGTTCATCATGGACCCGGTAAACAAAGGTTTTCTTCTCCCCTTCCCCTTTCCGGTCGCCGATGCTGGCTGCCACGCGCCTGTTGGCAAGCAGCATGAAATCTTCAATAAGCCAGTTGGCTTCTTTTTGTTCTTTGATGATCACTCCCAGGGGTTTCCCGTTTTCATCGAGGCTGAATTTTACATCCTGCGATTTGAAGGCGATGGAGCCTTTTTTAAACCTTTCGTCACGCAATTTTGACGACAATCCGTGCAGGGTCATCAATTCCTCTTTGAAATCGCCGTCGGCCCCTTCGATGATCGACTGCACTTCCTCATAGTTGTAACGGCGGTTTGATCTGATCACGGTTCGCCCGAACCACTCATTCAGCACTTCCCCTTTCGGATTCATGGTAAAGACCGCCGAATAGCAAAGTTTTTCTTCGTCGGGGCGCAGGGAACAAACCAGGTTTGAGAGTTGTTCGGGCAACATGGGAATGGTACGGTCGACGAGGTATATCGAAGTGCCGCGTTCATAAGCTTCCCTGTCGATGGCCGATCCCGGCTGTACATAGTAGGATACGTCGGCAATATGAACGCCCACTTCCCAGTTTCCTCCCGGCAGCTTTTTCAGCGAAAGAGCATCGTCGAAATCCTTGGCGTCGGCCGGGTCAATGGTGCAGGTCCAAACATCGCGAAAATCGCGGCGGCGGGCAATCTCATCGGCAGGAACTTCATTCTTTATCTTTTTGGCTTCCTCTTCAGCAGCCTTCGGGAATGCCAGCGGAAAATCAAATTCGGCCAGGATGGCGTTCATCTCCACGTTATTGTTGCCAGGTTCACCCAGCACATGGATGATTTTTCCCACAGGATTGGCGCTCCTTTTAGGCCAGTCGGTGATCACAGCCACCGCTTTTTCTCCATTCTTGGCGCCTTTCAGCGCAGCCAGCGGAATATAGATATCCACCGGAACATTTGCGCTGTCGGGTTCCAGGAAAGCAAAACCTTTTGAAACACGAACAATGCCGACAAACTGTTTTTTTGCCCTTTCAACAATTTCAACGACCTCGCCCTCGGTTTTGCGGTTTGCCCGCTTCGGGAAAAGGTGGATGCGCACCTTGTCGCCGTTCAGGGCATGATGCGTGTTGCCGGCATTTATAAATACATCTTCAGGAAGATCGGGGGTAATCACATAGGCTTTGCCGGTTTGCTTCATGTCAACGATACCGGTAACGGTGTTCTCCTTCGAAACGGCCACGATAAGTTCCGGATTGAGTTTGTACTTGCCCCGGTTCATCTCTACCAGCGACCCCTGGATGCAAAGGTTATGAAGGATGGTTCTAATCTCGTCCTTTTCTTTTTTATCAGTAACGGCAAGTTGGGAGGCCGTTTGCCGGAAATTAAAACTGTGCGACGGGTTCTCGGCAAACAGGTTGAAAACCTGGTTGGTAAAAGCGTTGCGTTCTATATTGGCTGTTGTTTTTTTCGATTTTTTTTGCATAGGTTTATTTTTTTATTGCTGTACGTCGACGTCAAAAAAAATGCCAATGTTTATAATCCTTTCGGAATGGCGTCGATGAGTGTTTTGGTGTATTCCGATTTAGGTTGTGTATATATTTCATCGGCCTCGCCGGCTTCCTGCAGTTTCCCGTTTTGCATCACCAGGATCCGGTCGCTCATATACCGCACAACCCCAAGGTCGTGCGAAATGAAAATGTAGGTAAGCCCGAACTCCTTCTTCAGGTCGTTGAGCAGGTTCAGCACCTGAGCCTGAACCGACACATCGAGCGCCGACACCGACTCGTCGCAGATAACAAATTCAGGTTTTACCGCTAACGCACGGGCAATGCAGATCCGCTGACGCTGCCCCCCTGAAAATTCATGCGGGTAACGGTAAAAATGCGCTTCTTCAAGGCCGACTTTCTTCAGAAGTTCAAGGGCCTTTTCCTTTCGCGCTTCATCCGTACCATACAGTTTATGCACTTTCATGGGTTCCATGATAGCAAAACCGGCAGTTATACGAGGATTAAGCGAAGAGTAAGGATCCTGGAAGATAATCTGCATTTTCTTGCGGAGGCTGTGCATCTCCTTTACGGTAAAAGCCCTGACATCATAATTATTATAACGGATAGTCCCCTCCGATGGTTCAACCAGTCTTAACACCGATCGGCCGAGCGTTGTTTTTCCGCACCCCGATTCGCCAACCAGGCCCAGGGTTTCGCCGGGATATACCTCGAAACTGACATCGTTGACCGCCGTTACAAAACGGGTAGCCTTTCCGAAAAAGTTTCTGACCACCGGAAACCGGACAATAATATTTGCGGCTGAAAGCAGCGGATTTTTTGCATATAAAACCCTGTGATTTTCAAGCCTCTCGGTCACAGGTACCAGGCTAACCACAGGATTATCATTTTCCAGGAAATCTGCAATCACCGGCAGTTTCACCGGGCGGGTTCCGGGCGCCGGACGGCAATTTATCAGGCCCCTGGTATAGGGATGAGACGGCCGGGTGAAGACCTGCCGGATGGGCCCTTTTTCAACAACCTTGCCTTTATACATCACGGCAACTTCATCGGCAATTTCGGCAATTACCCCCAGGTCATGTGAGATGAAGACCAGGCTCATGCCGTATTTCTGCTGAAGCGATTTCAATAAATTTAAAATGGCTCTTTGAACCGTAACGTCAAGCGCCGTGGTAGGCTCGTCGGCAATCAGGATTTCGGGGTTGCAGGCAATGGCCATAGCAATCATCACACGCTGGCGCTGTCCGCCCGAAAGCTGGTGCGGATAAGCATTCAGGATTTCGGCAGGGCGGGGGAGGAGTACCTCATCAAAAAGCGCCAATGCCCGTTGGCGCGCCTGCTTCTTTGAAACCTTTTCGTGTTCAAGAATAATCTCCATAACCTGCCTGCCGCAACGATAGGAAGGATTCAGGGAAGTCATCGGTTCCTGGAAGATCATGGAAATACGCTTTCCGCGCCAGGCACGCATCTCTTTGTCGCTGAGCGATAACAGGTCTGTGCTTTCACCGTTATTCAGATGAAATAAAATCTTTCCTGAAGTAACCTTGGCCGTACCGGGCGGCAACAGCCGCATGACAGCCAGTGACGAAACCGACTTGCCGGAACCCGATTCCCCCACTATGCCAAGCGTCCTGCCGCGGGTAACTTCAAAAGAAACACCGTCAACTGCTTTGGCAACGCCTTCTTCGTGTTTGAACTGAATGGTTAATTCCGAAACGGATAAATGCAATGAATTTGACATATCAGAATTCCGGCCCATGGCCTGTTACGCTCAGATTATTTCTTTCGCCAGCGCCAGTTGAAAGACCATTTCTGTGATCTGACCTATGGTGAAACGACTACCATTAACAATAATATCGAACAGGGTATTGCTGGTTTTTCCACCGGTAACACATTCGATAACGCGTTCACGTTCTTTATCCGATTTCAGGACAAATTCCCGGGCATATTTCCGGTCGTAACCGAAACGGTTCATGATTTCGTTGATGCGCCATTCGAGGGGGGCTTCGATGCGTATATGCATTGACCGCGTAATATGCCGGCAGGCAATGACCCCGCCCCGCCCTACCAGGATGATATTTCCCCGTTCGGCAAACTCCTTCAGGACATCCTGTGTGGTTTTTTTTATCTTCAGATCACTCATGTGTCGTTTTCCGGAAAGGGCTTCAACTACCTCATCCATCATATTTCGCTCCTTGTCGGTAAGAACTTTCTTGATATGAGACGTATCTTCCATGTGGAGCTTTTCGGCCGATTTTTCAAGAATCTCACGGTTTATAAACTGCCATCCTCCTCGCAGGTTGTGCTCTTTGGCATGTTCATTCAGCCTGATCGCCAGATCATGGGCAACACCTGAGGCGTTGCAGCCGGTTTCGCGCGAGAATGTTATGACCGGCCCCAATTCCTGTGGCTTACCGGTAACCTCACGAATTTCGCCGAGACGGCGCATCATGTATTCAGATAAAAGGTCGGGCATAAAACCTCCTTCTTTAAACAATTCTCAGTATTGCGCCTGGCCCAGCCGGCGACGTATGGCATCCGACTCTTTCTCGTACCCGGGTTTATTGAGCAGGGCGAACATATTCTTTTTGTAAGCTTCTACACCAGGCTGATTGAAAGGATTGACGCCAAGCAGGTATCCGCTGAGCCCGCAGGCAAATTCAAAGAAGTAAAGCAGCTCTCCGACAGAATATTCGTCAACCCGCGGAATATGAATGCTGAAGTTGGGAACATCACCGTCGATATGGGCCAGGGCCGTTCCGAGGGCTGCCATCTGGTTCACTTCATGAAGTGATTTACCTGCAATAAAATTCATTCCATCAAGGTTGTCGGGGTCGAAGGGAATCGTCAACCCCCTCGAAGGAGATCCAACGGAAAGAACCGTTTCAAATAGTATGCGCTGCCCTTCCTGGATGTACTGCCCCATCGAATGCAGATCGGTTGTAAAGCCGACACCTGCCGGGAATAATCCTTCGCCGTCCTTACCTTCGCTTTCACCATACAGTTGTTTCCACCATTCGGTAAGGTACTGCAGCGAGGGTTCATAATTTACCAGGATTTCAACCTGTTTTCCCTGCCGGTAAAGGGTATTGCGGATAGCGGCGTACATGGCTGCATAATTTTCATCCACTGAAGATGATTCCAGACAATGCTTCCGCATCCCGACAGCCCCTGCCACCAGTTTCCTGATATCGAATCCTGCTACATCAATGGGTAAAAGCCCGACCGGCGTCAGTACCGAGAAACGCCCGCCAACATCGTCGGGTATTTCATATGTTTTATAACCTTCGTCATCCGACAGTTTTTTCAAAGCGCCCCTGCTTTTATCCGTAATAGCAATGATGCGGCTTTTCGCTTCTTCCCTGCCGTACTTTTTCTCCATGTGATTTTTCAGGATCCTGAAAGCCACAGCAGGCTCAGTTGTAGTTCCCGATTTGGAAATCACGGCCAGCGCATAATCCTTTTGGTCAAGCAAATCGATGAGCCTGGCATGATAGGTCTGGCTAAGGCTGTTTCCGGCATAAACGATGACGGGGCTTGTTGATTTTTCATCTTTTATCATCGGATGAAACGGATGGCTCAAGGCTTCGATTACTGCGCGGGCGCCCAGGTAAGATCCCCCGATACCAATAACAACAAACACTTCGGCTTTCTGACGTATCTGTTTTGCATCATTTTCGATGCTGGTAAGCAATTCATCGTCGATTTGATCGGGAAGGTCCACCCATCCTAAAAAATCACTGCCTTTGCCGGTCTTATTTACCAGCATGGAATGGCACTGGTCAATCTCTTCCTGAAAGGCTGACAATTCTTCATCCGCAATAAACTGGATGAGATTATCTTTATTTACAGATAAATCCGTCATGTGTCATGAATTAAATTTACAATGGGCAATTATACCTAAGAGGTACCATAAAATTACGAACATTTACGGGAATCCCCTAAAAAAAAGTGCGGCCTTGCTAGCCGCACTTTCCAAACAAACAACAAAACCAGTTAACCTTTAAAAACCCACAAGTGTGAATTAAGCGGTCATTAAAATGAAATAATATAACTTAACTAACCGCAGCAAAATTAACCACACTAAATCAGACACGTTGTTAATGAAATATAACGAACGTTAAAATTTGTTAACCTTGTTAAGGCATTCATACATGTAGACTTACCTTTGTCAGCAATGAAAAAAAGCGCTTTCATATTATTTATTGTCATCGTTTCGCTGGCGCTGGCAACCCTGATCGGGATGCAGGTTTACTGGATTCAGAATGCAGTCAGGCTCCGGGAAGGTAATTTTCAGCGCAGCGTAGACGAAGCCGTTAACGCCGCCGTCCTGAAACTCGAATACATCGAATTATCAAGACATATAACACAGGGAGAAGGGATCATCAAACAGGAAAGCGATTCGTCCTTATTCTATTACCAGAAACGTTTGGTTCCCGGTACCGGGAATGAAGAGGCAGATAAAGCCGGTAGCATTTCTGATGCCAACGATACGCTGGTGAACGGAGCTAACCTGATCACAATTGACCCCCGCCGGAATGAACCGGCGCCGCCGCCAAAACATATTGGCAACAATGAACCATCCCCAAGGCATTCCGCGTTGGGAATGCAAGAGTTGCTCAGACCGGGACCCGAATGGTCGCAACCCTCCATTATCCACCGGATGTTTTCTCAACTTGTCGGCCCTGCCGGCGTTCGCGAAATAGAAAATTATTTGTCCGTGGGGCTTATCGATACCCTGTTGACGTCCGAACTTGCCGTAAAGGGCATACCTATTGATTTTGAATTCGGAGTATACAATACCTACCGGAATAAAATAGTTCTCGAAAAAACCGGCCGGTATCACGACATTTTACTGGGCCGTAGTTTTACATTTCCTGTTTTTGGCAGCGCAGGTGTGTCGCCGACAAATTACCTGCTTGTTTATTTTCCCGATCAATCGCGTTTCATCCTGATGAACCTGTGGGGGTTACTGACCATTTCCGCCGGCTTGTTGTTCATCATTGTAATGGCTTTTGCCTACTCTATGTTTACAATCATCCGGCAACGAAAACTCTCGGAACTTAAAAATGATTTCATCAACAACATGACACACGAGTTCAAAACCCCCATCTCCACGGTTTCTCTTGCGTGTCAGGCGCTTACCGATAATGACATTCCTCATACGCCTGAACTTTACAACAACTACATCAACATCATCAGCGAGGAAAACCGCCGTCTTGGCCAAATGGCTGAAAAAATCCTCCAGACAGCCATCCTGGAACAGGGAAAGCTTAACCTGCGTTTTGAAAAAATAAACCTTCACACACTGATCCATGATGTGATCAAAAATATCGGCATACAGGTTGAAATACGCGACGGCAGCATTGCCACCGAACTTCTGGCCGACGACCCTTACCTGAAAGCCGATAAGGTGCACCTGTCGAATATGATGTATAACCTGCTGGATAACGCCAATAAATATTCACCCCGCCGTCCCACCATCCTGATAACAACCGAAAATGCCGAAAATGGCGTTATACTCAAGGTAAAGGACAACGGAATTGGTATCAGCAAAGCAAATCAGAAAAAAATCTTTGAAAAACTATACCGCGTGCCCACCGGCGACGTTCATAATGTTAAGGGTTTTGGGCTGGGTCTCAGTTATGTTAAATTTGTGGTGGAAAAACACGGAGGAACCATTTCGGTTGATAGTGAAATAAACAAAGGAAGTACATTCAGCATATACCTGCCTGGTAACCTAATGAACACGAATGCGTCTGATAAAGTGAAATAAAGACGGATCAATCATTGTCAACATCTTTTTGCGCAATGGAAAATAACAAGATTAAAGTATTGCTCGCCGAAGACGACCGGAACCTCGGCAATATATTACGGACATACCTCGAAGCCAAAGGATATGCCACACGGCTTGCCGTCAACGGGCAGGAAGCCTTTGACGCTTTTTCGAAGGAACCGTTTGCCTTTTGTATCGTTGATGTGATGATGCCGGTAAAAGACGGGTTCTCCCTGGCAAAGGATATCCGGAAAATAGATACTTCGGTTCCCATCTTATTCCTTACCGCCAAATCGCTTGAAGAGGACAAACTGAAGGGTTTTCAGGCCGGCGGCGATGATTACCTTACCAAGCCATTCAGTATGGAAGAATTGCTGGCCCGCATGGAGGCCATCTTACGCCGTACATCGCAAAGTCAGGATATGCAGGGAGGAAAGGGATTTTTTGAAATCGGACGGTTTGTATTCGATTATAACCACCAAATTCTGGTTATCAACGGCCAGGAACAAAAACTTACCTCCAAGGAAGCCGAGTTGCTGAAACTCCTGTGCGACCACGCCAACCAGGTTGTCGACCGCAGTTTTGCCCTGAACCGTATCTGGCAAAACGACAGCTATTTTAATGCCCGAAGCATGGATGTTTATATAGCCAAGCTGCGTAAATACCTGAAAGAAGATACTTCCGTTGAACTGATCAACGTTCATGGCATCGGGTTCAAACTGGTCACCAATCCCGGAGCCTGATCAACGGCGCTTACATTCAAGAGTTCCCTTTATTGATGATTTTCAGCGCTTCCTTCCGGCTGAGCGCCGAAAGGGTATGTGAACCGACAAATCCGGCAACGGCTTCCGCATCGGTTTTTGAATATTGCCGCAATGCCCAGCCGACGGCTTTTCGGATGAAGAAATCCTGCTCGCGCGATAGTCTCTCACATAATCCGAACAAGAGTTCCTTATCGGTATTTTCCCCGTATTTCAGTTGAAACAGAACGGCTGTCCGCCACAGCCATAAGTTATCTGTCTTTAACCATTCATCAACGGTTGGAATGATCCTCCCCGGGTTCTTCCGGAACAGGTTTCCTGCAATATTCGAGGCTATATAATCCACCGTGTCCCACCACGATTTACTGGTTATCATAAAGACAGCCGTTTCCATAAACCTGAAATCACCTTTCCGGGAAACCGCCGCCAGTATTTCCAAAGCGGCATACTGCCATTCGCGCTGAGGCTGCTGCCAGGCATATTTTACAAAATCATCGGTTTCCCCGGGCGCCGGATAACCGGTTTCCTTTTTCAACGCTGCCAGAATTTCCATCCTGCGTGGCGAAGGAATGCCGTAAAAATCGAACATGTTGCGCAGGTAAGCTTTTGCCCCTTCGGCGTTTTTTATATCGGAAGCAGCTTCAAATTTCTGTCGTAAAGGTTCTGTATACCGCTCCAGTTCTACCGGATCCATCAACTAATAAATTATTGTGATTAAATTATTTAACAATCAAAAGCTTATGTACAGCCGCTTCTGTTCCCCCTTCTCCCGAAAGGTGTACAAAATACAACCCGGGGGCTTCATTCCGGGTGTCCCAACGGGTAGTGTTGTTTCCGGCTTTAATCATGAACGCTTTCACCCGGTTGCCGGTCGAATTATATATAGTGACCCTGCAGGGTGAAGGGCTTGTCGTCTCAAAACTGCATGAATTACGGGCGGGGTTCGGGAAAATGTGTAGATTCCGTAACTGATTTTTCTCAGTCTGACCGGCATATTGCGCATCCCAAACCGCAAGGGTATATTCACCACGGGCGAGCGTTTCTGCTTCAAGGAACCCGATGTTCCATCCGCCGATTTGCGTAAAAGGCACCCCATACCATTCATAAGCCGGCCCGGGACGATACAGCAGAACCAGCGAATCGGCCGAACTGAGCAACAGGTTATTGTCCAGATTTGATTTACTGTAAAAGAACTTTGCTTTTGCTTTAAATCCTTCCGGAAAAATGCCTTCTACTTTCCAATAATGGGAATCGGAAAGACGCAATCCTGTTAAAGGCGTTTTTAAACTGTCCGGCTCCACCCAGTTGTGTGTTATGCGGACAAAGGCAGAATCAGGCACAGCTCCGGTAATAACTTTTACATACGTGTCGGGGAATTCCAGTTCCCCGGTAGTTTTTATCGTTGCGGCATAATCAGTGGTGGCGTCCGAAATTTTCTGATTAAGGTCGGCCATCACCGCAACGGGTTCGAAAGGAACGCTGAAAACCTTGCTGCCGGTAAAACCTGAAAAAATCAACGTATCGGAATACTGTTGCCACTGGTCATTCATAAAAGTGACCTCCAGGTGGTTTGAATTAGCCAGCAGGGTAGTTCCCTTCGACTTCTGCCTTACATAAACGGTCACATCGTAATGGCCGGAAACAGGCTGAACCGAAAATGAATCAACTGAAAAATGCGGAAATCCCGGTGTAAACACCCAGGTTTCAAAAAAATCAGTCAGATCAATCCCAGTATAATTGCCCAGGAAATCGCGGAGGTTTTCGGACGACATATCATGATAGGCATACTCATTCAGGAAAGCTTTCACCCCGCCGAAAAACAAACTGTCGCCAAGGTAGTTCCGGAGGGTATGAACCACTTGTCCACCCTTGTCATACACCGTGCTTCCGTAAGTAAGACCGGAGGGTATTCCGTAAAGTGCATAATAACCTCCATCCGTGATATGTGTGGACTGGAGCACATTTTTCAGTTTCGATCTCATGTCATCCTTATAGGCAGATTCGCCGTATAATCCACCGAGAAGCAATGACTCGCACCACCGCGCCCAGCCTTCATTGATCCACATATCTTCTGCCGAAGCACAGGTTACCTTGTCGCCAAACCACATATGCGAGAGTTCATGCCCGTACCACCATTCTAAGGAAGTATTTCCGTTCCAACCCGAATAAGGGTAAGAAATGTTTGAAGCATGCTCCATGGCGCCCTGAGCCGTAGACGAATAACCAACCCGTTCAAAAGGATAAGGCCCGAAATGGGTTTCAAAATTCTGCAGGATATCGTGGAGGTGAACAAACGTGGCTGAAATTTTTGAAGTATCGGCAGGACGTGCATACCAGGTGATGGGAACCGGCCCGCTCATGCCGTTGTAAATATCGGTTTTCAATTCGTACTGGCCGGTAGTAAAGGAAATCAGGTAGGAAGGAAGCGTATGCTCCGTTTTCCAGTGCCAGGTACTTGTGTTATCGCCATGATCTGTGATATCGACAAGATTGCCGCCGCCAACGGCTTTTTTATCGTTGCTTACTCTGATATAAACATCATATAAGGCGCGATCGTGAAAATCATCAATACAGGGAAACCAGGCCTTGCCAAGGTTATGCGGATCAGAATCAAATCCTACGCCAAGGTTGAAAACATATTCGCCTGAAAAATGCACCCCGCCCCAATTCGATGGATCGGTAAAGGGGGTTCCGTGATAGTAAACGGTTGCAGTTGCTGTATCCCCGGTGTTCATCACCTGAAGGAGGGGAATTCTCAGCAAAGTCCCGCTATGACTGTAGTTTGGGATTGCCGAACCATTCATGATAACGGAATCCACCGTCAGGCTTATCAGCTCCAGCGGCAATGCTGAAATACCGTTGATAACCGGCGTGAATTGTACCTCGGTGTAACCTTTTAACGTCTTAAGCGTCGAATTGATTTCGGTAAGATGAATACCATAATGCACAACATCAATGGTATCACTGTACAAACGAGGAACTGCAACTGGCCTTGGCCGGGCATGACTGAAACCAGCCGGGAAAATGGCCAGACAAAGAAGAAGTTTAAACAATACCGATGATTTCATTTTTCAAACTCTATTTCCTGAACAATAACTTAATAACTTTGTAAAGATATACACAAAATCATTTTCAGCCGTTTATTCAGCGACAGCATGCCCTGAAACAATGCCGGAAGAGCTGTTTATACCGGTTAACGTGATACGCCTATGAAAAAAATATTTCTCCTGCTTTGTACGCTGTTGGCTTCAGCCACAGGATTTCCGCAACAAGTCTGGACGCTCGAAAAGTGCATTGAGTATGCCCTTTCGAACAACATCCAGGTAAAGCAACAGATATTACAGATTGATGCAGGAAAATCATCGCTTCTGCAGAGCCGCCTCGATCTTTTACCTTCGCTCAATGCCGGTGCCCAGCATGGCTATAACTTCGGACAAACCGTGGACCGTTATACCAATGATTTTGCCACAAAAAGTGTACAGACCGATAACTTTTATATTGGATCGGAACTGACGCTTTGGGATGGTTTCAAAAAAGTCAACCAGGTAAGGCAAAACCAAGCTGATTTGGAAGCGGCCCGCTACGAAACCGATAAATTTATGGATGATATCTCGCTGAACATAGCAACGGCCTATCTTCAGATACTTTATTACCAGGAAGTGCTCCGCACGGCGCAAAACCAGGCCGGAATTTCACAACAGCAAACCGATCGTCTTGTAAAAATGGTTGATGCCGGCGCTTCGGCCCAGGGTGACCTCTATAACATCCAGGCCCAGCTTGCATCGGCAAAAGTATCGGTTGTGGATGCCCGCAACAACCTTGATCTGGCCTATTTAACGCTTGCCCAAATGCTTGATTTGCCCTCGGCTGAAGGATTTGAGATCGAAATACCCAATCTGGATATCGGAAACCAACCTGCACTGGTTGCCAATCCGGACCAGGTTTATGGATATGCCCTCGAAACCCAGCCTGTGATCAAAAGCGCCGAACTCAGAGTAAAAAGTTCGGAATACGGACTGATGCTGGCCCGTGGCGCACAATCGCCGCAACTGAGCATGAGCGCTTCGCTGGCAACCGGTTATTCCGGCGCAGCAACCATGCTGGGCGATTCCATCAAAAAAACTGAACCGATCGGATTCACCATGATTAACGGCGTGCCGGATGAAATCGTTTATACTTCCTACACCTCATTCAAATCTAAAGACAAACCCTTCGGGGATCAGATTAACGACAATATCAACCGCTCCCTCAGCTTTACATTGTCGGTCCCTATTTTCAACGGATGGGCTACCCGCTCTGCCATAAGCCGCGCCCGCATTAATGTTGAAAACTCGAAATACACCCTCGACCTTAGGAAACTGGAACTTCGCAAAACCATTCAACAGGCATATGCCGACGCCCGGGGCGCCCTTGATAAATATAATGCTTCCCTTGCAGGTGTCGAAGCCGCCCACGAATCTTTCCGTTTTGCCGAACAAAAGTTCAACGTCGGAATGATGAACTCCGTTGATTTTAACAATGCGCGGAAAGAATACGAACAAGCCGACTCAGACATGCTGCGTGCAAAATACGAATTCATTTTTAAAACAACCGTCCTTGATTTTTACATGGGAAAACCCATAACCCTAAACCGCAAGTAAATTCCTGATTCATAAAATCAACCATACACAAAGGACAATTAATCCCGAAATAATATGTTCAAGAAGAAAAACCTCATCCGCATCCTGATAATTCTCGGAGTATTGTTGATTATTGGCTTCGCCGTGGCCAAGAAAAAAGGCGTTATCGGTAAACCGGATGTTACAAAGGTTGCCACCGAAATGGTAAAAAAACGTACCATCACCGAGACTGTTTCCGCCAGCGGTAAAATAGCCCCCGAAGTGGAAGTAAAACTCTCACCGGACGTTTCGGGCGAAATTATTGAACTACTCGTAAAAGAAGGCGACCAGGTGAAAGCCGGCGACTACCTCGCAAAAATTAACCCGGAACTTTATATTTCGGCCAACGACCGTGCTATTGCAGGATTAAACACTGCAAAAGCTAACCTGGCCAATGCAAAAGCCCGTTTTGCCCAGGTAAAAGCGCAATTCGTCAATGCAAAAGCATCGTTTGAGCGCAACAGTAAACTTTTTGAGCAAAAAACGATCTCACAGGCTGAATTCGACAATGCCAAATCACAATACGAAGTAGCCGAAGCTGAAGTTTCAGCGGCTGATGAAAATGTCCGCGCTTCAGAATTTTCGGTAAACAGCGCACAGGCTGGCGTAAAGGAAGCCCGTGAAAACCTGACCAAAACTACCATTTACGCCCCGGTAGGCGGAACCATTTCCAAACTCAATGTTGAAAAAGGCGAAAGAGTGGCAGGCGCTTCGCAGTTCTCGTCCGGCACCGAAATTTTAAGAATCGCTAACTTACAGAATATGGAAGTAAATGTGAGCGTGAACGAAAATGATATTGTACGGGTTAACCTTGGCGATACAGCCCTGGTTGAAGTAGACGCCTACCAGAACCGAAAATTTAAAGGACTCGTCACCGAAATAAGCACCTCGGCTAATACCACGGGGGTAAGCGCCGACCAGGTTACTAATTTCGATGTGAAAATCCGCATACTTCCCGATTCGTATAAAGACCTTATCGATCCGTCACATCCCAATAAATCGCCTTTCAGGCCCGGTATGTCTGCAACAGTTGATATCCAGACCGAATCGGTATCCAATGTGCTTGCTGTTCCCATCCAGGCTGTTACCACAAGAATCGACAGCACGAAAATAAAACAGGAAAACGCTGAAATGAAAGATAAAAAATCTCAGCAAGGCGAGGGCGATAATAAGGAAGAAACCAAAAAGAAAAACGGTGAAATCCAGGAAATTGTTTTCGTGTATAAAGACGGCAAAGCCAGAAAAGTGAATGTTAAAACGGGTATTCAGGATAATTCCTACATTACTATCATAGAAGGTTTGAAAGAAACAGATGAGGTCATTGTTGCTCCTTACCGTACAGTTTCCAAGAAACTCAAAGACGGGGATGAAGTGAAAAAAGTGGACATCAAAGACCTCTATAAAAGCGAAAAGTAGTAAGGAATACGAATCACAAAGGCAGGCTTCAGAATTCTGAAGCCTGTTTTATTTTGCATCGTACTTTTGTAAATCCAATTCTATTTTGTTTATGCCTCTTATTTTAGGGATAGAAACAGCCACCGAAGTATGTTCAGTTTCGCTCCTGCAGGACGGAAAAATGATTTCGTATAAGGAATCAGCCGGCAATAATGAACATTCCCGCTTATTGACCCCGTTTATTGATGAAGTCCTGACGGTTGCCGGTATAAAGCCGGATAAACTGGATGCCGTTGCCGTTAGCATGGGCCCCGGATCTTACACGGGCTTACGCATTGGCGTGTCGGCAGCCAAAGGATTGTGCTATGCCCTTGATAAACCGCTTATCGCCGTTGGCACCTTACAGGCTATGGCGGCTCAGGTAATGGCTAAATTAAAAAATGAAATCAACGACGAAATGGCGCTGCTTTGCCCTATGATCGATGCGCGACGCATGGAAGTCTACCACGCCGTTTACAATCAGGACCTTAATGAGATCAAACCTGTTGAAGCGGCAATAATCGGGACTGATTTTCTTGCCAAAGAAACAACTAACCATCAGCTCATTCTTTTTGGCAATGGCGCTGCAAAATGCAGGGACATATTATCATTTCGCAATAACATTGTATTTCTCGATAATATGGGCGCATCAGCAAACAGTGTTGCACTGCTGGCCGAAAAAAAATTTTTTGAGCATGAATTTGTCGATACTGCCTATTTTGAACCGTTTTACCTGAAAGATTTTATAGCCGCCAAACCCAGGGTTAAAGGCTTATATTCCAATAACGGATAATGTTCTTTATACCCGGTTAAACCTATATTCATTTCTTTTTCTGCGATTTATATAATCATTCTATGCTCCGGACAGGACATTAATATCGCTGCAGGATGATTCTTTATTAAGCCAATGATAATCTAACAGGTTGGCTGACAAATATACATGTGTTATTTCACGCACCTTAGGAAATGAAATATCTCTTTTTGCCGGTTATAATAGTCAACTGAAATCATATCCATAATTTTTATGAATCTTTCTATAATATAAAAAATTGTGAAAAGCAATAGTTGTTGATAAAACAAAATGAATAATGAACAACATCAAAGGCTATTTTATTGAATTAATGTAATATAGATGGTATTGAATATAAAACATTATAATAATTAATTGTTCATTTTCAATCACTTTGAGTTTTTAAACCCGGATGGTTAATAACGTCGGCATTCACCGTTTAGGGGTTCATAATTTTTACGATTTATAAACAAATTGTGATCAAATTGTCATTATTGAAAAGTCAAGAGAAATTTATTCAAAGTTTTAAGACAGATTTGTAGCGGTTATTAACAACGGTAAGCCGGTTTATTTCTGTTAACTTATTAAATCCATCGTTATTCACAAAATTGTTAATAAGTATTCAGGTTGTTAGAAATCAATACATAAAACAAAAATATTGTGTTTATAAATTGTGTATAAACCGGAATATTGTAACATTCAAAACATTTTGCCGTATTTCTGTTAACGATATTAACAGCCTATAATGAATCAACATTAAATTTTTAAAATAATATTTATTATTAATGTTTATAGTAATGGTGAATAAAGGATTCCAAAAAAAAACCTCCCGGTTAAAGGAGGTTAATCATCAGAGGTATCAAGCGGAGTCGAACCGCTGTACACGGTTTTGCAGACCGTTGCCTAGCCACTCGGCCATGATACCGATTATGATGCAAAAATAATGATCTTTTGATTACACACGACAAACTTTAAATTTCATTTTGCTGAATATGTAATGGATGATTTAAGTATGGCTGGATAAAAAGAAAGGTAAATTGGGTCTATCGTTCGAGTGTTATACTTACCTCTCTTACTTTGCCGCCTGCAGCCAGAGCTGGATTAAGTTTGGTAACGATTACCGTGAGATGTTTGATTTCAGGATGATTCGAATAAACAGAATCAAGAATTCGCCTGGCGACATGTTCAAGCAGATGAGATTTCTGTTGCATCTCAGTCCTTACGATTTTGTAAACTGACTGGTAATTTATAGTTTTTTTTAAATCATCATTTATCTCAGCCTGACCTGTGTCGGTATCAATGACTAAATCAACCAGAAATCGGGTACCAATCACCTGTTCTTCCCTGAAACAGCCATGATAGGCAAAGAATTCCATTCCTTTGATGCTGATTATACCCATAAAGTTGCGTAGGTGTAAATATATCGGCAAAAGTATATAAAAACCGGCAGGGATAATAATAGCTAAGTGTTGTGAAGCGAACATGTTTGTAACAAATAACGAGCTCAATAAACTTGGTAAAGTAATCTTACCGCAGATAAAACAGAAATCACGAAGGTCCATCTGAACCTTAATTTCAAACCTGCGTGGCAAGCATTAACACCAATATATTAAACAATGGATTAATAATTGTTTACAGATAAAATCAATTGAAGCCTTTTGGGTTACTAATGTATTAAAACTGACTATTTTTGCATCAACTATTAACAAACGCTATTTTGGCGGAAAAGAAGATAAAGGATGACTGAAAACAACCCCGATTCATTACCTGAAGAAAAAGTTCCGGCGAACTTTATTCATCAGATTATTCAGGAAGATATTAAAAACAATAAAAACGAAGGACGCGTACATACCCGGTTTCCGCCTGAACCCAACGGATACCTGCATATAGGCCATGCCAAAAGTATTTGTTTGAATTTTGGCACAGCTAAAAAGTTTGGAGGAAAATGCAACCTGCGTTTCGACGATACAAATCCTGTAAAAGAAGATACAGAATATGTGGATTCGATTCTGGAAGATGTTCGGTGGCTTGGTTTTGAATGGGATGGATTGTACTATGCTTCTGATTACTTTGAAAACTTATACGAATACGCTGAGAAACTGATTAACAAAGAATTAGCTTATGTTTGTGATCTTTCTCAGGAAGAAATGAGTTTACAAAGAGGTACAGTTACAAAGCCAGGTACCGATAGTCCTTACAGGCAAAGAACAGTTGAAGAAAACCTGAGACTTTTCAGGGCAATGAGGGCCGGGGAATTTCCCGACGGGTCAAGGGTTTTAAGAGCAAAAATTGACATGGCTCACCCGAATATGCTCATGCGTGACCCGATTTTATACCGGATTATTCATGCAGAACATCATAACACAGGAAATAAATGGTGTATATATCCGATGTACGACTTCGCTCATGGGCAATGTGATTCCATTGAAGGAATCACCCACTCGATCTGTACGCTGGAATTTGAAGTACACCGTCCTTTATATGATTGGTTTATAGAAAAACTGGAGATATTTGCACCACGGCAAATCGAATTTGCGCGACTCAACCTTAGCTATACCGTGATGAGCAAGCGCAAACTTCTCCAACTGGTAAACGAAGGATTTGTCAATGGTTGGGACGATCCGCGTATGCCTACATTATGCGGGCTGAGAAGAAGAGGTTATACGCCTGAAAGTATCCGCCGTTTTGCCGAAATCGTTGGCGTTGCAAAGCGTGACCAGGTTATTGACGTATCATTACTCGAATTCTGCCTTCGCGAAGATCTCAATAAAAGGGCCGACCGGCTGATGGCTGTTCTGAATCCGGTAAAACTCATCATCGATAATTTCCCGGAAGGGAAAGTAGAAATCCTTCCTGCAGGTATGAACCCTGAAGAACCCGAAAAAGGATTTCGTCAGGTTCCGTTTGAAAAAGAACTTCTCATTGAAAAAGAAGATTTTATGATAGATCCTCCGGGAAAGTTCTTCAGGTTGAAACCCGGTGGTGAAGTAAGGTTGAAATATGCCTATATCATTAAATGTGAAAGTTTTGTGCAGGATCCTGTAACAGGAGAGGTGTCTGAAATCCATTGTACCTATGAGCCGGATACAAGGAGCGGAATGCCCAACAGCAATAAAAAAGTAAAAGGGACCTTGCATTGGGCTGCAATGAACCATTCTGTGAAAACGGAAGTTCGTTTATACGACCGGTTATTCAGCAAAGAGTCGCCTGAAGAAGTGGAAGAGGGTCAGGATTTTAAAGCTAACCTGAACCCGGATTCACTTAAAGTGATAACGGCCTGCTGCGAACCTGCGATTGAACAGTACCATCAGGGAGATAAAATTCAGTTTGAAAGAATCGGTTATTTCTGTGTTGATCCTGATTCAGAACCCGGAAAAATAGTATTGAACCGCACTGCTACTTTGAAAGATAACTGGGCAAAAATCTCAGGTAAAGAATAAAATTTAAAAAGAGTGTATAGATTAAAAAATCTTTAATACTTTTGCAGTGCAATTGTCCGATGGTGTAACTGGCAACACGTCTGACTCTGGATCAGAAGAGTCCAGGTTCGAGCCCTGGTCGGACAACAA
>Ga0209099_1000276_pt1 | contig 61531 bp, 58 predicted proteins | sample AD_JPNHW2_MetaG_FD_184430 | JGI IMG/M metagenome (GOLD analysis project Ga0209099, IMG submission 184430) | Active sludge microbial communities of municipal wastewater-treating anaerobic digesters from Japan - AD_JPNHW2_MetaG (SPAdes) (version 2) | ecosystem: Engineered > Bioreactor > Anaerobic...
GCACGCGCTTGAAGGCCTCGGCGGAGCCGGGAATGGCCTGGTTGATGACGATCGCCTTCATCTTCGGGTCGTCCGCGAGGGAGACCACGTTGGAGATGAACGTTTCCTGCTGGGACATGAAGTCGTCGGGGTAGGTGAGGTGCTGGATGATGCCCCCCTTCTTCACCTCCCCGTAGACCTTGATCAGGGCCTCGGCCCCGCGCAGGTCGTCCTCGGACTGCGAGACGGTGCCGGTCACGACCCCCACGTGGAACTTCGCCTGGGCGAAGGCGCGGGGGCTGAGAAAGGAGGCGAGGGCGAACGTGAGCGCCGACGCCGTGAGGCAAACCTTCATTGGATCCTCCTGTCTTGAGGGTGGCGAATGGATGGAGCTCCGGGCTGGGGGAACACCACAGGGGACCGCCCACACCTGGCTGGCCCTGCAGCGATCTCCTCGCGGGTGGCTCCTTGGCTTTGAGCGTCCAAGGTAGAAGGTCCCCGAGGCCCAGTCTTGTATAAATCGGCCAAGGACTCGACCCGCGGTGCGGCGGAAAACTCCCTGGCCAGTTTTTACAATACCGGGCTCCGGCCGATCCCTAGATTCGATACCGGGCCCGGAGGGATCCTGCACCGGAGGTTGCCGTGGAGAGTCCAGAATCGCTTTCGCGCGACCTCATCGGGGAGCTCGAGCGCCTCGTCGGAGAGCGTTGGCGGCTGGAGGCGTTCAAGCGCTTCCAGTGCGTCTGGCTTTCCCAGACTCTCCACCTGGATCCCAAGGACATCGCGGAGGCGCTCCGCCTGAGCGTCGGCACGGTGCGCCGCGTCCAGGCCGCCTATCGGCGCGACGGCCGCGCCGCCATTGAGGGCCGCGGCAATCGCGGCGGCCGGAGACACGACTATCTGACCTTCAAGGAGGAGGCGGCCTTCCTGGCGTCCTTCGCCCGCCAGCTGAAGAACGGACGGATCCACACCATCAGCTCCATCAAGCTGGCCTACGAGGTGAGAATCGGCAAGAAGGTCAACAAGACCACCATCTATCGCCTCCTTGAGCGCCACGGCTGGGGGAACGTCGCCACCCGGATCCATCGGCCGGCCCAGCTCCCGGAGCCGGCGCGCAACGCGGGCTGAGGGGATCCTCCAGACCGTTTCCGCACGGAAGGGGTTTCCGGGTACTGCCGGGGAAGCCGTTCCGTGGTCATGGTCATCCCTATTCCCGGCAGTGATTCAAAAGCAGGATCAGCGGGCAGGAGCATCCTGGTTCTGGCCGGCCTTCGCCTTAATACAATATAAATATAGCATATCGGTTTATATTACATGAATTCCATCACGCAATATATGCGGTTTGCAATACGACACAAAGGCCGAGTCGATGAATACCGTTTCAAATTTTTGATTGCCCCGAAGGTCGATTTGAGCTATGAATGATGCCCAAGTCGTGCATCGGTCATTTACCATGTTCCTCTTTCGCAACGCCTCACCGAAGTCAAGTTCCAACGCAAGACTCGTGACGCTGGCTGCAATTGCAAATTTTGGAATTATCCTTCTTTTTGGCGTCCTATTCTACAGGAGTTGGAAGAATCATTACGATCAGGCCAGGACATGGAGCCAGAATGTAGCGAAATTCCTTGAAACAAGTATTTATGAAAAATTTGATCACGTTAATTTGTGCCTTGCCGAAATTGCCTACGAAACAGAAAACCAACTACGCGGCCACCGGATCGATGGATCGAGGATCTCGAACTACATCCGGTTCCAAACCACTCAAATTCGAGATCTAGATTACATTGTCATTGTCGATGAATTCGGGAACGTGAAGTACGGGGACCGATCCGATCTCGATAAAACGATCAATCTCAGCGATCGAGAATATTTCATAAAACTTCGCGATAATCCGAACGAAATATATGCAATGTCCGGCTTGTTGAGAAGCAGGATCACCCATGCCTGGGATATCGTCCTGGCCAGGAAGATATACAACTCCCAGGGGGGATTCGCGGGTGCGGTCATAGCTGCATTCAACGTGGACTACTTTGAAAACTTGTTCTCCAACTATCGACTGGGCCCCAACGGAGCCATCGGCATCCGGGATCCCGAGTTCCATCTCGTGGCGCTTCATCCAAGGAGCGATGAGCCCAGCAGTCGAATTGGTTCGAACGTCGTATCGCAGCTCACCAAGGACATGATCCGAACCAACCCGGTCACGGCCACCTATTTCACGGTATTTGCAAGGGATCACAAAGGACGGCTGGTCACCTTCCGAAGGATCTCCAAGTACCCCTTGTATGTTTTCGCCACCATCTCCCCCGATGAATACTTGTACGCATGGAAGAAGGAACTGGCCTTCATCTCGGTCCTGGTCACCGTTCTCATCGGAACGACGGTCATCTCGGTACTCGCGATCATCAGGAACCGCACGACTGAGATCGCGCATGCCGCCGCCATCCGATACGCCAAGGACATGGACGACCAGAATGCGGCGCTCAATGAGGCTCTTTCCAGGGTCAAGCGCCTGGAAGGACTGATCTCCATCTGCGCCTACTGCAAGAAGATCCGCAACAAGGAACAATCATGGGAACAACTTGAGAAATACATAAGCGAGCATTCCGACACGCGATTCAGCCATGGGATTTGTCCAGATTGCGCCAAGAAGTATTTCCAGGAACCCGACAAGGACGAAGGCCCCTAGCACCGGGACCTCGAGGGCATCCCACCCAGGGGACGAAGCGCCTCACCCGTTGATGAACTTGAAGGAGGCTTCGGGATAGCGCAGCCCGGTGGCGGCGTTCATGGGGAACACGGCCTCGATGCTCTCCAGGTCCGCCCTGGTGAGCACGATGTCGAGCGCGGCGAGGTTCTCCACGAGATGCGCCTGGCGGGTCGTGCCGGGGATCGGGACGAGATGCTCGTCCTGGGCGAGGACCCACGCGAGCGCGAGCAGAGAGGGCTTCACGCCCTTGCCCTTGGCGATCTCCGTGACCCGGTCCACCAGATCGAGGTTCTTCTTGAAGTTCTCGCCCTGGAAGCGGGGATGATTCCTGCGGACATCGCTCGGCTCGAGATCCTCGAAGGTGCGGAAGCGGCCCGTCAGGAAGCCGCGGCCCAGGGGGCTGTAGGCGACGAAGCCGATGCCCAGCTCGCGCACCGTGGGCAGGATGTCGTCCTCCGCATCCCTCGACCAGAGGCTGTACTCCGTCTCCAGCGCGGCGATGGGATGCACCGCGTGGGCGCGGCGGACCGTGGCGGAAGAGGCCTCCGACAGACCCAGGTGCCTGACTTTTCCCGCTTTCACCAGCTCCGCCATGGCGCCCACGGTCTCCTCGATGGGCACCTGGGGGTCCACGCGGTGCTGGTAGTACAGGTCGATATGATCCACGCCCAGACGCTTCAGGGACGCGTCGCAGGCGGAGCGGACATATTCGGGCCTGCCGGAGATGCCGAGGTTGCTCCCGTCCTGGCCGCGCACGAACGCGAACTTGGTGGCGAGGACCACCTGGTCCCGGCGGCCCCGGATGGCCCGGCCCACGAGCTCCTCGTTCGTGAAGGGGCCGTACATGTCGGCGGTATCCAGGAAGTTCACGCCGAGATCGAGGGCCTTGTGGAGGGTGGCGATGGATTCCGCTTCGGTCGCGCTGCCGTAGAAATCGCTCATTCCCATGCAGCCCAGTCCGAGGGCGCTGACCGTCAGGTTCGTCTTTCCAAGGGTCCGTGTTTTCACGATGTTCTTCTCCTGTGTGTGCGCCGGAGGCACGAGCTCATGCGAGCCCGCCTCGGCGCGTGGCGGTGTCAGACGAGGTGGCAGGCGACTTCGCGGTCACCCACCTGCCTCAGTTCCGGAATCGCCTCGGTGCAGATCTTCTTGGCCATGGGGCAGCGCGTGGAGAAGGGGCAACCGGGCGGCGGGTTCATGGGCGAGGGGATCTCTCCCTGAAGGAGGATCCGTTTCTTGGTCGCGGCCTTGTCCCTTTCCGGGAGTAATTCCTGGAGTGTTTCGAAAATCCCTCCCCCCTCACCCAGGGGCTGGTAACACTCACAGAGGGGATAGGCCCTGAGGGTGCGCAGGGTGTACGCAGCACATGGGATGAAATTACCCCACTCCCACGAGACATGGGTGAGTGAAGTTTGTTTGGTAAGTCATCTCATTTCATCGTGTTGTAGGCACTTTCATGACAGGGAACATCTTGTGTCGTTTCCCCTCTCCTCAAGCTTCCAAAGCTATATGTAGCGCGGGTTACCGAGAAAATTTGTTGTGTCGCTGTTGTGACGCTGCCCCGAAAATGATCTACACTTACGTATCACTCGCGGGTGGGATCAGGCTCTTTGGCTGGATGGCAGAATACCTTGGAAAGCTAGTCTCCATGGGGCTTTCCAAGTAGGCGATCTGGTGCGCCCAGCAGGACTCGAACCTGGGTTCGCTTCGCTCACCCCGCGGCGCTGGCTGCGCCCGGGCATCTGCCTCCGGCAGAACGCTCCGCACGCATGCGTGCTCCGCTTGCCCTGCCGGCGCGCCTTCGCCGATCGCAGGTCCGAGTCCTGCCTCCCCCCTCGATCCCGATCTTCCGTGCTCCCCAGCCCCACCCTTCCTTCTGGTGCGCCCAGCAGGACTCGAACCTGCGACCTACGGCTTAGAAGGCCGTTGCTCTATCCGGCTGAGCTATGGGCGCGCGGGATTCAGCTTACCTCAAGGGAGGGAGGGTCCGCGACGGGGCGCGGGTGTCTTGGAAAACCTTCCGGGGTTCGAGGGGGCTAGAATGGATCACCCGGAAGGTTTTCCCCAAGGTGTTCCCATGATCGTGCGCAAGGAATACCGCTTCGAGGCGGCCCACTTCATCCACAACCACCCAGGGAGGTGCCGGAACCTGCATGGGCACAGCTACCGGCTGTTCGTCAGCGTGGAGGGTCCGGTGGACGCCGAGACCGGAATGGTCCTCGACTTCGAGGGCCTCTCCCGGATCGTACGGGAGCAGGTCCTCCAGAAGCTCGACCACCACTTCCTCAACGACCTGATCCCGCTCCCCACCTCCGAGAACATCTCCGCGTGGATCTGGGGGCAGCTGAAGCCTGAGCTCCCGGGCCTGTGCCAGCTCGAACTCTTCGAGACCGCCGACAACTGCGTCATCCACCGGGGCGAGGCATGAACCCCCGCTGGCTGGCGCTTCCTGCCTTGATGGTCCTCGCGGGATGCAAGGATCCTGCGGCGAGCTACCGGAATGCCGCCAAGCAGCTGACCTTCACGCTGGAGCAGGTGGAACCGAACGTCCAGCTCGCCTACCCCATCGAACAGTCCCGGCTCGACCTCAAGCTGACCGTGAAGGCGGACAATCCCACGAACGTGCGCTTCAAGGCCCGCAACATCCGGGGCGACATCTCGCTGGACACGGAGGGCACCAACCACTTCCTCGGCCAGATGGGCGTCGACAAGGGGGTGGACCTGGCGCCGGGGACCAGCACACCGGTCGTGGTGGACCTGTCCTTCAGCTATCGCGATCTCCGCAAGGCCAGCGCGATCCTGAAGAGCGTGGTCTCGGGCAACCGCCCAGGCGTCTGGCACCTGGACGGGGAGATGGGTCTGGATGTCCTGGGAATCCCCGTCACGGTGCCGCTGAAGGTCAAGAAGCCGGCGGGTGCCCCATGATCCGCGCCGCGGTCTTCGACCTGTGGAACACCCTGGTCCACAGCCGGGGAAAGGACCCCTACCAGCACCTGCACGGAATGATGACCGAAGCGCAGCGCGCACACTTCCCGGCCCTGAAGCGGGACGCCATGGTCCAGGCCCACGCCGGCAGGGAGGCCTTCCTGGCCCGGTGGGAGGCGCGCCTGGAGCTGGACGCCGCCCAGCGGGAAGCCATGGCGGGCGTCTTCAGCGAGGCCGCGCGGGACGCCGAGTGCTTCCCGGAGGCGCTGGACGCCCTGGACCGCACCCGCCAGCTGGCCCGCTTGGGCCTGTTGTCCAACACCCAGAGCTTCGACATGGATTTCCTGGAGCGCCTCGGCCTGGCCGCCCTGATCCCCAACCGGTTCCTGAGCGCGGAGACGGGCTTCCTGAAGCCTGAGCCGGGAGCCTTCGAGACGGCCCAGAAGCGGCTGTGCCTCTTCCCCGGCCAGATCGCCATGGTCGGCGACAGCTGGAAGGACGACGTCCTCGGGGCCCTGGCGGCGGGCTGGACGGCCATCTGGGTGAACCGGGAGGGGCGTCCTCGCCCCGAGCACGACCCGGAGGCCGACCTGGTGGAGGTCTCCAGCCTGGCCCAGGTGCCCGAGGTCATCGAGAACCTGCAGGCCGGGGCACGGTGCAGCACCTGCCTGGGCTGATATCATTCCCTCACCGGAACGAACCTCCTAGCCACGCAGAAGGAGCCTACATGACCCCAGCCACCGCCGACACGATCCACGCCGAGGCCAAGAAGCGCATGCGGACGTCCCTCGAGACGCTGAAGAAGGAGATGGCCGCCATCCGGACCGGACGGGCCAACACCAGCATCCTGGACACCATCCAGGTGGAGTACTACGGGGCCGCCATGCCCCTGGCCCAGATCGCGTCGGTGAGCGTGCCCGAGCCGTCCATGCTCATGATCGCCCCCTTCGACAAGACCGCCATCAAGGCCATCGAGACCGCCATCCTGAAGTCGGACCTGGGGCTGAACCCCGCCAACGACGGCAACGTGGTGCGCCTGCCGATCCCCGCCCTCACCCAGGACCGCCGCAAGGAGCTCACCAAGCTCGTGAACAAGCTCGGGGAGGAGATCAAGACCGCCATCCGCAACGTCCGGCGGGACGCCAACGAGGAAGTCAAGAAGCTGGAGAAGGACAAGAAGGCTCCCCTCAGCGAGGACGCGGCCAAGAAGTCCCTCGACCAGATCCAGAAGCTCACCGACGACTCCATCAAGGAAGTGGAGGAGATCGTCAAGCACAAGGACGCGGAGATCCTGAAGATCTGACCGGGGCCTGCTAGCCTGTCGGCATGGGGAAGCTCATCTTCGTCACCGGACCCGTGCGCAGCGGCAAGAGCCGCTTCGCCCTCGAGATGGCCAGGGACTGGGGCGACCAGGTGATCTATGCGGCCACCTACCGCATCGACCCCGAGGACGAGGAGATGCGGGAGCGGGTCCGCCGCCATCGCCTGGAACGCCCATCCACCTGGCGGACCCTCGAGGCGCCCGGAGACCTGGTGGAGGCCCTTTCCCACCTGGATCCGCCCCCGTCGGGCGTCCTGCTGGACTGCCTCACCGTCTGGCTGGGAGGGCGCATGGAGGCCTCGGACGACGCGATCCAGGGGGCCTGGAACCGCCTGCTGGCCTATTTCCGCAACGCGCCCTGGCCCACGGTGGTCGTCGGCAACGAGGTGGGATGGAGCCTCGTCCCCGGCGAACCTGAGCTGCGCCGGTTCCGGGACCTCGCCGGGTGGCTCGCCCAGGCCACCGCCCAGGCCGCCGACGAGGCCTGGCTGTGCGTGGCGGGATGCCCCGTGAGGCTCAAGCCTCCGCGGTAGGGTCCGTCAGGGAGCCGGACGCCAGGGCACGGTCACGGGCCTTCCGGGGGTGGGGATCGCCGCCCAGTGGTCGTTCACGTAGGCCTTGTAGCTTCCGCCAGGCTCGACGGCCACGGCGATGAGGCTCGCTTCCGCGGGATCCTGGGTCCCCCCGTTGGTCATGTGCCCGTAGGCGACCGGCCTGTCGTTCGTGTAGCCGTAGTGGTAGTCGTCGGGGACTTCGACCAGGCGGGCGTAGAACACATACCTCCCGGGCTTCTTCAGCTCGATCCTGAGATAGGGCATGTGCGGGCCGTAGGGGAACGAGAAGGTCTCGCCGGTGGCGACCTCCTGGGCATAGATCGTGGCCGCGAAGCTGTTGTCTCCCCCGTAGAGGTCGAACTTGACCTGCACGACGGCCGGCCTGGCGCCCTGCCTTCCGCACCCCGGAGGAGAGAGCGCCGCGAGCCCCAGCGCTCCGACCATCCAGGATCCCCTGCGGGAAGCCATGATGCCCTCCTCGCGCGCCCCCAGGGTGGGATCCGAAGGGGATCCGCGCAAGGGGTCAGGTCCGGGGGCAGCCGCGGTAGGATGGGCTCATCCGAGAGAAGCGATGTACTGTCCCCCGTTCCCGAGCTGGATTCCCGCGAGCCTCCTGGGCGTCCTCGTCCTGGAGTGGTGGGTCACCCAGAGAAGGCTGCGGGAACTGCCCGACCTTCCCGACGCCGACGAGCGCGTGGCGCTCCCGGGCGTCTGCATCTGCATCCCGGCCCGCGACGAGGCCCTGGAGGTGGGGCCTGCGCTGGACTCGTGGCTGGCGCAGGACTATCCGGGCCTGTCGATCCTGGTGGTGGACGACGGTTCCACGGATCCCACGCCGGCCCTCCTGGCGGTACGCGCGGCGCGCGACCCCCGCCTCCGCGTCCTCCGCCAGGACGCCCTGCCCGCCGGCTGGCTCGGCAAGAACCGCGCCCTCCACCTGGCCTCCCTGCAGCCCGAGGCCGCGGCGTCCGAATGGCTGCTCTTCGCCGACGCGGACGTGCAGGCCCATCCGACCCTCCTGCGCCGGGCCGTCGTCCACGCCTCGGCGGACGGCGCCGATCTCCTGGCCCTGGTCCCCGCCGTGGACGCCGTCACCCCCGCGGAGCGCGTCTGCGTTCCCCCCGCCATGACCCACTTCCTGTGGTTCCTCCCCCCCCGGAGCATTTCCGATCCCCACGGCAGGTTCTTCTGCGGGACCGGAGGGTTCACGCTCGTGCGGCGGAAGGTCTACGAGGCCGTCGGCGGGCATGCGGCGGCTCCCCGGGAGATCCTCGACGCCATGGGACTGGCGCGGCGCGTCAAGCAGGCCGGTTTCGCGAACCGCGTGGCCAGGGGAGGACCGGATCTTCACCTCCGCAAGTACCACGGGCTGTCCGAGATCCTGCGCGGGGCCCGGAAGGACGCCCTCGGCGCCGCCCGCCTTTGGCCCCTGGCCCCGGCCGTGCTCCTGGTCCTGGTCGTGCTTTCGCTGAGCCCGGTCTGGCTGTCGGTCGGGCACTGGTCCCTGGCCGGTGTCACGCTCTGGGTCGTCTGGCCGGCCCTCGTGGGCGAGACCCACTATCGCCTCTCGGCCAGGCCCATGGACTGGATCTGGATCCTGTGGCCCCTGGCCGGGCTGGCCGCCGCCGCCGGCCTGGCCGGGGCCTTCGTGGACCGCGCCCGGAGGTCCTTCCGCTGGAAGGGTCGAAAGGTGCGGATCTAGCCTTCGAACATCCTGAGGGTCTCGTCCAGTTTCCGGAGCACCGCGAGGATCCGGAACGGCTCCAGGGGGATGTAGTCCACGGCCCCGGCCGCCAGGGCGCGGTTGCGCTTCAGGTCCACATCCTCCTCCGTCCCCGCCAGCATCACGGGCAGCGGACAGCCTTCCTGCTCGACGACCTGGCGGCAGAGTTCCAGGGGACTGGCCAGCCGGAGCTGGTTGTGGATGACGATCAGCCGGACCTTGCCCCAGCCGGGCTCGTCTCCGCCCTGGGCCTTCAGGAAGGGGCGGACCTTCCCCTTGATGTAGTCCAGGCTCATGATCCCGAACTTGCGCCCGAGGCCCTCCGCCAGCCGCCTGACGAGCTCCTCCTTCTCCGTGAGGAAGAGGATGGACGGGTCCCGCTCCACCCAGGTGCGCAGGGCCGGGAGTTCCAGCCCCTTGGACATGCGGGCCGCGCCCCGGGTTTCCCCGGCCGCGAAGCTCTCCCGGTCCTTCTGGATCTGCAGCAGCTGCTGGTTCCCGACCCAGTTCCGGTACTGCCCAAGGAGGGCGCTGTCGCCCTGATCCGTGAACTTCAGGCCCACGAAGGTGTCGCCGAAGTAGGCGACCTTGGCCGGCGTGATCAGGCGGAAATTCCCCTCCAGGGGCACGTCCAGCGTCGACTCCTCCCCCATGCGCAGGGCCTCGTGGATGTCCTGGCGGTTGTCCTTGAAGGTCAGCTCCAGGCCCTCCAGGCCGAACCCCTTCACCTGCGCTTCCATGAGCGAGCTGCGGCTGTTGCTGAAGGTGCAGAGCGGGGCCGTCTCGGGGACGAACTCCGCGAGGCGATAGCCGTCCGAGCGCCTCAGGAGCCTCGGCGTCCCGAGGAGGCAGCACTTGAAGCCCTCCATCTCCCCGCTGCCTTCGCAGAGGACCACGGACTCGTACTTGAAGCCCCGGTCCTCGAGGTTCAGGGCCAGCTTCTCCCCCTTGGCCAGCCCCCAGTCAAGGAACTGCCTGGAGGGCATGATCACGCAGAACTTGTCCTCCTCGCTGCCCAGGATCTGGAACTCGCCCCGGTTCTCCCGATAGGCGAGGGTGATCTTCTCGTTCGCCAGGTAGAGGCGCTGAAGGACCATCTGGATGGCGAACCGGTCTTCCACGATGCGTTCATTGGCCATGGTCTGCTCGATTCAGGCAAGCGCGCCGGCCGGCGGCAGCCAGCGCTGGAGTGCGACCCGAAGTGTATCCAGGGTCACGGGCTTCGGGATGTAGTCGTCCATGCCCGCCTGCAGGCAACGCTCGCGGTCCCCCTGCATGGCGTTGGCGGTCATGGCCAGGATGGGGACCCGCCTCGAGCCGACCTGGGCCTCGCGGATGCGGCGCGTGGCCTCGAAGCCGTCCATGACCGGCATCTGGCAGTCCATCAGGATGAGGTCGTAGGGGCGCGCGGCGGCCGAAGTCACGGCCTCCGCGCCGTTCCCGGCGAGGTCCGCGCGGTAGCCGAGCCTGCCCAGCACCGCCAGCGCGACCTTCTGGTTCACCGCATTGTCCTCCACCAGCAGCAGCCGCCACTTCTGGGGCCGAGTCCCGGGGACCTGGGCCACGACCGCGCGCTCCTCGCTCTGGGCCCTGGAGGGAGGCGCGCCCTCCACGAGGCTCCGCAGCTGGGAGGGCCGCAGCGGCGTGGTCAGGAATTCCCGGAAACCGATCCGGCTCCCTTCCGTCCGCTCCGAGGTCCCGTAGAGGGGCACGAGCTGCACGCAGCGGAGCGTCCGGGAATGGTCCTCCCGGAACAGCGCCTGGCAGAACTCCCGGTTCGGCGCGCCGCCCAGGGAGCCGCACAGGAGGACGGCCCGGGGGCACTTCGTCAGGGTCTCCAGCGACTCGAGCGCGGGCTGAAGGAAGCGGCTCTCCACCCCCCACGCCGCGAGCTGCGCCTTCGCCACGCGGTAGGTGTCCGCCGGGAGCCCGCAGAGGAAGACGAGGGGGGAGGAGGTCATCGCCGGGGGGGGCGCGGCGAGGGGCTCCATGCGCAGGGTGAACCAGAAGGTGCTCCCCACGCCCAGCCGGCTCTCCACGCCGATGCTGCCGCCCATGAGCTCGCAGAGGCGCCTGCAGATGGCCAGCCCGAGACCGGTCCCGCCGTACTGCCGCGTCGTGGAGCTGTCGCCCTGGAAGAAGGACTGGAAGAGCTTCTCCACGACCTCGGGGCGCATGCCGACGCCCACGTCCTTCACCTCCACCTTCAGGAGGAGGTTCGCGCCCTCCTTCCCCGCGACGTGGATGCGCACCTCCACGGCCCCCTGGGAGGTGAACTTGATGGCGTTGTCCAGCAGGTTGGTGAGCACCTGCCGGAAGCGCACGGGATCGCCCTTGACCTTCAGCGGAACCTCGGGCCCCAGGAAGGTGAGCAGCTCGATCCCCTTGGCGTGCGCCTTGACGCCCACCACCACCAGGAGGTCCTCCAGCACTTCCTGGAAGTCGAATTCGATGTGCTCGAGGGTGAGCTTGCCGGCCTCGATCTTGGAGAAGTCCAGGATGTCGTTGATGAGCCTGAGGAGGCTGTCCGCGCTGCTCCGCACGGTCTCCGCGTACTCCCGCTGCTCCTCGGTCAGCGACGTCTCGAGCAGGAGGCCGGTCATGCCGATGATGCCGTTCATGGGCGTCCGGATCTCGTGGCTCATGTTCGCCAGGAAGTCCGATTTCAGGTTCGAGAGTTCCAGGGCCTTGTCCCGGGCCTGGGCCAGCTCCCAGTTCTTCCACTCCAGCTTCTCGGCCGCCCGGGTGAGCTCTTCCTCCGCCCGCTTGCGTTCCGTGATGTCGTGGAACTGCCAGAAGTGCCCGAAGAAGTCCTTCTCGCGCGTGATGGGCACGAAGTCCATGGCGAGCACCCGGCCGTCCTTCATGGCGAACTCGATCCCGTTGCGGATCACCCCAGCCTGGAGGACCTCCCGCAGCCGCCTTTCCTCGAGCCCGGGATCCCGCACCTGCTCCAGGCACATCTCGAGGAGTTCCGTGGCCCGGCTGTCCGCGAGCATGTGGGCGGGCACCGGGATCTGGAACATGGCGCAGAAGGTCTCGTTGATCAGGGCGATCTCGCGGTCCTGGGTCTCCACGAGGATGCCGGCCTGCATGTTCTCGATGAGGGAGCGGAGGCGGGACGTGATGGTGTACAGCACCCGCTCGGAGCGCTTCCGCTCGGTGATGTCGTTGAGGGTGCCGGAGACGCCCACCACGACCCCGTTCTGGTCCGCGGTGATGCGGTTGTAGAGCTCCACCCAGCGGTAGGCCCCGTCCTTGGTGGCGAACCGGAACTCCCCTCGGACGGCGTCCTGGCCGGTCTCCATGGCGTAGGTGAGCGCGTTGAGGTAGCGCCCCTTGTCCTCGGGGTGCATGTAGCCCAGGAAGGGCTGCCCCAGGCTCTCGGCCTCCGTGAAACCCGTCACCACGGTCCAGGCGTCGTTCAGGAGGGACCAGCGGCCCTCGAGGTCGATCTGGAACACGACCTCCCTCAGGTGGGCCACCAGGGACTGGTAGCGCGCCAGTTCCTGGGCCTGGGGCCGCTCGGCCAGGTCCATGGCCGTTCCGACCCCCTCCAGGAAGGCCTCCCATTCCGCTCCCGACGGCAGGATCTGCCCCGCGTCCTCGAGGCGGGCAAGGAAGGCTGCAAGCTGCGGGTGGCGCATGGGTGGATCCATCCTGGCGAGTCGATGCACTTTCATCATATCGTTCAGGCTGCACGAATCATGTGATCCTGGCTTTCAGGAAAAGGGTTCCAGGTTCCTGAAGATTTTTCTTGTTTTTTTCGCTTTCCGTTCCATCCTGAGAGCTGTCCAGCTGAACGAGGAGTCTCCCATGCCCGCCGTAGACCAAGATGATCGCCTGAAAGTCCTCAACCGCACCCTGGCGGATATCGAGCGGGCCTTCGGCAAAGGCGCCATCATGAAGCTGGGCGACCACATGAACGCCGAGGGGATCGACGTCATCTCCACGGGGTCCATCGCCCTCGACGCGGCCCTCGGCGTCGGCGGAGTCCCCAAGGGCCGCGTCGTTGAAGTCTACGGCCCCGAATCCAGCGGCAAGACCACGCTCGCCTTGCACATGGTCGCCCAGGCCCAGAAGAAGGGGGGCCTGGCCGCCTACATCGACGCGGAGCATGCCCTGGACCCCGAGTACGCCAAGAAGCTCGGCGTGGACATCGACAACCTGTTCATCAGCCAGCCGGACAGCGGGGAGCAGGCCCTGGAGATCTGCGACCAGCTGGTCCGCAGCGGGGCCCTGGACATCATCGTCATCGACTCCGTCGCCGCCCTGGTGCCCAAGGCCGAGATCGACGGGGAGATGGGGGACAGCCACGTGGGCCTCCAGGCCCGGCTCATGAGCCAGGCCCTGCGCAAGATGACGGCCACCATCAGCAAGACCAACACCTGCGTGGTCTTCATCAACCAGATCCGCATGAAGATCGGGGTGATGTTCGGGAACCCCGAGACCACCACCGGCGGGAACGCCCTCAAGTTCTACGCCACCGTCCGCCTGGACGTGCGCAGCATCCAGAGCATCAAGGGCAACACGGGCGATCCCCTGGTGGCGGCCAAGGACGAGGATTCCTCCGTCACGGGCAAGAAGACCAAGGTCAAGGTCGTCAAGAACAAGGTCGCCCCGCCCCTCAAGGTCGCCACCTTCGACATCATGTACGGCGAGGGCATCAGCCGCACCAGCGAGCTGGTGGAGCTGGGCACGCAGCTGGAGATCATCCAGAAGAGCGGCTCCTGGTTCTCCTACAAGGACAGCCGCCTGGGCCAGGGTGCCGAGAACGTGAAGACGCTCCTGAAGGACAATCCGGAGCTGGCGGACGAGATCGAGATCCAGATCCGCGAGAAGCTGGGATTGAAGCCCATGGGGGCCTAGTCGGGAACCCGTTCCCCTTTCGGGACACTTGGGATCAGGGACCTGGAGGAGTCCCGGCGAAAAGGCTTGCTGGCGCAGGGGGGATTCCTCGAGCCGTACGGATCGGGGTGAGAGCTGTATGCCGCGGGTTCGGGAGTGCCCCCTGCTCCAGTCAAGTCTCCAGCCCATCGCCGCCCCCGGGAGCCTGCGCGAGGGGGACGGCTCCGGCGCGGGGTGTTTCCCGAGGAACTGCTGCAAATCCAAAGACTACGTCCCGCGGGCAGGGCCCCGGCCTCAGCCCAGCCAGGCCTCGACCCCTTCGATGACGTCCCGGACCCCCGGGCCGAAGCGGGCGTTGCTGATCCAGTCCAGGCCCTCGGGCAGCCCTCCCAAGGCCTGGCGCACCCTGCCGCGGTGTCCCTTCTCGGCCCGAGGGATGGCGTTCGGGCTCAGCTCTTCCCGCACCTGGCTCGGAACGGCCAGGGCCGGCAGCCAGTGCCGGAGGGTCCGCTCGGTCCAGGCCCAGTCCTTGGGTTCCCCGGGCCGCGGATCCCCCCAGAGCCCGGAGTCGCCGATGAAGCTGCGGAGCTGCATGACGCCGGGCGGGGCGCAGGCCTTGTCGATCCAGGAAGGCACCAGCGTCCCCAGGTAGGGCACGCCCTCCGAGGGATGGATCAGGAACCCGAACCCGTCCGAGTAGGGCGGCAGGAGGTCGTGGCGGCTGTGCCACAGCTTCACGGAGGTGTAGGGCATGGACCTCAGCGCCTCGGCGCTCGCCTCGGCCACGGGGCCCAGCAGCGCCGCCGCCTCGAAGGCCGGCAGGGCGAGGATCACCCGTTCCGCCTCGGCCTCGTGCCCTTCCGCGCGGATCCGCCAGCGGCCGCCCGGGAGAGCTTCCAGGCAGGTCGCCCGCAGCCCGAGGCGGAGCCGAGGTCCCCGTTCCGCCAGCCGTCCCGTCAGTCCCCCCATCCCGCCCTCGGGCACCATGAGGTGGCTGATCCCCCCCTTGCGCATCCCGCTGAACAGGCTACCGTAGGCCTCCCACTGCCGCATCCTCGGGATGGCGTCCACGCTCAGGAGGCCGGGCGGGGCCGCCAGGATCCCGGCCACCATCGGCGGCAGGAGTTCCCGCGCCATCCCCTTGCCGGCCCGGCGCGCGATGAATTCCTCCAGGCCCTCCTCGGGCTCCTCCGGTCCCACCGCCTGGAAGGGCTCCAGGGCCATGCGGAGCTTGGTGCGCCAGGTCATGAGGGGAGAGAACATCAAGCCGGCCGGATGGGCCGGGACCGGCACCAGGCGGCCCCCCTTCCCCACCCAGCGCGCCCCTCGCCCGGGGCTCCGCAGTTCCAGGTCGAGGGACTTGAAGAGCCTGTCCGCCGCCGAGCCCGGGCTGACCAGGATCCCCTGGGGTCCCCGTTCGTACCGGCCGGGCCGTCCGTCCGCCGCGGGCCAGGGCAAGGTCTGCACCCAGCCCCCCGGCACCGCCGCCGCCTCCCAGACCTCCACGGCCTCCCCGCGCCGATGCAGGTGCCAGCCCGCCAGAAGGCCGGTGACCCCGCCGCCGAGGATGAGTGTGGTCATGACTGCTCCAGAGCTTCCATCGCCAGGCGGGCCAGGCACTTGATGAAGGAGGGATGCGTGCCGGGCGCCGCAGTTCGATGATACCCGCGGACGCCGGCCCGCCGCGCCACCTCGCGGTACTGGATGTCCAGTTCGTAGCGCGTCTCGATGTGCTCGCCCACGAAACTCAGCGGCACGACGACCACGTCGCGGCCCCCCAGTCCGCCCAGCACGGTGCCGAGGGACGGCTCCAGCCAACGGACGAAGCCCACCCGGCTCTGGTAGGCCAGGCGGAAGCCTCCGGGGACGTCCCCCAGCCTCGCCTTCAGCGCCTCCACCGTGGCCTCGATCTCCCGGGCGTAGGGATCCCCGGACTGGACCAGCCTCAGGGGCAGGCCGTGGGCGCTGAAGACCACCGTGGCGCCGGGCGCGAGCGCCAGGGTCCGCCTCAGGTTGTCCTCCAGGCAGGCCAGGTAGTCAGGATCCGTGGGGTAGTGCCGCACGCCGGGCAGCACGTCCAGGCCCTCGACCCGCGCGGCCCGCTCCAGCTCGGCCAGGCTCGAGCCCGTGGTGGCGCCGCATGCGTGGGGGTAGAGGGAGACCGGCAGGATGCGCGCCACGCCCTGCAGGGCCAGGGCCCGGAGCAGGCCCCCGGCCCTCGGCGGCGAATAGCGGAACAGGAGCTTCACGGGCTCCTCCCTGCCCGCCTCGCGCAGCGCCTGGCGCAGGGCCGCCGCCTGGGCCGCCGTCTCCCGCAGGATCGGGCTGCCGCCGATCCGGGCGTAGCGTGCCCGGACCTCCCCGAGGCGGAGGGTCGTGACGAGCCGTGCGAGGAGCGGCTGCAGGGAGGCGGGTCCCAGGCGGATGATGTCCCGGTCGCGGAAGAGTTCCAGCAGGAACGGCTCCACGTCCCGGCCGCGGAGGGGGCCCCCGAGGTTCAGCAGGACGACGGCGGTCCGGAGGCGGAGCGCGTCGCGGCGCGGGGTCACGGCCGGTCCCCCGCGAGGGCCCGCGCCGCGCCGAGGGCCGCCTCCACGACCTGGTCCATGTTGAGGTAGCGGTACTGGGCCAGCCGGCCGACGAAGGTGACGCCGCGCTGCCGTTTCGCGAGGGCCTCGTACCGCTTGTAGAGGGCTTCGTTCCCGGGGCGCGGGATGGGGTAGTAGGGATCGCCCTCCGCCCGAGGGTACTCGCGCATGATCGAGGTGCCCCGATGCGGCTCCCCGGTGAGGTGCTTGGCCTCCGTGATGCGCGTGAAGGCGTGATCGTTGGGATAGGTCACGATCCCCGTCGGCTGGAAGCTCCGGACCGACGGCAGGTGCTCGTGCTCGAAGCGGAGGCTGCGGTAGGGCAAGGGCCCGTAGCGGTGGTCGAAGTACGCGTCGATGGGGCCCGTGTAGATCACGTGGGCCCCGGCATGATCCCGCCGCGCGTCCAGGAAATCGCATCCCGTGCTCACCGTGATCCCGGGATGGTCCAGCATGCGGTCGAACAGGGCGGCATACCCCCTGGCCGGCATGAACTGGAAGGCGTCCGTGAAGTAGCGGTCGTCGTCGTTGCAGCGCACGGGAATCCGGGCCGCCACGCTGGCCGAGAGCTCGGAGAGATCGAGTCCCCACTGCTTGCGGGTGTAGCCCCGGAAGAGCTTGTCGCAGAGGTCCTGGCCCACGGAATGGACCACCACGTCCTCGCTGGTGCGCAGGGAGACCCGGGGGTCCCGCACCTTGTCCAGGAAGCGTCTCGCCCCCTCCTCGTCGAGATCGAGGCCATAGAGCCGGTTGAGGGAAGTCCGGTTGACGGGGATGGGCACCAGGAGCCCGTCCACGGCCGCCACCACCCGGAGTTCGTGGAAGCGCCAGTCCGTGAAGCGGGAGAGGAACTCGAACACCGGCTTGCTGTTGGTGTGGAAGATGTGCGGGCCGTAGGGATGGATCCGTACGCCGTGCGCATCCAGCCGGTCGTGGGCATTGCCGCCCACATGGTCGCGGCGGTCGACGAGGTGGACCTTCCTCCCGGCGTCGGCGAGGACCCGGGCGCACACGGAACCGGCGAATCCGGCGCCCACGATCAGGAAATCATGCGTGCTCATGCTGGAAGCAGCCTATCACCAGTCCCCCCGGGCTCGGCTCAGACCGTCCTGCTGAAGGCGGTGTCGGGCGAGAGCCGGGGCAGGTAGGCGTCGAAGGGCCGCACGAGGTTGCGCACGAAGCGGCGCCCCAGCGGCGTGACGAAGACCCCCTCGGCGCGCACCTCCACGGCGCCCCAGGGCTCCTCGGCCCGGAGTTCCCGGAGGGCTTCCGCGAAGTGCGCCGGGCCATCCACCCCGAAGCGGTCGCGGAGCGCCCCCCAGCGGAGCTCGAAGGTGCCCATGAGGGCGTGGATCACCCAGCGGCGCAGGAGGTCCTCCCCGGAGAGGCGGCAGCCCCTGTGGACGGCGAGCCGCCCCCCGCGGACCCGGCGCTCCCACCGTGCGAGGTTCTTCTCGTTCTGGCTGTAGAGGCCCGCCACGTCGGAGATGGCGGTCGGCCCGAACCCCAGGAGGTCGCTGCCGGCGGCGACCGTGTAGCCCATGAAGCTGCGGACGAGGCGGCCTGAAGCCGCGGCCCTGGCCAGCTCGTCCCCGGGGCGCGCGAAGTGGTCCATGCCGATGGGCACGTAGCCGTGCTTCTCCAGGAACTCCGAGGCCAGGATCAGGAGTTCCAGCCGCTGCTCCGCGCCGGGGAGGGCCTCCGCGGGCAGCCTCCTCTGGTGGGCCATCAGCCGGGGGAGGTAGGCGAAGGCATAGATGGCCAGCCGATCCGGCGCCATGTCCAGGATCCCTTCCAGGGTCCTGCGGAAGGTCGCCGGGGTCTGCCCGGGCAGGCCGTAGACCAGGTCCAGGTTCACGCCGCCGAAGCCCAGGCCGCGGGCCTGCCCGACGGCCGCCCGGGTCTGCTCCGGGGTCTGGTTCCGGCCGATGAGTTCCTGGACGCGGGCGTCCAGGTCCTGGACCCCGAAGGACACCCGGTTGAAGCCCAGTTCGCGGAGCACCGGGAGCCGGTCCGGCGCCAGGGAGGCGGGGTCCACCTCGACGGAAACCTCCGCGGCCTCCCGCAGGGGGAAGCGGTCCGTGATGGCCTTGAAGATCCGCCGCAGGTCGGCCGCCTCGAAGTAGGTCGGCGTTCCCCCGCCCCAGTGGAGCAGCAGGACCTCCCGCCGTCGGGGCAGCTCCCGCGCCCACAGGTCCACTTCCGCCTCGAGGGCGTCGAGGAAGTCCGCCGCGGGCTTGTAGGTGGGGCTCGCCACTGCGCTGCACGCGCAGTAGGCGCAGCGGCGGAGGCAGAACGGCAGGTGGGCGTAGATGGAAAGGGGGCCTCCGGCCTCGTCCGCCCGGCCCAGGGCCTCCTTCAGCTCCGATTCCGGGAAGTCCTCCGGCCAGGCCGGGGGCATGGGATAGGCCGTGTAGCGCGGCCCGGGCCGGTCGTAGTGCTTCACCAGTTCGGCGAGGGTGGGCGTCAAGGCAGCGTCCCGGCTTCGATCATGCGGCTGGCCAGCTCCTTCACCAGCTTCGCGCCGAGGGGAGCGGTGATGCCGAGGGGATCCTGGCCCGGATTGCACTCGACCACGTCCGCGCCCACCAGGGGACCCGGCAGGCCCTGCAGGAGGCCGATCACCTCCCGGGACGTGAGGCCTCCGGGTTCCACGTGCGAGACCCCGGGCGCGAAGGCGGGGTCGAAGGCGTCCATGTCGATGGAGACATAGAGGGGTCCCTGGAGCTCGGGGCGTTCGCCCGCGGCCCAGGCCCGCATGTCGATGACCTCCACGCCGAACCGGTCGGCCTGCTGCCGCAGATGCCCGTTCATGGTCCGGATGCCCACCTGCACGAGCCGTGCCGCGAGACCCTCCTCCATGATCCGCGCGAAGGGGCACGCGTGGGAGAAGCGGTCCCCCATGAAGTCCTCGTAGAGGTCCGGATGAGCGTCCAGGTGCAGGAGGGTCAGCCCCGGATGGCGCGGTCCCACCGCGCGCAGGATCGGATAGGTCACGGAATGGTCCCCGCCGAGGGCGATGGGGGCGCCCCCGCTCTCCAGCAGCTCCCGGACGCCAGCCTCGATCCGCGCCACCACGCCGTCCCCCTCGGGCAGCAGGACGTCCCCGAAGTCCCGAAGCCCGGCCATGTCGCGCAGGGACTCGCTCCAGGTGTTGGTGGACTCGCAGCGCAGGGCCTCGCGGATCGCCGCGGGCCCCCGGGCGGGCCCCCGCCGGTACGACGAGCTGGCGTCGTAGGGCAATCCGATCAGGGTGGGCAAGGGTGCACTCATGGCCATGTCCGTCATTCTCCGCGTCCACTCAGGCGGGAACGGTCAGCGCTTCACTTCCTCGATGACCGCCGCCAGCACGTCAGGGTCGGTTCCGGGCAGGATCCCGTGACCGAGGTTGAAGATGTGGGGGTAGTCCCGCATCTCCTCCATGATCGCACGGGCCTTCCGGCAGGCGACCGTCTTCCCGGCCAGGAGGGCCGCCGGGTCCAGGTTGCCCTGGAGGACCTTGGTGAGGCCGAAGCGGCGGACGGCGTCCTGGATGGGGACTTGCCAGGAAATGGAGAGTCCTTCGCACGGCAGGGTGGCCAGCCGCTGGGGGAGGTAGCCCGCGCGCGGGAAGTAGATCCTCGGGGCGCCCTTCACCTGCTGGAGCGCCAGGGCCGCCGGAGGAATGGCCAGGGTGCGGTAGTCGTCCAGGTCCAGGTCCCCCGCGCAGCTGTCGAAGAGCTGGACGACCTGGGCGCCCGCCTCGATCTGCAGGGTGAGGAGGCGCGAGGCGGCCTCCGCCAGGCGCACGAGCCAGGGAAGGGATTTCTGGGGTTCCGCGTGGAGGAAGGTCTTGGCCCGGGTCCAGTCCCGGGAGCTCCCGCCCTCGATCCCGTAGGCGAGCAGGGTCCAGGGGGCCCCGGCGAAGCCGAGGAGGGTCACGTGCCCGGGCAGCCGGGAGCGGACCCTGCGGAGGGCCGCCAGCACGGGTTCGAAGCACCGCTCGTCCAGGGGCCGGTCGGGGTCGATCTGGTCCAGGGTGCGGGCCAGGAGCGGCCCGCCCTCCGGGTAGGTGACGCCGCAGCCCAGGGCGTCCAGGACCACCAGGATGTCGCTGAAGATGATGGCGCCGTCGAGCCTGGGGAAGCGCCGCACGGGCTGCAGGCTGACCTCCGCCGCGAGGTCCGGGTCCGCGAGCAGCTGCTCGAAGCTGGCCTTCTCCCGGAGGGCCCGGTATTCGGGGAGGAACCGCCCCGCCTGCCTCATGAACCACAGCGGGGGGGGCGTGACCACCTCCCGCCGCAGGACACGGGGAAGGAGCTGGTTCATGCCTCTTCCACGTCGTAGGTGAAGGGTCCGGCGGCGCCGAGGATCTCGCCCCGGGGGATGGCCAGGCCCGTCCGCCGCTCCGCCACGTGGGTCACGCGCCACTTCCCGCCGTGCTGCCCGGCTTCCGCGAGGGCGGCCCGGGTCGCGCGGCTGCTGTCCCGGTGGGCCACGAGGACCACCAGGTAGGCGAAGCGCGGGGCCGTGCGGTCCTCAAGGCCGATGGTGTAGATGCGTGTCATGGATCACCTCCAGGTCCAACCATCAGACCATGGCCGCGAGTCCCGCCGAAACCTTTTCCACGGCCCGCTCGAAGTGCCACAGCTCCTCTTCCCCGTGGGCGATGGAGATGAAGGCCACCTCGTAGCCGCTGGGGGGCAGGTAGACCCCCTCGTCCAGCAGGAGCTTGTGCAGGTGGTTGAACTGGGTGATGGCCCCCGGCTTCACGCGGTCCGCGCGCCGGACGCCGGACTGGAAGAGGGGCCAGATCAGGGACCCGAGGTGCGGGGCCCGGAGGCCCGGGATCGCCTCGAAGGCCTGGGCCCATCGCCTGGAACACTGCTCCAGGCGCTTGTAGACCTCCGGAGTCAGGCGCTCCAGGGTGGCCAGGCCCGCGGCCATGGCCACGGGGTTGCCGCTGAGGGTCCCCGCCTGGTAGACGGGGCCGTCCGGGGAGACGACCCGCATGATGTCCGCCCGGCCCCCGAACGCGCCCACGGGCATGCCGCCGCCGATGATCTTGCCGAAGGCGACCAGGTCCGGGGCGAGGTTGTACAGCTCCGCGGCGCCGCCCGGCGCCACCCGGAAGCCGCTGATGACCTCGTCGAAGATGAGCACGGTCCCGTGCTGGGTGCACAGGTCCCGCAGGCGCTGGAGGAAGGCGGGCTCCTGCAGGAGCAGGCCGTTGTTGGCCGGGACCGGCTCGATGATGGCCGCCGCCAGCTCGGAGCCGTGCTTCGCGAAGGCCGCCTCGAGGCCGTCGAAGTCGTCGAGGTTCACCACGAGGGTGAGATCCGCGTAGGCCTTGGGCACGCCGGCGCTGGTGGGCACCCCGAAGGTGGCCAGGCCGCTGCCGGCCTTCACCAGCATGGCGTCCGCGTGGCCGTGGTAGCAGCCCGCGAACTTCAGGACCCGGTCCCGCTTGGTGAAGCCGCGGGCCACCCGCAGGGCCGACATCACCGCCTCGGTGCCGCTGGAGACGAAGCGCAGCTTCTCGACGAAGGGGGCCATCAGCTTGATACGGCGGGCCAGGGCCAGCTCCCGGCGGGAAGGCGCCCCGAAGGTGAGCCCTTCCTGGACGGCCTCCTGCACCGCCGCCAGCACGTCCGGATGGGCGTGGCCCAGGATCAGCGGCCCCCAGGACATGCAGAGATCGAGGAACTGCTTCTCCTCCTCGTCCACGAACCATGCGCCGAAGGCCCTGGCGAAGAACTTGGGGGTGCCGCCCACGGCCTTGAAGGCCCGCACGGGAGAGGACACGCCCCCGGGAAAGTGTGAGAGGGCTTCCTGGAACAAGGATTCATTGCTCATGCTGTCTGCTCGCTGGGAATGGATGTCGTTGTCGAAGATCCGGACACGGACCGGGAGCGGACCCCGCAGGGTCCGCGGCTCCCGGTCCTCACATCGCGGTGTTCATCAGATTCTGGAGTTCGCAGCTGGGATGCGCCATTCTACCTCCGGGACCTGCGGCTCGTGGGCTCCTCTAGGAAATCCACCTTTTCTGCAAGGCTTCCCGGCCCGCATAGGTCACGATCACGTCGCTCCCGGCCCGCCGCAGGCTCAGGAGCTGCTCGAGCATCAGCTGGTCGCCGTTCACCCAGCCGAGCCGGTCGGCGGCCTTGATGGAACTGTACTCGCTGGAGACGTGGTAGGCGGCGATCGGGACCAGGCACTGCTCCCGGAGGCGCCAGATCAAGTCGAGCCCGTGGAGGCCAGGCTTCACCATGAGGATGTCCGCCCCCTCCTCCAGGTCGAGCAGGGCGTCCTTCAGGCCCTCCCGGGCGTTGCGGGGATCCATCTGGTAGCTCCGGCGGTCCCCGTGCTTGGGGCTGCTGTCCGCCGCGTCCCGGAAGGGCCCGTAGTAGGCGCCGGCGTGCTTGATGGCATACGAGAGGATCGAGGTGTTCTCGAAACCCTCCTCGTCCAGGCGCGCCCGGATGGCCGCGATGCGCCCGTCCATCATGTCCGAGGGGGCCACCATGTCGGCGCCGGCCTGGGCGTGGACCAGGGCCATCTCGGCCAGGATCGCGACGCTCTCGTCGTTCAGGATCTCCCCGTCCGAGACCACCCCGCAGTGGCCGTGGTCCGTGTAGGCACAGAGGCAGACGTCCGTCGTCACCACGAGATCCTGGCGGAAGCGCTTCTTCAGTTCCTTCACGGCCCGAGGGACCACGCCCTCGGGGTCGTGGCTGTGCTCGGCCAAGGGACTCTTGGTCGCGGGGACCCCGAAGAGGAGGACGGCCTTCAGTCCGAGCTTGAGGTCGGCCTCGACCTGCCGGCAGGTTTCCTCGACGCCCGTGCGGGCGATCCCGGGCATGGACTCGATCGGGGAGGAGCCGGCGGCGTCCTGGACGAAATAGGGCTGGATGAGGTGCCGGGGCCGGAGATCCGTTTCGGCCACCAGGTCCCGGAGGACGGAGGTGCGGCGCAGGCGACGGGGACGGATGAACATGGAATCAGGCTCGCTGGATGTCAGACATAAGGAGCAAGCATACGCCCAAGATCCTCCGGTCTGGCAAGACAGGAATCGTGCGCCGGGGTTCCGCAGCGGCGGAAGGCCTCGGCCGCGCGTTCCCCCCAGGCGAAGCGCAGGATGCCCCGGGACCTGGGCCCCAGCAGCTCCGCCTGCAGGGGACTCAGCGCGAGCACGGCGTCCAGGAACGGCATCGCCGGCGGAGGATCCTTGGCTTTTTCCGAGTGTGTGATCCACGGCACAAGTCGCCAGGGGGTCCCCTCGGAAACCTCCTCCAGGTAGCCCCGGCTCCGTTCCCCGCGAACCAGCAGGAACTCCCCTCCGGAGGGGAAGCGCTCCCGGAGCAGGATCCAGAGCGCCTCGGCCCCGGGGCCGGCGCTGGCCTGCCAGCCGCCTCCCGCCAGGGCCGCCGCGGCGCCTTCCGTGGCCAGGACCGGGATTCCACCCGGGAGGTCCGCGCACCTGGCGCCGGCCGGACTGAGCAGGATGATCCCGTCCGGGCGGGCCAGGGGCCTCGGCCGGGCCGTAGGCGCCATCTCGGTCAGGAACACGGGCACGGGGTCCCAGCCGGCTTCCCGCGCCACCCGGCTCAGAGGGGCCTCCGGTCCCCGGGCGAGCCCGAGGCGCTTCACCATCCCAGGTCCTCCACGACACGGGCCACCAGATCGGCGCCGCCGGGCCCCACCGCGGCGCCGCGCCGGATGCCCCCTTCGTCCGCGTAGGCGGCCCGGAGCCGGAAGGAGCCGTCGGGCAGGAGTTCCGCGAAGGCCCCCAGAGGCTGCTGGCAGCCTCCCCCGATGCCGGCCAGCACCGCCCGCTCCAGCAGGACGCAGCTGGCGGTGGGCGCGTGGTGCAGGGGGCCCAGGGCCTCGACGATGTCCGGACGGTCCGCCCGGGTTTCCGCGAGGACGGCCCCCTGGGCCGGGGCGGGGAGGAGGATCTCGAAGGGGATGGGACGCACGTCCAGGTCCGAAAGGTCCAGCCCGAGGCGCCGGAGGCCGGCGGCGGCCATGACGGTGGCATGGAAGGGGTCCCCTCTCAACACCCCTTCCCTCAGGCGCAGGAGGCGCGTGGGCACGTTCCCCCGGATCCAGGTGAACCCGCTCTCCGGGAAGGCGTGCCGGAGGAACCGCAGCCGCCGCTCCGAACTGGTGGCGATCCTGGGGCGGCCGGGCGCGTCCTTCCTGAGCAGCAGCCAGTCCGAGGGGTCCTCCCGGGCGGGCACGCAGGCGGTGACGAAGCCTCCGGGACGCTCCAGGGCCACGTCCTTGAAGGAATGCACGAGCAGGTCCACGGCCCCGGAGGCAAGCGCATCCTCCAGCTCCCGCGTGAAGAACCCGGTGCCCACGGACTTGTCCAGGGGGCCGTCCTGCCAGCGGTCCCCGCGGGTCGTGAAGGGCCTCCATTCGACCTGGTGCCCCGCGGCGCGGAGGCAGGCCACCAGGGGCTCGGCCTGCCGCCGGCTCAATTCGGACCCCCGCGCGCCGACCACGACCTTCATGGCTGCTCCTGGCGCCTGGCCTGGCCGAGGGCCCGGAAGGCGAGGGTCCGGCCGCGCTTGAGGAGCGCCGCCAGGGCCTCCCGCTGGGCCGGGTCCAGGCTCTCCAGGGGTCCCTCCCCTGAGTCCGCCTCGAGGGCTGCCCAGGCCGCCGCCAGGCCGTCCTCGGCCGTGCGCGCGCCGGACCTCGCGGCCCGGGCCCCGGCCCGCTTCCGGAGGCGCCCGACGGCGCCGGCCAGGAAGGGGCCCGCCTTCCCCGCCGTCTCCCGCCGCCTGGCCATGGCCTGCTCGGTCTCGGCCTGGAGGCTGGCCAGGTCCGTCCGCCGCACCCAGGACAGCCGGTCCAGGTCCGGTTCCGCATCCCGGGGCAGGGCGAGGTCGAGGAGCCGGAGCGGCGGCCGCCGCAGGCGCTCCCAGGCCGCCAAGGTGAAGAGGGGCCGGGAGCTGGCCGTGGCCGTGACCAGGGCGTCGAACCCCGCCGGATCGCGCTGGAGCTGTTCCAGGGGGACCGTGGGATGCCCCATCGCGTCCGCCTTGGCCGCCGTCCGGTTGGAGAGGACCACCTGGAAGCCTCGTTCCGGAAGACGCTGGGCCAGGTAGCGGCTCATGGGGCCCACACCGACCAGGGCGATCCTCGCCCCTTCGGGCAGCGTCCCCTCCAGGTGCCGCAGCGCGGCGGTGGCCACGCTGGCGCTGCCGTCCGCCAGTCCCGTCCGAACCCTCAGCCGCCGGGCCTCCCGCAGGATGTCCTCCAGGGCGGCCTGGGCCTCCGGGCCGGCGACGCCCGTTTCCCGGGCGCTCGCCAGGGCGCCCTGAACCTGGTCCACGATCTCCCGGTCTCCGAGGCTCGAGCTCAGCAGCCCCGTCGCGATTTCCAGGAGATGGCCCCAGGCCTCCTCGCCCTCGAAGCGGACGACTTCTGGCGGGAGGCCCAGGGCGTCGCCGTCCCCGCCCCACAACACCCACAGGGCGCGCTGGCAGGTGGCGAGATAGACCAGTTCGCGGGCCCCCGTCATCCGCTGCCAGAGGCGCAGGTGGTCGGCGAGCCGGTCCCGGAGCACGTAGCGCGCGACCAGGTCCAGGTCGTGGCGGGGCGCATGGAAGGAATACAGGACTGGATCCATGATGTGCCGGGACGCCCCCTCCGCGAACAGGATATCCGGCGGGAGCCTAATCGTCCCTGGACTGCATGCCCAGGTTCAATCCCCGGAGATGGGGCGGGACCGGGCTGGCGGCCTGGGACACGGCGGGCGGCACGGCCTGGGCCTGGGGCCGCTTCTGCCCGGGAGCGGTGTTGAGGATCTCGAGCACCTGGTCCGCGTTGGCGACGCATTCCAGGCGGGAGAGCTGCTCGGCGGTGGGGAAGCCCTCGTAGCGGAGCCGCATCGGCCCCCAGACCTCCACGGGAACCCCCTTCAGCTCGTGGATGCGGGGGAGGGTCTTGCGGATGTACATCCCCAGGGGCCTTCCCTTCGTATTGCAGAACACGATCATGTCCGTCTCGGGGAGCTGCACGGGTCCGCCCTCGGACCAGATCGTGTAGCTGATCGCCCGGCCCTGCTGGGTCCGCATCATGCCCACGGGGGCGATGGCGCCCTGGGAGGGGTCCAGCGCCGACTCCTGGGCCCGGTAGGCGTGCAGCAAATCGGACTGCCTCAGCTCCCGCTGGGGCTGGGCGATGGGGTGGGGCTCTTGGAGGTTGGCGGGGAGGATGTCGTCCCCCAGCACCTGGAAGATGGTGGCGAAGAGCCGGTGGTCGGAATCCGCAAGGGCGCCGTCCAGGGCCTCCAGAAGCTTCGGCAGCAGCACCTGCGGCGCGACCAGCAGCCGGTCGGGGTTGGGCACCGCCACGAAGGTGTTCTGGCCGGGGAAGAGATCCAGCCAGAGTTCGGGCAGGAGCAGGCGGGAGGCGTCCAGGCCGTCCCCATAGGCGCTCTGGTAGATGCCGGAAGGAAGGCGCTGGAAGGGGGTCTTCCTGGACCGGTCCCGGAGCTGGTCCAGGGCCCTCTCCAGGACGTCCTCGGCCGTCACGCCCCAGAGGGTGAGCCAGGCGCCGGGCATCCGCTGGGTCCCGACGAGCACCTGCTGGCAAAGCCCGTCCACGAAAGGCTTGTAGTAGAAGCCGTCGCGCTCGCCCTGCCAGGAGGGGACCAGCTCCGGCACCAGGATCTCCTGGACGTCCGGCCACATCGGCGGAAGCGGCTGGCCGGCCTCCCGGAGGGCCGCCAGGGCGTCCACCCACTGGACCCGTTCCTCCGCCTGCTGGTGCTCGAAATCCGGGACGAGGTCGTCCAGGCCCGGGAGATCCCTGGGGATGCCTCTTTCCTGGAGCAGTTCCTCCAGGGACGGCAAGGGGACGCTTTCGGCGCGGGAAAACAGGCGGGACAGAAAGGACATGGCGTTCCTACTCAGAGTCTTCCATTCTGCCGCATCTTGGCCGGTTCACGGCCTGCAATCGTCCGGAATTTTCCTGGAACCCCGAAAACGAGGGCGTTGGCTCCACGTCCGGATGCACGAATGAAGGCCCGGGTTCGATGCCGTGGACGGAAAAACGTAAAATCGATGAAAATTTGCATGTAAATATTTCTTCATCAAACGATCCGGCTCGGCTATCCTTTCCCCATGATCGGCTCAAAACTCTCCCTCGTGGCCCGGATACACAACGTCGTCGGCCTCTCGACGAGCCAGCGGCGCATCGCGGACTGCCTCCTGGGCCGCCTCAACGAGGCCGCCTTCTGGGGGGTGGAGGAACTGGCCAGCCGGTCCCAGTCCAGCGTCGCGACCGTGGTGCGCTTCGCCCAGAAGCTCGGCTACTCCGGGTTCCTGGAGATGCGGCAGGCCCTGGTGTCCCTGGTGAAGAAGCAGTCCCGGACCGGCGAGCAGCTGCTCACGGCTCCCACCGAGGCCGCCGCCACCCTGGTGGAGGTGGCCAGGCGGGACCTCCGGAACATCGAGCAGACCATCGGCGGAGTCAACGAGCAGTTCCTGCAGGGCGTCGTGGAACTGATGGAGCAGGCCCGCTACCGCGTGGTGATCGGGGACGGCGTGTCCGCCCTGATGTCCGCCCACATCGCCTACCTGCTCACCCAGGCAGGCCGGCCGGCCATCCAGGGCATCGAGGCCGACTTCCCGACCCAGGTGGCCAACCTGGGCCCGGAGGACCTCCTGGTGGCCATCAGCTTCTCGCCCTATTCCAGGGAGACGGTGGAAGCCACCTCCTTCGCCCGCCGCCGCAACCTCAAGATCATCGCCTTCACGGACCGCCTGAAGTCGCCCCTGGCCAGGTACGCGGACTTCACCCTCACCGTCCACGGCGCGAACCTGCTGCATTCCCACAGCCTCGCGGCGTTCACGGTCCTGGCCCAGGCGATCGCCACCTCCATCGCCAGCCGGGACCGGGAGATGGCCCTCAAGCGCCTCCGGGAGGCCGAACGGGTGGCCCGCCCCAAGTTCGTGGAGGACTGACCGGGGCCTTCAGGCCTTGAGGCAGGCCAGGGCGTCCTGCAGGCAGGCCTCCCAGACCTCGTCCGGGGTCTCCTCCAGCCGGAACTCCACGGCGTTTCCGGCGGAGTGGGCCTCCGGCCGGCCCGACCAGGCGGCGTAGAGGGCATCCAGGCCGCTGGCGTCCAGGCGGTTGCTCCGCAGCTTGTGCGACTTCCGGGACCGGTCCGTGTCGGGCCCCCTCAGGAACAGCCCGTTCCGGGGAACCAGGTGGAACGTGAAGGCGTGGCACCACACGGTACCGATGAGCTGGTTGAAGTGCAGGCAAGCCCCGTGGATCGACCGGGTGTATTCGAGGGACCTCGCGGGCCCCTGCCAGGCGGTGCCCCAGCGCGTGACGACGGCGCCCGCCCGCGTCCTGGCCTGGGCGGGCTTGATGGAAACAGAAACGTCGGCCAGAAAAGCTTCCAGGATTTCCAAGCGCCCCCCCTGAATATGAACAGTTCTCCAAATTACCCTGGACGCCATCACTTCCGTAAGGGATAAAGAGAGACAGCCCCCGGAAGAACCCTTCTCCCGAGACTACGTTTCATGCCTGAACGAGACCCGTCAGCACCGCCGTTCCTGACCCCATCCAGGATCCCGCTCCTGCTGGGATCCGGTGCGGCGCTTGTCGCGTTCCTGGACGCTGGCCTGTCCGGACAGGCATGGATGTCCTTCTGGACCGGAGCGGCCCTCCTGTCCATGGGCGCGGGCCTCTGGCAGGGCCGCCGCCCCGTCCGCACGGACCCCCCGCCTCCCCCCGGCCACGACCTGGACGAATTCTTCGACTTCCTGCCCCTGGGGCTGATCATCTTCGACCCCGAAGGGCGCCTCCAGCGGTGCAACAAGCTGGGCCTGGAACTCCTCGGCAGCACGCTGGGCCACCTCAAGGCCGTGGACTGGATGAACCCGGGCGTCGCCGTGCTCCACGTCGACGGCACCCCGATGGACCGGGAGCAGATGCCCCTGAAGCAGGCCCTGGCGACCCGGGAGAAGGTCTCGGGCACCCTGGGGATCGAGCGCCAGGAGAACGGCGAGTGGGCCTGGCTCTCCGTCACCGTGGACCCGCGGCTGGACGCGCGGGGCGAGATCCTGGACCTGGTCTGCACCTTCGAGGACGTGACCCAGCGGAAGACGACGGAGGCGGAACTCACGATCCAGACCTTCCGCGACCGGCTCACGTCCCTGCCCAACAAGGCGCTGTTCATGGAGCGCCTCACCCAGGCGATCCTCCGCTCGGACCGCAGGCAGTCGAGCACGGGCCTCCTCTTTCTGGACCTGGACCAGTTCAAGGTGATCAACGACAGCCTCAGCCACGAGGCGGGAGACCAGCTCCTGGTGCAGGTGTCCAAGCGGATCCGCGCCGCCCTCCGTCCAGAAGACACGGTGGCGCGGCTGGGGGGCGACGAGTTCGCCGTGCTCTTCGAGGACCTGGCCCTCGTGAACGACGCCATGAGGGTGGCCGAGCGCATCCAGCAGTCCTTCAAGGAACCCTTCCGGCTCCAGGGGCGGGACGTCTACACCACCTGCAGCATGGGGCTCGCCCTCAGCGACTCCTCCGCGACCCTCCCCTCGGAACTGGTCCGGGACTCCGAGGTGGCGATGTATCGCGCGAAGGCCAAGCGGGAGGGTTCCATCGAGCTCTTCGACCCCAGCATGAACGCCATGGCCATGGCGCGCTTCCAGATGGAGGGCGAGCTGAGGCGCGCCCTGGAACAGCACGAGTTCCTGCTCCACTACCAGCCCCTGGTCTCCCTCCGGACCGGCCTCATCGAGGGCTGGGAGGCCCTGGTCCGGTGGCAGCACCCGGAGCGGGGCCTGGTCCCGCCCCTGGAGTTCATCCCCCTGGCCGAGGAAACGGGGCTCATCGTGCCCCTCGGCAAGTGGGTGCTCGAGGAGGCCGTCCGGCAGGCCAGCCTCTGGGAGGAACGCTATCCTTCGGATCCTCCCCGGCTCATCAGCGTCAACATCTCCGGGCGCCAGTTCCAGCAGCGGGACCTGATCAGCACCGTCCTGTCCGCGCTGGAGAAGGGGGACCTCGAGCCCCGCTGCCTCAAGCTCGAGATCACGGAGAGCGTCATGATGCGGGACCCCAAGGCCTCGCTGGAGGCGATGACGGTCTTCCGAGGCCACCGGATCCACCTGGTGATCGACGATTTCGGGACCGGCTACTCGTCCCTCAGCTACCTGAAGCGGTTCCCCGTCGACACCCTGAAGGTGGACAAGTCCTTCGTGGACGGCCTGGGGAAGGACCCCGAGAGCACCGAGATCGTCAAGGCGGTCATATCCATGGCCCAGTCCCTGGGCATGCGCGTCACGGCGGAGGGCATCGAGACCCGGGAGCAGATGGAACTGCTCCGGAGCCTGGGCTGCGATCAGGGCCAGGGCTATTTCCTGTCCAGGCCGCTGCCGGCGCAGACGGCCGAAGATCTCCTGATGAAAAATCCGAGATGGTGATTTATGGGAAGATAAGTCTCTTCCCCCACCGGTGATTCCCTGACTATACTTTGGAACCCAAGCCCAAGGCCGAGGCCTCTTATGATCAAGATCGATATCGCCAATACCCTCATGCAGACGCTGCCCGTCTCCAAGGCGACCGCGCTGCAGGTGGTGGACCTGCTCACGGAACGGATGAAGAAGGCCCTGCTGGATGGAGACCGCATCGAGATCCGGGGATTCGGCGTGTTCGAGCCGCGCCCCCGCAAGCGGGGCATGGGCCGCAACATCAAGACCGGCCAGAGCGTCGAGATCCCGAAGGGAAAGAGCATCCGCTTCAAGCCCGGGAAGGACCTCCGGGACATCGTCATCGAATAGCCGCGCCGCCGGCCTATCGTCTGCGCTGGTCGGCCAGCAGGATCATCTCGCGGAGGGTCTTGGCCATGGTGATGGCGGAGACGCCCGTCGGATCGTAGTGGGGCGCCAGCTCCAGGCAGTCCATGCCGACGAGGCGCCTGCCCTTCAGGAGCATCAGGCACGAGATCAGCAGGTCCCAGGTGATGCCGCCGGGCTCGGGGGTTCCAGTGCCCGGATACAGGCTCGGATCCAGCACGTCCATGTCGAGGGTGAGATAGACGGGCCGGTCGCCCAGCCTGTCCAGGACGCCGCGGACGGCCTCCACGGCGAAGGGATGAAGGGTCTTGTGCCGCTGGGCCAGGGTCCACTCCTCCACTGAACCGCTGCGGATCCCGAACTGGAAGAGGTGCTCGAAGCCGATCCGTTCCGCCGCGCGGCCGATGATCGTGGCGTGACTCAGGGTGTCGCCCCACATCTCCGGACGCAGGTCCGCGTGGGCATCGAAGTGGAGGAGGGCCAGGTCCGGATGCTCCTCGTAGGCGGCCAGGATCAGCGGAAGGGCCACGAGGTGCTCACCCCCGAAGGCGATGGGGAACTGCTTCCGGGCCCGGATCTCGTGCACGGCCGACCCGATGTCGGCCATGACCCTCTCCTTCTGTCCCGGCGGCAGGAACAGGTCGCCATAGTCGCAGAACTTCACGTCCGCGAGGCTCCGCTGCTGGTGGAAGCTGAACTCCTCCATGCCGAAGGAGGCTTCCCGCACGGCGAACCCGGCGAAGCGGCTGCCCGCCTTGAAGGAGCTGGTCCCGTCCCAGCACACGCCGAAGAGCGCGATCTCGGCCCCTTCCGGATCGCCGGAGCCCAGGAAGAGAGGAAGGACGAACTCGTGGGACATGGCGACACCTGGACAGGATCACCGCAGAGACGCGGAAGGGAAGAAGGAAGGGCGGAGGGAAGGACCATTCTACCGCCGCGCCCCTGCGGTTCAGTTCTCCAGGTCCAGCTGCTCCCACTTCACCCCGAAGTGGTCCAGGATGGCCTGCCGCTCGCCGCGCTCCTGCTCGCCCATGCTGGTGTAGGGGCGCAGGAACACGACGCGCCGGATGCCGCGCCGCACCAGGGAGCGGGTGCAGACCAGGCAGGGCTCGTCGGTCACGTAGCAGACGCTCACGGGTCCGTCGCAGAAACCCAGGGCGTTCTCCTCGGCATGGCTGGTGTGCATGCAGCGCTTGTCGGGGCCGCAGGTCTCGGGGGTGCAGTGGGGCATCCCGGGCAGGGCGCCGTTGAACCCTCCCGAGGCCAGGGACCCATCCTGGCGCAGGAGGATGCAGCCCACCTTGAGGCGGCAGCAGGTCCCCAGACGGCTGATCGCCTGCGCCATCGCCAGGAAGACCTGGTCCTTGAGGGCCGCGCGCTCGCTCATGCCTTCTCCTCTTCTTTCTTCTTCTGGATGTCCATCCCGATGGAGTGCAGGGGCGCCTCGGCGCGCTCGATCCAGTGGAGCCTGATCCCGAAGGCCCGGGCCAGGTTCAGGAGGCCCTCCCGCGTCTCCGGCTGCATGGCGGCCCGCAGTTCGGGATGCAGGGTCAGCTGGACCGTGGCACCCTTCAGCCTCGGCCCCAGGCGGGCCATCTCGCGGTAGACCGTGAGCACGGCCGTCTCGGCGCTGATCCGCCGTCCCGAGCCTTCGCAGTGGGGACAGGGCGTGGTCAGGAGCCGGTCCAGGCTCGGGCCGGTGCGCTTCCGGGTCATCTCGACGAGGCCGAAGTCGCTCAGCTCCACGGCCCGGGCATGGTTGCGGTCCCGCTGGAGCTCCTCCTGGAGCAGCTTCATGACGGCCTCGCGGTGCCCGGCGTCCATCATGTCGATGAAGTCGATGACGATGATCCCCCCCAGGTTCCGGAGCCGCAGCTGGCGGATGACCTCGGGAATGGCCTCCCGGTTCGTGAGGTAGACGGTCTCCTCCAGGTCCTTCTTGCCCACGAACTTCCCCGTGTTCACGTCCACGCTCACCAGGGCCTCGGTCTGGTTGATGACGATCGAGCCGCCGTGCCTGAGGAACACCTTCGGATGCCGGGCGGCCTCGATCTCCTTCTCGATGGCGAAGGCCTCGAAGATGGGCAGGTCGGAGGTGAAGTGCTTCACCCGCTCCACCCATTCCGGGTGCAGCCTGCCGACGAAGTCCACCACCTCCCGGTAGGTCTCCTCCTGGTCCACCCAGAAGCTGGCGACCTCCTCCCGGAAGAGGTCCCTGAGCACCTTCTGGAGGAGCCGGGAATCCTGCCACACAAGCGCCGGGGGCCGGGCCTCCTGGGTGCGCTGCTGGACCTCGGCCCACAGTTCCCGCAGGAAGGCCACGTCGGAGACCAGGTCCTCGTCCTTCTCGCCGATGGCGGCGGTCCTCACGATGAATCCCTCGCCGGGCTGGGTATGCCCCTTGATGAGGGTCCGGAGGCGCTCGCGTTCTTCGGGATTCGTGATCTTGCGGGAGATGCCCACGTGGTCGATGCCCGGCATGAACACCAGGAACCGGCCGGGAAAGCTGATGTGCCGGGTGAGGCGCGGCCCCTTGCTGCCGATGGGATCCTTCACCACCTGGACCAGCACCTCGTCCCCTTCCTTCACGGGAGGCAGGTTCACGGGAAACGCCGGGAACTCCAGGGCGGCCTCCGGATCGTCCTCCTCGGCCAGGTCCTCCGACCCCAGCCGGTGCGCCTCGGGCTCGTCCAGGTAGAGGAAGCCGTCCTTGGCTCCCCCGATCATGACGAAGGCGCTCTGCATGCCCTGCAGGAGCTTGGCCACCCGGCCCTTGTAGACATCGCCCACCTGGCTGACATGGGTGGTGCGCTCGATGAACAGCTCGCAGACCTGCCCGTTCTCGAGCAGCGCGATGCGCATCTCCATCGGGGTCGCGTTCACGACCAGAGACCTTCGGACTTCCATGACTTAACCCTCTCAAGAACTCGGCGAGGAAGCCCCTTGCGCCCTCCCTGTCCCCCCGGGGGCGTGCCAGCCCGCGGGGATATCCTTCTTTTACCAAGATCGCGAGGGTCCTGGGAAGGTTTATTCCGCGGGGGTCCTCTCCTGGGCCGCCCTGGAGGTGATGCGGTTGTGCCCGTCCACGAAGACCACGCTGGGAGCGTGGCGGGTGGCCTCGGCCTCGTCCAGCCAGCCGTACGAGGCCAGGATGACCAGGTCTCCCGCCTTGACGAGATGGGCCGCCGCCCCGTTGATCCCCACCTCGCCGGAGCCGGGCGTCCCCGGGATCACGTAGGTGGAAAGGCGGGAACCGTTGGTGACGTCGTAGATGTCGATCTTCTCGTTCTCGAGGAACCCGGCGGCCTCGATCAGCAGCGGGTCGAGGGTGATGGACCCGACATAGTGGAGATCGGCCCGGGTGACTGTGGCGCGATGGATCTTCCCGAGCATGAAGTGGCGAAGCATTGGAACACCTCCTGGTCCAGGCCCGCCTGGGGTCCCGGCCGAATGAACGAATCGAATGCCGACGGAGTGCCTATTCGAACAGGACGACGTGCAGGTCCACGCCGACCTTGGGCAGGGGGACGGGCGGCGGCGCCACAGGCAGCCGGAGGCAGTCCTGGACCTCCACCCTCAGGGTGCCCGTGAAGCCCGTCTTCAGCCGCCACTGGCCCTCGATCAGGAACCAGGCGCGGTCGGGGCGGGCCGGGTCGAAGGCGATGTACGGACGTTCCGGAAGCCTGCGTCCGAACTTCTTGGCCAGGCCCGGTGGCAGCCCGCCCTTCTTGGCCAGGCCCGGCGGAACCGCCTTGGCCTTGGCGTGGCCGGGCGGCACGGCGGCAGCGGCGGGAGCCTGCGCGCCGAGGATCAGAAGGCTGGAAAGCAGCAGGGGAAGCCACATGGAGAACCTCCTGGAGATCAGCTGGGATCCAGGTGGTTGATGAACTGGACCCCCTCGTCCGTGGGAGAGAGAAGGACGTTGTCGATGAGCCGCGTCTTGCCCACCACTGCCGCCACGCAGAGGGCCGCGGCCCGGGTGACTTCCCCGGCCAGGGGCTCCATGGTGCCGGCATCCACCAGCTGGCTGTACTGGATCTCGTCGACGCCTTCGAAATGGTTCCGGGCGATCTCCGCCAGGCGGGACACGCGGCGTTCCCCGCCCTGGAAGGCCTCGCTGGCCGCCGTGAGGCCCCGGTGCAGGCACAGGGCCCGCTGGCGGTCCTCGGGACTCAGGTAGCTGTTCCGGGAGCTCATGGCCAGCCCGTCCGCCTCCCGGACCGTGGGCACGGCGATGATGTCCACGGGCATGTTCAGGTCCTTGATCATGCGGCGGATGACGGCGATCTGCTGGAGGTCCTTCTGCCCGAAGAAGGCGAGGTCCGGCTGCACGATGTTGAAGAGCTTGGCCACCACCGTCGCCACGCCCCGGAAGTGCCCCGGCCGGAACTTCCCGCAGAGGTTCTCCGACAGGGGACCCGGCTCCACGAAGGTGCTGAAGCCGGTGGGATAGAGTTCCGAGGCCTCGGGCAGGAACAGGACGTCGACCCCCAGCTTCAGGCAGAGGTTCTGGTCCCGGTCCAGGTCCCTGGGATAGCGCGACAGATCCTCGCTGGGGCCGAACTGCGTCGGGTTCACGAAGACCGAGACCACCGTGCTGTTGCACCTCGCCGTGCTCTGCTTGATCAGGGAGGCATGCCCCTCGTGGAGGAAGCCCATGGTGGGCACGAAACCGATCCTGTGTCCCCCCTCGCGGAGGGTCTTGAGGGCCATCCGGATTTCTGAAATGGTCCTGACGGTGCGCATTGGCAAGAGTCGACTCCTCAACTTGCTTGGTTCTCCCCTCCCTGGATACCAGACCGGGAGGAGGATCGCCATCGACCTAGGATGACACGAGCGGCGTCGGGAAGGATATACGACTCGGTGGGAGCAGGGAAGGTTTCTTCCTGGATATCCTTGGCCCACCTGGAGATCGCGTCGGTCATCAGGCCGAATCCATCCAGGTAGCTGCGCACGAACTTCGGCGCGGGACCGGGGAGCAGGCCCAGGAGGTCGTGGAAGACCAGCACCTGGCCAGAGCAGTGGGGACCGGCCCCGATGCCGATGGTCGGCACGGTCAGCTCTTCCGTGACGAGGGCGGCCAGGTCGGCCGGAACCCCCTCGAGCAGCACCGCGAAACAGCCGGCATCCTGGAGGGACAAGGCGTCCTCCAGGATCCGCACGGCGTCTCCCCCCTCCCTGCCCTGGATCCGGTAGCCGCCCATGACGTTCACGGACTGGGGCGTGAGGCCGAGGTGCCCCATGACCGGGATCTCCGCCTCCACCAGGGCCTTGATCAGCGGGAGCCGCTTGTGCCCTCCCTCCAGCTTCACGGCCTGCGCGCCCCGCTGCAGGAACCCCCCGGCGTTCCGCAGGGTGTCCTCGACGCTCAGGTGGTAGCTCAAATAGGGCATGTCCGCCATCAGGAAGGCCCTCGGCCGGGTCCTGGCCACGGCCTCCAGGTGGTGGTTCATCATGGCCATCGTCACGGGAAGGGTGTTCTCGAAGCCCAGGCAGACGTTCCCGACGCTGTCCCCCACCAGGATCATGTCGACCCCGGCGGCGTCGACGATCGTCGCCGTGGCCGCGTCGTAGGCCGTGATCATGACGAGCTTCTCCCCCTGGGCCACCTTCCTGTAGAGCTCAGGAATGGCGACGCGAGGACGTGTTTCCGTCGTGTGGCTCATGACTCACCTCCTGGTCCAGGCCCTTCTGGGGTCCCGGCCGTGCCCCCCAAGCATGGATCTCCGGAGGGCGTTCGTCCATCCTTTTCCCGCCGGGTCCCGTTCCGGCGAGGCTACTGCGGCGCGTCCAGGACCTGGGTGGGAGCCCAGTCCAGCATGGGGTCCTCCCGCTCCGGGATCGAGAAGCCCAGGCCCGCCGTCTCCACCGCCGTCCGGAACCGGCGGATGTCGGGACGGCCCAGGAAGGAGGCGCCCATCGTCTCCGGCACGCCGGACCACAGCTGCTGGAAGCTGGCGCACGCGTCCTGGAGCCTCGACCGCGCGCCCAGGCTCTCGCCGCGCCGGAGGAGCAGCGTGGCCTCCAGGGCGCTGGCCTCCAGCACCTCGGCCGGGAACTGGATCTCCCGCGCGGCGGCGAGCATGTCCCCGAGGGCGGTGAGGGATTCCATGGCCACCCCGTCGTCCCCGTCCGGGACCGTCGACAGCAGGAGGGCGTGGGCGCGGTGCCACTCCATCTCCAGCCAGCGCGATCCGGCGCCTTCCACCTGGACCTTGCATCGCTCGAGCAGGTCCCAGGCCTGGTCGAACCCCTCGGACAGACCCCCGCGCGCCAGCGACTGGACGTGGCGCAGCCGGGACAACAGCTCCCGCCAGGCCAGGCCCGCGCCCTCGAAGCCGCGGGCGGCTTCCAGGTACGTCCGCGCCGCATCCCGCCAGCTTCCCTGGAAGGCGGCGAGTTCCGCCTGCAGGAAGAGCAGTTCGCCCCTCTCGGAGACCGAGGAGCGGGCCTCGACTCCCTCCAGGGCCCGCAGGAGCAGCATCTCGCCCTGGGCGGCCTCCCCCAGGGCGGCCAGGGTCCTGGCCTTCCAGGCCTGGGCCCGCGCGATGCCGACGCGGTCCCGGAGCGCGGCGAAGCGGTCCAGGGCCTTGTCGAGGTGGGAAAGGGCGGATCCCAGGGCCTGCCGGCAGCTCTCGAAGATGCCGATGTCCAGGTGGCATGTCCCCTGGAGCTCCAGGTCGTCCTGGATGCGCGAGGCCCGGAGGGCTCCCTGCAGGTGCCCGTGGACGGCCTCCGGCTGGCCGAGGGCCAGGCAGGTCTGCGCCAGGGCATCGAGGACGCTGGCCAGCCGCCGGAAGTCCTGGTCGTGCTCCATGGTGCGCTGGGCGGCGTGGAGCGTGGCCAGGGACCTCTGGAACTGGCACCGGTGGGCCTGGGTCTTCGCCATCTCCAGCAGCAGCTCCATCTGCCAGCGGCCGGCCCCGGGCGCGCCGGAGGCCGTCGCCAGGCGCAGGCCCTCCTCCAGGGCCTTCAACCCCTTCCCCATGCAGCCCTGCAGGAGACGGACCCTGCCCAGGGCGAGCCGGAGGGAGACCTGCTCGGCATGCCCGGGCTGGTCCGCCAGGCACCCGGCCGCGGACTGGAGCGCGCCCAGGGCCCTGTCCAGCCGCCGGATCCGGACCTCCAGGAGGGCCTGCTTGCGGAACAGCCGCGCCAGGAGGCCGCGGTCCTCGCCGGGCGCCGGTCCTCCGCCGGCCCCGAGGCAGGCCTGGGCCTTCCCGAGGGCCTCCAGGGCCATCTCCCAGGGGGAACGCTGCCCCAGGCGTTCCGACGGGACCCTCCCGCGGACCGTGGCCTGGGACCAGGCATCGGAAAGGAATTCCCAGAGCCGGGCCGTCTGGGCGGGAGAAGGGTGCAGCCCGAGCGCCTGGCTCACGATCTCCTCCGCGTCCGCGGGCCGGGGCACGACCTCCTGCCCTGCCATGCGCAGCACCCGCTCCAGGACGGTCCGCTCGTCGGAGGCCCTGGCCTCGAGGTGCAGCGAGAGCACGGGATCGATCTCGTCTCCGAGCGCCTTGAGGAGGGCCTTCGCCAGCCTCCGGGCCTCGCTCTCCGGGGCGGCCTCGAGGACCAGGGCCCTGACCCTGGGGCCGGCGAGCCTCGCCGTGCCCTCCTTCACCAGGGCGAGCTTCGAGCTGGTCGCCGAGCGCAGGGTCTCATCCAGGGGGTCGCCGGCGAGGCCCAGCGCCCGGCCCAGCGCCGGGAGCGCCAGGGGCCGGTCGGCCAGGGCGAGCAGCCGGAGCACGGCGGTGGGGGCGGCCTCCAGGCGGTGCATGCGGCCGGCGAGCACCCTGCCTTCCAGGTCTTCGTGCACCCGGATGCGGGGAGGCCGGTCGGGCGCCAGGGACCAGCCCCGGTCCGGCCGCCAGACCAGGATCCCCTCCATCTGGGCGTTCTCCAGGATGCGGCGGAGCATGCCGGGACTCCCGAGGCTGGCCTGGCACGCCTCGGCCCGGAAGCCGGGATCCAGGTCGTTCGGCTGCAGCAGGTCGTCCATCAGGTCGAGGAGGTCGTGGTCCTCGAGCCGGTTCAGGTGCAGGAAGGCGGCCGCGGGGTGGACCCTCAGCGGGGACAGCAGTCCCTTGACGGGGCTGCCCGCGCCCTGGAGCGTCACGCACAGGAGCCAGGCCACGCCGGAGTGCATGGCCAGTTCCCGGAGCACCGCCTGGAGCTCCGCATCGGCCCGTTCGGCGCATTCCACCCGGATCAACCGGGGATGTCGTCCGGCCAGGAACTCCAGGATCCTGAGGGCGGCGGGGAGTTCCTGGGGCTCCACCGGGGCGTCCTCCGCGAGGCGCCGCCCGCCGTTCAGGAACGCGTAGGTCGGGAGCCTGCGGGCGAGCGTCCGGGCCGTTTCCGGGCTGCTGGCGTAGAGCTCCGCCTCGAAGCCCTTCAGCAGGCCCTGGAGCATGCGCCCGAGGAAGACCCCGGCCTTCTCGCCGTGCTGGATCTCGAATCCCTTCACCCAGATGGATTCCGTTTCCGCGACGGCCGTGGCCCACTTCCCCAGGACACTCAGGCCCATGCCCTCCTCGCCCTCCAGCACGAGGATCCGCTCCATCCGCGCGGACGAGGCAAGCCCCAGGACCAGGGACTTGAGGTAGGTGAGCTCCCGCCCCCGGCCCCGCACGGGTACGGCGAGCTTGTCCGACAGGTCGGGCGGCAGCTCCCAGGCTCCGGGACCCGGCTGGGCGCCGATCTCCTTCCCCAGCGACGCCTCGAACGCCTTCCAGCCGAGCGGCGCCGCCCCGATCACCCTGGGAAGGAGGATCCTTCCGGCCTGGACGGAGATCGCCGCAGGGTGGACCAGCCTGGGGTGCGGATCCTTCGCCAGGATCGAACGCAGCCGGGCCAGGAAGGCTTCCTGCAGGACACCGCGCCACCGGGGCCAGCAGTCGCGGAGGACGGGATCCAGGAGCTTCTGGAGGAACCAGACCTGGCCCTCGTCGAAACCGAAGCGACTGGCCGGAGGATCGCCGCCCTCGGCGCCCACGACCCACTGCAGGTAGGTCTCCCGCACCATGTCGAGGTCCCGGTCCGGGGGGCGCGGGGACCAGCTCTGCAGGATCCAGCGCGAGCCGTCGTCCTCGTCCTCCAGGACCCGCCAGGTGCATCCCCCCCCGGCGATGCCCAGTTCCGGACCGGGGGCGTACCACCGCCCCCCCAGGTGCCAGGTGCGGCTCACGGCGCGCTCATCCCCGGGCGGGCCGGCGGGAAGGTCCGGGCGCCCGTCTCATGGATGGGCCTCCCGCCACTCCCGTTCCAGCATCCCGAAGACCGCATCGTCCGTCCACACCCCCTTGGCCCAATAGCTTTCCACGAAGTGGGCTTCCTGTCTCATGCCCACCCGCCCCAGCAGGATCATGGACGCGGTGTTGCGGGGATCCACTGAGCCGTGGACCCGGTGCACGCCCAGGGTCGAGAAGAGGTGGCGAAGGAGCGTCCGCAGAGCCTCGGAGGCATAGCCGCGATGCTGGAAGGCGGGGTCGAGGGTGATCCCGATCTCGGCCTGGCGAGGCTCCTCGGGGGCGATCCGGAAGCCGGCGTCCCCGATCAGCTGCCCGGGGGCCCGGAGCACGATCCCCACCTGGGACCAGGCGGGCGGGGGGTTCCCGGACAGGGACGCGATGAAGGCCCGGACCTCCGCCGCGTCCGCAGGCTCCCAGGCCTGGTAGCGCGCGACCTCGGGGTCGGAGCGGTAGCGGAACACCGCTTCCGCATCGTCCGGAAGCAGGCCTCGGAGTTCCAGGCGGCTCGAGCACAAGGAGAGGGACATCCGGAGATGGTCCCCGAAGGACGGGCCCGTTTCAAGCCGCTACGGCATCCGCAGCCATTCCCCGAGGAGTCCCAGCTCCTGGGTCAGCCGCCCGAAGCGCTCCACGGGAAAGCCCATGACCGTGGCGAAGCTCCCGTCGATGCGCGCGACGAAGAGGGCCGCGATGCCCTGGGCGGCGTAGGCTCCCGCCTTGTCCATGGGTTCGCCCGTGGACACGTACCAGCGGACCTGGGCCTCGCTCATGGGGCGCAGGAAGACCTCCGCGGTGTCCACGAAGCTGTGGACCACATCGTCCCTGCGCAGGCACAGCCCCGTGTGGACCTCGTGGTTCCTGCCCTGGATGAGGCCCAGCATGCGCACGGCGTCCTCGCCGCCGGAAGGCTTGCCCAGCACGTGATGGTCCACGGCCACGATGGTGTCCGCGGCGATGACCCAGCGTCCGGGATTCGCCAGGGACACGACCTCGGCCTTGGCCCGGGCGAGGCGCTCCACCATGAGCTCCGGATCCTCCCCGGGCAGCGGGGTCTCGTCCACCTCGGGCTTCCGGATCTCGTGGGGGATCTGGAGGGCCTCCAGCCACTGGCGGCGCCGGGGGGAGCCGGAAGCCAGGATCGGGGGGAGGAACGGGAGCGTGGTGTCTTCGGTGGTCATGGAGCCTTCGTCTTGGAGTGCGGCCGTACGGCCCTCAACAGGGTTCCCGCCGCCAGGAGGCCCAGCAGCGCGGGGGTGAGCCAGGGGGCTCGGGCGGGGGTCCTCACGGGGCGCCACCGCAGGGAGAAGGCGTACGTCCCCTCGGTGAGGGGCTCGCCCCACAAGGCCCAGGTGCCGTCCGCCCGGAACAGGCCCGACTTGCCCGTCAGGGTGGCGCGCAGCAGGGGCAGGCCGGTCTCCACGGCCCGGAGGCGGATCTGGGCGGCGTGGAGGTCCGTGGCGACGCTCCGGTCGAACCATCCGTCGTTGGTGTGGTTCGTGATCAGGTCGCCGCCCGCGAGGGCCAGCCCCTCCCGCACGCGGCCGCTGTCCAGGGCCTCGCTGCAGATGACGGGATGGGCCTTCATCTCCCCTCCGGGCGTCCGGAAGGCGAAGCTGCTGTGGGCGTCGAGCCTTCCCCCCTCCTGGGAGATGAATCCCATCCGCGTGTCGAGCCACTTCCGCACGGGGGCGGGGCCCGGCATTCGCTCGCCGAAGGGCATGGGGTCGCGCTTGGCCTGGAGGAAGCTGGGCCGGCCGTCCGCCTCGCCCCGCACCAGGTTCAGCGGACCGCCCTCCGTGCCGAAGAGCCAGGCGATGCCCCGCCGGCGAGCCTCCTCCCTCAGGCGAAGGCTGGGCCCCCGGTCGTCCCGCCCCATCACCGAGCTCTCGGGCCACAGCAGCAGCGCGGCGACGCCGGGCCGGGGCAGGCGCCTCGCCTTCAGCTCCGCGTCGGAACGGGCCCACATTTCCTCTTCCATGCCCGGACGACGGATCCCGGCCTCGAAGTTCGGCTGGATCATCACGACGTCCAGGGTGCGTTCCGGCCCACGGGGCAGGAAGTACCAGGCACCTCCCAGCGCGAGAAGACCGGCGAACAGGCCGGAGAAGGCCAGCGCCGCCCGGCCGTAGCGGTCCTCGGCCAGCCATGCGCCGGCCAGGGCCCCGCAGCCCCAGAAGGCGGCCGAGCCGCCCCCCGTGGTGAGGAAGGCCGAGGCGCGGGCCAGCCAGGGCAGCGCGCCCAGGGGGGCGCCCCAGCTCCAGGTGTAGACATGGAAGCCGTGGACTTCCCACAGCAGGATGCCGAGCGCCGCGCCGAGTGCCGCCCCCCATGCCCCGGCCCTTCCGTGCATCCACCGCGCCAGGGCCACCACGCACAGGAAGCCGAAGGCCTCCCAGGCATAGAAGAGCGCGCCGCCCAGGAGGGCCAGCCAGAAGGGGAGTCCGCCCTTGCTCGCGATGACCCCGGGCACCCAGTGGAAGATGCCGACCAGTCCGAGCACGAACGCCGCGTAGGCCCACCCCAGGGAGCGGCCCCGGAAGACGCCCTCGAACAGCAGGGCCGGGAACAGGAAGGCCAGGAGAGGCTCGTGGAGCCCTCGTCCGGAGGGGGCCGGGAAGCGGAAGACCAGAACAAAGAGTCCCGCCAGCACGATCGTTCCAAGGATCTGGAGTCCCCGGCCCCGATCGGTCAACGGAATCTCCGATCCACCTCGTAGCAGGCGATGCCTGCGGCCACGGCCGCGTTCAGGCTCTCCATCCCCTGGATGGGGATCGCCAGGAACTTCACGTTCTTTGGCAGAACCACGTCCTTCCAACCATGCCCCTCGTTGCCGACCAGGATCCGCACGGGTTCCTTGAGATCCGCCTTGTCCAGGAGCGCGGCGTCCTTCGCGCCGTGGAGGGCGTACCACCGTCCCCGGTCGGGCGCCAGCTCCTTGCAGCGCCGGACGGCCAGGAGGAACGCAGCGCCCATGGTGCCGCGCAGGGCCTTGGGACTGAAGGGGTCCGTGCATCCGGGGCCCAGCAGGGCCTCCTGGAAGCCGAAGGAGGCCGCGCTCCTCAGGATGGCTCCGAGGTTCCCCGGGTCCTGGATCCCCCAGGGGACGATCACGCGGGAAGCGAGGGGGCCCGAGGGCTCGGGTCCCAGCTCCATGAGCAGGGCGTGCTCCGGCGGACTCCCCGCGTAGGCCAAGTCCCGCATCAGGGCCTCCGAGAGCACCAGGGTTTCCGGGGCCCGCAGCTTCTCCAGCGGATGGGGACGCACCCCCTCCAGGCGCAGCCACGTGACGGGCCGGAAGCGCTGGGCGGCCATCGTCTTGGCTGCCTCCGCCCAGGCCTCGATGAGTTTCTCCCCCAGCATCAGCGTATGGGTCCGCTTCACGCCGGACGGGGTCACGAGAGTTCGTATGGATTTGAATCGGGGATTCGCCCGGCTCGTGATCGTAAGTGCGCTATCCATGACCTTCAGACTATCTCGAAGTGGTCAGCGGCTGGTATCCGAATGAGGGCCTTCCGTCCAGTCTTCCTGGACCTCCCTGGCCACCAGGAACGCCACGGTGGTGGCGACGAGGCCCGGGACGACCAGGGGAGCCTGGGCGGTGGTCTCCGCGAGGAAGACCACGGGCACGAGGAGGGTCCCGTGGACCGCGCCGGTGAAGGCGGTGGCCCCCAGCATCGCCATGAGGCCCGGGTGGCCCGTGCGGACCAGGGCCTCGAAGGAGGCTCCCAGCGCGCTCCCCATGGCCACGCTGGGCAGCCAGGTGCCGCCGACGCCGCCGCCCTCGAAGGTGAGGGCCGTCGCCAAGGTCTTCAGGGCGAAGAAACCCAGGGCCATGCCCAGGGGCGGCGTGGCAGCCAGCAGGCGCCCGACCATCTCGAGGCCGCTCCCCTGCGTCACCGGCAGCCGGTCCCAGAACAGGAAGGCGGGAACCGCCAGGAGGACGAGCCCCGCGCCGGCGGCCGCGCCGCGGGCGGGGAGGCCCAGGGGCCGCAGCAGGGTCCGGAAGAGGTTCCGGCACCCCCGGAAGAGCGCGGCGCCGACCCCGCACAGGAACCCGAGGGGCACGGCCCAGGCGATCTCCCGCCAGGACAGCCCCGCGGAAGCGACCATCGGCAGCAGAGGCCCCCGGCCCGACCACAGGGCAAAGCTCAGGTAGCCGGCCGCGGCCGCCACCAGGGCCGAGACCAGGCGGTCCGAGCCCAGGACCCCGTCCCGCTCGGCCGCCAGCAGCGCGCCCGCCAGGGGGGCCCGGAAGACCGCGGCCAGGGCGCCGGCGGCCCCCCCGGTCATGATGGTCCGGGGCTGCACCAGGAACCTCCGGAAGAAGCCGGCGCGCGAGGCCAGCAGCTTCACGCCCCGGTGGACCTGGACCCCGACGGCCGCCCCCAGCCACTTCCCCGGCCCCTCCACGCCCGCGCTGCCGCCGAAACCGATGGTGAGCGCGCAGGCCGCCACCTTCGCGAGGGAGGCCCGGAAGGGGAAGATCCGGTAGGGATCGCCGTGGGCCTCCCGGACGTCCGCCGCCAGCGAGACCGAGCCCAGCCGCAGGCGGTTCAGCCAGACGGCGGTCAAGGCGAGCCCGAGGCCCGGCAGGAGGAGGGTCCAGTGCCCGCCCTCCGCCACATGGAAGATGCGCCGCTCCAGGCGCTCGAGCCCCCCGAGGGCCAGGGCGGCGATGAGTCCCATGAGCGCGCCCAGGGGCAGCATCAGGAAGACGAGGCGCCGGGTATGGGACAGGATGCGGAGCCTCGCCTTCCGGGAGGGCAGAGGCCCCATCCGGGCAAGCATCCCGAGGCACCGCGCCCAGTCCGGCCGCTTCATGGCCGGGATCCGGGCCCGGCGGCGGCGTCCATGACCCTGGCGGCGTTCAGCACGGCGGCACCCACTCCGGCCGTCATTCTATCGCCAGCACGGAGCAAGGTTCAGTCCCCGGCGGGGGGCGTGGAGAACAGGCGGTTCTCGCCCCCGTACTGGGCCATCTGGACCATCCCTTCGAAGCGCAGGCCGGAGAGCTCCAGCACCCGGATCGAGCGCTGGTTGCCCGGCGCCGTGATGCCCAGCACCCGCTTCATCCCGAGCTTCCCCAGCCCGTACTCCACCGTGGCCGCCGCCGCCTCCACGGCGTAGCCCCTGGACCAGTGGCGCTGGAGGAAGGCGTAGCCCACGTCCGCGTCCGCCAGCTCGGGACGCTTCACCAGCCCGCAGATGCCGACGGGCTCACCGGTCTCCTTCAGCTCCACGACGAAGAGCCCGTAGCCGTGCTGCGCGTAGCTGGCCCTGGGTCCCTTCTCGATGTAGCCGAGGGCGTCCTCGAGGGTTCGGACGCCCTTGTCCGCGATGTTCTCGAGGAAGGCGGGCTCGTTGAGGAGCTCCAGGATGAAGGGGGCGTCGCCGGGAACCATCTCGCGGAGGCTCAGGCGTTCGGTGTCCAGGATGTGCATGGTCGATGGGCCTCGTGGGGGAAGTGCCGCCGGACAAGCCTGTGGCCCTCCCCCGTGAAAGGAAAGGGCCACCGGCGGGAAGGCTGCGGGGCTACTTCAGGCGCCGCAGGACGGATACGCAGTTCGTGACGGAGGAGCCGCCGACGTTGAAGGTCACGCCCACGGAAGGCGTCTTCTTGGACATCGCGGCGCCGATGGGCTCGCCCACGAGCTGCTTGTAGAGGAGGGCGTGCATGGAGACGCCGGTGGCGCCCACGGGATGCCCCTTGGCCTTCAGGCCGCCGGAGAGGTTCACGGCGCACTTCGCGTCGTCGCGGGTGAACCGGCCTTCCATGTAGTCGTAGCCGGCGCGGCCGTCCCTGGAGAGCCCCAGGGCCTCGGTGGTGAGGAGCTGGTTGATGGTGAAGCAGTCGTGCACTTCGGCCAGGTCCACGTCGGCGATGGTGATCTTCGCCTCGGCGAAGGCGCGCCTCACGGCCTCCTTGCCGGCCATCAGCTCGTACATGTTCGGGCGGACGGTGATGCCGAAGCGCTCGTTCGCGTGCCCGATGCCGGCGATCTCGACGACCCGCTTGCCCGCCTTCTTCGCCTCGTCGGTCTTCATGATGACCAGCGCCGCGGAGCCGTCGGTGACCAGGGAGCAGTCGTGCAGGTGCAGGGGGTCTGCGATCACAGGATTCTTCTCCGGGGCGAGGCCCAGGATCGCGTCCGCCGTGAAGAGGCCCAGCTTGTCGGAGGGGCCGCCCTTCCCGAAGTGGGCCAGGGGGTTGTCCACGCCGTTCTTGTAGCCCAGGGCGGAGACGGTGGCGAGCATGCGCGCGAACTCGGCGTCGTCCAGCTTGTAGTGGCCCTTGTAGCCCTTGGCGTATTCCGCGAAGAGGCCCGGGAACGTGTAGCCCTTGGAGCCTTCGCCGGCCCAGTAGGAGCAGGTGGCCAGGGCGTGGGTCACGCCCTTGGTGTCCAGCAGGTTCATCTTCTCCACGCCCAGCACCAGCGCCACCTTCACGCGCCCGGCCTCCACGGCGTAGAGGGCGTCGTAGAGGGCCACGGAGCCGGAGGCGCAGGCGTCCTCGCAGCGGGTCATGGGCTTGAAGCGGAGGCCCTCGGGATCGATCTCGGCGGCGAAGGCCGCCAGGTGCTCCTGGTTGGCGAACTGGCCGGGGGCGCAGCTCCCGACCCAGACGCCGTCCACGTCCTTGCCGGTTAGGCCGGCGTCCGCGAGGGCGCCCCTGCCTGCTTCGAGCATGAGGTCGTAGATGGAGTTCAGGTCCGTGATCTCGCCCGTCTCCTTGTTCCGCTTGACGAGGGAGCCGAACTTGGAGTTGTAGGCGCCGACGATACTGACATTGCTCATTTCATTCCTCCATATCGTTCAAGAAACAGGATGGGATCCTCGAGGGACGCGGACCGGCGCTTCGCGCTGCCCCGTATGGAAGCCCGCGGCGGGATGGGGTCTTCTCCATCCCCGTCCATCCGCGTCCTTCGCGGTTCCATTTTTCAATCGATCTTCACGATGCGGCAGTCGTTGCTGACGGTGATGTCGGCGTCGGTGCGCTCCAGGATCCATTCGGGGGTGTAGGGCTCGAAGCATTCCACGAGGTGGAACCTTCCGCCCCGGACCTCGAACACGCCCAGGTCGGTGACGACCATGTCGACCTCGCGCGCGGCGGTGAGCGGCAGCGTGCAGCGCCGCTTCATGCGGGAACCGCCGGTGGGCTCGAAGTGCAGGGTGGCGGCGATGACGACCCGCGCGCCGGTGGTGAGGTCCATGGCGCCGCCCATGCCGGGCACCATCTTGCCGGGGATCTTGTAGTTGGCCAGGTTCCCGTCCTGGTCCACTTCAAGGACGCCCAGGACCGTGTAGTCCACGTGGCCGCCCCGGATGATGCCGAAGCTGGTGGCCGAATCGAAGAAGCAGCCGCCGGTCTGGACGGTCACGGGGGCACTGCCGGCGTTGGTCAGGTCCCTGTCCTCGCTGCCCTTCGCAGGCGCGGGGCCGAGGCCCATCATGCCGTTCTCGGACTGGAGGATGATGGTGACGTCCTTGGGAAGGTAGTTCGCCACCTGGGTGGGCAGGCCGATGCCGAGGTTGACGACTTCGCCGGTCTTGAAGACCTTGGCGATGCGCTTGACGATGATTTCCTTGTTGGCAACGTAGTCCATGGTTTCCTCCTACCACTCGAGCCGTTCGGATTTGACCAGGAAGTCCACGAAGATCGACGGCGTGTGCACGGTGTTGGGGTCGATCTCCCCGATCTCGACGATCTCCTCCACCTCGGCGATGACGAGCGAGGCGGCGGTGGCCATCAGCGGATTGAAGTTCTGGGCGGTTCCGTTGTAGACGAGGTTCCCCGCCTTGTCGGCCTTCTTGGCCTTGATGATCGCGACGTCGCCGTGCAGGGGCAACTCGAGCAGGAAGGGGCGGTCCTCCACCACGATGACCTGCTTCCCAGCTTCCACCTCGGTGCCGATGCCCGTGGGCGTGAGGAAGCCGCCCAGCCCGGTCCCGGCGGCCCGGATGCGCTCGGCGAGGGTGCCCTGGGGCACCAGGTCGACCACCGTCTCGCCGGAATTCATCTGGCGCTGGGTCTCCTGGTTCAGGCCGATGTGGCTGACGATCATCTTCTTGAACTGCTTGGTCTGGACCAGATAGCCGACGCCCGTCACCCTGCCGCTCTTGAAGTCGTGGCCGGCGGTGTCGTTGCAGACGAGGGTCAGGTTCTTCGTGCCCAGGTCCTTGAGCGCATGGATGATGGTGTGGGGCGATCCACAGGCCAGAAAGCCGCCCACCATGAGGGTATCCCCCTCCTTGATTTTCCCGGCGGCTTCGGCCGCGGAGATGATCGGTTTGGCAATCACCATAGCCTCCTTTGTTGACGTTGGGTCCTGGATGGAATCAGCGGGCGGACTTCCGCTCGATGAGACGGTCGATGATGTAGGTCGCGACGTGGTCCGCGTAGGTTCCCTTGCCGAAACCCGCGTCGTAGCCGAGCTCCACGGCCAGCTTGTTGCCGATGCGCGAGCCTCCGACGCAGACGATGAACTTCTCGCGCAGGCCCCTGGCCTGGAGCAGTTCGATGAACTCCGTCATGTTCTGGATGTGGACGTCCTTCTGGGTGACGATCTGGGAGATGAGGATCGCGTCGGCGTTCACCTTGAGCGCGTAGTCGATCAGCTTCTCGTTGGGCACCTGGGCGCCGAGGTTGTGGGCCTCGATCTCGCTGTACCGCTCGAGGCCGTAGTGGTGGTTGTAGCCCTTCATGTTCATGATGGCGTCGATGCCGACGGTGTGGGCGTCGAAGCCCGTGCAGGCGCCCACCACCACCACCTTGCGGCCGAGCTTCTCCTTGATGACGTCGCAGGCCTCGTACATCGAGTAGACCTGCTCGCCGGTGGCCTCCTCGACCTGGACGGCGTCGAAATCGATGCCGAGCTCGGTCTTGCCGTAGGCCACGTAGAAGGAGAAGCCTTCGGACAGGGGCTGGGAATGCACGATCTCCGCGTGCTTGAAGCCGAGCTTCTCCACGAAGAGCCTGGCCGCCTCGCGCCCGCGGGGGCCGTCTGGAACGGGCAGCGTGAAGGAGAGCTGGACGGCACCGTCGTCCAGGGTATCGCCGTAGGGTCTGACAATCATGGCCTGCTCCTCCTTACGCTTTCAGTCCGAGTTCGTTCTTCAGGTAGGCTTCGAAGGGGTTGTAGTACTCCGGTCCCTTCTTGACCAGTCCGTCCAGTCCCTTGCCCATGTCGCGGGGCCGCTTGATGTCGGCGAACTGGCCCTGCTCGATGGCGGGCATGAGGCCGACCTTGTCGATGGTCTCCATGAACGCCACCGTCTCCTCGAGCACCTGGTGGGCCCGCTCGACGATGAGGCCGTCCTTCTTGAACTCGATCTCGCTGGACAGGTCCTCGATGTTGTTGAAGACGTACTTCGCGTTCTCCAGGGAGATCGAGCGGTCCATCATGAAGGGCGTGTGGATGGCTTCCGTCAGCATGCCCAGGAGATGGATGCCCTGGTTCGTGGCCTTCGACACGAAGTTGAACATCGCATCCTGCACCTGGCCCTTGAAGATGTCCCCGGTCATGAACTTGGTGGGGGGCATGTACTTCAGGGGCGCCTCGGGGAAGATCTCCCGGGCCATCTGGGCCTGGGCCAACTCGAACAGGAAGCCGTTCTTGATGGTGGGGTTCATCTCGAAGGCGTGGCCCAGCCCCATCAGCCTGGCGGGGAGGCCCGCTTCGTAGGCGAAGCGCTCGTTGAGGAACTGGCTGGCCAGCACCGTGTAGGCCTTCTCCACCGCGTCGCTGGTGGTGAGGTAGTTGTCCTCGCCGGTGTTGATGATGACGCCCGCGAAGGCGTTGATCATGCGGCTGAACTTCTGGTCCACGAAGGTGCGGTACATGTTGATGTCGCGGAAGAGGATCCCGTACATCGAGTCGTTCAGCATCATGTCCAGCCGTTCCATGGCGCCCATGGCGGCGATCTCGGGCATGCAGAGCCCGGAGGCGTAGTTCGTCAGGTAGATGTAGCGCTGTTCGCGCTCGACGACCTCGTCCAGGGCTGCGCGCATGATCCGGAAGTTCTCCTGGGTGGCGTAGGTGCCCCCGAAGCCCTCGGTGGTGGCGCCGTAGGGGACGTAGTCCAGGAGGCTCTGGGCCGTGGTCCGGATGACGGCGATGACGTCCGCGCCCTGGCCGGCCGCGGCCTGGGCCTGCTTCACGTCCTCGTGGATGTTGCCGGTGGCGACGATGACGTAGAGCAGGGGCGAGGAATTGCGCCCCTCGAACTGCTTGAGCTTGGCCTCGCGGTGACCGCGGTTGCGCTTCACGCGTTCCCCGAAGGTCCGGACGAGCTCCTGGGCCTTCCGGTCGATGGCGGACCGGTCCCCGAGGGGGAGGTCCACGATCTTGAGCCCCTGGGCGATCTTGCGGTTGAGGCCGTCCACGGTCTCCCCGGTCTTCACCAGGGCGTTGAGGTAGTAGACGACCGCGCCGTCCTCCAGCTTGCCCTTGAGCTGGTCCACCACCAGGTTGGGGACGGGCACTCCATCCTGGTCGGCGCCGTCGGCCCCCGCCAGCCTCAGCGTGGCGCGTTCCACGGTGAGGGTCGTGTGCTCGTCGATGAAGTCCTGGACCGGACTCACGATGTGCCTGGCGAGTTCCCTCGCCCGGTCGATCCGCTCTTGTGAAAGAGCCAGCTTGCTTTCCATGGTCACTCCTGTACTCGGTTGCTTTCCTTGAAATAGTGGTCGGCCCGCTGCGAGACGCCCAGATCCATGCCCAGCAGCCTGGCCACGGCGATGGCGTCGGAGACATCCTGGTTGCCTTCGTCGGGGACGAGGCGGTGTTCCATGTGCCTGTTGATGAGCCGGATGCGCTCATCCAAGGATATGCCCTCGGCCTCGTGGAAATCCAGGCTCGCCCGGTCCAGTCCCTTCATCCGCAGGTACTTGGCCTCCGGGAACCGGCGGACGCCCCGGAAGTGCGTCGAGAAGAGGGCGATGACGGCGCGGTTCCCCGCCATGGCCTCGATCACGGCGGAGATGATGGCTTCCGCCTCGTAGGAATTGGTGGTGCGGGCGAACTCGTCGAACAGGACGAGGGTGGGCTCCTGGAAGGTCCGCCAGGCCTGGGTGAGCTGCCGGATCTCGAACCCGAAGCCCGAAAGCCCCTGGGCCTCCTCCTTCGCCGCACCCTCTCCCAGGTAGTGGAAGTGCCGGAACAGCCGGGTCTCGAAGCGGCCCGCCGGCACGAACAGGCCGGTCTGGGCGCAGGCCTGGAGGAAGGCGAAGGACTTGAGCGCGATGGTCTTCCCGCCCATGTTCGAGCCGAAGAGCACGGTGACGTTGGCGTCCAGCACGACGTCCAGGGGGGTGTAGGCGGTGCCGAGGGACCGGCAGGCCTCCTCGCAGGGGACGAAGCGTCCCTCCGCGATTCGGATGGGGCCTTCCGTGAGGACCGGCCTCCGGAGCCCGAAGGCGCGGGCCATGCGGGCCCGGGCGAGGGACAGGTCGAACCGCCTCACCACCTCCCGGTACTCGAGGAAGCGGGGCAGCTCCTGCCGGGCGGCCCGGGAGAGATTCTCCAGGATCTCCTCCTCGCAGGCGCGCTCCCTGGAGAGGAGCCCGACGCGGCGCTCGGAGAGGACGAGTTCCTCGGCGCTGCGGACCGGCCGCACGGCGTACTTCGTCTCGTCGTAGGGTTCCACCAGGAGCAGCCCGGCGGCCTTGTCCACGTCGCCGACGGCCTCCCGGTCCACGAGCACGAAGTCCTTGAAGCCGAATTCCAGGCCCCAGCGCGACGCGATCTCCGCGGCGCGGGCGCCCCGCGCCTTCCGGATGGCGTCGTCGATCTTCCGGATCTCGGCCCGGACCTTGGCGAGGTCCTCGGAGTAGTCGTCGGCCACGTAGAAGGACTCCGCGCTCTGCCGGCCGACGTCGAGCATCCGCTCGAAGGGCTCGGAGACGTAGGTGAATCCGAAGGCCGCCTGGACCCGCCGGTCCAGCAGGTCCATGACGCGCTTGTAGTTGTAGAGGAACTTCTTGAACTGGAGGAACTCCACCTCGTCGTAGACGGGATGGGCCTCCTCGGTGAAGCGCGGGATGCGCTTCAGGTGGTGCATGATCCGGGTCAGCCGGACCTCCTCGCGGTCCAGTTCCCCGAGCAGCGCGAGCAGGGTGTCCGTGCGATCCCAGATGCCTTCCAGCGTCGCGGCGTCCGCATGGACCGCCAGCTTCTCCTTCTCGTCCTTCCCGAAGGGCGTCTCCGGCTGGAAACGAGCCCAGAACCCCTCGAATTCGGCATATGCCAGGAAATCGCGAATCACCTGAGGACCTCGTACGGATTGAAGAGGATCTTCGGGCCCGCCCCCGGCCCCACCGCCTGGAGGAATTCCTCCCGGCTGACGTCCCTGAGGGTGACGGAGAGGCACAGGAGCTCGAAGGCCCTGCGGACGGAGAAGCGGTACCTCTCCAGGGCGCGGAGGAGCTCCGCCGGCTCGAGGAAGAACTTGGTGAAGTCCTCCACGGAAACCCGCTCGATGTCCGGCGGAAGCAGCTTCAGCCCCTCGGAGGTGACTGGACCGTCGAGGCGGAAGCCGTCCCCCCCCGGGTCCTCCCTCGGGAGGGAGGCCAGCTCCACGACGGCGCGGACCTTGGCGGCGGTCCTGGCGAGGTTCGAGCGGTCGGTCCTCACCGCGAAGACGAACTTCACGTCCCCCAGGGCGCTCACCTGGGTGATCCGGTTCACGGCGCCGTCCACCAGGACGGTCCGGGCCCAGCCCTCGCGCCGCACCTTGCCGATGAGCTCGGCCAGCAGGCTGAAGTGCTCCGGGCCGACGAGGGTGATCGCCCCCCCCCGGACCGCCCGGCCCAGCATGAGCCGGCCCAGGGCCATGCGCCCGGGCAGGACGTCGAGGACCTCGAACCGGGCCCCGGAGGCTCTCGCGAAGGTCTCGGTCGTCAGCACGACGTCGCCCGGCTCGACCCGGATCTCGGGAACGGCGACCCCGGGGTTACGAGCCTTGAGGGAACCGTCCACGCCGATGGTGAAGACGGCCACGGGGCCGGATTCCCTGGCGTACGGAAGGGCATAGTTCAGGAAGGTGGTCTTGCCCGAACCTTTCTCGAAGCCGGTCACTGCGGTGACCGCCCCGTCGATGCCCTTCAGTTCCGCCATGCGATTCCGCTTTCATTCACTTGACGTGGCGCTTGTTCCGGGAGAGCTCGGCGGGTTCGATGCAGAGCTTCGCGCCGGAGAGCAGCATGGCCACGCCGTCCTTGGCCCGGTAGTCGATCTCCGTGGGCTCGGGCTTGGCCTTCGGCGCCGGCGTGACGTGGGCCGGTTCCGAGTAGGTCGTGATGACCCCTTCGTAGTTGCGGAGGACGACCTTCCCTTCGCTCCGGGTGATGAGGTAGTTCGGCATGACCGGGATCTTCCCGCCGCCCCCGGGCGCGTCCACCACGAAGGTGGGAACGGCGAAGCCGGTCGTGTGCCCGCGCAGGTTCTCGATGATGTCGATGCCCTTGGCCACGGAGGTCCGGAAGTGCGAGATGCCCAGGGAGAGGTCGCACTGGTAGATGTAGTATGGGCGGACCCGGACCGTGAGCAGCTTGTGGACGAGCTGCTTCATGACCTCCGGGCTGTCGTTGACGCCGCGCAGGAGCACGCTCTGGTTCCCCACCTGGATGCCGGCGTTGGCGAGCCTGGCGCACGCCTCCCTGGCCTCCGCCGTGATCTCCTTGGCGTGGTTGAAGTGCGTGTTGACGTAGATCGGGTGGTACTTCTTGAGCATGTTGACGAGGTCGTCGGTGATGCGCTGGGGCATGACCACCGGCGTCCTGGTGCCGATGCGGATGATCTCCACGTGCTCGATCGCCCGGACCCGCTTGATGATGGATTCCAGCCGCTCGTCGGACAGCACGAAGGGATCGCCGCCGGAGATGAGGACGTCACGGACCGTCTTGGTCCGGGCGATGTAGTCGATGGCCTTCTGGATGTAGTCCTCGGGCATGTCCACGTCCGTCTCGCCCACGAAGCGTCGGCGGGTGCAGTGCCGGCAGTTCATGGAGCAGATGTTGGTGACGAGGAGCAGCACCCGGTCGGGGTAGCGGTGGGTCAGGCCCGGGACGGGGGAGTCCACGTCCTCGTGGAGAGGATCGTTGAGATCCGAAGGATCGTTGTAGAGCTCCGCGATGCGCGGCACGGACTGCATGCGCACCGGGCAGTCCGGATCCTCCCGGTCCATGAGGGCCGCGTAGTACGGGGTGATCTCCATCTTGAACTTCGCGAGGCACTTCTGGAGGTTCTCGCGTTCCTGGACGGTGAGCTTGACCACCTTCTCGAGGGTCTCGACGTCGCGGATCCCGTTCCGCATCTGCCAGCGCCAGTCATTCCATTGCTCGGGAGTTACGTCCTTGAACAGGTCGATGGAATGCCAATTGACGGATGGATATTTCACCTGACTTCTCCTTGGGGGTCGTCGCGGGACGGCCTTCACGCCGGGGAACATCCCGCGCGGCCCCTCATGCCATTCATGCCAATGAACGTGGTGGTGGGTTGATGGTCGGCGCTACCTTCAGCCGTTCTTCCTGAGCTTCAACATTTCCCGGACGTCGTCGGGGCGAGCGAGCTCGCGGCCGCAGTCCTTGGCGATACGGGCGGCCCTCTCGACCATCTCCGCGTTCGAAGTGGCGAGGCGTCCCCTGCTGTAGTAGACGTTGTCCTCGAAGCCGACCCGGATGTTGCCGCCCATGGCGATCGCGCCGTAGATGCAGTCCAGGTTCGCCTTCCCGCCGATGCCCATGGCGGTCCAGAAGGCGCCCTGCGGGAGCTTGCGGACGAGGAATTCCAGGACGTCCGGCTCGTACTTGACGGCGGCGGGCACGTTCAGCACGAGGCCGTAGTGGAAGGGCGCCTGGATGAGGCCTTCCTTGATCAGGATGTGGCTGGCGTAGACGTGGCCGAGGTCGAAGCACTCCAGGGTCGGCTGGACCTTGTGGGCGGCCATCTCGCGCGCGAACTCCCGCATGATCGGCAGGGTGTTGACGATGTAGTCGTCGCCGAAATTGACCGTGCCGCAGTCGAGGCTCGCCATCTCGGGATCGAGGGTGACGGGCTGCAGGCGCTCCTCGGCGGTCATGCCCACCGCGCCCCCCGTGGTCGTCTCGATGACGATGTCGCACTTCCGGCGCACCAGCTCGATGGTCTTCTTGAAGACGGCCAGGTCCTGCGTGGGCTGGGCATTCGCGTCCCGCACGTGGAGGTGCAGGACGGACGCGCCGGCCTTCCAGGCATCGTAGGCGGAATCGGCGATCTCCTCCGGGGTGACCGGCAGCGCGGGATTCTGGGCCTTGGTGGTCTCGGCGCCGGTAACCGCGCACGTGATGATGAGCTTGTTGTTCATGTCGGACCTCCTGTTGCTTGCGATTATGACTGGCCGCTGTCAAAGAAGTGGATCGGCCGGTGGTCCACGGCGTCTTCCGCCGCCGGCCACCGGCCGGGAAAAAATCCGTTACATGTAGCGTTCAGCGAACAGCTTGCGGAGCTTCTCGTTCTCCCGCAGTTCCCAGAGGGTGATCTCGGCGTGGTCCTTGGTGTAGCCGTTGCCGACGATCATGTTGACGTCCTTGCCGACGCCCTCGGCGCCCAGGGCGGCCTTGGTGAAGTTGGTGGCCATGCTGAAGAAGTAGACGATGCCGCCGTCCCTGCAGGGGAGGATGCTGCCCATCTCGCAGTTGGCCACGTTCACGCAGGTGATGATGACGTCGAATTCCTTCCCTTCGTTGGCCTTCGTCACGACGTCGAGGAACTCCACCGGCTTGGTGGCGTCGCCCGTCACGGCCTCGTGGCAGAGCTTGAGGTCCATCAGGGTCGGGATGTCCTTGGCGTGGTGGACGTTGGCCACGACGCGGCCGGTGGGGCCGACCCGCTTCATGGCTTCGTAGCAGCAGAGCAGGCCGGACTTCCCGCCCGCGCCGATGACGAGGACGCGGTCGCCGGGCTTCACGAGCTTGGCCGTCTGGGCCGGGGCACCGGCCACGTCCAGGGCCGCGAGAGCCAGGCTCTCGGTCATGTCCTCGGGGAGCTTCGCGTAGATGCCGGATTCGAACAGGATGGCCTGCCCATCGATCTCGACGCGGTCGATGTCCATGTAGATCTTCTTGATCTTGTTGATCTTGAGGGGCGTGAGGCTGAGGGAGACCAGGGAGGCGATCTTGTCGCCCACCTTGAGGTTGCGGTCCTTGAGGGCCTTGCCGATCTTGGCCACGCGGCCGATGAACATGCCGCCGGAACCGGTGATCGGGTTCTGCATCTTGCCGCGCTGCTCGACGATCTCGAGGATCTTGGCGGCGATCTTCTGCTCGTCCTTGCCGGCGGCTTCCTCGAGCTGGGTGAAGCTCGCGGAGTCGATGTTGAGGGCGATCACATCAACCAGGATCTCGTTGTCGTAGACAGTCGAGAAGTCGTTGTCGATCTGGAGCGCCGGCTGAGGCAGGACTCCTTTCGGCTTGAGTACACGGTGAGAACCGTACTTGCACGCGGTGCGAACAGTCATATTTCACCTCTATGTGGTTGTGTGAATGTCCCTGCGCCGAAACATCCGTACGTCCGTCGAGAGACAAACCTGATGCACGACTAATCTAGACGGACCCCGTACGTTCCCCATCATGCAAAAAATTCATGTATCAAATGAATTAGATTCATTTTAAACTCCATTCATAATCGTATATATCATAAAAAATATTTGCGTAATAATGACACTACTTGGAAATTCCCTACAGATTAACGAATATTGAGCCCTGTAACAATCCGGACGCCCCGCCGCGCTTCCGAAGTCGACGATTCCCTGGTCCGGGTCCCCCCGTCGTCCGCCTTCGTGTGGGCATCGGGTCCCGGGTCGGTTCCCCGCCCTTCCGGCCGCACCGGCCTTCCGCGCTCCGGCGGACGCCGCCCTCCGCCCCGGCTTTCCGGTCATACGGCCCTGAATAAGCGCATCGCCAGACTTGTGCCGGCAGGGTCATGTTTGGAATATCCAGCGAAAAACCGGCCTGCGGGTCCGGCACGGGGTTCCCGCGACAGCCTTGGCTCCCGGTCCGCTCCTCCGGGTCCAGCCCCCGCCACGCCGTCTCAGTTCCCGGCCAGTTCGAGCAGGGTGTGCAGGAGGACGTTGGCCCCCAGTTCCACGTGGGACGATTCCGTCCGTTCCATGGGGTTGTGGCTGATGCCCCCGATGCTCGGAACGAAGATCATGGCGGTAGGACAGACGCGCGCCAGCATCTGGGCGTCCTGGCCCGCGCCGGAGGTCATGGTGCGGATGGGATGGCCGAGCCTAGCCGCAGTGCGCTTGATGACCGCCACGATGCCGGCGTCGAAGGTGACAGGCTCGAAGCGGGCCAGGCGCCGGGTGCTGATTCCCAGGCCCTCCTGCTGGCCCAGCTCGTGGAGGAAGGCCGCGAGCTGCTCCTCCGCCTCGCAGAGGCGCCCTTCGTCCGTGTTGCGCAGGTCCACGGTGAGCACGGCTTCCCGCGGGACCACGTTGATCAGGTTGGGTTCCAGCCGCAGGGAGCCGACGGTGCCCACCTGCGAATCGCCGATGCTGAGCGCCAGGTCGCGCACGAAGCAGGCGAGGCGGGCCGCCCCGTAGCCGGCGTCGTGACGGAGGCGCATGGGCGTCGTGCCGGCATGGTTCGACACGCCGCTCAGGGTGACTTCCTGCCAGGAGATGCCCTGGAGATCCGCCACGACGCCCAGCGATTCGCCGACATGATCGAGGATGGGCCCCTGCTCGATGTGGAGTTCCACGAAGGCGCTCGGGGCCAGGGCCCCGGGCTCCATCTCCCCCGCGTAGCCGATGCGTGCCAGCTCCCCGCCGAAGGTGGTCCCGTCGATGCCCGGCCTCTCCAGGGCCTCCCGGACGTCCATCCCGCCCGCGTAGACGAGGGACCCGAGCATGTCGGGCTGGAACCGCACCCCCTCCTCGTCCGTGAACGCGGCCACCACCAGCGGCCTTCGCGTCCGGATCCCCGCCTCGTCCAGGGTCTGGGCCACTTCCAGCCCCGCGAGCACGCCCAGGCATCCGTCGAATTTCCCCGCGGTGGCCACGGTGTCGATGTGGGATCCGGTCATGACCGGCGGGAGGTCCTCCAGGCCCTTCCTCAGTCCGAAGAGATTGCCCACGCGGTCCACCCGGACTTCCAGTCCCAGCTCCCGCATCCAGGCGGCCACCAGGTCGCGCCCCTGGCGGTCCTCGTCCGTGAGCGCCAGCCTGCAGATGGAGCCGTCCTCCCGGCGCCCCACGCAACCCAGGCTTTCCAGTCGGTCCAGGAGGCGGCGGGCGTTGATCGATGGTTCGGTGGCTGGCCTCATGGTCCGACTCCCCCCGCCAGTCATGGGCGGTATCCCGAGGATTCTACCCGCGAAACCTAGGCGCCGATGAACAGCAGCGGCCTCGGCTGCGGCTCGCCGGAGGCCAGGAGCAGCGCGAAGGCGCCCCGGCTGCCGTCGTTCCGGAGTCTCGATCCCCAGAGCACTCCGAGCTCGCCGCTGCCCGATTGGAAGAAGCCTCCCGGCGCCAGCCCGTCCTCCGGGACGGCCGGACCGATGCGGAGCGCGCCGGCGACCGGGGGAGTCCGCCCCTCCTTGAGGCAGGCCTGGAGGAAGGGCTTCATGGCCCGCCCGGCCGAACCCGCGTCCTCCTGGCGGATCCAGGGCAGGTCTCCGGCCGGGGACGCCGCCCCGCGGGACCAGAAATCCAGTGCAAGCTCGAAACGGCCTCGGCTGGATCCCCTCTTCCAGGCGGAAAAGTAGGCGCCGGTGGCGATCTCCGCGCCGGCCCCGTCCAGCTGCCGGTAGGGTCCGGCCATGCAGGCCAGCGTACCGTCGCCGGCGACGGCGTCCATGGAGATCTCCCAGATCACGGTGCCCTGGTGGTCCACGGGCAGGGCCTCGTAGGCGGCCCGGCCGGGGACGGGACCCTCCTCGCAGATGACGGAATCCGCCGCCAGCGCAGAGAGGAAGGCCGAACGGATGCCGTCGTAGGCCACCCGTATCGCGAAGGCCCGTTCAACCGCCAAAGCCTCTTCCCGGAAGCCGGAGCCTGAATCGATCCTTGATTCTGCTTCAGGCATGATCATCTCCTGATGAGGGGGGACCCCTTCCGGAAGGCTACCTGCAGGGCCGCCGTCCTGTCTGCGCCTTGCGTCACGGGTTCCTCGCCGCCTCTATTTTGAAAGCCTGGCCAGCGGGTCAATGATTCCCTGGGTTCCTGCGCGGAAACTGAAACCAACGCTTCCGCGCGTGCCCGAACCAACGTAGGATAGGCACGTTTGTGCCGAGGCCGGGACCGTTCATTCGGACGGGCCGAGCCTCGGCCCGTGATACCAGGGGGACGGAATGGCCGCTACCGCGCAGAGGGAAATCATCCAGGTCGAGCAGAAGGTGCCGATCCTGAAGGGCATCCCCTTGAGTCTCCAGCATTTGTTCGCGATGTTCGGGGCCTCCATCCTGGTGCCGATCCTCTTCAACACCTGGGCGGGCAAGATGGTCATCGATCCGGCCCTCGTGCTCATGATGAACGGCATCGGAACCCTGATCTACCTCTTCATCTGCAAGGGCAAGGCCCCGGCCTTCCTGGGCTCCAGCTTCGCGTTCCTGTCTCCCACGGCGGTCTGCATCGCCACCGCCACCAAGGCCGGCCTGGATCCGCAGATCGGCTTCCAGCGCGCGGTGGGCGGATTCTTCATCGCGGGCCTGGCCTTCGCGCTGGTCTCCCTCGTCATCCGCTTCGCGGGCAGGCGCTGGATCTCCATCGTGCTGCCGCCCGCGGCCATGGGGCCCATCGTCGCCCTCATCGGCCTGGAACTGGCCCCCGTCGCCGTCGGGATGTCCTTCTTCAAGGGCGGCTCCATGGCCTCCGGGGAGATCGTGGGCTCCTGCGTCCTCATCTCCCTGTTCACCCTGGCCGTCGTGATCGTGGGCTCCGTGGTCTTCCGCGGCTTCCTGGCCGCCATCCCCATCCTGATCGGCGTCATCGCCGGCTACATCCTGTCGGTGATCCTCGGCGTCGTGGACTTCAGCGCCGTCACCGGCGCCCAGTTCCTGACGATCCCGCGGCCCGTCCTTCCCATCTTCGACTGGGCCTCGATCCTCATCGTGCTCCCCGCGGCCCTCGTGGTCATCTCGGAACACATCGGCCACCTCTTCGTGACCAGCAACATCGTCGGCCGCAACCTCCTCAAGGAGCCCGGCCTCCACAACTCCCTGCTCGGCGACGGCCTCTCCACCATGATCTCCGGCCTCACGGGCTCCTGCCCCACCACCACCTACGGCGAGAACATGGGCGTCATGGCGATCACCCGGGTCTACTCCGTCTGGGTCATCGGCGGCGCCGCCGTCATCTCGATCTTCATCGCCTTCTTCGGCCACGTGAGCGGCGCCATCCGCACCCTGCCCACCCCCGTCATCGGCGGCGTCAGCATGATGCTCTTCGGCGTGATCGCCGCCTCGGGCCTGCGCATGCTCATCGAGGCCAAGGTGGACTACTCCAAGTCCCGCAACCTCCTGCTGTCCGCCGTGGTGTTCGTGGTGGGCATCTCCGGCGTCCCCATCAACATCGGCGGCACCCAGCTCAAGGGCATGGTCCTGGCAACCCTGGTGGCCATCGTCCTCAGCCTCGTCTTCTACCTCTTCGAGCAGCTCGGCTGGTCCAACGAGGAACCGGACGTGGTCCACGACGAGGGCGCGGAGGAGACGATCTAGGAGGAAAGGGGGCCGGAAGGCCCCCTTCCTTTGCTTCCGGATCCGCCGGGCTCCCGCGAGAATGGTTCCTGGCGAGGACGCAATGAACCTGGATCACATCGGCATCGAAGTTCGGGATCTCTTCACCATGGA